>JAAUYD010036488.1_pt1 | contig 80169 bp, 70 predicted proteins | sample 7278101 | NCBI WGS metagenome assembly JAAUYD01 (sample SAMN14350128, study PRJNA611818) | marine sediment metagenome | isolation source: surface marine sediment (0.6m) | place: French Polynesia: Moorea | collected 2018-08
CAACCGGCTGCAGATCATCATGAAGAGCATCCACACGGCCGCGCTGGACGCGGCCGAGCAGTACGGCATGCCGGGCAACTACGAGGCGGGCGCCAACATCGCCGGTTTCGTCAAGGTGGTCGACGCCATGATCGACCAGGGCGTGGTGTGACCAAAAGGAGGTCCTGACCGGGGCGGGATTCGTTGGGGGATCCCAGGCGCAACGCCAGCGAGACCAGGACCGTTTGGGGAAGGATCGGGTCCAACGACGGGTGTCGCCAGCGACACATCCGTTGCAGGGTGAGGGTTGACAGGTGTAAGGTGTCTGATATACCAGATTCTAGATCCCATACACCCGTCGTTACACACAACAGCGATATGGCCTTGCCAGAAGCGGGCACCATCTGCCCCAGTGACGTCTCTTCGACGCCGTTGCAGGGTCTGCCGTCTATCTTCGGTGTCCGCCACAGAAAGCGTGGTGGATCTCAACGCACCAAGTGTATCTTCGGCAGCTTCCACTGCCATCCACTTTTGTATCGGCAAGAAGGGCAGCCCACAATGGCTGCCGCCGGAATTCAATTCGACTGTCCATCAGACAGTCAATGAGGAGGATATCATGATCGATTTGAAGTCAATCCCCAGTGCCAAGGAAGATCTGGATCGCTACGAGGTTGAGAACAATTTTCACTCCTGGTCTTTCCAACCGGCCGTCAGTCCGCCGCGGGTGGTTTCCGCCAAGGGGGTCCGCTTCACCACCGAAGACGGCCGTGAGCGACTGGATTTCAGCTCCTGCTTTGTCAGTCACAACATCGGCCACCAGGACGAGCGGGTGGTGGATGCCATTTGTGAGCAGGCCAAAACCCTGACCTCTTTCGCACCGAGCTTGTCCAATAAGCCGCGCGCCATCCTCGCCAAGATGTTGGCCGAGGTCACGCCGGGTGACCTGGAGCGCTCCTTTATCACCCTCGGGGGCGCCGAGGCCAACGAAGCCGCCGTCAAGATCGCCCACCAGTACACCGGTCGGCGCAAGGTCGTCACCCGCTATCGCACCTACCATGGGGGCACCGCATCGGCAATGTCCCTCTCGGCGGGCGATTCGCGGGGATGGGCGCAAGTGCTCGGCGGCACCGAGATCGTCACGGTGCCGCAGCCCTATTGCTATCGTTGCAGCTTCGGTCAAACCTACCCCAGCTGCGAGCTGCAGTGCGTCAAGTACATCGACGAGGCCATCGATCTGGAGGGCGGTGCCGACAAGGTCGCCGCCATCATATTCGAACCTGTCACCGGGGCCAATGGCATCATCGTACCGCCCAAGGAGTACTTCCCCATGCTGCGCGAGGTTTGCGACAAGCACGATGTGCTGATGATCGCGGACGAGGTGATGACCGGTTTCGGCCGAACCGGCAAGTGGTTCGCCATGGATCACTGGAATGTGGTGCCCGATATCATGACCATGGCCAAGGGAATGACCTGCGGATACCTGCCCATGGGGGCCACCGTTGTCCGCAAGCAGATCGGTGATCGCTTCAAGGAGCAGTTCTTCGCCCACGGGGCCACCTATGCCGGTCACGCTCTGGGATGCGCCACGGCCAATGCGCTGATACCCATCTACCAGGAAGACAACCTCATCGAGAAGTCGGAGAAGCTGGGGCAATACCTTCTCGACAAGGCGCAGGAACTCAAGGAGAAGCACCCCTGTGTGGGCGATGTGCGCGGCCTGGGGCTCTTCGTGGGGATCGAACTGGTCAAGAACAAGGCAACCAAAGAGCCGTTGACGCCCACCAACGCCAAAGTCATGCCGGGAATGAACCCCAAACTCGAGATCGCCAAAAAGCTGGGCGAGCTGGGCATGATGGCGATGGCCGCCAACCCCGTGAATGTGATCGCTCTGGCGCCCCCGCTGATCATCAGCAAAGACGAAATCGATGAAGGCGTCGCCATCATGGACGAGGCGCTGAAAGTCGGTGACCGCTTCACCGCCTGAGGCCGACGCCCATTGACAAACGGTCCATGCCGGCAGCCACCAAAAAAGGGCCGGCATGGACCGCTCGAGATGCAGAACATTGACGGTGAGGGGCGAAGCGGGTATCAACGTCATGTGGATAACCGATATCCGAAAACGCCAGCGGGACTGAAGCCGTGAAAGGAATGCCAGCCGCAATGTTGACCTCTGCCCCCGACGATCACCCGGGATTCCAGCCCACCATCGAGATCCGCTCCCTGCGACAGCAGGTCTACGATTATCTGCGTGCCCAAATGCATGCCGGTCACCTGCTGCCGGGATCCTTCATCAAACTCAAAGAGATCAGCGAACGGCTGGGCATCAGTAAAACGCCGCTGAGAGATGCCCTGATTCAGCTCGAGTGCGAAGGCTTCGTCACCATCCTGCCCCGGCGCGGGGTCTTGGTCAATAAATTGACCATCGACGATATTCGCAATGTCCTGGAGATCCTCGGGGCGCTTGAAAGTGCGGTTGTCTACAGTGTCTTTGCGCGGTTTGAGGCCCGCCACATCGATCATATGAAGCGGCTCAATCAGGAGATGCGGTCCGCCATCGACGAAGATCGCTACGACGATTACTACAAACTCAACATCGATTTTCACGATGTCTTTCTCAACCTCTCAGACAACACGACCCTGCATCGAATCGTGATGCCCTTCAAACAGCGTCTCTACGACTTTCCGCGACGCTCTTACATCGAGGAGTGGGAGCTGATCAATTGTGATGAACATGACCGTTTCATCGCCCACATTGAGCAAGGTGAGCGTGACCAGGCTACGGACTTGATGAAAAATAGCCACTGGTCCTTCGCGGCGTACGAAAAGTTTATTCGACAATTCTATTTCGGTTCCAAGGAGCGAATTGAGGCGGAGTTGGCCTGGCGCAAATAATCCGCACCTCCCCATTCGCCCTCGCTCCTCTGTTACTCACCCTGTTTACTTGGGACAGCGTACCGCCCCCGGCCGCCAATCCACCCGTCACTGGTGATGCGACCGGTTGCGGCGACCATTACGCCACAGACGCCCTTATCGCATTTAGCGCGCCGATGGCACGCCCTCGGCTGCCCGACACCCACCTTTTTCATTGACAAGGGGCAAGGAGGTGGTCTATCGATACCTTATTAATACACTTGTTACTATTTTAGTAACTAATGTCACAATACGGGTCGCCCGCTGCTGGACGGTTCCGGCACCCGGCCGTCATGGATTGGGGCACTGTACTGGTGGGCTGGGCACTCACAACCGCACCAAAAGGAGGAGGTCGTATGAAAGGAATGCTGAAGAGGAAATGTCTGTTGTTGACCTTTAGTGTGGCGCTCTGTCTCTCCATCTCTCTGTCCGCGCATGCCGTCGAATACAAGATGGCGCTGGGCGATGCGTCCGGCGGAACCCAATGGGCATTGGGCGAGCGCTTTGGCAAGCTCGTGGAGGCTTACACCGGCGGAGAGATCACCTTGGCCCTGTTCCCCAACGGCCAGTTGGGCTCCGAGCAGGAGACCATTCAAAATTGTCGCCTCGGCACGCTGGATTTTTCGGTGGCCGCCATCAACAATATCACGCCCTTCTCGCCCAGTGTGGGCCTGTTCACACTGCCCTACCTGATCCTCAGCGTCGATGAAGCGGTGACCCTCACACAGGGTTCCATCGGTGAAGAGCTGGTGCAGAACACCATCAAGTCGGCCGGCGTGCGAATTCTGGGCTGGTCCTACAGCGGCTTCCGGCGGCTGAGCAACTCCAAGCTTCCCATTACCAAACCGGCGGATCTGAAAGGCCTCACCATTCGGGTGCCCAAGAACGCCATCATGATCGACTCCTACAAGTCCTGGGGCGTCAGTCCCACCCCCATGGCATGGGATGAGGTGTTTACCGCCCTGCAGCAGAAGGTGCTCGACGGTCAGGACACGCCACTGATTACCCAATATGTGATGAAGTTTTACGAGGTTCAGAAGTATATCACCAAGATCCGCTATGTCTTCCTGCTGGAGCCCCTGGTCATCAGCGAGCAATTGTTCCAGCGTCAAACCCCCGAAGTCCAGCAGGTATTTTTGCGGGCGGGCAAGGAAGCCCAGGAGTTTTGCCGCCAGTTCCTGATTCTCTTTGAGGATTCCATCGAGACCGAACTGAAGGGCGAGGGAATGGAGTTCCTCGATCCGGCCGACGGCGAGAAGGAGTGGATCGAAAAGGCCACCAAAGAGGTATGGCCCAAGTACTACAAGAGCGTCGGTGGCAAGGAGAAGGTCGATGCGGCGCTCAAGGCCGTCGGACGCATGTAGCCATACCGAATGACGCAGTGAGCGCTTCCCGATCCAGGGAGACCAACGGATGATCTCCGCGCTGGTCCGGAGCGAGATTCCGCCGCGCGGAGATTTTTCCGGTACTATTCATTCTCACTACAGGTGTGCGCATGAATCCAAAAGAGATTGTCTTAAAAATCCTGGATAATTTTGAAAGTTATATCTGCCAGTTTCTACTCAGTTTTTTCATTATCCTGCTTTTTATCCAGATCATCTGTCGGGAGATATTCAGTGTCAACATCTCCTGGGGGGAAGAGTTGGCGCGCTTTTCCTTTGTTTGGTTTGTTTTCTTCGGCGCCAGCTTTGCCGCCCGCCTGGCCGCCCACAATCGGGTGACCTTTCAATTCCGGTGGTTCTCCAAGCAGACGGCGAATTACATCGAGGCCTTTGCCGATCTGATCTGGATCGTGTTCAATATCGTCATTATCTACAAGAGCATCTTTCTGATCAAATCGATGCTGCAGTTTCCCTATATCTCGCCGACCTTGGGCTGGTCCATGGCCTACGTCTACATGATCTTTCCGCTGAGCTTTTCCATCATGACCATTCGCATCATTCAGGTCAACTACCTCAAGATCGTCAAGGGCGTCGATATACGGGATCCAGATAAAATCGATGTGGAAACTGAGATGCAGGATGTCGATACCAGCGCCGAGGCGCGTTAATCCACAAGTTCAAGAGGCGAAACAATGAATGTAGTGACGCTGTTGTTCGGGTCGTTTGGGTTAATGCTTGTCATGGGGGCGCCCATCACCCTCGCCCTCGGCGTGGCCTCGATGTCGGCGCTCTATTTCCTGGGCAACGATCTGGTCTACCTGGTGCAGGTGGCCTACACGTCGGTGGATTCCTTTCCGATCATGGCCCTGCCGGCGTTCATCTTGGCCGGGGCGCTGATGGAGTATTCCGGCATTTCCAAGCGGTTGGTCAATGTGGCCGAGGCGCTTGCCGGCCCCGCCACTGGTGGACTGGCCAGTGCGACCGTCCTGGCCTGTCTTTTCTTCGGCGCCATATCGGGCTCGGGACCGGCCACCACGGCGGCGGTGGGAATGCTGATGATTCCGGCCATGATTCGCAGAAACTACGACAAGGGGTACGCATCGGCCATCACCGCATCTTCGGGTGGCTTGGGCGTGGTGATCCCCCCCAGCATTCCCATGGTGATCTACGGTGTTTCAGGCAACCAGTCCATCGCCAAGCTGTTCATCGCGGGGTTCATCCCGGGGATCCTTATCGCCGGCAGCCTCATGACGGTCAATTACTTCCTGTGCCGCAAAAAGGGGTATCGGGGCACCGGTCAGTCATGGTCGACCAAGACAGTGATGAAGTCTCTAAAGGAGGGTTTCTGGTCCCTGATGGCGCCCTTTATCATTCTGGGCGGCATCTATTCGGGCTTCTTCACCCCCACCGAAGCGGCGGTGGTGGCGATCTTCTACACCCTTTTCGTCGGCATCTTTATCCATAAAGAGCTGAAATGGAATGGCTGCGCCAAGTCCCTCGAGGCGTGCACCTGGCTGACCGGTCGCGTGCTGTTGATCATGTTCACGGCCCGGGCCTTCGGCCGGCTCCTGGTTCAGTATAGGATTCCGGAGATTATCGCCAACGGTCTTCTGGCCATGACCACCAATGTGTATATCATCCTGGCCCTCATCATCATCTTTCTGATCTTCGTGGGCATGTTCATGGAGACCCTGGCAACCATCATGATCCTTACCCCGGTACTCCTGCCGGTCATGACCAAGCTGGGTGTCGATCCGATCCATTTCGGCATTATCTTGGTGTGCTGTTGCGAGATTGGCTTCGAAACGCCACCGCTGGGAGAGAACCTCTTCATAGCATCGGGAATAGCGAACACGAGCATCGAGGATATCTCGGTCAAGGCGATCCCCTTCTCGATTGTAGAGATATCGGCCGTCTTTCTGATCGCCTACGTTCCCCAAATCTCCCTGTGGCTCCCCAATCTGCTCGGCTATTAACCCCAAGCCCGAGCTCGCCTGTCTGCGGTGGTGCGCTGCAGACAGGCGCTTCTGCGGAGGAGGTGTGCCATGCTTCCCGACGTCAAATCGATTCTCTTTGCCACCGATTTGTCCGCCAATGCCCTTTTTGCATTTCGCTATGCGGCCTATCTGGCCAAACAATGCGATGCCCAGATCTCCATCCTGCACGTGATGGAACCCCCTTCGGCCGATGCCATGATCGCCATGCAGGCCTATTTCGATAGGGAGTACCGCGACCAGAAACACCAGGAGCGGATTCAACAGGCGCTGAGCACCATCCAGGGCCGCCTGGAAAAATTCTGCCAGGCGGAGTTGGCCGGTGATCCCATTGGCGCCGATTTGGTGCTTCGAAAAGAGGTCCGCAGCGGCTACCCGGCGGAGATGGTGCTTCGCCAGGTGGCCCGCTGGTCCTGTGACATGATCGTCATGGGCGCCAATGCAAAAGGGGCCCGGCAGACCTTCCTGGGGACGGTGGCCAAACAGGTCCTGCGGCGTGCCCGCGTGCCGGTGGTGGTGGTGCCAATGGAGAAGCCACTAAAAAAGGAAAAGCGATAGGGTTAGGGCGTCGCAGGGTGCCGCGGGACTGGCGCCCCTCTCCTGGCGCTCTTTTGCCGCTGAACTGGTCTTGGCAAACCCCGGCCGTTCAGTCTGATCGGCGGGACACTGGCGGGCTGCTGCCAGGGCCGGTCCTGGTGACCGCCCTGGTGCTGACCCGCTCACCGCGTCTTCCCCGGAAGACACCGGTTCGATCGAAGGCCCGCCGACCAAATGCGGTCCCGCATGCTCGCCTGCGCAATGCTCCCGGATTGCGTCTGTACCCCTATCTTCAGATCCAACCGCCCGCCTGATTGTCACAGTAACCTGTTACAATTGTGTTACGTTACGGTGGTGTAACGTGTTACACATCAATGCCGCCCATATCGCCACTCGCCCCATCTCTCTATCGGATTACCCTTCGTTATCTATACCGATCCAGACACCCTTCCCTGATCGGAATAGGATGGCACAGACCTTGTAATTTTTATGCCGGACAGGTTGTTCCCGGCCCATCGCCCAGCCGGAAACGGGGCGCTTCTGCCCAGGTGCAGCGCCGCGACGACCCTCCCTTCCCACCCATCATCTCAAGGAGGCTTTCCGTGAGTACCCCAAACAGCCACAGCGAACTGCGCGTCGAAAACCTCTGCATGACCTATCACACGGAGGATGGCCAGGATGTCCACGCACTGGAGGACATCAACTTCAACATGGATGAGGGCAACCTCGTCGTGGTGGTGGGGCCATCGGGCTGTGGCAAGACCACCCTGCTCAGCACCATCGCGGGATTTCTGGCGCCCACGAGCGGGCGAATTCTGCTCAACGGCGAGGAGATCGAAAAACCAGGTGCCGAACGCGGCGTCGTGTTCCAAAAAGGGGCCCTATTCGAGTGGCTGACCGTCTACGAAAATTCCGTCTTCGGCCTCAAAATGCGGGGCGTGGATGAGGCCAAACGCCACGAACGCGTGATGAACTACCTCGACCTGGTCGGCCTGACCGATTTTGTCGACACCCCCATCTACAACCTTTCGGGCGGCATGCAGCAGCGTGTGGCCATCGTGCGCTGTCTGGCCAACAACCCATCGATCTTGCTGATGGACGAGCCCCTGGGCGCCCTGGACGCACTGACCCGCGAGAAGATGCAGACCCTGATTCTGAAGATCTGGAAGGAGACCGGCAAAATGGTTTTCTTCATCACCCACAGTGTGGAGGAGGCGATCTACTTGGCCACCGACCTCTTCGTCATGTCGGCCCGCCCCGGCAAGATCATGAAGCGCTACAAGCTGGATTTCTGCCACAAGGGTCTGGAAAAGGATCCCCGTGAGCTCAAATCCGATCCGGAGTTTATCAAGATCCGCGAGGAAGTGTTGAGCCTCATCTGGAGCATGGAGGAGGAAACCGCGGCCCACGCCGGATGACGGCCGTGGCCGCATTTTATCGAAACCCAATGCCGACGGCGCCCCGCATCGCGGGCACGGACGGTAGCCGTAAAACGCACCCAACTTGAGGAGGAGCACATGCAGGTTCGTAAACTGATGGCGATTGTGGCAGTCGTAGCGTTTACCGTTGGAATGGTGATGATGGCCGCACCGGCCCTGGCCAAAACCAAGAAGATCACCGTTGCCTATTTTCCAGGCTGGCCGGGGACCTTCGAATATGGCTGGGCCAAGGGGATGTTTGAAAAGGAGATGGGTATAAAGGTCAACTTCAGAGAGTTTGGCTCGGGTGCCGAGATGACCACCGCCATGGCCTCCGGCGATGTCTCCATCGCCTACGCGCTGGGCACCACGCCATTCACCATCGCCGTCACCCAGGGGCTGCCCTTGAAGATGGTGGCCATCTCCGAGAACTACAGCGAGTCTGAAAACCTCGTGGCCCGCGGCGATATCGGCGTTCTCTCCCCCCGTGGCCTCATCGGCAAGACCGTTGGCGTCCCCTTCGGTACCACGGCCCACTATCGCTTCATGGGCATTTTGGAAACCTTCGGGATCCAAGAAGATCAGCTCAAGATCCTCGATCTCTCCAACCCCGATATTCTGCCAGCCTTCATCCGTAAGGATATCGACGCCGGTTGCGCCTGGGAACCGGCCGTCTCCCAGATGATGGAGAAGGGCGGGCGCATCCTGGTCTCCTCGGAAGACCAGATCCGCTGGGGCTACTCCACTTACGGCATTGTGGCGGTCACCGAAAAGTTTGCCGCAAACGATGCCGACCTGCTGGTCAAGTTCCTCAAGGTGATGAACGATTCCACCAAGGTCTACCACGAGACCCCGGAGGTTACCTACGCCGACATCGGCAAAATGGCCGGTATCACGCCCGAAAAGACCAAGGAGATCATGAGCTCCATGGGCTTCTACCAGAAGGACACTCAGCTCAGCAAGGATTGGATGGGCACCAGCGGCAAGCCCGGCGCCATCGTGGGCAACCTCAAGAAGATTGCCGACTTTCTCGTCAAGCAGGGCGCTTTGGACAAGGCCAAGGATGATTACGGCCAGTTTATCGATGCCAGCTTCATGGAGAAGGTGAACTAACGTTTGCTACGCGTCCTGTATCCGAGCGCGGCGGTGACGGCGATCGGACCGCCGCGCTTCTCTGACCGCTACCGAAATTCAGATCTCAGGAGCCATTCCGGATGAAGATGCTCGAACTGCAGCAGGTCAGTTTTACCTATCCTGAAGAGAAGGCCCCCCTGCGCCGCCGGGGCGACTTGAGCGAAATTGACTTGACCATGGCGGCTGGCGACACTGCGGCGGTGTTGGGGGTACCTGGTTCCGGGATCCAGACCCTGCTGCGCCTCGTCGCTGGAGTGGATCACCCCACCTCGGGCCGGGTGTTGTGGCGGGGTATTCCGGTGGACGGGCCCGCCACCCAGCGCGGCATGGTGTTTCACCAGAGCAGCCTGTATCCCTGGCTGTCGGTCACCGAGAATGTCGAGTTCGGGTTGAAAAATCGCAAGGTGCCGCGCAGAGAGCGCAAGGCGCGGGTGGCGGAGTACCTGGAACGATTCCATCTCACGCGCCTGGCCACCCAACGGGTTTATCGCATCGAAGACTATCACCACCTGATCCTGATCAGCTTCGCCCGCTGCCTGGTCACCGAACCGGAAATCGTCCTCATCGGGGACGAACCGCTCAACGAGATCAACGACCGCTTCCGTCTCAAGCTCCAAAAAATACTGCTCCAATTGTGGCAGGACAAGAAACCGATGCTGCTCACGGCCACCAGTGACGTCGAAGCGGCCCTCACCATGGCGGCGCAGGTGTACATCCTCGGCGGACGGCCGGGGCGCCTGCGCACATCGGTTGCGGTCCCTTTCTTCGAGCTGGCCGCCACCGAGGGGATGGAGGCGGTTCGTCACCTGCCGGCGTTCCGGGAGATGCGGCAGACACTGATTCGACACATCATTTAACTTCGATTAACGCCAACGACCGGAGGTGCACACATTATGGAGGCCGCCCTTACCAAGTTCAAAAACTTTCTGGGATTCGCCGCCGAAGACGACTTCGAAAAGAAGAAGACCGTCAAGTTCGGCGACCCCTCCGCCGCCGGTCAGGGGCGCAAATGGAGTGTCCTCAGCCTGATCATCATCCTGACCGCCTGGGTGGTGCTCTGCGAGCTGGAGATCGTGCCGCCCCTTTTCTGGCCCTCCCCCTTGGCGGTGCTGGAGAAATTCTGGACCATCGCCACCGAGGGCTACCGCGGGCACACCCTGCTGGGCCATTTTCTCATCAGCCTCTACCGGGTGATGGCTGGCTTTCTGCTGGGTACCATCTGCGGCGTCCTGCTGGGCATCGCCATGGGATTGAGCAGCGTCGTGCGCGGCCTCTTCGACCCCATCATCGAGCTCTACCGCCCGGTGCCCCCCTTGGCCTACATCCCCATCATCATCATCTGGATGGGAATCGGCGACGGCGGAAAGATCATGCTCCTCTTTTTGGCCACCTTCGCCATCATGGTGATCAACGCCCGCTCGGGGGTGAAGAGCGTGTCCGTGGAGAAGATTCACGCCGCCTACAGCCTAGGCGCCAACCGCTGGCAGGTGCTGCGGCATGTGATCTTGGTAAATGCCCTGCCGGAGATCTTCACCGGTATGCGCGTCAGTATGGGGGTCTGCTGGGCCACCCTGGTGGCCGCCGAGATGGTGGCCGCCACCGCCGGACTGGGCTGGATGGTGCTCAACGCCGCGCGGTACCTGCGCACCGATATCGTCATCATGGGCGTCATCGTCATGGGCATCGTGGGGTATGGCTTCGATATGATCATGCGCTTATTGGAAGACAAGCTGATCCCCTGGAAGGGAAAAACGTAACCCGCTGATGAGCTGCCGGGTGCGGCCCCTCTGGGCTGCGACGCCCTCCGTTCTTACCTGCCAGGCGTCGGCGCTGTTCCCTCCGCACCCGTGCTGCCGTGTTTTCGGTAGAAGGAGATTCAAGTATGGCGGGCATCATTTCCAAGCTCAAAGTTTTTGATCGCAACGACCTGCACGACATCCACAACAACACCATCCATCTGCTGGAAACCCTGGGGATCAAGTTCGAGTGCCCGGAAGCAGTGGAGATCTTCAAGGCCCATGGGGCCAAGGCGGACGACAAGATTGTCTACATTCCGGAGGAGATGCTCGAAAGCGCCCTCGAAACCGCCCCCAAGAGCTTCCGCTGGCATGGGCGCGATCCGGCCAGGACCATTCGCCTGGGCCGCCGTCAGCAGCGCACCCATGTGGCCTTCAACAACGGCCCCATCTACATGGAGGATAAGGACAAGGGGCGTCGCTTGGGCACCTGGGAGGACCTGATCGACCTCTACCGCCTGGCCCACTCCAGCGAGGTCTGCACCATTGTGGGGCAGATCCCGATAGCCCCCAGTGACATGGCCTCGGCCGGCCTCAGTCTCAAGATCCTGCAGGCCCTGCTGCGCAGTACGGACAAGCCCCTCTTCGGCTGGGTCGACGCGCCGGCGGAGCTGGATCACATGTTCGAAATGGTGCGTATCGCCCACGGGGCTGGCGAAGATATCTTTCAGCACAAATCGCTCCTGGGGGTCTCGGTCAATCCGCTCAGCCCGCTGATCTACGATCAGTCGCCCTGTGAGACCCTCATCGCCTTCGCCCGCCGACGCCAGCCCGTCAAGGTGCTTACCTGCGCCATGAGCGGGGTGACCGCGCCGGTGCGCCTCATGGGGACGGTGCTGCTCCAGAATGTGGAGATCCTGGCGGGCTTGGTCCTGACCCAACTGGTCAATCCCGGCACGCCCTTTATCTACTCTCCCGCCTCGGCGGTGCCCAACATGCGCCGGGCTGCTTACATCGGCGGATCGCCGGAGTCCAACCTGATCAACATCGCCGGCATTCAACTGGCTGACGAACTTTACGATCTGCCCACCCGCGCCATGGCCGCACTGACCGATGCCAAGCGAGTGGACTGCCAGGCCGGGCTTGAAACCATGCAGAACCTCTTCATGCTCCTGGCCTCGGGGGTCAACATGGTCAACGAGTGTCTGGGGATCCTCGATTCCATCATGACCGTCTCCTTCGAGAAATTCATCCTCGACGAGGAGATGCTCTCCCGCCTGCTGACCATCGAGAAGGGGATGGATACCTCGGAGGCGGCGCTTTCCGTCGACGCCATCAAGCAGGTGGGCCACGGGGGATCTTTTCTGATGCTGCCCGAGACCGTCCAGCACTGCCGTGATGCCTGGCAGCCTACGGTTTCCCACTGGGGCTCATACGACCAATGGGAGGCGGAGGGGCGCCTGCTGGCCGTGGAGCAGGCGCACAGGGTATATCAAGAACGACTCGCCGCCTGTCCCGAGACGGTGCTCTCGCCCGATTTGGAAGCCGATTTAGACCGCTATGTGCAGACGCATACCTGACCCAGCGTCGACACGTAACCCCTCAGCACGAAAGGAGGTCAACCGACGACACCGAGGCAGCCAAGGCCGCTGGCCGCCGTGCTGCCGGCAACACCCTTGAAAGCAGAACATCATTCATTAGCGGAGGTTTAATCGTGAAACGCAACCTGTATGCAGGATTCCTGCAGAGCGGGGGATTACGTCTGAACCTGTTTACGGACGACGAGCTTGACGCCATCCACAGCGCTACCCTGGAAGTACTGCAGAAAACCGGGGTATTCTTTGAAGATGAAGAGGCCCGGGAGATCCTGGCCGGTGGTGGTGCCAGCGTCGATCCGGTAACCAAGGTGGTGAAAATCCCTCCTTATCTCGTGGAGGACGCCATCCGCTCCGCCCCGGGAAAGGTGCTGCTCGCCGGCAGGGATCCCAAACACGACTTCGTCGTGGAGAAAAACCGTGTCGGATTCACCAACTTCGGAGAGGGGATCATGGTGTTTGATCTCAACTCCGGGGAGCTACGCGAAACCATCAAGCAGGATGTGGCCGACAGCGCCGTGATGGTCGACGCCCTGGACGGCATCGACGTCTACGAACGTGCCATGGGTGCCCACGACGTGCCCCAAGAGGTCCAGCCCCTGCACAACGCCGAGGCATTTCTCAGCAACACCACCAAGCACTGCTTCCACGGGGCCGGCAATGGGCGCCTCATGCGGGCGACGATCGATATGGCCGCTGCCATTGTCGGTGGGCATGACAAGCTCCGTGAACGGCCCATCATCTCGTTCAACACCTGCCCCATCAGCCCGCTGAAGCTGGTGCGTGACTGTACCGAGGTGATCATTGAGGGCGCCCGCGCCGGAGTGATGGTCAATGTTCTCACCCAGGCCTTGGCCGGCGCCACCGCACCGGTGACCCTGGCCGGCACCCTGGTGGTGCACAACGCCGAAGTTCTCGCCGGCATCACCCTGGGGCAGCTCACCCGCAAGGGGACGCCCATGATGTACGGCAGCTCCACCTGCCCCCTGGATCTCAAGACCACCATCGCGTCGGTAGGGGCCCCTGAGACGGGCATGATCAATGCCGGGGTGGCCAACCTCTCCAACTACTACGGGCTGCCCAGCTGGGTCGCCGGTGGGTAGGCGGACAGCAAAGCCCCCGACGGCCAAGCTGCCCACGAGAAGACGCTTTCAGGCCTTATGACGGCGTTGGCAGGTGCCAACCTGATCTACGGTCTGGGGATGCTCGAATCCGGCGTCACCTTCGACTACGGGCAGCTGGTCATGGACAATGAGTTCGCCGCAATGATCAAGCATGTGGTGGGCGGGATTCCCGTCAACGACGAGACCCTGGCAGTGGACGTGATTTCAAAGGTAGGGCCCTTTAATCAGTTCCTGACCGAACGTCATACCTTGAACCATATGCGGGAAACTTCCCAGCCCAAGATTATCGACCGCCGTGTGCGCGACCAATGGGCGGGCGACGGCGCCAAGGAGATGCACACGCGCGCGCTTGAAAAGGCCCAGGACATTATCAGCAACCATAAACCGACGCCGCTGTCGGACGAAGTGCGTGCCGAGATGCGGTCCATCGTAAACCAGATGGAGGCCGAGATGGCGGTGCCACGCTCCGAGAGGTGATTTAGGCCCGTCACCATTGCGTTCGTTTCACGAAAACGCGTGAATGACGAGGTAACCGGACCATCCGCCACCACACCTGGTGGCGATGGGACCCCCTGCTCCCAGCACCCCTGGCCGGGGCGGCGGCCCCCTCCCCAGTTGGCCGCCGCTCCGGACCCAGGGCTGCGGGGGCGCCACTGCCTGCAGCCGCTGCCCCCATCGATGCGCCCAAGGGTTGATCTGGGGAGATCGTCTCGCTCGCTGTGGGGGTGCGCCGCTGCCGTGAGACCCCACCGGTCGGAGCGTCGGGTATCGTTTCCCGTCCGCGATTAATGGACCCCTCTCCCTGGGACGCCTTGACCCGTGCAGGTCTTCGAGATACCCTGCCATATTTAGCGACGGATACAGCCGCGCGGTCCCAAAGTTGAAACGAAGGTGGCTATCCTGCAGAATGCTTCCCGCCATAGCGCCCTTCCCGGCCGAGACGCCCCTTGTGCGTGCAGGCCAGCGGTGCCACCCGTACCCCCGTGGCATCGCCGCCGAACGCGCCTGATTTGGCTGCTGACGCTGGCGCTGCTCATCGCCTGCGACACCGGCTGGCTCCAACGAACGCCCCCGGAACTGCGACTGCACGACGACCAGATCGACGCCCTCCAGATCAACAATGCCATTGCTGCCTTTATCTTTGAAACGGGGTATGGCTACCGGGTGGAACGCATCGATCTGACCACGAAGGAAGTTCAGCGGATGCTGGTCAGTGGGGAGCTGGACATCACCCTGGAGGCCTGGACCACCAGCAACCACGCGTGGCTGGAGCGTGAAACCGCCCGCGGCACCATTATCGATCTGGGGCCCATGTATGGTGAGGGCCAGGAGTTTTGGATGATCCCCAGTTGGGTGGCCCAGCGCTACCAGATCGATTCCGTGGCCGACATGAAAGACCATTGGCGCCTCTTTCAGGATCCCGAGGACCCCACCAAAGGCGTCTTCTTCAATTGCATCATTGGCTGGACCTGTCTCGAGATCAATCGCATCAAACTCGAAGCCTACGGTCTGGACAAGTTCTACAATGCCGTCAGTCCCAGCTCGCCCGAGGCGCTGGAGGCCGCCTTCGAGAACGCACAATTGAAACAGATTCCTGTCTTTGGCTACTATTGGAACCCCAACGCCATGATGGCCCTGTACCAGTGGCAGATCTTGGCCGAGCCACCCCACTCGCCCGATGTGTGGGGGGAGGTCCTGGCAGCTGCCGAGGATGCCACGCTGCGGCCGCTGAGCGCGGCCTGCCAATACGAGCCCGGCAGCGGTCATAAACTGGTGCACCACAAACTGGCCGACCGGGCGCCGGCGATCCTCGCCGTATTGGATCGTTTACACCTCGACACCGAGATCCTCAACGAGCTGCTGCTGCGCAGCCGACTGTCCAATGCCGAATCTTGGACCGATATCGCCCGCTATTTCTTCCGCGAGTATCCGAAAATCTGGCACGCTTGGGTGACGCCAAGCGCCAGAGAGAAGATGGAGCAGGTGCTGGGTAAATAGCGGATCGCGCTTCCCGTCGAAAAGCGCGGTCACTTCGATTAAAGACGGTGTGGTTGCCTGCTATGAAACTGCCGATTATCAAGACACTGCGGGTCAAGGTGGTCCTGCTGGCCTTGCTGCCCATCGCGCTGGTGATGGTGGTGGTGTCGGTGATCGCCTACACGGCCATCATCAACTCCGCCCGCGAGGTGGCCGAACGCCGGGACACCGAGCTGGCCCGTTTGGCCGCCTCGCGCCTTAGCGAGAACCTACACCACTACGTACGCACCCTTCAATCGCTGTCGGCCAGCGACGCCTGCCGATCCCTCGAGCCCCAGCAGATCGATGCCATGTTCGCCGCCTCCAAAAGTTGGCTCTATCTCTTCGACGGCGGCGTCTTCGTCTACAGCCGCGACGGGACCCAAGTGTGGGCTTCCCCCTTTGCCGCACGCCAACATCTGCGCCGCTTTCCCCTGCCGGAGCTCTTCGATCGTCTCGAAAACAGCCTGCGGCCGGTTTTTTCCAACATCTTCTCCCATGACGCCGTCAATGAAGAGGTGATTCTCATCGGGGTGCCCATCATCGACGCTGCGGGCGAGTTCGTCGGGGCGCTGGCGGGGTTTTGTTCGGTGCGCTTCTCCCTTCTCGGCACCGTCTATGCCCGGGTCCTGGAGTTCGAGTCGGGCCGCAAGGGCTATGCCTTTCTGGTGGACGGCAACGGGCGCGTGCTCTACCACCGCCACACCTCCCTGCTGGCAACCCTGCTGGACGCCAGCGAACCCGTCGCCCGGGTGACCCGCGGTGAGACCGGCGCAACCCTCACCAGCCGTCCATCCGGGGAGCGGCTGATCTCCGGGTTCGCGCCGGTGCCCGATACCGCGTGGGGCATCATCACCCAGGAGGAGTGGTCCGTTGTCAGCGCCCCGATCTTCGACTATCTCAAACTCTTTTGGGGAATGCTCTGGTTGGGAGGGCTGATCTCTGCCGGACTGGTCTTCTTCTTCATCCGCCGAATTCTACAACCCATCGATACACTGATCCGGGGGACACGCCAGGTGGCCGATGGCAATTTTACGCCCATTACGGTGCCCACCAGCGGAGATGAAATCGAGGCCCTCGGCCGCCAGTTCAACGCCATGGCCTCGGCTCTGAGCGCCTCTTTTTCCAAGCGCACGCGTGAACTGGAGGCCGCCCAAGAGGAGCTGATCAAACACGAAAAACTCTCGGTGCTCGGCCAACTGACCGCCACGGTGAGTCACGAGCTGCGCAATCCCTTGGGCGTGATCCGATCGAGCATCTACTTCCTGGAGCGAAAACAGCCCAATGCGGATCCCAAGATTCGCCAGCATCTGGCCCGCATCGAAGCCCAGGTGGAGCTCTGCGATACCATTGTCAACGACCTGCTGGACTACGCCCGCACCCGTCAACCCGAGCCGGTCTTTACCGAGATCACCCCCTTCCTGGAGAGCCTTGTGGAGGAGATCGCGCTGCCCGACGACATCCACCTACGCTGTGACTTTGAAGCCGACATTCCCATTGTACCCTTCGATCGGATCAAGCTGCGGGGCGCCATCACCAACCTGGTGGAGAATGCCGTGACCGCCGTTCAGGCCAAGCAGACCGAAAAGGAGACGCCGCCCGACTACCAGGCGGAAATCTCCTTCACCGCGCGGGCCAGCCGCCGCGGGGTGCGTCTGACGGTCCGTGACAACGGCGTGGGCATGTCACCGGAAACGGCCGCACAGGCCTTCGAACCGCTGTTCACGACCCGCGCCCGCGGTGTGGGGCTCGGGCTGGCTATCGTGCGCAAGATTGCCGAAGAGCATCACGGCGGCGTGACCCTCGACTCCCGGTCCGGAGAGGGCACCGTGATCGAATTGGAGATCGCCCGCTGGGGGCATTTCAATGCCGCGGCCGCAGCGTCACATCCATCCACCCCATCGGTGACGCAGGAGAAGGACGGGTGATGACGACCACGCCCATTTTGATCGTTGACGACGACGCCGGGCACTGCGCCAACCTGGTCGATATTCTCGATCTCGAGGGCTATGCGGCCGTATCGGCGCTCTCGGCGCGCGATGCCCGGCAGGCGGCAGCCCGCCACAGACCCCCGGTGTTTCTGCTCGATCAGCGGCTGCCCGACGGCTCGGGAACCGCTCTGCTGGCAGAATTCAAACAGCGCTGGCCCGACTGCTACGGCATCATCATCACGGCGCACGCCGACCTCGATTCGGCAGTGGCCGCTCTGGATCAGGGTGCCTACTACTACTTGCGCAAACCCTTTCGGGTGGACGAGCTGCTGGGACTGCTCAAGCGGATCTTCGAGGCGATCCGCCTGCGGGAGCAGAAGCAGGCCGCTGAGCGCGCCCTCCTGGAGAGTCAGGATAAATTGGCCGGCATCATCAATGCCGTGGCAGACGCCATGGTGATGATCGACGATCAGGGGCGAATCGCTTGGTGCAATGAGCGTGGCCGTCAGGTTTTCGGGCCGGAACTGGAGGGGCAGGCCTATTTCACCATCCTCTATGATGGTTTCGAAGCCCCGCCCGATTGCATCGTCAGACGCTGTTTCGAAGACGGCGGCCAGTATGACATGGAGATGACCATATCCCGTAACGATGGTCTACGACAAGACTACTGGTGCACCACCAATCCGGTGCTCATGGACGCCAAGGGGCACCCCCGTCATGTCATCTTGGTCTGCCGCAACACCACCGAGAAGAAACGCCTGCAGGCCGAAGCCGCCCGCAATGCCCATCTTGCCGCATTGGGCGAGCTGGCCGCCGGCGTGGCCCACGAGATCAACAACCCCATCAACGGCATCATCAACTACGCCCAAATTCTCGTGGATCAGGAAAGGGATATCGACCCGCAGAAGAGTATTCCGCGGCGCATCATCAAGGAGGGTGACCGCATCGCCGCCATCGTCAGCAAGCTTCTCAGCTTCGCCCGGGAGCGCAAGGACGAAACGTCGCTTTTGGACCTCGGTGATGTCCTCCAGGACGCCCTCGACCTCACCGGCACCCTGCTAAAAAAGGACCACATCGATCTCGTCATCGACCTGGCGCCGGCCCTGCCGCCCTGTCGGATTAACGGCCAGCAACTGCAGCAGGTATTCCTCAACGTGATCAGCAACGCGCGGTATGCGCTCAATCAGCGCTTTCCAGGGGCGGACCCCGACAAACGCTTGGAGATCCAAATCGCGCCGGTAGAGGAGGCGGGCAGATCGGTCCTGCGGGCCACCTTTACGGACCAGGGCAGCGGGATCGCCGAGGAACATCTCCCGAGCGTGTTCAATCCCTTCTTCTCCACCAAGCCCTCCGATCAGGGCACCGGCCTGGGGTTGAGTATCAGTTTCGGCATCGTGGAGAATCATGGCGGCCGAATGGGCATCGACAGCGAAGAGGGGTCCTTCACGCGGGTGACCATTGACCTCGAAACGGAAGGGGTCTCGCCATGAATGTTTCCGTGACGGGTGAAGTTCAAGCCCCGGCGCCGGCCACCATTCTGGTGGTGGATGACGAGGAGAGCATACGGTTCACCTTCGACACCTTTCTCAGCCAGGCGGGCTACGCCGTCCTCAGCGCAGCGAAATTGGCGGTGGCCGAACGCCAGCTGGCCGAAAACGAGGTCGACTTGATCTTCTGCGATATTCTGCTTCCCGAAGGCTCGGGGATCGACCTGCTCAAAAAGGTGCACCAAGCGGAGCGGGATTGTCCGGTGGTGATGATCACGGGCCAGCCGGCCATCGACACCGCCGCCGCCGCCGTCCGTTCGGGGGCCTACGACTACCTGGTCAAGCCGATCCGCAAAGACGATCTGCTCCGCATCACCGGCAAGGCCTTGGCGCAGCGCGCGCTGGAATTGGAGCGCCGTCGGGTGCAGGCGGAGAACGAGCGCTACCGCCGTCACCTCGAAGCGATCTTCAGCAGCGTTCAGGACGCCATCATCACCATCGACACCGACGGACGGATCATCGCCGTCAACCGGGCCGTCGCCGGTATCAGCGGCATGACCGACACAGAGCTGCTCCACCAGCCCATCGATCTGGTGGACAATGCCTGTCTACAGCGCTGCTTCGAGAGCGTGGCCGCTATCCTGGCCGGCGGCGCCAGCATCCGTCAGCGGCAGATCGAGTGCCGTTCGGAAGATGGCAGCCGAAGAGTGTTGGAAGCGGCCTGCTCCCCCTTGCGCAACCGGCGCCGGCAGCTCATCGGGGCCACACTGGTGGTGCGGGACAACACCCGGGTGCATGATTTGGAGAACCAGCTCCGCGCCCAGCATCGGATCCGCGAACTCATCGGCAATTCCGCCCCCATGCAACGCATCTACGAGCTGATCCAGGCCCTCAGCGACACCGACGCCACCGTTCTGATCACCGGCGAGAGCGGCACCGGTAAGAGCCTGGTGGCCCGCGCCATCCAAAAGAACAGCCTGCGCCGCCGGAAACCGATGCTCACCGTCTCCTGTTCGGCGTTGGTGGCCGAACTGCTCGAAAGCGAATTGTTCGGTCATGTCAAGGGCGCCTTCACCGGCGCCGTGGCCGACAAGATCGGCCGCTTCGAAGCGTGCCATCAGGGGACCCTCTTTCTCGATGAGATTGCCGAGGTCTCTCCCAATATCCAGGTGAAGCTGCTGCGCTTCCTCCAGGAGATGGAGTTTGAACGGGTGGGTGCGTCCACCCCCATCAAGGTGGATGTGCGCATCATCGCCGCCACCAATCAGGACCTCACTGCTGCTGTGGCTGCCGGACGCTTTCGTGAGGATCTCTACTACCGCCTGAAGGTGGTGGAGATCGAGGTGCCGCCGCTCAGACAGCGGCGCGCGGATATCCCCCTCCTGGCGCGCCACTTCTGTCAGCAGTTCTGCGACCATTATCAGAAACGGATTTATGGCGTCACCGACGAAGTGATGGCCGCTTTCATGGCCTACGACTGGCCCGGCAACGTGCGCGAGCTGGAACACGCCATCGAACGCGCCTTTGTCCTCTGCCCCGCCAAAGCGATCTCGCTGAAATACTTGCCGCCGGAGATCACCAAGAAGGCCGCCCAGCGGACCGGCAAGCGGCCCGCTGATGATGAGGCCCGTCGCATCGCCGTCGTTCTACGGCGTACCGACGGCAACAAGGCCAAAGCCGCCCGATTGCTGGGCATCAGCCGTCAGACCCTCTACCGTAAGCTGCGTCGCTACGGACTGACGCCGACCGCCTGAGGGTGACTGTCGAGCCCTCTGTTTCACGGCAGCACGACCGGATCCCATCCATTGGCCGACCAAAACCAGTCTGCTTGTGCGCACCCTCCGATCAGATCGGCCAGACGGATCCGTACACCGGTTCGCTCGCGATCCCGGCAAGGTCGACACGGAATTGACTTCCGGGATCGAGGAACGTAAGACCTGTATACCAGATTGCCGAATCCAGACGATTCGCACAGACCTCCGTTGAGCTGGTTTCCAACACGACTTCGCCACACGTGTTGGCCCGCCATCTACGGCGATCTACCACTGGGCGCCCGGGCCGGTGAAGCGGAGACCATTTGCACCGCCAAGGATGCCCCTTACCAATGCGCAAAACCTACTATGCCCAACGGCTGAGTGCCGCCAAGCTCCAGGCGGTCTATGCTCTCGCCGGACCGCGGGTGCAGCGTTACCTTCAGGCGGAAATCGACCGTCTGGCTGCCATGGTGGCACCCGGTGACCGAGTGCTGGAACTGGGTTGTGGGTACGGCCGCGTGCTGGCCGCGGTGGGGGGACGTCGCGTGGGTGTCGATCTGGCATGGGAAAGCCTGAAGCTGGGCCGTGCAACCCACTCGGAAGTGGCCTTCGCGCTGATGGACGCCGCTCGCATGGGATTCGGCGACCAGAGTTTTGATCTGGTCTTCGGGGTGCAGAATTTTATCAGTGTCTGCCAGGTGTCACCGGCAGACGTGTTGACGGAAGCCCTGCGCGTTGTCCGGCCAAACGGGCGGATTGTACTGGCCAGCTATACGGCCAGTTTCTGGTCGCATCGGCTGGACTGGTTCCGCCGCCAAGCCGAAGCGGGTCTCATCGGCGCCATTGACGAAGAGGCCTCGCGCGACGGTGTCATCGTCGGGCGGGATGGCTTCCGAGCCACCCGTTTTGGCCGGGCCGATTTCGCCCGGCTCGCCGCGACCGCCGGCTGCCGGTATCGGGTATACGCGGTGGATGCTTCCAGTTTGTTTTGCGAGGTGGTGGCACCGCATCCGAACGCCGTCTCTGAGGCGCGTTGCGCTACGGTGAAACGCAGACGCAATGCAGATGATTTCGAAAAGACCCGATGAAGAGGAGGTGTGCTATGCTGAGAAGTAAACGTGTGGTTCTCGTCGTGCTGGGGTTGGTCATTTTGGGCGTCGCCAACGCCACGGGTGCCGATACCATCAAGATCGGTTTCAATACACCGCTGACTGGCTTTGCCGCCAGCGACGGTAAATCATGCAGCGAAGGTGCCAAATTGGCGGTCGACCAGATCAATGCCGAAGGCGGCGTCCTGGGTCGACAGTTGGAGCTGGTGATATACGACGATCAGGCCAAACCGGCCCAGGCGATTCCCATCGCCAACAAGCTCATCGGTAAAGACAAGGTCGTCATGGGCATCAGCGGCTCCTATTCGGGGGCCACCCGCAGCGCCGCCGGTGTGTTTCAGGAGAATAAGATTCCCTACATCAGCGCGTATGCCATCCATCCCGACATCACCCGGGCGGGCGACTACGTCTTCCGCACCAGTTTTCTTGGGGAGATTCAGGGCAAGGCCGGGGCCAAACTCATCGGCGAACTCATGGGCAAGCGGAAGGTGGTCATGATCACCCTCCAAAACGACTTTGGCCAATCGTTGGCCGCCGGTTTCAAATCGGTGGCGGAGCGGTATGGTCTCGCCATACTCAACGAGTATCAGTATGCCATCAAAGACCGCCAATTCGGTGCCATGGTGGCCAAGGTCAAGGCCGATGCCCCCGATGCCATCTATGCTTCGGGCTATTACTTCACTGCCGGTCCATTGGTGAGTCAGCTGCGCGCCGCCGGCGTCACGGCCTCCGTCATCGGCCAGGAGGGTTACGACAGCCAGAAATTTATCGAGATCGCCGGCGATGCCGCCGAGGGGGTGATCATCACCACCAGCCTCGATCGGGACTCCACGGTGCCCGAAACCGTCGATTTCATTAAGGCCTTCGAGCAGCAGGCCGGCTTCAAGGTCGATATGGTGGCCGCCAGTGGCCACACGGCCGTCAAGGTGGCCGCCGCTGCCCTGGCCAAAGCGGGTGGCACCGATCCCAAGGCCCTGCGCGACGCCATCGCCGCCGTCGAGCTCAAGGCTTCCACCGGCGAGATCCGCTTCAACGCTCTCGGCGAGGTGATGAAGGCTGTCCAGATCCAGGTGGTCAAGGCGGGAAATTGGCGCCACTATGCGGTGATCGACGATCCCGAGTTGCTCGCGCCGCCCGAAAACTAACCCTTTCCGCCGGCGGTGGACAGGCGTGCACGTCTGCCCACTGCCGGGAGTTTGAAGACTTCGCCCTCCAACGGACGTTTCACATGCTGTTTCTCGAACTCTTCGCTCAGGGATTGATTTACGGCTGCATGTACGCCACCATCGCCGTGGGGCTTACCCTGGTATACAGCCTGCTGCGCATTCTGCATGTGGCCCACGCGGGGCTCTTTGCCCTGGGCGGGTATCTTGGGCTTCTACTGACCAACGCCACTGGCAGTCTGATTCTGGCCCTGCCGCTGGCCGCGGCCGCCGTGGGAGTGGTGGGGATGGCCATCTACCGCTTTTGCTACGAGCCCATCCTCCACCGGCCGCCATACGTTGCCTTGATCGCCTCCATCGGCCTCTTCATCGCCTTGGAGGAGATCTTTCGGCTGATCTTCGGCCCATACGGACTTACCTACGCCCAGGCACCACTCCAGGAGACGTTCGCGATGGGCGGCATGACCATTCGGCGGGTGGAGATCGTCATCGTTGTCGGCAGTGTGCTCATCTTGGGGATCCTCAGCTGGCTGTCACGCCATACCCGATTAGGGGTGGCCTGGCGGGCCACCGTGGATGACCCCCAGATGGCGGCCAGCTTCGGCATCAGTGTCCTAAAAGTGCGTTATCTCAATTTCTTCATCGGCTCGGCCCTGGCGGCAGTGGCGGGTGTCTTCATCTCCCTGCTGTCCAATCTGGTGGAACCCACCATGGGCGGCGTTCCCAGTTACAAGGCCCTGGCCATCATCGTGCTGGGGGGATTGGGCAATGTTACCGGCACCCTCTGCGCCTCCTTGCTGCTGGGGGTGACGGAGGCCTTCGGGACGATCTATATCGGCAACTTCATGGATCGGGACGCCATCGCCTTCGCGTTCATGATCGTCGTTCTGATGGTCAGACCCCAGGGACTCTTCGGCGGAAGATAGGGATCCGGGCCTTCACCATCGGCCCGGCGGAAGGCGCGCGCAAAGGGCATCGAACCGCTGCAAGAGTCTCACACCAGAGACGGGAATCACCATGGGCATCTATGAAATCAGTCTGGCGACGGTGGTCGGCATCAACGTCATCCTCGCCCTGGGGTTGAACCTCATCACCGGCTTTTGCGGTCAGATCAGCCTGGGGCACGCCGCCTTCTATGGCATCGGCGCCTATACGACGGCCCTCGCCGCACAGAGCGGGGTGCCCGGGCTGGTGAGCCTGGCGGCCGCCATGTTCGCGGCCGCGGCCATCGGCGTGGTCGTGGGGCTCGCCAGCCTGCGGGTGCGTCACGACTTCCTGGCCATCACCACCATGGGCGTGGGCTTTCTCTTCCTCGGCATCGTGCGACAAGAGGACCGCTGGCTGGGGGGCGAATTGGGCATCAGTGCCATCCCCGCATTTGGCTTGAGCAAACCCGGCTATCTGCTCTTCGTGTTGCTCCTGGCACTCTTGACCGCCATGCTCAGTGGATACATCAACCGTTCTTGGATGGGCTTCGCCTTCGAGGCGGTGGCCGACGACGAGGATACCGCCCGGGTGGTCGGCGTTGATGTGGCCGCCTACAAGCTGGCCGCTTTTTCCTTGGGGACGGCGCTGGCTGGACTGGCCGGGGGGCTTTACGCCTATTTCACCCGCTTCATCGTCCCCGACGATTTTGGCTTCATCACCTCCATCAGCATCCTCTCCATGGTGGCCGTCGGGGGCATCGGCTCCACCACTGGCGTGATCCTCGGGGCGGGCCTGCTTACCCTGATGCCCGAGTTCTTCCGCTTCATCAGTGACTACAAGCTTCTTGTCTACGGAGTGCTGCTCTTTGCCGTCATGCGGTTCGCCCCGGAGGGGTTGGCAGGCGTGGGGCGCTCGTGGCTGGCCCGATGGCGCCTGGGAAGGAGGGCCCCTTGAAGCCGCTTCTGGAAGTGGCCGACCTGACCCTGCACTTCGGTGGGGTGAAGGCGCTCACCGACGTCTCCTTCGCGGTCCGTGAAAAGGAGTTCCTCTGCCTCATCGGCCCCAACGGCGCGGGCAAAACCACCTTGCTGAAAAGCATCCTCGGCATCGTTCAACCCCAGCAGGCCGAGATCCGGCTCGCGGGTCGATCCATCACCCATCTGCCCACCCATCGCCGCATCCGCCTGGGACTTGCCCTGACCCATCAGATCGTGCGGCCGTTCACCTGTATGACGGTGCGGGACAACGTGGCGCTGGCCGCCGGACACCAGCGCCTGCAGCGGGTGCTGGGGGCTTTGGTGCACCTTGATCGCCGCTCCGAACGTGCCAAAGCGGCCGCTTTCCTGGAACGGGTCGGCATCGGAGACTATATGGATCATCCGGTGGCCGGTCTGCCCTTGGGGGTGCTGAAACGGCTCGAGGTGGCCCGTGCCTTGGCCTTATCGCCCAGGCTGCTGCTGCTGGATGAGCCGCTGGCGGGCCTCAACCACGTGGAGGCGGGCCGATTGGCCGACACCGTGGCGGAGATCAATCAGGGCGGCATGACCGTGGTCATGATTGAACACAATCTCAGCGAGGTACTGCGGGTGGCCCAGCGGCTGGTGGTGCTGGACAATGGTGCCAAGATTGCCGAAGGAGATCCCAGGCAGGTCCTGCTGATGCCGACCGTTCAGGCCGCCTATCTGGGAGAGGAGACCGACATTGCTGCGGATTGACGCCCTCAGCTGCGGGTATGGCGATATGCGGGCCGTTCACGATCTGGATCTGAGCGTGGCGCGAGGGGAGGTTCACGCCCTGTTGGGGGCCAACGGCGCCGGAAAAAGTTCGACCCTCATGTGCGTGGCGGGTCATGTGGAGATCCATGCGGGCGGTATTCACTACAAGGGTGTCGATGTGTCGAGTGCTTCCCCCATGGCACGGGTGAAGGCCGGCATCGGTTTGGTGCCCGAAGGGCGTCGGTTGTTCAGTGACCTGAGCGTTAAGGAAAACCTTATCGTGGGTGGATATTGCCGCAAGAAAACCGCCACAGCCGCAGGTATCGAAGAGGTGGTGGCGATCTTTCCCCGCCTGGGGGAGCGGCTGCGGCAGCGGGCGGGTTCGCTATCCGGCGGCGAGCAGCAGATGCTGGCCATCGGCCGCGCCCTTCTCAGCCAACCCGAGCTCCTGCTCATCGACGAACTCAGCCTGGGGCTGATGCCCAAGGTGATCGATAGCTGCTATCAGGTATTGTCCGATCTCAAATCCCGCGGCATGACCATCGTCCTGGTGGAGCAGTCCACGCGCCGGGCCCTCGCCATCGCCGACCGGATCACGGTGCTGGAAAGTGGCCGGTGCGTTTGGCGGGGGACGCCGATCGAGGCCGAAGCATCGCAGGAAATGATCGAGGCCTTTTTGGGGTTGGCCCGCGGCGATGGGCAGGGGGGCCTGTCCGACGGCGACAGGCGAATCGAATAGCGATGGTTGGGCCCAATCGTCCCCCGCGGCAGCGTCGGCACCCCCTCCGTCGTTGCCGTCACCGCTCTTGCCCCCTTCGCGGGACTCGCCCTCGACCGCCACATCCCCAGCGACGCACAGATCCATCGGACTGCCGTCGTCAAAGAGCATATCGGCGTCGGTCTGAAAGCGCACCGGCCCCATGGCCGTCACCACGCTTTAGGCCGATGTCATTTGTGATCTGGATGTAATGTCTTTCGCACGGCGAGGCCGATATTGGCCAGCGTGTAGGGCTTTTTCACATAACTGCCGGCCCCCAGGCGCTGGGCCGCTTTCACATTGTCGGTCTGGGAATAGCCGCTGGCGATGACGGCTTTCTGGCCGGGGACGATGTCGCAGATGCGTTTGTAGGTCTCCAGCCCGTCGATGCCCGGCGGCATGATCATGTCCAGAATCAGCAGATCAAAAGCGCGCTCTCGGACCCGTCGAATCGCCTCCTCGCCGCTGCTTGCCGAGGCCACCTCGTATCCAAGCTGCCGCATCATCCGCGAGGCCAGGTCGCGCTGCTCCTCGGCATCGTCGATGACCAGGATCGACTCGCCGTTGCCGCGGTAGTTCTCTAAATCCACCGAGGGCTGGATTTCGATTTCGCCCCTGGCGGCTGGAAAATAGAGCGTGAAGGTCGTCCCCTCGCCCTGGGCCGTGGTGATGTCGACGTACCCCTCATGATCTTTGATCGTGCCCCACACCACGGACATTCCCAGACCGGTGCCGCTGCGTCCCAGCACTTTTTTGGTGTAAAACGGTTCGAAGATTCGTTCCAATTCCGAAGGCGCGATACCGACCCCGGTATCGGATACTTCGAGCAGGACGTATTCACCCATCGGGATGGTTTCAAATCCGCCGTGTGCCGTGTCGATATAGCGACTGCCGGTCGCCACCCTCAGCCTGCCGCTGGTGGGCATGGCGTCGGCGGCGTTCTGGACCAGATTCATCACCGCTTTGGAAATATGTGTTTCGGAGCCCATCAGCTTTAAAACCGCCTGCGTGAAGTTCGTGCTGACGGTGAGGTCCTTGCGCTCGCGAAGAATCTCCCCGTATTCGGGCGAGTCCAGAAAGTCTTTCACGATGTGATTGAGGTCGACCACCCTTTTGGTGGAGACGCTACGGCGCGCCAGGGTGAGCAGATCCTGCACAATTTCGGCCGCTTTCTGACCGGATTTTTTGATCGTCGTCAGGGGTTTGCGAAGGGGACTGTCCGGTTCCATCGTATGCAGCAGGAGATCCGGATAGCTGACAATCCCACTGAGGATGTTGTTGAGGTCGTGGGCCACACCGCCGGCCAAGGTCCCCAGCGATTCGAGCTTTTTGGCATTGTGCAGCTTGGCCTCGAGCAAGCGCTTCTCCTCCTCGGCCCGGCGGATCTCGGTAAGATCATGCACCACGGCCATGGCGCGCTTGGGCGCCCCATCCTCGTAAAAGAAGCGCGTGTTCATCATCACCGCAATGCTGCCTCCGGACTGCCGTTTGATCCGGAATTCGGTGGACAGCGCCTGCGGTTTATCGGTGATGACCGTCTCCAAGAGCCGTCTGAAGGTCGGTCTGCTCTCGGTGTCGAAGATAACGGCGGGATCCAGAGCGAGAAACGCCGCTTGACTGTGACCGGTGTAGCCGCACATCACATCGTTGACACTGACAAACCGCATGCGCTGCAGGTCGATTTCATAGATACCGGCGGGGGCATGTTGGACGATGTTCTTGTACTTCTCCTCGCTCTCCTTCAGGGCCTTCTCATAGCGGAAACGGCGGGTGATGTCCCTGGCGGCCCCGTAAACCGCGACCGGCTCGCCATTGTCATCCAGCATCAGCTTGTTGCGGTACTCCAGCACCACCGCTTCCCCGGACTTGGTGAAGCCCTTCATGTATCCCTCGTCTTCGCCATGGTCGCGAATGCGCGTCAGATAGTCGTCAAATCGGGGTAGGTGACGTTCCGGGAGCAGGGTGCGGATATTGACGCCCGCCAGATCTTCCCGACGCCAGCCATAGCTCGTTTTGTAGGGCAGGTTGGTGTCCAGTAAGTTGCCCTCCAGGTCGTGGATGCAGATCAGGTCGGATCCGTTCTCGAAGAGATTGCGGTATTTGCGTTCGCTTTCCGCGATGCGGCGCTGGGCCTCTTTGCGGTCCGTTATATCGCGCGTCACCCCCATGATGGCGGTCGGTTTGCCGTCTCTGCCGCGCACGAATGATACCGTGGCTTCCGCCCACCGGTAGCCGCCGCTTTTCACGGTGTGCTCGATCTCGACCGTCCTGGAGCGCTGCGGATCGGCCTCCGGTGCGGCCTCCTTGGCCAACTCCTCTGCGAGGATCTCCGCCACCATGGTGTACGAAGTGGCGGAGAGGGTCTGCGCCAGATCCAAGGCCATCGCTTCTGCCACCGAAAACCCCCGGTTCTTCTCCACCGAAGGGCTGATATAGGTGAATTTGAGCGTTTCGAGGTCGATGACCCAGATCGTGTCGGAGATGTTTTCCGCCAGCAGGCGGTATTTGCGCTCCGACTCCATCAGGGCCGCTTTTTGTGCTTCGAGCGATTTCTTGGAGGCGTTGAGTTCGCGGTTGGCCCGCTCGAGGTCGTGCATCAGGGTTTTGACCTCGTCATATTTGGCCTGAATCAGCCGATTGGCCTGGGCCAGCTCTTCGATGGCTTTTTGGGGATCCTCCTTGCGGATGCGCCATCGCTTCCAGAGCGATCGCTCTTCAGGAGTCCAGCGAACCCGGTAGAGACAGCTGGCCGATCCCTGGGAGGGGCTGTCCGGCCAAATCCGGCGCCCGTAGGTTTCGGGCGCTACCTGGCATTGGATCTCCTCCACCTCCGCCAAGGGCAGTCCGAAGAGCGTCGGGATGCCGGCCAGCACTCCCCGCGTGTAGTCACAGTCGAAGCGCGTCTTCTGGGCGCTGTCGTGATAGCGGTCCTCCAATACGACCCAAGTATCGCCGATGTCATGAATGAACACGCTACCGTTGAGCTTCAAGTATCGGTTGTATTTGGGGGCTTGGGAGTAGATGCGCTTGGGACTGCCGAGGAGGCGTACGATGCGGTCCAAAATCCCCAGGGAACGAAATTTTTCGGCCGCAAGCGTCATACGGTATACGGCATTGTCATCTCCCAGAATCGCGATCATGCGATGGTAAAGCCGCTGCAGGAGCGCGTGCGACACCCAATTGTTGGTGTCCGCGAGATAGCCTTCGTCAAACGGCAGGTCGTCCAGCAGCGGTCCCAGTGAGCCGCCGTTTTGCTCCCGGACGAAGGTCAGGAGCGTGCGGGTTACCCGACAGCTGATCTCTTTTCTTTCCTCAGGGTGCGTTTCCAAGGTCATCGGTTTCATCGTGTCAAAAAAGATTGGGGACTTAGCGCCGAAACGTCATTCGCGGAGGGGGCTCAGGGCAGTTGCCGATCAAAGGGGACCGCCAGCGGACCGGTCAGGGGTTGAGCACGGCTCGGATCCGGTCAGATGGGACGCTTGGTGCTGCGGATCGGCTCTTGAAAGCGTCCGGGGCGAGGCGGTCTAAGGCGGTGTGGCATCGGGCCGTGGAGCGGCGTGGTCCGTCTACGGCTACCCCGCCGATCGATCAGCGCCATTTTGCCTTTAACGGGCGCCGAGGTCAAGGGTCCAAAGCGGCGGCCTGCAGATCATCCTGCCGCAATCCTGCGGATTTCGCGCCATTCTGGTGGTCCGGTTTGACAGGGGGCGTCAGCCAGATTATAACCCCCATCGGCCTGGCGTCCTCGTCGACGCCCGCTATGGCGACACCTTCCGCGAAACCCTGCCACCGTGAAGATTGGCGGCGGCTGCTGGTCCAATCTCTATCCCAATCGTCGATGGGGATAGCGCGACGCCCGCTTTCCACTGGGGACCGATACCTGAATGTGATGCGATTGTTTGGTTGCCGGTAAGCTCACCGCGGTCGGTGTACCGATTCTCTTCTTGGGCCAGCCGGAGACCGATGACACGGATACCGACGAGGCCCGCACCAACACCGCTTTTGGTGCGGTCCGCCATGCGCGTGCGCGCTTGGCCATCAGCGTCACGCCTAACGCCGGATTCGTCTCCGCCGGGGGCGTCGACGACAAGCCGCTGGCCGAGGGCCACTTCCACGAGGTGGCCGATGTGGTTCAGCATGCGGGGGGCGGACGTCAAGTCGCCGATCATTTTCGTTGAGCGCGCCCTTGGAGCGCAGCAGAAATGGAGCAATTATGGCAATGACGATCTTCCGGCGAAGTTTGGCCGTTCTTATTCGAGCGGCCATCCTCCTTGCCATTGCCGCCGTCGCGTGGCGTTGGCTAAAGCCTCGCCAGATGCCACTGGCGGAGATGCTTTTCTACGTCGGGGCCGGTCCCATCGCCCTTTTCGCCATCGGGCGTTTCGGCGAATTTTTCGGCCGCGGCGACGCCTCCTATCAATTGGGCCGTTCGGTGATGACACCCGCCTCGCGCCGCAGGGCCCAGCAGGATGTGGCTGATCTGGATTCGCGGGAGAAGTCGGGGTGGAGTTGGATCTTCGCCGGATTGATCCTGTGGGGGGTGAGCTATTTTCTGGAGATCTAACCCGCCCTGTGTACCGAATCTTCGGGGCCGTGCCTGCTTGGACGATGGGCCAGCGATTCAGCCGCTGATCGGCTGCTTTGCCAATTGCTGCTCGAGAAATTCGACACAAACCCGTATTTTAGCGGATTGCGTGAGCCGAATGGGATAGACGGCGGTGATGTCTGCTTCCTGATAGTACACGGGCAACAGATGGACGAGGCTACCGCTCGCGATGCTTTCCCTGACATCCCAGAGCGATCGGAGAACAATTCCGTGCCCGTCAAGCGCCCACTGGTGGACAATTGCGCCGTTGTTGCAGCTCATCGGATAATTTACCCGAACCGTTTCCGTGCCATTCGGTCCTTCAAGGCGCCAGATACCGAAGGTTTGATCGCGTTCGCGGATGATCAGGCAGCGATGGTGGCGCAATTGGGGCAGATTATCCGGAATCCCGAACCGCGCCAGGTAGTCGGGTGAGGCGCAGAGCACCCGATGGTTCCGGGCGATGCGTTTGACGATGAGGTTGGCTTCAACGCTGCCGCCGATCCGGATATCCAGATCGAACCCCTCGGCGATCAGGTCCACAGGCCGATCGAGCAGTTCGATCTGCACGTGCAGCTCCGAATAGCGCGAGACGAGTTGGGAAAGTGCCGGCGCCAGCCTTTTCAGGCCAAAACCGGGGCTTGTGGCGACGCGCAGGGTACCTTTGGGGAGCCGACTCGCCGAGGCCACCGATGCGGCCATCTGTTCGACATCCTCAATGATCCGCTGGCTCCATTCATAGACCGATTCTCCCTCCTCCGTGACACTTACCTGCCGGGTGGTCCGATAGAGAAGCTGAACGTTCAGGTTCTTTTCCAGTAATGCGATTCGTTTCGATACATAGGCCGGCGAAAAGCCGAGCTCATTGGCTGTCGCCACGAAGCTGCGCTTCCGGGCAACGGTGCAAAACAGCTTGAGGTCGTCCAGGAGGGGTAGATTATTCACGATTCGTGTCCTTTATGAACACAAAATAGGTAATTATTTTTGTCCCGGCAAGACTAACTATTGAATGATAGCGTTGTTCCACTGGGAACATCCGGACAACGGCATATCTGACCGCCTTTCCGGCATGCGTTGAGCGACGATTCGGCGTGTTGATGCTGCACTCCTTTTCAGCCGATCACCCAGATCATGGCCACCGTGTCCACCTTCACACCGTTTGCACCTGAGGTGCGGCATACGGCGCGAAAATGGCCGCCACTCCATAAATAGGCAGGGCGCGGCGCGACAGCCGTGACGGCAGAACCCCACCTGCCGTCAATCTGGCCGCTGAGGAGCCACCCATTGAGATCATGACGGCCATTACCGGGGATGTAAACGAGCCCTATGGGCAGCTCAGCAAGCAGTATTCGGTGCTCGCGGTGACAATGTCCGGGTAGAGATGGGCGTGCGGCCAGGAGGAGACGGCGGCGCTGACGCATACCGCATCTAGCTAAGTCAATACCACCATTAACGAAAGGAAGCCGTGATGACGGAACAAAAACCAAATAAAGAAATTGTCGCCGAATTTTTCGCGGCCTTCGGGCGGCGAGATCTCGAAGCGGTCGCGTCTTTTTTTGCCGAAGACATTGTCTATACGGTGGTGGGCGACCCGGACGGCACTCCGCCGCTCGATCCCGAGTCGAAACAGGCCATTCCCTGGATCGGCACCTACCATGGTCCGGCCGGCGCACGGGAATTCATCGCCCACCTGCAGCGCAATATCGAAGTGATCGGCTTCGGTCCACAGGAGGTGATCGGCGACGGTGACGTGATCGCTGTCTTCGGTTCCTTCTCCTATCGGGCCGTATCCACCGGCAGACGTTTCGACAGCGACTATGTGATCCGCATCCGGCTGAAGGACGGCAAGTTCAGCGAATACAGCTTTTATGAAAACACCTATGCGGTGGCTGCGGCATTCCGCACGAAAGGCCATTGGGTCCAGGTGTTCGACGGGACGGAGGTGAAGGTGCCTGCAGCCTAGTTGGATCCACCATCGAACCGCCAACCACAGTATATGCACCGGGTTGGAAGAGATTGGACCCCCATCGCAAGAAAGAGACGGCAACTACCATGACAATAGAATTCTTCGGTGTGGGGAAGTTGTCACCCGTTTTAGGGGGTGCCATGGCTGCAGCCGGGCATCAGGTTTGTTGGGGCTCACGCGATAAGACCACAGCACACGGTATTGCTGCTGAAATCGGTATCGCCGACGCATGGCCGCTGGAGGTTCGAGCAGATATCCTGCGGTCGTTTGAGCACAAGGTGCCTGCCCCGCAGGCCTAGCTGGCAGCAGAGATAGAACCGACAGGAGGGACGCATGAAGATATTGGTTCTGTTCAAAGTCAAGGACGACGCTGACCTGACCGAGGTGAAAGACTATCTCGTCGAGGAGGAGCGCTGGGCCTGGGGAATCTACCTCAAGGGCGACCTGCGCGAGCATTATGAAAGCGACCTGCCGACACCGGCCATCTCCATTCTCGAGATGGAGAGCATTGCTGCGGCGCAGGCGTTGATGCAGGATCTGCCGCTGCTCAAGGCCGGCCTGATCACCGCCGAGTATCACGAGCTGCGCCCGTTCCGCAACTGGGAGGTATTGTTCAAGAATGAGGAGCGGCAGGGCCTGGCAGAATAACCATATTGAAAACGGTGGTCATGGCCAGCCCACGGTCGCTGCCGGCGCGGCCGCCATCGAATGGGTGGCATCTTTCCAAGAGAATAGACGCAGTCAAAACGTCATCGCCACCGAAGGAATCCGCATCATGAAGATTTTGATCGTACACGCCCATCCCGAAGCCAAAAGCTTCAGCTCCGCTCTGGCGAACACTGCTAAAAATGCGTTCACCGCTGAGGGCCACGAGGTCGTGATGTCCGATCTTTACCGCATGAGATTTAATCCTGTTTCGGACCGTACCAATTTCACCACGGTCAAGGATCCGGAATACTACAAGCAGCAGGTGGAAGAAGCGTATGCTTCGGATAATGATGGCTTTGCCCCGAATATCGAGACGGAGATCCAAAAGCTAGAGGCCGCCGATGCGTTGATTTTCAGCTTTCCCATCTGGTGGTTCGGCATGCCGGCCATATTGAAAGGCTGGTGTGACCGCGTGCTGGTCTACAAACGTGTCTATGGCGGTCCCCTTCTTTTTGAAAACGGTATCGGCAAAAACAGCAAACCCGGCCTGATTCTGATGACCACCGGTGCTCCGGAAAACGCCTACAATGGTCATGGATTTGATCCGCCGATGGAAAAGATCATGACACCGATTCAATATGGTGTCTTCTGGTTCAACGGCTTTACCCCATTGGAGCCGTTTATCGCCTATGCGCCGGCTCAGGCTTCCGAGGCAGAACGAGCCGTCGTTCTTGAGAAGTTATCCGGTCGGATAACGGGCCTCTTTGACGAAGCGCCGCTGCGCCTGCCCTACCTGGCCGATTTCCCCGATTTCGGTCCCGATTCGAAGCAGCGCTATATGGTCGAAGTACAGCTGAAGGGACCCGTTGATGAGGGGTTTCGAGAAAAGATTCCGGCCGAAGTCGCCAGGCTGGCGGAACACAAACGCGATGGCAAATTGCTCTGCTTCTTTCGTCACTCTCACGAGGATTGGCGGCAGGTGCGTATCTACCTGGAATACCGTGCCGCCGATGGCACCCAGCTGCAGGCATTTCTGGAAGAATTGCCACTCTATGACCGGCTGGATTTCAGGGTCCGAGAACTTGACCGGACCAAACTATAAAAGGGCAGCGGTCTGAAACATATTACCCGCAATGGATATAAAGAACGCAGAGATGATTCGGTCAGCATCACGTCCTGCTAAATCTGAAAGCGGATCCTCACCGGGTTGAGAACTGGCGAAATGGCGACTATCGCGATTTCACCTATCGCAAAAACGAGATCATCTTCACGCCGGCGGGAGTAATGTCGGGTTGGCGCTGGCATGCTCGGTCTAACGTCATCGTGATAACCATCCGCCCGGTACAACTCGAAAGGGTTGCGCAGTGCGAACTGAGCCTCCAGCTCGTCGGTGAGCGACTGAGAAGCATTCTGCCGTCCGTCGATGAAGACATTACCCATGCCGGTACACTGCTGCTGGAGGCCCTCAAATCAGCGGCGCCGCCACCTTCGGTGATCTATGAATCGTTGGCCCGCTTTTTCCTTATCAAACTTATCCAGGCGTATGGGCGGGTGTCGGCTGCGGCGGCCGATCTTCCCCAATGTTTTTCCCCATAGCGCTACGCACAGGTGTTGGACGATATCGCCGCCAATTTTGGCAAACGCGTCACGTTGGAGAAAATGGCCGCCGAAGCGGGCCTCAAAATTGTGGGAACGACCCCAACCGTATGGCGCAATGCGCAGCAGCAAGATTCTTCAACAGCTTCGCAATAGTCTGCAAGACGAATCCATTTGCAGGCCATATTGTTGGTTTGAAGCAACTACGCATCGCATAAAGGAGTAAGAAATGATTCAAATTTTCAAATTTGTGGTCCTTTTGGTGTCATTCGTTGCTCTGCCGATGGTGACCAATGCCGCAACGATTAAAAAAGTTACCTTTGACAGCCATGGCCAAACCTTGGTGGGGTATCTGCACCTGCCGGATGGCGATGGGCAAGATCAACAGCGTCCTGGCGTGGTGGTCACCGGCGCCTGGACCACGGTCAAAGAGCAAATGCCCGGAACCTATGCCGGAAAGCTGGCCGCGCAAGGCTATGTCGCGCTTACCTTCGATTTTCGCGGGTGGGGACAGTCGCACGACGCCGTTAAATATCTCGAAGACCCCAAGCGGAAGACGGAGGACATCAATGCTGCCGTGAACTACCTGGCCACGCGACCAGAAGTCGACCAGAACCGCATCGCCGGCTTGGGTATTTGCGCGTCCGCCGGGTACATGAGTGATGCCGCTCTGCAAAACGACCATATCAAAGCGGTGGCCTTGGTAGCGCCGTGGCTGCATGATGCCGAGATCGTCAACGCGGTCTATGGTGGTGAAGCAGGCGTTAAAAAGCTGATTCAGATCAGCAGAGATGCGCAAACGGCTTCCGAGCCCGTCATTTTGGAAGCGGCCAGCATGACCAACGAGAACGCAGTCATGTATCAGGCACCCTACTATACGGAAACCGACCGCGGCATGATTCCCGAATATGACAATAAATTCAATGCCGCCTCGTGGGAAGGCTGGTTGACCTACGATGCCATCAAGACCGCGGACAAGCTGGAAAAGCCAACGCTGCTGGTGCATTCCGAAGCTGCCGCCATTCCGCAGGGTGCCAAGGAGTATGCGCAACGAATGGGTCGCAGCGTCTCAACGGTGTGGTTCGAGAATACAACCCAATTTGACTTCTATGATAAGCCGGAAATTGTATTGCGATCCGTCACGGAAGTCGTCCGACACTTCGAGAGCACGCTGAAGTAGCGGCGGTCTAGATGAAAGCATTCATCGGCGTCATGATGCTGGCAGTATCTGTCGCCTTTCCGGCTGCCGTCAGCGCCGGCCGTATGGATCGCACCGCATATCGGTGATGCTTCAACGCATGGCCACGCTGGTCGATCCGGGCGATTTTGGGCCCTCGAGAAGCTGTTCGTCACATCCATTGCGGGTTGTTTCGTGTCGAAAACAGTAAGATAGTGCTTTTTCGCGAAGATTGCAGTGTTACGGTATCTCAAGTGGTGCCCACCGGGGGCCAGATCCACCTGGAGAAGCACTCCATCGGCGAAGACGACTTGATACGCTTCGCCGCCGACTTAAAGGGAAGCACAATCGCATCCACGAATCGCCGCAGTCCGCGATTGTGGGGGCGGCGGGTGCGCCATTAACGGCGGCATCCTCTCTTTCAATGGCAGGACACCCCCGAGGTATTGTGCGCCTATTCATTGAGCGCGCGAAAGGCGAGGCCGATGGTCATGGAGCCCTCGCCGACGGCTGCGGCGACCCGCTTGGACGAACCGCTGCGCACATCCCCCACGGCATAGACCCGTGGCCAGGTCGTTTCAAACACGCTCGGCATGCGGTTGAGATTCCACTGCGCCCGCACAAGGTCTATCGGTTCGAGATCGAGCCCGGTTTTGATAAATCCCTTGGTATCGAGTGACAGGGTGCCCTCCAGCCAATCGGTCAACGGCTTGGCGCCCAAGAAGAGAAAGAGATGATGAATCGCTCTGGTCGTTGTCTGCCCGCTCCGGTTATCGGAGATGTCGATGCTGTCGAGCATCCCGTCCCGGCCGGAAAGGGCGGTGACTTCGCTTTGGGTCAGCACGGTGATGTTTTCCCGGTCTTCAATACGACGGATCAGATAATTGGACATTTTATAGACCAGGTTGTCTTTGCGGACGACAAGGTAGACATGGCGGCAGCTTTCCGACAGGAACACGGCTGCCTGTCCGGCTGAGTTGCCGGCGCCGACAATCGCCACATCCTCGTCACGACAGAGCTGCGCCTCCATACCGGTGGCGTTGAAGTGGATGCTGGACCCTTCGAAATCACCGATGTTGTCGATGGCCAGACGATGGTATTTGGCACCCAGTGCGAGGACCACAGAACGGGCTTGCACGGTTTTACGATTGGCCAGGGCCAAATGATAGGTATCGCCCGCTTTTTCCAGCCGGTTCACCATCTGCGGTGCGACCATGAGCACGCCGAATTTCTGGGCCTGCACCATCGCCCGGTTGGCCAGTTCCTGACCGGAGATGCCCATGGGAAACCCGAGATAGTTCTCAATCTTCGAACTGCTGCCCGCCTGCCCCCCGGGCCCCGCCGCATCGATGTTGATGACGGAGAGCCCGTCCGAGGCGGCGTTTACGGACGCCGCCAGACCGGCCGGTCCCGAGCCAACCACCGCTACATCATAGAGCAGCTCCTCTTCCTCTAGGCAGCTGACGCCAAGCTTGTTGGCGATGGTCTCGTTCGAAGGGTTCTTCAGGATTTCGCTGCCCTTATACACCATGACCGGTGTCTCGGCTTCCGGTACCTCAATTGCCTGCAGGAGAGATCGGTAATCCGCGCCAGATTCGAGATCGATGAAGTTATACGGCAGTGCATTGCGCGTCAGAAACTCACGTATGCGGGCTGTGTCCTTGGCATAGCGTGATCCGAGGAGCTGAATCGATGACAGCCCTTTGGAGGACAATGCCGCTCTGCGTTTGATGTAGGCGGAAACGATAATATCGCTTAAATACGAGTCCTCAACCAGGAGCCGCTTGAGCTGACCAAAGGGAACCTCGATCACCTCGGAGGGCTCCAGGCATCTGCCTTCCGCAACCGTCGCCCTGCCCGACATCATGGACACATCACCGGTAAACATGCCCGGGGTGATCTCGGCGATCTGCTCTGCATCTCCGCGGCCGATATGCTGGTATATGCCGATCCTGCCGGAGATAAGGGCATGCATCGAGGCCTGTTTCTGCCCCTCGCTGAACAGCGCCTCACCGGCCTGATACGACCTTTTCTTGCCGAACCGGCAGAGCCGCTCCATGTCGCTCTCTGAAAGCTTGGCATACGCCTCCGGCAGCTCCTCCGGTGTGAGTTTCAACCGCATTCTTGTCAGTTGCATGGTACCATCCTAAACGACCGCGTTGAACGCCAATCGCTGAGCAGCGGTCATGCCCCTTCGCCCGTTTCCCGTGACTTCGTGGGTCGCGGGGTCTCGTACCCATCCCGGGTATCGGTTTCGTAGAGGCCATATGCTACTCGCATTGGCGCTAAATACTTTCACTCTGGGCGCCCGTGAGGATCGCTGCGGCGTCTCAGCATGCTTGCAACGCTATCCACCGGTTTGCGACTTTACGCTCAGTCCAGAGATGGTAAGCACAAATCCACATGAATCAAATCGCCCAGAGCGCCCGCCGACCCTATCAGGCACCAGCCAAGCCGGATGGGGTCTCCGAGTCGGATCCAACGGCAGTCCTGTACGGGGGACGTTGTCCTTAGAAGCGCGCTCGTGAAGCGCACTCAGGGGAGGCGAACCGCTGTGCGCTGGGCGGTATCTGCGGGACGCAGCAGTACTTCCTCGCCGATCTGCTGCGGTGGATGCAACCAAGGCGGGATCATCGTTCCTGGATGAGAAAGAAGACGTCGAGCCCACCATGAGAATCGGTGGAGGATGCGCATGTGGGGCATCTCAGTGCATCTGCAACGCGAGAAGAGATCCCTTTTGTGAAGAGGGTTGACCCTCGCAGAGCGATGTCGCTTGAGGGTGAGCGGGTCCGCTGCATTCTTTCGGCATCCTGCCGGAGAAAATGGACGATCGATCGAATTTCCGGTCGGCGATGGCACTCGGATCTTCTTCAGGGCCCGGCGTGATGCCAAGATGCGCAGAGTTGTCAGCTACCCCGGCGCGATCAGGTCTGCGGCATAGGGGAAGAGGGCGGGGGCCCCGCCGGTGTGCCAAAAGAGCACTGTGTCGGCACGGGTCAATTGCTGCGATTCGATCATGGCCATCAGGGCCCCCATGGCCCGCCCGGTGTAAACCGGGTCGAGCAGGATTCCTTCGGTCCGGGCGGTAAGCGTGACCGCCCGGCGCTCCAGTTCGCCCACCTTCCCGTAGCCGTCGCCCAGGAAGTCGTTCTCGACGATGACATCCGTTGCGGAGAAGTGGTGCGCGATCCCCAGATGTCGCACGGTGGCGTTGGCCAGGGCCTGCACATGGGTTTCAAAGGGGTCGTCACCCGCTTCGCCCTTGTCGATGCCGATGCCGATCACTTTGGCCCCCATACCGAAGAGGCGAGCCCCCACCAGCAAACCGGCCTGGGTGCCGCCGCTGCTGGAGGCGAAGAGAATGTGGGTGAGGCTCTGCTGCAACTGGGTCAATTGCGCCTTGAGCTCGCCCATGGCGGCCACAAAGCCGACGGCGCCGGTGGTGTTGGAGCCGCCGTAGGGCACGCGGTAGGGGTGCTTGCCCTCGGACACCAGCTGGTTGACGATGTCGGGGATCTGTTCACCTTTGCGATGGGGGCCCCCCCAGTGGATCTCGGCGCCCAAAAGGGTGTCCAGGAGCAGATTGCCCTCGGGGACATCGGGTGCCTCGCCCCCCAATGCCAGATGGCAGCCCAACCCGGCGGCACAGGCCGCCGCGGCCGTCTGGCGGCAATGGTTGCTTTGGGCTGCTCCGCCGCTGACCAAGGTGTCACAGCCTTTGGCGAGGGCCTCTCCCACCAAATACTCCAGCTTGCGGGTTTTGTTGCCGCCGAAGGCCAGGCCGGTCTGATCGTCGCGTTTGATGAACAGTCGGGGGCCGCCCAGTTCGGCACTGAGGCGTTTCATCTCCACCAGGGGGGTCGGGAAAAATCCCAAAGAAAACCTGCGGGCCTGTGAAAGGGAATGGTCAGGCGACATGGCGACCTCGCTTTCTTGCGGTGATACCATTGACGGACGGGGTGTTTCAGCGATGCATAACTCGCTAGATCATAACAATCCGCCGGGTTGACTTCAAGACAGGCCGCCGCCTGTCCAGCGAAGGGACGCCGCCCTTGCACCCGCTTCCCTGCAGCGCCGCGCTGGGCAGCGCGCGGTGATCGGGCGGCACCCGGATTGACAGCAACGCCCGCAATTGGTAGGCAACCTTGGGGATCTGCGCCCTTTAAGACAACACCAACCACCCCCTAAGAAGCGGGAGAGACACGTTGAAGCGATAGGATCGCCATAGGTGCACCGATCACCCACCGCGAGATTTACTTGGCAGCCCTAGACCGGTTGCTTCCCGATCTCTAGGTGGGTGCCCGTCACTGTCCGTCGCCCTTTGATGCTTGAACGACCTCGCCTCAACCGGAACCGCCGCGGGCGACCGCGGCGTTGCTTTATTGGGGGTTTCCATGCGCATACCATCCATTCAGATCCAGAATCTCTCCTTTACCTTTGATGGGGCCACCCGCCCGCTTTTCTCCCATCTGTCGGTCCACTTCCCGTCTGGTTGGACAGGTGTCGTCGGTGCCAATGGCACCGGCAAGAGCACCTTGCTGAAACTCGCCACCGGACGGCTGCATCCCCAGCAGGGACGGGTGGTGAGGCCTGCCACGGCACTCTACTGCCGGCAGCGGACCGATTCCGCCCCTGCCCATCTAACCGCCTTGATGGTGGCCGCAACGGGAGATGCACTTGAAATCCGAGGCCGGCTCGGCATCCAGGATGACTGGCACCGGCGCTGGGATTCACTCAGCCACGGCGAGCGCAAAAGGGCCCAGATTGCCGTCGCCCTGTGGCGGGGACCCCAGGCTCTGGCTCTGGATGAACCCACCAACCACCTCGATCTCGAAGCGCAAGACCAGATCTATTCGGCGCTGTTACATTTTCAGGGGGTCGGCATCCTGGTGAGTCATGACCGCCGCCTGCTCGACGGCCTGTGCCGCCAGTGTCTAATGCTGGAGCCACCCGATGCCATCCTGCGACCTGGCGGGTACACCCAAGCCTTGCAGCAGGCAGAAAGGGAGCGATTGGCTGCCCATCGCCGCCAACGTCATGCCAAGCAGAAGCTCGCCAAGCTGAAGCGGGAGGCAACCAAACGCCGGGAAGCGGCCTCGCAGGCAGATCGAAAACGCTCCAAGCGAGGCGTGACAAGACGCGACCATGACACGCGCAGCAAGATCCATCTGGCGCGCCTCAGCGGCAAGGACGGCGCGGCCGGTAGACGCCTGCGCCAGATCGGCGGTCGTCTCAAGCAGGCGCAAGCGACCCTTAACGATCTTCGGGTAAAGAAACGGCATACGCTGGGGGTCTGGTTGCCAGGGGCCACTTCCCGACGCAATACTCTTTTTCAGCTACCGGCGGGATCACTGCACCTCGGCAGCGATCGCTGGCTTCACTATCCCGAGCTGTCGATGCGGCCCGATGACCGCATCGCACTTTCAGGCCCCAATGGAAGTGGGAAGAGTCGCCTGATCGACCGTATCGTCCGCTCCCTCAACGTGGATGCGGATCGTCTTATCTTCCTGCCCCAGGAGATCGACAAGCAGACCGCACGGGATATCCTGGCCAGCGCAAGAGCACTTTCCGGCGAAAGACTGGGGCAGCTGATGACCATCGTCAGCCGGCTGGGATCTCGGCCCAGGCGGCTTTTGGAGAGCACTACCCCAAGCCCGGGAGAGATCCGCAAGACGCTGCTTGCCATGGGGATCATACGAACCCCTCATCTCATCATCATGGACGAACCGACCAATCACCTCGACCTGCCGTCGATCTCCTGTCTGGAGGCGGTGCTCGCCGACGCCCCCTGCGGGTTGCTGCTGGTCAGCCATGACCGTCGATTTCTGGCTGCTTTGGCACGGCACCATTGGCAGATTCGGACCGATCCAACGGCCTCGGGTGAAGGCCGATTGGTGCTGCCATAAAGGCTCTTCAGCGGAAACACTGGTGCACCCTGTTTGCGCCACTGAACTATCCTGCGCTAGCGCGGTTATCAATGCCCACCACGGACGTAAAAAGGGAGGCAGCCTTTACGCAAGGCTGGCCTCCCCTTTATGTTCGCTGGTGATGGCCTGGTACGACGCTATCCCTTCAACTTCTTCACCTCCGCGATGATGGCGGGGACCACCTCGTTGAGGTCCCCCTTGACGCCGTAGTCGGCGATGCGGAAGATGGGAGCGTCATCGTCCTTATTGATCGCCACAATGACGTCGGAGGTACGGATGCCGGCCACATGTTGGATGGCGCCGCTGATGCCACAGGCGAAGTATACTTTCGGCGAGACCACCTTGCCGGTCTGGCCCACCTGATCGGATACCGGGCGCCAGCCTTCGTCCACGGCGTTGCGCGAGGCCCCCACGGCGCCACCCAGAGATTTGGCCAGCTCTTCCAGGAGGCTATAATCCGGGCCGCCCATGCCGCGGCCGCCGGAGACGACGAAATTGGCCTCGGTGAGTTCGACCTTCCCGCCGCTCTCCAACTGCTTGTCCACCACCTGGGTGCGGCCCCCGCTGGTGACGGGCGCCATGCTGACCACCTCGGCCGTCTTGGGTGCTTCTACCACATCTGAAACATTGGGCCGCAGGGTGGCCAGCATGGGGCTTCCCTGGACCGTGACGGTGGCGATCACCTTTCCACCGTAGAGGCTGCGTTTGGCACTGAGCGCATCGCCATCCATGGCCAAGTCGCTGCACTCCATGGCCAGGCCGGTGTCCAGTTTGGCGGCCAGACGGGCGAATAGCTCCTTGCCGGTCACCGTGGCTGCGGCAAGGACCACCCGGGGGCCCATCTCCTGGATCGCCTGGTGGAGGGTCTGGGTGTAGGCATCCGCGGCAAAATCGATCAGGGCCGTGTCGTCGGACGCCAGCACCTTGTCCACGCCGTAAGTGCCCAGCCCGCCCGCCAATTCAGCGATCCCGCCGCCCATCACCATGGCGCAGAGGGGCTCACCCAGGGCGTCGGCCAGCCGGCGGCCTTCGCTCACCGCCTCGAGGGTACTCTTCTTGAAACCATTGTCCACTTGTTCCGCAAACACAAATACGCCTGAAGCCATAATCTATCTCCATCGTTGCACTTGGAACGGTTGAAATCTTTTTGTCTTGCCAGAAGAAGTCTTCATCAGGTTCGAAAGGGCCGAAGTTTTAGTGGCCCACGGCCTATAAAACTTCGGCCTCTTCCTTTAGCAGCCGCACCAACTCGGCGGCCAGGGCCTCGGGCGTGTCGCCGGTCACCATCTTGCCCCCTTTACGCTCGGGGGGCAGGGCCAGGGCGGAGATGGCGACTTTGGCGCTGCCGGTGCCGACCAAAGCGGCATCCAGACCGATGTCGGCCAGGCGCTTCTTCTCAAGGGGCTTTTTCTTGGCCTTCATGATGTTGGGCAAGGAGGCGTAGCGCGGTTCGTTGAGCCCCTTTTGGGCAGTGAAGAGCATGGGCAGGGGCGCTTCCACCACGAGGCTGCCGCCCTCCACCAGCTGGTGGCAGGTGATTTTGCCCTCTCCCAGCTCCTGTTTTATGACGGCGGTCACCAGCGGCAGCTCCAGGTATTCGGCCACGGCGGCGGGGACCTGGTAGCCATCGTCGTCCACCGCCCGCACGCCGGCGATGACCAGGTCGTACGGCATCTCTTTAATGACGCCGGCCAGCACCTTGGCGATGCCCAGGGCGTCGCTGCCCTCGGCGGCCGCATCGTTCACCAGGACGGCGGTGTCTGCGCCCATGGCCAGGGCAGTGCGCAGGGCCTGTTCGCTGCGATCCGGGCCCACAGCCACGACCGTAACGCTGCCCGCTCCCTTGGCCTCCTTTATCTGGAGCGCCTCTTCAATGGCGTATTCATCATAGGGGTTGATGATCCACTTGACGTTCTGGGTATTCACGGTGGCGTTGGCGGTGTCCACCTCCAGCAGTGACTCGGTGTCCGGTACCTGCTTGACGAGTACAATGATATTCACGGTCGATCTCCTGTAAGGTTGGCCGCCGGTGACGCGGCGGAGGCTCGCCTCTCACCGGCGCAGGTCACGTCCCCGCTGGTGTCGCGGGTAGGGATTGATTCAGCGGCCTACATCTTGTTGCGTTCGTTCCGGGGATCGTAGGGAGAACGCAGAGAGGCCTTGGCTGGAACAAGCTTTCCCTCTACCATAATTTCGAACTTTCCGGAAGCGATCCATTGGGCATCCACGCCGTCGGCGTTGTGCAGATAGCCCATCCCCACCGGTGCGCCCACCTTGTAGCCAAAGGCGCCGCTGGTGATCTGGCCCACTACCTGGCCGTCGCGGTAGACGGGTTCGTTGGCGTAGAGCCGCGGTTCGATCTCCTCGAGGACGAACATGGCCATCCGTTTGGTCAGAGGGCCGGCCGCCTTTTGGGCGACCAGAGCATCGCGGCCGGTAAACACCCCTTTATCGAGCTTGACACCGAAGCCCAGACCGGCCTCGTAGGGGGTGTCTTCGGGGGTGATGTCGGTCTCCCAATGACGGTAGCCGGTCTCCAGGCGCAGGGAGTTGACCGCCTGCATGCCCACCAGCTTGAGGTCAAAGGCCTTGCCGGCTTCCATGATGGCGTCGAAGACCGCCTGGGTGAACATGGTGGGAATGTAGAGCTCCCAGCCAAGTTCGCCCACATAAGAGATGCGGATCGCCAGGGGGCGCGCCATGGCCACATCCATGAACTTGCCCGTGGCGTAGGGGAAGGCCTCGTTGCTGAGGTTCTCCTTGGTGAGGGTGGCCAGGAGCTTGCGGGAATTGGGTCCCATGACGGCCAGCATGCTGTAGCCATGGGTGACGTCGGTGATGGTGCAGACGGCGTCTTCCGGGATGCGGCGTTTGATGAAGTCGTAGTCGCGCACGGTGGTGCCGGCGGCGGTGACCAGGAAGTACTCCTCGTCGCTGATGCGGGTGACGGTCAGGTCGGATTCAAAACCGCCCTTTTCATTGAGGATGGGGGTGTAGACCACCGTGCCCACGGGGACGTCGATGTTGTTGGAACAGAGCTGCTGGAGGAGCTTGCCGGCGTCCCTGCCCTGGACGATGTACTTGCCCATGCTGGACAGGTCATACATGCCGACACTGTCGCGCACGGCCATGTGTTCAACCCCCTGGTATTCGAACCAGTTGGGATGGTGCCAGTCGTATTCGTGAACCGGCGCCACTCCTGTGGGGGCGAACCAGTCGGCCCGTTCCCAGCCGGCGATCATGCTGAAGGCGGCACCGTTCTCTCTGAGGCGGTCGTGGATGGGGCTCATGATCACCGGGCGGGCGGTGGTGCGCTGGCGATTGGGATAGTGGTGTTCATACAGGATGCCGACCGATTCGGTGATGCGTTTCTCCAGGTAGTGGATGTTCTGCTGCCAGGGGAACCAGCGGCGCACATCCACCGGCCAGAGCTGCTCTTCAGGATAACCCTGGGCCACCCACTGGGACAGAGCCCGGCCAACACCGGCCGCACCGGCGATGCCCACCGAGTTCATGCCGCAGCCCACGAAGAAGTTCTTCACCCCGGGGGCCTCACCGATCATGAAAGCGTTGTCCGGCGTGAAGCTTTCCGGCACGACCGAGAGGTGGCGGATCTGGGCGGTCTCCAGGACGGGGAAGCGTTTGAAGCCGCACTCGAGGAAGAGCTCGAACTGGTCCCAGTCCTCGCTCAGTTCGCTGAACTTGAACTCTTCGGGAATGCCGTCCATGCCCCAGGGCTTGGCCACGGGTTCGAATCCACCGAGCAGGATGCCGCCCGACTCCTCTTTGAAGTAGGAGTAACCGTCGAAATCCCGCACGGTGGGGAAGCTTTTCTTGAGCCCCTCGATGGGCAGGGTGATGGCGTGCATGTGCTCGGCGGCCAGCAGCGGCAGGCTGACACCGATCTTCTGGCCCAGGGCTCGGCTCCACATGCCGGCGCAGGCCACCACATATTCGGCTTTGATATCGCCCTGGTCGGTGCTGACACCCGTGATCACTCCCTTCTCCACCTGGATGCCGGTGACCTTGACCCCTTCGATGATCTGGGCCCCACCCATCTTGGCGCCCCTGGCCAGGGCCTGGGCTGTGCCCACCGGATCGGTGATACCGTCATTGGGCAGATAGAAGGCCGCCACCAGGTCGTCGGTGGCCATGCCGGGAACCATCTCCTCGGCTTCCTTCATGCTGATCTCGACCATCTCCACACCGAAATTGGCCGCCATGGCGGCCCCGCGCAGCCACTCACGGCGGCGGTCCTCGGTCTGGCAGACGCCGATGGCGCCGTTCATCTTGAAGCCCGTGGCCACACCAGTCTCCTCCTCCAGTCGGCCGTAGCATTCCAGGGCATACTTGGCCAGGTTGGTCATCTCCTGATTTTGGCGCAGCTGGGCCAGGAGCCCGGCCGCCGCCCAGGTGGTGCCCGAGGCGATCTCCTTGCGCTCCAGCAGCACGACATCGGTGAAGCCGACTTTCGTCAGGTGATAGGCGGTGGAGCAACCGACGATCCCGCCGCCGATGACGACGACCTGGGCCTGAGTGGGGATGGGCGATGACATAAGCGTTCTCCTTCTTGCTGGGAAGTTGTTTATACTTGGGGTGGGGACCTGATTAGAATTAGAGACACGCGCCAGGCAGCTGCTGTCCTCGCAACCTGACAACTGGCTTCGCTTCCCCTTTGAGCAAGGCATGTGCCAGCGTTCGCTCTGTTTCAAGCGAAGCTGGGGCGGGAACGCAACCGCGTGGGGATCTTCAAATAAATAAGGCCGTTGACCTCATTCCGACGAACCGTAGACCGGCGGTTCGGTGGTGTGGGGGGCGCTTGCGCCGGCGGCTGGGCCGCGGAGTGATGCAGGCCGACATCAGAAGCCGGGCGGGTGATGCATAGATGAATCAGTATTGGTTGCCCCGGCTGGAGAAACTTCACGGACGAAATTCAGTCGTGCACCACCCCTGGTCCCGGCGCACTGGCCTTGAGCTTGCGCGAGAGGGTCGACTGGCTCAGGCCCAAGGCCTGGGCGGCCTTACGCTGACTGCCATGCTTCTCGATGGCCTTCAGGATGATGCGGCGTTCGAAGGCGGCCACCTCCTCCTGGTAGGTGCCCAGCGCCTCCCCGGAGCCGTCGTCATCGCAGGGGCGCGATTTGAGCAGCATCTCGGGGAGATGTTTGATGCGGATGAAGTCCCCTTCGGTCATCGTGACCAGCCGCTTGATGAGATTCTCCAGTTCGCGTACGTTCCCGGGGAAGCTGTAGTCACAGAGGGTCAGGCGGGCGCTCTTAGTGATCACCTTGTGGGTGCCGAACTCGGTGTTGAAGCGTTCCAGAAAGTGCCGGGTCAGATCCTCGATCTCCTCGGGACGTTCCCGCAGGGGGGGGATTTCGATGGGCACCACATTGAGACGGAAGAAGAGATCGGCACGGAATCCGCCGTCTGCCACCAAGGCCTCGAGGTCGTGGTTGGTGGCGGCGACGATACGCGTGTCGATGGCGATGGGCGCCACGCCACCGACCCGTATGAGGGTTTTGCTTTCCAGAAACTTGAGCAGTTTCACCTGTAGCGCCAGGGGAACATCGCCGATTTCATCGAGGAAGAGGGTGCCTTGGTGGGCCATCTCAAATAGGCCCTTCTTCCCGCTGGCGGCGGCGCCGGTAAAGGCACCCTTCTCGTGACCGAAGAGCTCCGATTCGAGCAGGTTGGGAGCGATGGCACCGCAGTTGAGATCCATAAAGGGGCCGTTGCGCCGCTGGGAGAGGTGGTGCACCAGGCGGGCCAGCATCGATTTGCCCACCCCGGATTCTCCCGAGATCACCAAGGGAATGTCGAAGCGGGCTGCTCTCACGGCGGTTCGCAACACCTCGGCCATGCGGTCGCTGCGCACCACCAGCCCCTCCATCTCGGCCGCTGCGAGCCCCAGCTCGCTCAGTTCAAAACGCACCCCTTCGCCGGTGATCTCCTCCGCTTCAAGAATCTCCAGTGTCGTGCTGATGAAGCTGATGTCGCGATCGTTGACGATGACGAAGCGCAGCTCGCCCTCGTTGTCAAAGATGGGGATGCCGGTGGAAAGGAGGCGCTTCTGGCGGCGGGTGGTTTGAATCAAGGAGATGGTGCGACGCTTTCGAATCACTTCCAGGGAGACCGAAGGGTCCCAGAAGCCTTCCCTAACCAGATCGCGCACATTGCGGCCGAGGATCTGCTTGGCCTCGATGGCGCACATCTCTTCGGTGGCCCGGTTCACCATGACCACCACGCCACGGTGATCGGTGACGAAGAGACCATCCTTGGAGTGCTGCATGATGGCCCCAAAGATCATTTCGGCGTCTTTGGGCCGCAACCCCTGGTAAGTTTCGCTGGATCTTGTTATCATTGCAATATATCGATCAATGATCCATACGCGCAGATGGCTGCCGGCTGGTTCGCAGCGGTCCGCTGAGCCGCTTGATTGCCTGGGACACTAGGGGACCTTGCGATCACCGACGCGGTTGGTTCCGGTTTTCGTCCAATCGAGCAGTTCATAATGGCACCGGCCTGCAGAGCAGGTCAAGAATCTTTCCTTCCACGGGTTCGCCGTTCAGACGAGCGACCCTTGCCGCAACCCGCTTGCACCGCTTCTGGAGGACGGCATGACCGATGACGAACCACTGACCCCCGGGAGGGGCTTCGACCCTTTCAACGACCGCCAAAGCCGTGATCTGCGCAACACCTTGTCGGAACAATTCGTCGAGGTGGCGCTGCGCAACGACGTCCAGGCCTTTCATCTGTTCTGCGAACACTGGGAAGCGGTGGATATGGGGGGTGTCTATCGCGATTACCTCAACGGTCGCCTGCGACGCTATCGCCAGGCGTTTGAGCAGTTTGCGGCGGATGATGTGCGCGCGCCCATTCGCCAGGCCTTGGTGCTGTGGAACGTGGGGCTCTATTTTGAGGTGCACGAACTCCTTGAAACCATCTGGCACCCGGCCGAGGAACCCTTGCGCAGTGCCCTCAAGGGGGTGATTCAGGCCGCCGGGGTGCACATCCATCTCATCTGGGGTCACCAAGCTGCCGCCGAGAAGTTGGCTGCCAAAGCCCACAAACATCTGAGTGCGAACCGCGAGGGCGCTGCCTTTATCGCCAATCTGGATGAACTACTGGCCCATCTGGAGCGGGTCGATCCCCAGGCGCCAGTGCTGTACTGGCAGTCCTGATCGTTACGGCAGACCTTTTCAATGCGGGGCCGTCTGGGTCACTGACCTTCCTGGCGAAGGCGGGCCCACCTGTCCTGGACCGGCCTGATCGAAAAAAGGAGTTTGCATGAAACGTTGGCGCTGTGTGATTTGCGGGTATATTCACGAGGGAGAGGAGCCGCCGCATACCTGTCCCATCTGCGGCGCACCGTCCCAGATGTTCGAACTGGTGGAGTAGGGGAGGTCGCTGTGAAGGTATACACAGGTACTGGGGATCGGGGCAAGACCAGCCTCTTCAGCGGCGAGCGTGTGGCCAAGGCCAACGTGCGGATCGAGGCCTACGGAGATGTGGATGAGCTCAACGCCGCCATCGGCGCTCTGGTCGCCTTTCTACCGCCCCAATCCGTGGCGGTGGCGGAGACCCTGCAGGGGATTCAGGCCGACCTTTTCGATCTGGGCGCCTGGCTGGCCACCACTCCCGGTTCCGGCGCAACGGGACAACTGGCACCATTCGCGGCTGAACGGGCCGACCGATTGGAGCGGGCCATGGATGCCATGGATGGCGAATTGGCCGAGTTGAAGTCCTTCATTCTTCCCGGCGGGCATCCCGCCGCCGCCATGGCGCACGTGGCCCGCACCGTCTGCCGGCGCACGGAACGACACGTTTTTCGTCTGGCGGAAACGGAAACGGACGACGCGGTTCCGCCCGGCGCCCTGGTCTACCTGAACCGACTTTCGGACTACCTTTTTGTCTGCGCCCGCTATTGCAATCATTTGGCGGGGGTGGCCGATATCCCCTGGCAACGATCCTGATCCGCGATCGCTGGAGATCTACATCCGGAATGCCTTTCTATACCCTCCACCTTGAAGCGTGTCGCCGCCTGCGGGCGGATTACTATCTTCTGAGATTCAAGCGGCCAACGCGCTTTAGCTTCACACCCGGCCAGTATATCCGTTTTCACCACCAGGGTGTGGTCCGCGATTACACCCTCATCAATGCGCCCGACGACACCCACCTCGAGATCTGTCTGCGCCATCTACCCGAGGGGCGATTCACCCCGGCCCTCGTCGGTGCCACAGCGGGGCAAACCTTCGACGTGGAGGGGCCTCTGGGCTATTTCCGCTTCCAGAGCGATCCGGCAACGGCAGTCTTTGTGGCCACAGGGTCCGGGATTGCGCCCTTTGTCGCCTATGTACGGGCGGGTGTGCGGGGCTTCACGCTCTTGCACGGCGCCGCCACGGCGGCAGCGCTTCTCTTCGGGGAGGAGATGCGGTCGGCCGCCGCAGACTACCAAACCTGCCTTAGCAAATCGTCTTCGGGGGATGCCACTCAACCGGGCGAGACGTCGACGGGGCGGGTCACCGATCTGTTGCGATCCATGCCGCCAAGGCATTGTCACTTCTATCTCTGCGGCAGCGCTGCTATGATCGGCGATGCGCTCAACATCATCGATGACCGCTTCGAGGGGGCTACCGTCTTCACCGAACGCTTCTACTAGCGCCCGCAAAGCGGAAGGGTAACTGGCCGGGTGGGGGGCGACGGCTTCAATCCTGCTTCAGGTAGTACTCCATCCGCGCCTGCCAAATCTCCCGCTTGATGACGCATACATCGCCACCCTCTTCGCGGGAAGCGACCACCGTGCCGAACGCTTCCGGGTTTGCATCCACACAGCTGTTCCCTGACCAGTTGGCGAAGGCCGGCGCCGGCGAAATAAACATCTCCAACTTCTCTTTATTCACCTCGACGGCGCAGCTCATATCGGGCAACAGGATTACGTCGTTCCCATCCTTGTCATCATGCACGTAGTAGGCGATCATGGCTTCACTCCAGGAAGTTAAAGGTGGATTTACCGAAATATAAGGGTAGCCCCAGCGGTTGTCATCTCCGGACCGGGTCACGTCGCAGCTTGGTCGCTGCGATCATCGAATGGGGGCCGTTGCGGGGGCCGCCAATTGGACGCACCCGCGAAACGCCGCCGCCTGCTGCAGGGATGACCACCATCCGTCCGGCCCGCCGCAGGCGCCATGTCCTGTCACGCGCCCCCTTTTTTGTTGCGATAGAGCCGGATATGGGCCCTTTCCACGGTGACCAGCCCTTCGGTGATGGCGGGCTCGATCTGGGGTAGAAATTGGTCGATCTTCTCCTCGCTGTCGACAATCTCAACGATGACGGGTAGGTCTTCGGAGAGTCGCAGGATTTTGGTGGTGTGGATGAGGCTCCCGGCGCCGTAGCCGACGATCCCCCGCAGCACCGTGGCGCCGGCCATTCCTTCGGCTCTGGCCTGCTGAACGATCCACTCGTAGAGCGGCCGACGGTCGTACTTGTCCGTCTCGCCGATGAAGATCCGCAGCAGCTTGCCCTCCTCCTTATACTTTTCCATTGCGACCGCTCTCCTTACAACAGCTTGGCCAACATGCTGCCCGCCAGCACCGCGGCAAGGCCCACCATCACGCTGAGGCCGATGTTGAGCGCCGCCAGCAGCCACTGGCCGTCGCGGGCCAGGTTGAAGCTCTCCAGACCAAAGGTGGAAAAGGTGGTGAAACTGCCCAGGAAACCTATGAAGAGAAAGGCCCGCATCTCGGGATTGAAAAACTGACGGGCCTCCATGAGGCCGCCCCCGATCCCGATGAGGAGGCAACCGGTCAGGTTCACAACCAGGGTTCCGGCGGGAAAGCTGGCTGTTTGGGTGAGCTGTTGTACCAGCCCGCCCAGACCGTAGCGGGCCAGCGCGCCGATGGCGCCGCCAACGGCAATAATGACAAATTTCAGCACCTGCTACCTCTTGGCGATGGGGGGGTTGCTGGGCGGACGCGTTGTCGCGCCAACCACCGTGCTGCCTGTCTTTCTAACCGAGGGCGGCCCTCATTGCAACGGCTTTCCGTGCGCGGAGACGGCCGCCATCTCGAAGAGAAGGTCTCAATAGAGAAGGTCTCAAATGAGAAGGTCTCAATAGAGAAGGTCTCAATTGAGAGGGTCTCAAATGAGAGGGTCTCAAATGAGATGGCCTCAGAAGAGAAGGTCGTTTTCCAGGTAGGCCTGTTCCAGGCGCGCCTGGTGCGTCTTGACCCGGTTCCCCATGCGACGGGCGACTTCGTGAACCAGGTAGTTGATCAGACAGGAGATGTGGGTAGGGCTGCCCAGAACGGGGATGTGGCGCGAGGGTGCGATGAGGGCGATGTCGGCGAATTGAATCAGGGGGCATGTTTCGCTGTCGGCAATGAGCAGCACTGTGTGCTTCAACCGGCGGGCGTATTTGCCGACTCGGATCAATTCGTTGGGATAGCGCGCCATGGCCACGATGATCACGAGACTCTCCGGAGCGGCCAAGGTCAGCCAGTCGATGGTCGTGCGGTCGCTGCCCCGAAGTATTCGGATGTCGGGCTTGATCTTGGTGAGGGCCCAACCCATGTAGTAGGACATGCTGTAGGAGAGACGCGCACCGATCACCAGGATGGGATCCGCCGTGCGCATTGCTTCCACGGCTTGCTCCACAGCCGTGGTGTCGATGCTGCTGAAGAACGCCTTGATGTTGTCGATCTCCTCGCGCATCACTTGCATCAACCGCCCATTGCCGGTCGTCGCGCCGGCAGTGAGATCCATGCGATCCAGCAGGGTCAGCTCGCTGTCCATATAGTGTCGCAAAGCGTTCTGAAATTCGCTGTAGCGTCCGTAGCCCAGCTGAGTGACAAACCGTACCACGGTGGCCTCGCTCACCCGGCACGCTTCGGCCAGCTCTTTGGCCGTCATAAAGACCGCTTTGTGCGGCTGCTCCTGGATAAAAACGCTGATGATGCGGGCCTTGGGGGTCAAATCGGCGGTGGCGGCGGCGATGGCCGCGATGAAACTGGATTTTTCTCGCTGTGACATGAAATCAAAACTATCATTTGGTTGGGATTAAGCTGCCACTCCTGCCCGTGACGCCAACGGCTGCCAGTGGTCATGGGCTTGTTTTCTACGCTCCAGTGTGCCCGTTTGTACCCCGGCTGTCAAGTGGCGGGATTTTCTATTGAGCATGGTTTTGAATCTTTTAGGTAGGTTAGTCGTGCATACCGTGTTTGATGGCAACCGGACGAATGGCGCGTTCGGACGGCACGACGCGATTTTTCTGTTGACACCACTGCTGAAGAGTGAAACAGAAACATTCAAATTGAATGAATTTGATTTATTCAACGGAGACACCCCCCTCGACCACTCGTTCTGGAGCGCCCGCATGGATTCCAAAGGCCTTAATGGCGGCATCTACAAACCCCTATCGCCGGCGGGGATCGTCGCCATCCACGACGCCGCCCTGTCCATACTTGAAGGCACCGGCATGACCTATGAGGAGGGCCTCGAGGAGACCCTCGACATGCTTTCCGCAGCGGGCGCCCACGTGGACGCCAGCAAAGCGCGCGTCACCTTTCCCCGCGACCTGATTGTGGCGCAACTGGCCAAGGCACCCAAACGAGTGGTGCTCCATGGACGGAAGAGGGCCCACGATCTGGATCTCACCGAAGACAAGGTCCACATCGGAACGGGGGGCGCGGCCATCAAGATCCTCGACCTGGACACCGGCGAGATCCGTCCCACGACGCTGCGGGATATTTACAATCTCGGACGCCTGGTGGACCGGCTCGACCACATTCACTTCTACCTGCGGCCCTGCATCCCCACCGACATCCCGGAGTCGGCTTACGATGTCAACATGTTCTACGCCTGTTTGCGGGCCACGGCCAAGCATGTGATGTCCGGGGTCAACGACGAGGCCGGCCTGGCGGCCGTCATCGATCTGGCCAGCCTCCTCGCCGGCGGGCGGGAGGCCCTGCGGGCCAAACCCTTCATCTCGGTGATCACCAGCTTCGCCATCAGCCCATTGAAGCTGTGCACCCAGAGCACCCGCATCCTGCAGGCCTGCAACCGCGAGGGGATCCCCGTGGCCCTGTCGGCGGCTCCCATGTCGGGCTCCACCAGCCCCATGACCATGGCCGGCACCCTGGCCCAGGTCCACGCCGAACAATTGGCCGGCATCACCATCTGCCAGTTGACCCGGGCGGGCGCTCCCCTGCTCTACGGGGGCATACCGGGAATGGCCAACATGAACACCATGGGCTACACCGGCGGCGGGGTGGAGTGCGGGATGATGAACGCCGCCATTCATCAGCTGGCCGCCCACATCGCAGTGCCCAATTACAATTCGGCCGGCCTTACGGACACCAAGCTGCCCGACGCCCAGGCCGGCTGGGAGAAGGCCATGACCATTCTCCTGGGCGCCATGGGGGGCTCCAACTACATGCACCACAGCGCCGGCATGCTCGAGTCGATGCTCACCGTGGCGCCCGAGCAGTACGTGATCGACGACGAGATCATCGGCATGGCGTGTAAGGTGCTGCGTGGCATCACGGTGGACGCGGAGCACCTGGCGGTGGAGGTGATCGATCAGGTGGGACCGGGGGGCAACTTCATGGTGTCGCCCCACACCCTGCGTCATATGCGCAGCGAATACTTTCAGGGCAACGGTGTTACCGATCGCAAGCATCGGGAGAAATGGGCCCAGGAGGGCGCCGCGGATGCCCGCACCCGTGCAACGGCCATCGCCAAGCGGCTACTCGCGGAGGCTGGTGACGGTCATATCCCCAGCGAAGTGGACCAACAGATGCGAGAACGCTTCGAGATCCTCCTTGCGCCCTGATGAAAGGCGATAAGGATGCCTGCGACCTCTGAACATCTGTATTGACAACATGTCCCCCAGCCGTGGTGCGCGATGGGCGAGATGGTTCGCGAGGCGGGTGGCAATTGCCCCTTGAGGCGATCTGGCGAGCGAATCGGTGACCCCACCTGGATCCCACCTTCAACGGCTGCTGTGCCCACGCCCACTGAGCTTTGGCCGGGAAAAACGGCGTGCCGCAGGTGATGGCGCCACGGTGATGGAGATCGGCCGGTGATCGTCAGTACGGCGCATCAGGTTCCCAGGATGGAGATAAAACAACCGCCGCCGCCCCCACCACCGGAAGCGCCAGCCGTGGGCTGGCCCTCTTCCCTGTCGTCGTCGCCAGGTGTCGGGTCCTGACCGGTCCCGCCCGGCTCGGCGGCGTCTTGCGGCGCAATCCAGATGTCCACCCGATCGCTGCCGCTCAGCCCTCCCGGATCACTGACAACGACCTCGAAACCCAGCTTCAGGTCTGTGCTGCCGTCGTTGACGGGGGCGGTGAAGCTGGTTTGAAGATCGGTGAGCGAGGTCAATTGCACGGGGGGACCGGCCACCTGCGTCCACACGCAGCCGGCGATGCCGTCATCCAGATCGGCGGAGGCGCCGGCGTCGAGGAGGACCAGCGCACCCCCGGTGACCGCTTGATCGGCGCCCGCGGCGGCGATGGGGGCGTCGTTCTGCCACATGATGGTGATGGTCACCAGGTCCGTGTCACTGGCGGCATGCGGGTCGCTGACGGTGAGCTGGAAGAAGAGCTCGGCATCCGTGGCGAGATTCGGTGGCGAGAAGGTGGGCTGGGGGGTGTCGGCATCCACCAGCGCGACGCCCGGGCCGCCGACCTGCTGCCATTGGTAGGTGAGCGGCTCCCCTTCAGGATCGGTCGACCCGCCGCCATCGAGCTGAACCACGCTATGTTCCTCCACGGAACGGTCCGCCCCGGCCCGCGCGATGGGGGGGTCGTTTTCCCAGGCGATGGTTACCCGGATCTGATCGGTGGCCGTGGCGCCGTAGGCGTCCGTGACGGTCAGCCGAAAGCGGAGCTCTGCATCGGCGGCAGCGGCGAGGTTGGGGCTGATGAAGCCGGGACGGGCGGTATCGGCGTTCTCCAGGGCAACCGGCGGTCCGCCGATCTGCTCCCAGGCGTAGGTCAGGGCGCCCGCCTCCAGATCCGTTGAGGCGCTGGCGTCGAGAGTAACGCGCACCCCTTCGGAAACCCGCTGGTCGGCACCCGCCTGGGCGACGGGCGGATCGTTTTCCCAGATGACGGTCACCAGGACCTCATCCGTCGCATGGAGATCGTCATCGTCGGTGACCGTCAATTCAAAGAGAAGGTCGGTATCGGTGCCGGCGGTGAGGTTGGGGGCCGTAAAACTGGGCTGTGCGGTGGCGGCACCGTCCAGGGCGACGCCGGGCCCCTGCACCTGCCGCCAGGCGTAGTCCACGATCTGGCCGTCGGGATCGCTGGAGGCGGAACCGTCGAGGGTTACCGTCTCCATTTCCGCGATGGTCTGATCCGCACCGGCATCCGCCGTCGGGGCCTCCAGCCCCAGATCCACGGGATCGCCATAAGCATAGGTGAATGCGCCGAATCCCACTTCGCTTTCGATCTCGCTGTAGGCGATCCTGAAGAAGCCGTTCTCCCCCCAACCCTTCCCCCAGCTGTTTTTGACGATGAAGGCCGCCTCGGTCTCGTCATAGCCAATGATCAGGACGGCGTGGCCGCCCTTCCATATTCCGGGACTGCCGGTCAGCGAGTAGACGCCGCTCTGGTAATCGTAAAACTCGTCATACACTATCATGGAGGTCCACAGGGGGCCGTACTGGGCGAGGTGGGTTTTGATGATGTCGATCTGCTCCGCCGGCGTCGGCGTCGGGTTTGGATAGAGAACGGGCAGTACCCGTCGGTAATCGCTGATGGCATAGGTTCTGGAACACGCCTCGTTGCAGGGGGTCGTGTCGCTGATGGTGTAGGGCTGACAGCTCTCGGTGGTGGTGCCCCTGTCGCGCAGATAGCGGGCGGCGGTATTGCCGCTGCCGCCGGCGCAGCCGCCGGTGGTGTCGCAGGAGAGGAGGGTTTGTTCGGAGAGGTCGATGGTCAGGCCGGGCTGGTTGGTTTCCAGGAGGAATCTGGATTCCAGGGCGGCCACGGCGGCAAAGGCCCAGCAGGCCCCACAGGATTTTTGATGCCGCACCGGGGTGACGTAGTTGCCGCCGTTCATGGCGCGCCAATCCAGACGGACAGGCAATGGTGGCGTCAGGGGAGCGCTGAAAAGGGAGCGGCTCGGCGTTTGCGCCAGGGCCGTTTCGGGTTCCGGGAGCAGGCCGACGAGCTTCTCCTTATCCGCCGCGCTGAGTCGCGAGACACTGGTCTCCCCGGCCACCCAGCGGGCGCCGCTGCGGCGAATCGACTCCTGGACCGTCTCGAGATCCCGCGCCCACGCAGGAGCGGCCAAAAGCCAACAGAGGAGGAGGGAGAAGGCCGTGAGGCGGCCCGTACGACGCAGCAGTATGCGATTGGCGGCCATAAGACATCCTTGGCAGTCGGTGTTCAGATCGCTGAGGGTCTGGCGGTTCGGATCGTTATGTTCCCTGCGGGCAGGTTGGATCCTTCACATCCGCTTCCCCTGCCGTTCGAGGCGCCCTCCGCGTGCTCAGAAAAGCAGGCGGTGGCGCGGTATCGCCTTCAGATCCATATCGTAGTAGCGCTCTTTGCGCATGTTCAGGCCGCGGCCGTAACGCCGTACCGCCTTGACCAGCAGCCGTACGCAGATCAGATAGGCGTTCAGGCCCAGAAAAAGGCCCAGCCCCAGGTAGACTGGCCATCCGTGCCAGAGGGTCTTCTCCATCAGCCTTGCGGTTCCGGCGGACATCCCGCGCTCCTGGCCCCAGGCTTCGTACTCTCTGGCCACCTCCTTCATACTGCCGAAGGTCTCCTCGATATTGGCCTCCCAGGCCTCCTCCTCGATGTGGAAGACGGAAGCCAGCTTGAAGACAAAGGGCAGGGGAACGACATATTGATTCACCGCCCAGATGACGCCAACGCTCATGCCGATATAGAGGATCGGCAAGCAGACCAGAACGACGACCACCTGGATCAGGCTGCGGATCTCGATACCGCACCTTATGGGATGCCAGCGGCCGTCTAGACGAATGCAGTTGCGCAGGGCCAGCGCAAGCCCGCCCTCGGGATTTAGAATGACGATGGCCGCCAAAAAGAGGGCCGTCCGCTCTTTTACGCGAGACCAAAGACCCATTATCTCACGTAGAGGCTTTCCCCGTGGCGGGGCACGGTGGTGTCGTAGCCGGCGGTTTTCAGGGTATCGGCAAAGGCGAGGGCCTGTGCTTCCTCCCCGTGAACCAGGGCGATGCGCTTGACCTCGAGGTTGGAACGCTCCAGGAACCGCATCATCTCATCCCGATCGGCGTGGGCGCTGAAGCCGTCGATTTTATGAACCTTGGCCTTGAGCGGATACTCTTTTCCGAGCACCTTGAGCAGCGGCGCCGCGCCACTGCGGCCGTTGGCAGCGTATGCTTGCCCCTGTTCCAGGATGCGCCGCCCCAAGGTGTGGGCGGCCATGTAGCCGACCACCAGGATCGTGTTGTTGGGATTGTGCATCTTGTAGCGCAGGTGGTGGAGAATGCGGCCCGCCTCGCACATGCCCGAGGCGGAGATGACGATGTGGGGCCGGGTTTCGCGGGTCAGGGCGATGGATTCCTCAACGGAGCCGGTGAAGGAGACCTGTTCGAAGAAGAAGGGATTGCGGCCCTTCTGCAGGAAGGTTTCGTGGGTCTCCGCGTCGTACACCTCGGGATGCTCTCCGAAAACGGTGGTCAACCGGGTGGCCAAGGGGCTGTCCACGGTGATGGGCAGGCGGGGAACCGCTTCTTCGGCATAGAGCTCGTGGAGCACGTAGAGCAATTCCTGGGTGCGACCATAGGCGAAGGAGGGAATGAGGATCGACCCGCCCTTGTTCTCGGCCTCGATGAGGATCGCCTTCAAACGGGGTTTGAGGTCCACTACCGGTTCGTGCAGGCGGTCGCCGTAGGTGCTCTCCATGATGAGCAGATCGATCGCGCGATCCTCCTCTGCAAACTCCAGGCAGGGATCTTTGAGTATCGGTTTGCCGAAGCGGCCGATATCGCCGGTGTAGCAGATGCGCAGTGGTTTGCCGTTGTTCTCGTCGGTGATGACGCTGATCGCAGAGCCGAGGATGTGGCCGGCGGGGTAGAAGGTAACCGAAAGCCCCCTTCCGATGATGACCGGGGTGCGGAAGGGGTAGCCCTCCATCGCCGACAGAGCGGCGTCCGCGTCGGCGGCTGTGTAGAGCGGCTTGACGCCCTTGAGGTGTAAGCGCTGTAGCAGCTTATCGATCTCGTCGGCGTCGATACGGTGTTTGCGTTTGAGTTTCTTGCGCAGTGCGGCATTCTCTCGGTCCGATTGACGGCGATTGCCGTGTTCGCCGCCATTCTGGGAGATGGCTTTGCGCACCGTCTTGTAATTGAGGTAGTTGGCGTCGGACTCCTGGATGTGGGCCGAGTCGGGCAGCAGATAGCCGCAGGCATCCTTGGTGACGCGGGTGGCCACGATACGGCCGCTGAAATCCCTCCGCGTGAGGAGCGGCAGGCGGCCGGAGTGGTCAATGTGGGCATGGGAGAGGACGACGTTGGTGAGCAGGGCGGGATCGATGGGGAGGACGCGGTTTTTCTCCGCCGCCTCCTTGCGGCGACCTTGGAAGAGGCCGCAGTCCAGTAGAACGCGATCGCTGTCTGTGGTCAGGAGGTGCATCGAGCCGGTAACTTCTCGGACCGCACCGTAGAAGGTCATGTGCATGGGGGTCTCCTGGATGGCTGTCGTCGAACCGCGAGAGCGCCGCAATCATAACAGGAAGTCTCTGCATTGACAACAGATCGCGAGCGTTGTCGGGGGGTTCAGGGAATATTCACCATCGCCGGGGCGGGGGAGGCCAGTGGATCTGTTCTCCCTCTTCGGGGAGGTGTTGCAGGGCCACCGCCACCAGGTGACGGTCATACCAGTGCTGCACCACCCTCCAGGGCGCCCCCGCATAGGTCAGGTGGATGCGGTGGGGGGAGGGTACCGCGATGATCCGGCACCGCGAGAGGCCCGTCAGTCCGTGGCCGACCGCTTTCAGGACCGCTTCCTTGGCGGTCCAGAACCGGTGGAACACGCCTTCTTCGGCCAGCGCGGCGTCGCCCCTATCGGCCCCCCGCCCCAATGCCCACTCTTTCTCGGATGCGATGCGCGCGAACATGCCCGCCTTCACCGGACGGCAGTACTCCACATCGATGCCGACGGCCTGGGGCGCCACGATGCCGGCCACCAGGGCGGATTTGTGGGAGAGGGACCAGTGGATGCCGTTCACCGGCTGGGGGACACCCGCCCCGCTCTTGGGGAAGCCGGACAGGGCATGTCCCAGGCTTCGCTGGGCCGACTGCTGCGCCGCCTGTCGGGCCAGCCGGCTGAGGGCCTGGACCTTGGGGCGTCCCTTGGTGGCCTGGATATCGGGGGGGACCTGGATGATGATGGGGTAGAGGGCCATGGCAGTGATCGGGCGACTAGCCCTTCTTCCTCTTCAACCGCAGTGCCCGCGCGTACACCTCCGCACGGGGGCGGTGGTGGGTGCCGGCGATGGTTTTGGTAATCTGCGACAGGGAACCGCGACCCGCCGCAAGCGCGTCCCTCAGCGCGGCCTCCACCTCGGCCCAGTCCGAAGCCGGCGACTTGCTGCCGCCGCTCACCAGAAGGGTGATCTCCCCCTTCACCTCGGGGCGCGCCGCCAGTTCGGCGCGGATCTCCGCCAATTCGCCGCGCAGAAACTCTTCATGGCGTTTGGTCATCTCGCGGGCCAGCATGGCCGTTCGGGATCCGAAGCATGCCGCCATCTCTTCCAATAGGTCGACAATGCGCCGAGGGGACTCGTAGAACACCAGGGTATGGGGCTGATCGGCGAGCTCGGCCAGCAGTTGACGCCGTTTGCTCCTCTTTTTGGGCAGGAATCCCACGAAGAGGAATCGGTCCGTTGGCAGTCCGGCGACGCTGAGCGCGCTCACCGCGGCGCTGACGCCGGGGACGGGGACCACCTGGAGTCCCGCGGCCACGGCCGCCTGGACCAGCCGAAAACCAGGATCGGAGACCGACGGGGTACCGGCGTCCGACACCAGCGCGATGCGCTCCCCATTCGTCAGGCGCTGGATCAGGTGGGGGGTGCGCTGCGCTTCATTGTGTTCGTGGTAGGAGAGCAGACGCGCCGTGATGCCATAGTGGCGCAGCAGACGGCCGGTTTCGCGGGTGTCCTCGGCAGCCACTAGGTCGACGGCGGCCAATGTTTTGAGCGCGCGCAGGGTGATGTCGTCGCGATTGCCGATGGGGGTCGCCACCACATAGAGGCCGGCCGGCAGGGGAGGGGCCCCTGGCGGTGGGAGGATGGCGTCAACTGGTGGCATCGAAGGCATGTCGAATGAGTTCCACCTGCGGTGGCGCGGTATGGGCGGAGATGGCGACAACGTCGAAGCGGATGGGGCGCTTGTGGTGGTCGCCGGTCTTGAGATAGCCCTGTGCCACCTGAACGATCTTTCGCTGTTTGCGAGGGGTGACGGCCGCCTTGGGACTCTGCAGCGCCGGATCATGACGCGCTTTGACCTCCACGAAGACCAGGGTGTCCCCCTCTTCGGCCACGATGTCGATCTCGCCGAAGCGGTTGCGGTAGTTGAGGGCCAGAATCCGGTACCCCTGCTTGCGCAGGAACCGAGCGGCGACAGCTTCGCTGCTGCGGCCGAACCACTGGGCCGGATTCAGCATGGGGTCAGGTGCTCCTTGACCCCCCGGAAGCTGCGGCGGTGAATCGGGCAGGGGCCGTATGCGGCGATCGCCGCTTTGTGGGACCGTGTGGGATATCCTTTATGGCGATCAAAGCCGAAGGCGGGATAGGTCTCGTGGTAGCCCTGCATGAGGCGGTCACGGCTCACCTTGGCGATGATGGACGCCGCCGCGATGGCGGCGCAGCGGGCATCCCCTTTCACGACGGCTTCCTGTGGGGTGGTGGTTTCGGCCAGGGTAAACTTGCCGTCGATGAGAAGGTAGTCGGGGGCAGGGCTCAGGCGGGCGACCGCCTGCCGCATGGCCAGGAGACTGGCCTGAAGTATGTTGATGCGGTCGATCTCCCGGGCATCCACGGCGGCGACACCCACGGCCAGCGCTCGCTGCTGAATCGTCTCGAAAAGTCCTGCCCGCCGGGCGGGAGAAAGTTTCTTGGAATCGTTCAGGCCGGGGATGGCGTCGTCGGGTGGGAGAATCACGGCCGCAGAAACAACGGGGCCGGCCAGGGGGCCCCGGCCGGCCTCATCGACGCCCGCGACCAAGTGGTAGTTCGCTTGGTGCAGTCGGCGTTCGAACGCCCAGAGGTCTGTCTGGGCGTCGTCGAATCGATGATGGGTCGCTTCGTCGCGTCGTGTGGGCAATTGGATCACCGTAGCCGTCGCGTCAGTTGCCGGTGTTCAATTGCACGGCAAGGCAACACCCTCATGTGACTGACCAACCGGCACACAGGCCCACCGGCGAACTGTATTTAGTAATCGCGGCGCTCTTTGATACGTGCCGCTTTGCCGCGCAGTTTGCGCAGATAGTAGATCTTGGCGCGCCGTACGCGGCCCCGGGTCACCACTTCGACCTGATTGATGGCCGGTGAGTGGGTGGGGAAGATACGCTCCACGCCGACACCATAGGACACCTTGCGTACGGTGAAGGTGGCGTTGGTGGTGCCTTTGCGCTTGCTGATGACCACGCCCTGAAACACCTGAATCCGCTCTTTTTCGCCTTCCCGGATCTTGACGTGAACCTTTACGGTGTCGCCCGGACCGAAATTGGGCAGGTCCATGCGCATGTGTTCTCTGTTGAGTTGCTCGATCGCTTGCATGAGTTTGTTCTCCCGATTGAAATTTGGAAAGTCCTTTAAACCGTTTAAAAAACTTTTTGCAACCTTAAAATGCGGTCCGGCACCGCATGCCGAATCCGCACGGACCGATTGGCGCCCTTTCACGCCGCCAGGAGTCGATCCAGCATGATGGCGGCGGCGCTGCGCACCGACAGGTGGTTGTAGTGCGTCGGCACGCCGATGGGCTCCAGGCGATCATCGGCCGCCGCGATGCACGCCGGGGCCAACCCCCAGCCGGTGCCCAGCACCAGGAGGACGACCCGCCCTTTTGCCAGTTGCCGCCGCAGCTCCGCGAAGCTCAGGCATCCATCGCGGTCGGTAAAGCGCGCACTGGTGACCACGACGCGGGGCCGTTGTCCCTCCGCTCGTCCGATGGCCTGCACGGCATCGTCCAGCGCGCTGTGCAATGCGACCAGTTCCAGCGCTTGCCGGCGCTTGGGGTTGTAAGCCGCCCCATGCCCCTCCACCCAGTGGCGGCGCAGGCGGTGGACCAGCTCGTGCTGATCTTCGACGGGCGTGACGATATGGTAGCCGCGCACCCCGTAAGTTCTGGCCGCCCGCGCGATGTCGTGGAGATCCAGATTGGTCACCGCGGCTGCGATGGTATCGCCGTTTTTGTCCAGCACCGGATAGTGGACCAGGGCCAGATGCAGCCGTGACTCAATCAAGGTGGTCCCACTCTCTTCGCCAGCGCCGCAGGATCGCTTTTTCGGTTGTCGTGAGCCCCTGCCTGCGCAGCAGGTCCGGTCGCTTCAGCAGGGTGCGCACCAGGGCGCTCTCGCGGCGCCAGTCGTCAATGGCCTGGTGATTGCCCGACAGGAGCACCTCCGGCACCGCAACGCCCTCGTATTCCCGCGGTCGAGTGTAGTGGGCGTTTTCCAGTCGATGGTCGGAGAAGCTCTCCACCTGGGTGGAGTCGGCATTGCCCAGCACACCGGGCAGCAGGCGCGTCACCGCGTCGATGACGACCATGGCGGCCACCTCCCCGCCGGTGAGAACATACTCACCGATGGAGAGTTCCAGGTCGATGTCGCTGGCGATGACCCGTTCGTCGACGCCCTCGTAGCGTCCACAAACAAAAATCAGGTTATCCTGACCCGCCAGCTGGCGCGCCAGGTCCTGATTCAGCAGGCGTCCCTGGGGGCTCATGAAGATGGCGGTGCTGTCCGCCGCTTCGCTGCCGGAGGCACGCTTGAGGTCCGACCGTGCCTGGCGAATGGCGGCCGCCAGCGGTTCCGGTTTCATCACCATGCCGGCCCCGCCTCCGTAAGGCCGGTCGTCGGTGACCTGGTGGCGGTCGGTGGCGAAACTGCGGATATTGATGGTTTCCGGAGAAAGGCGCCCAACCGCGACGGCCCGTTTGATCATGCCGTTGGCCCAGAAACCGTCGAACAGCTCGGGGAAAAGGGTCAGGACGCGAATCTGCATCGGTATCGTCTATCCGCTCATGCGAAACGCCGCGCGACTGGCGGCGTTCACTTCAGGCGTCGTCCTCCAACCCTTCGGGCAGCACGACGCGCATGACGCCGCCCGCCAGATCCACTTCCTGGACCACCGTTGCCAGGGCGGGCAGCAACAGCTCCCGTTCCGGGGCGCGGCGTCTGTCCTTGACCACGTAGACATCGTTGCTGCCCGTGGGCAGTACCGCTTCGATCTCGCCCAGGCGACGGCCGTTCATCTCTTCGACCTCCAGGCCGATCAACTCGAACCAATAGTAGGTGTCCGCCTCCAGGTCGGGCAAGAGGGCCCGATCGATGAAGAGGCTGGCGCCGACCAGGGCTTCGGCCGCATCGCGGTCGTCGACCCCCTTGAACGCCATACGCACCCGCTTGCCGTGGGCCTGAGCCCAGGCCACTGAATGAGCGATCGCAGCCGCTCCCTCCGGCTGTACCCACAGCGGTGTCCCGCTGGTGAACAGATCCAGAGACTCAGCATAGGACAAGATCCGCACGGCCCCCTTTATGCCATGTGCCGCGATGATCTTGCCGATGAGGATCGTCTCCGCAGGTGGCGAAATCTTACTCGAGAATTTCAAGAACCGTGCGTTTTCTAACCTTGGCGGAGGCCGCGCTTAGAATGGTGCGCATGGCCCGCGCGGTACGACCCTGTTTACCGATCACTTTGCCCAGATCCTCCTTGGCCACCTTGAGTTCCAATACGGACGTCTGGTTGCCTTCCACTTCATCAACCGAGACCTGTTCCGGGTGGTCGACCAGGGCTTTGGCAATAAAGCTGATCAGTTCTTTCATAGGTCCCTCTCCCTCGCTACTCGTCGGTTGAGCATACCGTGATCGTGTCGTCCATCGCTGATCGTCAGTCACTTACCCGTTATTCGGCCGGCGCCGCTGCATCGCCCGCTGCCAGGACACCTTCCTTCTTGAGAAGGTTTTTGACCGTGTCCGTGGGGGTCGCGCCCTGAGCCATCCAGTACTGAATTCGCTCTGCTTCTACGGTCACCTCTGCGGGATCTTGCAGAGGGTTGTAGGTACCCACTTTTTCCAGAAAACGGCCGTCACGCGGGCTGTCATTGTCCGCCACTACGATCCGGTAGAAAGGCCGTTTTTTTGCGCCGTGACGCGCCAGTCTGATTTTTACCGCCATTGAAATCTCTCCTTCGTCGATGGAACCGCAAAAGTCGGTTGTGATGGTCTCTCCGCGTCGCTCCGGTTTTCCGGGCCGATGTTCCGGTTCAAGCGGCCGGCAGAATTGACTCTTAACCTCACTCGCCGTTGGTTAGAAAGGCAACATGCCGCGGCCGAACCCGCGCATCCCGCCTTTGTTCAATTTTTTCATCATCTTCATGACCTGGGCATAATTCTTCAGCAGGCGGTTGACGTCCTGCACCGTCGTGCCGCTCCCTCTGGCGATGCGTTTGCGGCGGCTGCCGTTGATGATGTTGTGCTGCTGTCGCTCCTGAGGGGTCATGGAGTTTATCATCGCCTCGATCCGCACGAATTCGCGTTCGTCCACATCGAGGTTCTTCATCTGCTTGAGCTTGTTCATGCCGGGAATCATTCCCAGCAGGTCGGTGAGCGATCCCATCTTCCGGATCTGCACCATCTGGTCGCGGAAATCTTCCAGGGTGAACTGGTTCTTGCGCAGTTTTTTCTCCAGTTCCACCGCCTGCTTCTCATCCACCACCGCCTGGGCCTTCTCGATCATGCTGAGAACGTCACCCATGCCCAGAATGCGCGAGGCCATGCGGTCCGGGTGAAATACCTCCAGGTCGCCGAGCTTCTCACCCACACCGACAAACTTGATGGGCTTGCCGGTGACCGCCTTGATGCTGATCGCCGCGCCGCCGCGGGCGTCACCGTCCAGCTTGCTGAGCACCACCCCGCCGATGTCCAGGGCATCGTCGAAGGCCTTGGCCATGTTGACGGCATCCTGGCCCGTCATGGCGTCGGCCACCAGGAGAATTTCCGACGGCTTGACCCCGTCGCGGATGCGCTGGAGCTCATCCATGAGGGCATCGTCGATGTGCAGGCGGCCGGCGGTATCGAGCAGAAGGGTGTCGCAGCCCTCCTTCTGGGCGGCCGTGCGCGCTTGCTGGCAGATCGTTACCGGATCCATGTCGGTCGTCGAGGCGAAAACCGGCATCCCCAGTTGCCCGGCGAGCTTCTGGAGCTGATCGATGGCGGCCGGCCGATAAACGTCGGCGGGCACCAGGTAGGGTTTGCGCCCCTCCTTGCGCAGCCGGGTGGCCAGCTTGCCGGCAGTGGTGGTCTTGCCGGCGCCCTGCAGGCCTACCAGCATGACCGAGACCGGGTGGGTGCCGGCGAGATGGATCTCTTCGCTTTGGCCTCCCATGAGGGCGGTCAGCTCCTCGTTGACAATCTTGACCACCTGCTGACCCGGTGTGAGGCTGGCCGTCACCTCTTGACCGACGGCGCGCGCCTTTATATCAGCGATGAATTTTTTAACAACCTTATAATTGACATCCGCTTCCAGGAGGGCCAGACGCACCTCGCGCAGGCCGTCGGCGATATTTTTCTCCGACAGCTTGCCGTGGCCCTTGAGTTTACGGAAGACCCCGTCCAGCTTATCGCTCAGGTTGTCGAACATATTCAGTCGTTATCTTAGCGGATTCCGGTTCGCTGGAAAATTAAAACCTTGAAAATAATTTTTTTAAAATGCTATGTCAAGCGAAATTACATAGCGGTTCGAAACGGCATCGGGCACCGGTAACCCCCCGATTTGCCGGGAAAAGATAATGGCTGACACGACCGACCTCAAGGAACTGACACGGGAACAACTGGCCGCCTGGTTGGAACAGAAGGGAATGCGCCCTTTCCGCGCGGCTCAGATACTGAAGTGGGTGTATATCCGCCAGGCCGACAGCTTTTCCCAAATGACCGATCTGAGAAAAGATGTCAGGGAGTTACTGTCACTCGAGTTTAGCATCGATCGGTTGAAAAGGGAAGGCTTAGAGGTCTCGAAAGATGGGTCGCAGAAATTTCTCTTCGGCCTGAAAGATGGCCGCACCATCGAATCGGTCCTCATTCCCGAAAGGGGGCATTACACGCTTTGCGTCTCTACCCAGGTGGGCTGCGCCCAGAACTGCCGGTTCTGTCTCACCGCCACGGGGGGCTTCGAGCGCAACCTATCCCGGGGTGAGATCATCGCCCAGGTGCGCGACTGCTTGACGCTGGCCCCCCCTGACCGTCCCCTGCGCAACATCGTCTTTATGGGCATGGGCGAGCCCCTGGCCAACTATCGCAATCTGGTGGAGGCGCTGAGCGTGATCACCGATCACGACTGCGGCCTGAAGTTCGCCCACCGGCGGGTGACGGTCTCCACCGCCGGGCTGGTGCCCCGCATGGCCGACCTGGGACGCGATACCAAGGTCAACCTGGCGGTATCTCTCAACGCCACCGACGACGCCACCCGCAGCCGGCTGATGCCCATTAACAACACCTATCCCCTAGCGGCACTGCTGGAGGCCTGTCGCAGCTTTCCCCTGCCCAGCGGCCGCAAGATCACCTTCGAGTACATCTTGCTCAAGGGGATCAACGACACCCTCGCCGACGCCCGCCGCCTGGGCAGGCTGCTGGCCCCCATCCGGTCCAAAATCAACCTGATCCCCTTCAATCCGACCGCCGGATCGCCCTTCGAGGCCACCGACGAGGCGCAGTTGCTGGCCTTTCAGGAAATTCTACTCCAGCGGCACTACACCGTCGTGATCCGGCGCAGCAAGGGGCAGGATATCTCCGCCGCCTGCGGTCAGCTCAAGGCCCGCCATTGTGAAACGAGGGCGGCCGCCGGAAGCTGAAGCTGGCGCGCCCACCGGATGCGTTGATGCGCGGGTTCCACCGCCGCCGACCCGCGGGCTGGATCGCCGGACGGGCCCGTGGCGCGAGGCCGTTTTCGGCGGGGTGGTGAAGATCCTGAAAATGGTCTATAGTGGCGTCAATACTAGCCAATTTGACAAGGAGGAACGTCTCATGGTGCGGATGGCGTGCGTCGTTCTGCTGCTGGCGGTTGCTGTTGGCGGTCTTTTACCGAGCGCTGCGGTGGCCGAACTTACCAAAGGGCAAGTGATCTATGCGCCCATCTACTCCCACATCTACAGCGGCGATCGGGAACGACCGCTCCTGCTGGCCGCGACCCTGAGTATCCGCAACACCGATCCGAAGTCTCCCATCACCGTCGTCGCCGTGGACTACTACGACTCCGCCGGCAAGCTGCTCAAACATTACCTGGATTCGCCGTTGATCCTCGGAGCCGCCCAGTCCACCCGATACATCGTGAAGTACTCCGACAAGGCCGGGGGCTCGGGCGCCAATTTCTACGTCACCTGGGAGGCCGACCGCCCGGTCAACCCCCCCATTATCGAGTCGATCATGATCAGCACCCAGAACCAGCTGGGGATCTCCTTCATTTCCCGCGGGCGGGCGATCGAATAGGTCCGTTGCGCGCCAACGCGAGGGTTGGGCTGATCCGGACAAGGGGGCCGCTATGTCAATGACACACAATCCCCAAAAAACGCGCGGCACGGCGGCATGTCAGTGCTGCGGTGCCGATCTTGAAGGGCGGGGGCACCGGCATGGCCATCTCCGGCTCTGTGAGGCCTGTTTTATCGCCCGCTGGCGACCCCACCACCGCAAACCCCACTGGTGTTATCTGAGGTCGATCAAAGCCGAATATTTACATAAATGACCTCTCCCCTCCTGCGATCAGCCATTTAGTGGGGCCATTGCGCATCCGCGCTTTCTGGTTAGTTCTTGACGTCAGTACTGAGCTGGATCCAATATGGTGCATGGTGTGCTGCGCGTTATCAAACGCATGTTGCCGTCAACCGTCACAAGGAGGGGAAGATGAAACGATTGGTTGTCTCTGGGCTTGCCGGATTGTTGCTGCTTTCAACCACCAGTGTTTTCGCCAGTGGACGCCTGGTGATTTACTGCTCTAACGAACCATTTGCCTGCCAGGCGGTGGCGGACGAGTTCGCCAAGAAATATGACGTAAAGGTGCAGATGACGCGGGCGGGATCCGGTTCGACATACGCCAAGATCTTGGCCGAAAAGGACAATCCGAAGGCCGATGTCTGGTACGCGGGTACCCTGGACCCACACTCCCAGGCGGGCGTCAACGGACTTCTGGAATCTTACACGTCGCCGATGCTGCCGGAGATTGGCGAGCGCTTTCGCAATCCAGCCACCTCGCAACAACACCATACTGCCGGTGTTTACGCCGGTGTCCTTGGCTACTCGGTGAACACCGAGGTGCTGAAGGAAAAAGGGCTGCCCATGCCCCGGTCCTGGGCGGACCTCACCAAGCCCGAATTCAAGGGCCTGGTCCAGGTGGCCAGCCCCCAGAGTTCCGGGACCGCCTATACGGTTCTGGCCACCATGACGCAGATCATGGGCGAGGAGGAAGCCTTCAAATACTTGGCCAAACTGCACAAGAACATCAACCAGTACACGAAGTCCGGCTCAGCTCCAGGTAAGGCTGCCGCACGGGGGGAGACCATGATCGGCATCGGGTTCCTCCACGATCACGCGCTGCAGAAGGCCAACGGCTTTCCCCTGGAACTGATCGTGCCAACTGAGGGCACTGGTTATGAGATCGGCGGCCTGAGCATCATCAAAGGGGCCCGCAACATGGAGAATGCCAAGAAGTTCGTGGATTTCATGCTGAGCGCAGAAGGGCAGGAGGTTCCCCAGCGGGTGAAGATGTTCCAGGTGCCCACCAACATGAAGGCCAACGTCCCTAAAGAGGCGATTCGCTTGGATCAGGTCAACCTCATCGACTACGATTTCGTCAAGTACGGCAGTGAGGAGATGCGCAGTCACCTCATCGATCGATGGGTAAAGGAGATTAAATCACTTGAACGCTAGCCATCCCGTCTCCTGTTCGATGGCCGGTCGCCGATGATGGATACCGACTGGCGTGCACCTGGAGAGATTGGCCCCTGGGTCATCCTCTCCTGGGTGCTCATCGCCTTGGGGGCTTATGGGGGCCTGCCGTGGGTCGCCCTTGAATACGGGCTCGGCGATTTCACGCCCGACGAGTGGCTTTCAGCACTGGGCTGGCACCACCATCGGGCCACCTTCGCGCTGCCGTTGACAATTGCCCTACTCACACCTCTGGCGTGGGGACGAGCATCCGGTAGGCTGCGGGGCTGGTTGCTGACCCTATCTTCCGGTCTGATCCTTATCGGTGTGCTGACCTTCTTTCTGGCCACTCGGGGTGCCATGGGGTTGGGGGCCGGGGTGGTCGTTCTCTGCCTAACGGCCCTCCTGGCCGTTGGATTCTCCGAATTGGGTTTTCAGCGAGGGGACTGCTTTATTGCCGGGGCCGTGATCTTCGTGGTGACCCTGGTGGTGGTCTTCATTTTCTTTCCGGTTTGGCAGATCTTCCGTCACGTTCTGATGGACAAGGCGGGTGCTCTGGCCCCATTTACCTTCTTCAGGATCATCACCTCTTTCGGCGTGGGCCGGGTTATCGGCAACACCCTGCTGCTCGCTGTCAGCGTGGCCACGGCGACCACCATCTGTGGGCTGATTTTCGCCCTCTATGCGGTGCGCGCCACCACACGCCTTCGATACCTGATACGAATCTTCTACATCCTCCCCATCATCACGCCGCCCTTTGTCGTGGGGATGTCGCTGATTCTGCTGTTCGGGCGGGCCGGAATGGTCAACGACGCCCTGGTCTTCCTTTTCGGACCCCAAGGTCTCTTCATTCCCGAAGGAGGGGCGCCTCTATTCGAGCGATCGGGTTACATATACGGATTTACGGGGATCTTTTTGGCCCAAGTGCTGTCGCTAACCCCAGTGAGCTATATGGTCATCAGCGGCATGCTGGCCTCCGTCAACCCTGCCATGGAGGAGGCTTCGCTGACCATGCGGGCTGGCCGCTGGGAGACGCTTTGGCATGTGACCTTGCCCCTGCTCCGGCCGGGCATCGCAAATGCCTTTCTGCTCAACTTGATCTCCTCGGCGGCGGACTTCGGGAACCCGTTGGTATTGGGGGGTGAGTACGACGTTCTCTCAACGGAGATCTACTTCTCCATCGCCGGCGCCCAGCTGGATTTCGCCAAGGCTGCCGGCCTCGGCTTGGTCCTTCTGACCCTTTCCCTCACCGTCTTCTACATCCAGAAGCGCTGGGTCGGAGAGCGCTCTTATGTCACCGTCACTGGCGTGGAAACCGCCGGCAATGTCACCCCCCTGCCGAAGGGACTACAGCGCAGTATGACGCTCTTTGTGGGCGTCTGGTTCCTCCTCGTGGGCGTGCTCTATGTGAGCATTTTTCTGGGCGGCTTTGTGAAGCAGTGGGGCGCTGACTACACCCTCACGCTTGCTCACCATCTCGAGCTGTGGTCCAAGGGTTTTTCCTCGGGGGCATGGCCCTCCTTCATCCATTCCCTCTTGTATGCGCTCGTGGCGGCACCCCTGACCACCCTGGTGGGCGTGTTGGTCGCCTACATCCTCACCCGCAAGCAGTTTTTGGGGCGGGGCATCATCGATTTCGGGACCGTGCTAATCTTCGCAATTCCTGGCACGGTGACCGGGGTGGCCTACATCCTGGCATTCAACACGCCGCCCATCGAACTTACCGGTACCGCAGCCATCTTGATCATCACCATGGCGATTCGGGCCATGCCGGTGGGGATTCGCGGCGGCATGTCGGCCTTGAGCCAGATCTCGACCAGCCTGGAGGAGGCGTCCCTGCTACAGCGCGCGGGTAGCCGCAAGACCATCCGCTTTGTGTTGCTGCCCCTGCTGAAACCCACCATCATCTCCTCAATGGCCTACAGCTTTATTCGTGCCATGACCACTGTGTCGGCGGTTATTTTCCTCGCCACGGCGGGAACAGACGTCGCCACCACCTATATCCTTTCGCGGGTGGAGAGTGGCGACACAGGTGTCGCGGTGGCCTACGGCTCCGTGTTGATTCTGACCATGTTGATATTCACCCTGCTGGTGCAGCTGGTGACCGGCCGTGCCCGGACCGAGCGGCAAACCCGTACCCACTGAGGCGACCATGAGCGGAACCTCCCTAAAAATCTCTCTGGAGAAAGTGTCCAAATTGTTCGGCAAGGTGTGTGCCATCAATACGGTGGACATTGAATTTGCCCCGGGTGCACTGACGACCCTCCTGGGGCCTTCGGGCTGCGGTAAGACCACCCTGCTGCGCCTGGTCTCTGGCCTGGAGCCAGCAACTTCGGGTCGGATCTGGTTCGGTGACGAGGAGGTTACCCACTTGTCGGCCACTCGTCGCGATGTGGGCATGGTGTTTCAGTCCTACGCCCTCTTTCCCCACATGACGGTGGCCCAAAACGTCGGCTATGGTCTCAAGATTCTCAATGCGGCGGCCGCTGACATCGCTGCGAGGGTCAAGGAAGCCCTTGAGATGGTGGCCATGGACGGCTTCCAGCGCCGCTTCCCCAACGAGCTCTCAGGCGGCCAGCAGCAACGCGTAGCAGTGGCCCGCGCCATGGTCCTGCGGCCCAAGGTGCTGCTGTTCGATGAACCTTTGAGCAACATCGACTCCAAATTGCGACGCAGTATGCGGGAGGATATCCGGCGGCTTCAGCAGGCCTCCGGCATCACGGCCATCTACGTGACCCACGACCAGGCCGAGGCGCTGGCGGTATCAGATGAAATCATCATTATGCGCCAAGGGGCCATTGAGCAAAAGGGCCCTCCCCAATCTCTCTACCATCGCCCCGCGACGGCCTTCGTGGCCAATTTCATCGGCGAGTCCAATGTGGTGGCGGCCGAATTGGGCGGCCAAAGCGGGGAGCGGTGGTTGGCCATCGGCGAGACCTATTTGGATGTTTCCCATCGAGCGGATCTGCCCGTAGAGAACGGGCCCGTCCAACTCTCCCTGCGGCCCGAATTCATTGAGATTGTGTCCAAAGAGGCCGCCGATGAAAGCCGCAGGACAGCACTTGCGGGCACCATTGTTCAAAGTGCCTACATGGGGGCGGTGTACGAGTACGCCATCCAAACGCCTGTCGGACGGATCTTCACCCGCGCTCCCGCAACCGGTACTCGATTTCAGCGCCACCAACCCGTCGATCTTCGGATTCAGCCCGATGAAGTAATTGTGATTCCGGAGAGCGTACCCGATTCACCAGCAGCATAAGGATTCTCCCCAACCACCCATTCCCCGTCACTCCGCGACGAACCCCCACCCGTCGGAGATACGCTTTTTCCTTGACAAGCAAAGTTAGTAATACTTAATAGAATTCCAATGTGGCGACGGACGCCTCCCTTGGGCTGTCCCTTCAGGGCCTCCTCTGAAGTGCCCATTAGATAAATATAATATATTAAAATTATGTGATATTATTTTATTATTCACCTTCTTCCAACTATCGCTTAAACATGATTGCGGCACCAATAAAGTTATTCAGTTTTACTGAACTAATTGTCGGTGTTCGCATCATAAACCACATTAATCTCAGAACGGCGGGTCCACCCCAGGCCCCAAGGAGGAGTGCATGAACCTGCAGCGTGCCAATGCCAATGAATCTCTCCAGACCAAGAACCGCTCCCGTGATGTGGCCCCCCAATCGGGTATCTGCAGCCGCTGCATCGACGGCTGCAAGGGCAATTGCGATCTGTTTCAGGCCACCTTCCGCGGCCGCGAGCTGCTCTACCCGCAACCCTTCGGCAGCGTCACCGCCGGTGCGGACAAGGACTATCCGGTGGATTACAGCCACCTCAACATCATGGGCTACGCCCTCGGCGCCAGGGGGATGGCGGCCGATCCGGACAAAGCCACCTTTCCCGCGGTGGATACCGAAACGGTTTTCGGCACGAAGCACAAGGTCAAGATGAAGGTCCCCATCTTCACCGGCGCCCTGGGCTCCACCGACATCGCCCGCAACAACTGGGAGCATTTTGCCATCGGAGCGGCCATCAGCGGGATCAGCCTGGTGTGCGGGGAGAACGTCTGCGGGGTGGACCCGCAGTTGGAGTTCGGCAGCCACGGCAAGGTGGTAAAATCGCCGGAGATGGACCGCCGCGTGGAACTCTACCGGCGCTACCGGGAAGACCACGGCGACATTCTGGTTCAGCTCAACGTGGAGGACACGCGCAACGGCGTGGCCGAATACGTTCTCGAGAAACTGGGCGTGGAGACCATCGAATTGAAATGGGGCCAGGGCGCCAAGTGCATCGGGGGCGAGATAAAGGTCAATTCCCTCAGCCGCGCCATCGAACTCAAAAAGCGGGGGTATATCGTCACACCCGACCCGGAGGATCCGGCCAACCAGGCCGCTTTCAAGGCGGGTCCGCTGAAGCAGTTCGAGCGCCACTCCCGTCTGGGCTTCGTCGATCAGGAAGGCTTCATGCAGGAGGTGGAGCGCGTCCGCTCTCTGGGAGCCAAGCGGGTGACCCTCAAAACCGGGGCCTATCCCATGCGGGAGCTGGCCATGGCGATCCGCTGGTCCAGCGATGCCGGCATCGATCTGTTGACCATCGACGGCGCCCCCGGGGGCACCGGTATGAGCCCCTGGCGCATGATGACCGAGTGGGGGATTCCGGCCATTCATCTCCACAGCATGGCCTACGAGCTCTGCGGGCGGCTGGCCGCCAAAGGCCGTCCGGTGCCCGACCTCGCCTTTGCCGGCGGTTTTTCGGGCGAAGACCATGTCTTTAAATCACTTGCCCTGGGAGCGCCCTATTGCAAGGCGGTCTGTATGGGGCGGGCGCTCATGATTCCCGGGATGGTGGGCAAGAACGCCGAGAAGTGGCTGCGTGACGAGGACGGCGGACTGCCCTCGACCATCTCCAAGCACGGCTACACCAAGGAGGAGATCTTCATGAACTACGAGACCCTCAAGGAGAAGTATGGCAGTGAGGTCGAGAAGCTGCCCTTGGGGGCCATCGGCATCTACAATGTGACCGACAAAATAAAGGTCGGCCTCCAGCAGCTCATGGCCGGTTCACGCAGCTGGGCGGTGGAACACATCAGCCGCCGCGATCTGGCCGCCCTCAGCCAGGAGTGCGCCCAAATCACGGGACTGCCCTACATCATGGACGCCTATCGCAACGAGGCCATGGAGATCATCGACGCCTGAGTGCGACACCGGCCGCACCGCAGGGCCGACTATTCGCGCGCTTACCATATGGGAGGAGACCAATGACAGACATTGTCAAGGAGCTGGAGAAGAAAGATCCGCAGGAGCAGGAGTTTCACCAGGCGGTGGCCCATCTGCTCTCCTGGGTGCGGCCGGTGCTGGACAACCGGCCCGGCCTGGCCCGCCAGGCCATTGTCGAACGCCTCATCGAGCCGGATCGGATCCTCATCTTTCGCGTGCCCTGGATGGACGACAGTGGCCAGGTGCAGGTCAACCGCGGGTTCCGGGTGGAGATGAACGGGGTTCTGGGGCCTTACAAGGGTGGGCTGCGCTTCCACCCCTCGGCCAGTCTGGGGACGTTCAAGCTGCTGGCCTTCGAGCAGGTGTTCAAAAACGCCCTCACCACCCTGCCCATCGGGGGCGGGCGGGGCGGATCCGATTTCGAGCCCAAGGGCAAATCGGATGACGAGGTGATGCGCTTCTGCCAGAGCTTCATGGCCGAACTGGCCCGCCACATCGGCCCAGACATCGATGTGCCCGGCGGCGGCATGGGGGTGGGCGTGCGGGAGATCGGTTACCTTTTCGGCGCCTATCGCAAACAGACCGGCAAACATGCCGCCGTCCTCACCGGCCGGGGGCTGGGCTGGGGGGGCAGCGCCGTGCGACTCCAGAGCACCGGTTACGGGATCGGCTATTTCGCCGCCGAGGTCCTGGCCACCGAGGGGCGCTCCCTGGAGGGAATGACCTGCCTGGTGTCAGGGTCGGGCAATGTGGCCCAACATACGGCGGAGAAGATCCTCGAACTGGGGGGCAAGGTGCTGGCCATGTCCGACAGCACCGGACATATCTTCGACGAGGAGGGGATCGATGCGGCCAAACTGGCCTTCATCAAGCGGCTGAAGAACCTCAAGCGCGGCCGCATCCACGAGTATGTGGACAAATACTCCGAGGCGACCTTCATGGAGGTGAATCGCGGCTTGGACCACAATCCCCTCTGGGACCACCCCGCCGACTGCGCCTTTCCCTGTGCGGCGGAGAACGAGATCAACGCCAAGGACGCCGCCAACTTGATCAGAAACGGGGTCCAGCTGGTCTGCGAGGGGGCCGACATGCCCTGCACCCCAGAAGCGGTGGACATCTTTCTCGACAGTGATGTGCGCTATGCTCCCTGCACCGCCGCCAACGGCGGGGGCGTGGCCGTCTCCGCGCTGGAGATGGCGCAGAACCGCATGCTGCTGAACTGGACGGCCGAAGAGGTGGACGGACGCCTGCGGGCCGTCATGAAGAACATTCACCGCCAATGTGTGGAGACGGCGGACGAATTCGGCCAGGCCGGCAACTACCTGGTGGGCGCCAATATCGCCGGGTTTACGCGCGTCGTGAATGCCATGCAGGACCAGGGTTTGATTTAGCAGTCGACGGGCCAGTGCGCTTGCCTGAAGCGGGTTCGTGGGATGGCGATTGAGGGGTATTTGGACAGGTATCAATTTGCTTCATCGATCCGTGAATCCGGATTGGGGCCCCCTAGCCCCCCCGTCGGATTCACGGATCTAACATCCCAAATCCCGGCGGATGCCGCGATTCAGGATTGCGTTAAACGTACGCCCATCATCCGAACAGTGGTTCGATTCAACCGCCGCCGCAGCGACCCTGCAGCAAATCCCTATCGGTGATGCGCTTCTCATCTGCGAACTGATTCGGCTAGATGCTGAATCCCATGCTCTCGAGCAAATCAAAAGAATCATCAGATGATATTACAGCCGCCAGGAGATGACGCATCTTCTCCGGCATCTGGGCTTCAAACCGGGCAAATCCTCGGCTTAACGCTTTAGCCAGCTGGTGGGCCCGAATCTCATATTCGGCTTCATCCCGGGCCGCTTTCCGGGGGGCTAAGATGGTCGCCGGCACGCCCGGACAGGCGGTGGGGATTTCATAGCCGAAGACCGGATCGATATCAAAACCGACATCCTCCAAACTGCCGGAAGTCACCGCATGGATCAATGCACGGCTGACCGCTAGATCTATGCGCTCGCCGTGATACCACGGCTCGCCGATCCATCCCGTATTGAGCAGCCAACAGCTCACCTGATGGCGGTCTATCTTTTCCATTAGGCGCTCCCCATAGAGGTGCGCCGGCAGTGTCACTGTCGATGCGCCAAAGCAGTCATCGAAACGCAAGTCTGCAACGGCTTCGGTGGGTTCGGGTGTGTCCAGTCGCGAGGTATAACCGCTCATGAACGCATAGACGGCCAGTTCTGTCGTCAGCCGCGCCAAAGCGGGCAGCACACCGGAGGCATCACAAGTGACCAGGAAAAGATGTTTCGGATGTCCAAAGAGGGCGGTGTCTTTCCAGTTGTCAAGATGACTGAGCGGGTAGGCTGCACGGGTGTTGGGTGTTAAATGGCCATCGCCAAGGTCGATGCGGCGCGACAGCGAGTCCATGGCGACGTTCTCCAGAATCGTGCCAAACCGCTGTGTGCACGCATAAATCTGGGGGGCGTTGGCTTCCGTCAACTGATGAACCTTGGCATACCCACCGCGTTCGAAACCAAACAGCCCCTCCGCCGTCCACCCATGAACATGATCACCGATGAGGGGCCTTTGGCCATCCACTGCCAACGCGGTCTTGCCACTGCCGCCGCGGCCCAAGAAAATGGCCACATCTTTCTCCGGCCCCACATTGGCAGCACAGCGCATCAGGAAGGTTTCATCCGGTGGGACCAGAAAGTTCAGCATGCTGAAAACGGCCTGCTTGATCTCTCCGGCGTAATGGGTACCGCAAATGAAGATTATTTTCTGGTTCAGGTTGATCATCACAAAAGCCGTCGACGGAAGACCATCTACACGGGGATCCGCGCGGAAGCCGGGCACATGGACCACCGAAAAATCGACGCGGAATTCACTGAAATCGCTGACGCCCTCAACCGGCGTGTACATATTGCGGACAAACAGATTGTGCCAGGCGGTTTCGGTGACAAAGCGAACCGATCTGCTATCCTTCGGCCCACAGCCAATGCGCGCATACTGCACATAGACCTCTTTGTTTTGGATATACGCCATCAGACGATACACGAGCTGGGTGAATTGCTCCGCTTCCAATTCATTGGCCGAATGAGGCGCTGCCGAGGCATCTGTGGGCGCCTTGACAACATATTTATCCGTCAGGGGCAGCTCTACCCCATCCCCGCTGCGCACCACAATCGCTCCATGCTGGGCGATCTGCCCCTCGCGGTTATTGATGATGTGTTCGTAGAGTTGCGCGGTGGTGAGGTTGCGATGAATGTGCCTCAGGTTCTTCTGACCGAATGACCACAAGTCGAGCACGCCCTCTTTTCTATCGATCGTCATCTGTTCAGCGATCTCAGGCATCATATCTCCTCGTTAGCGCACCATTTGCGCGGGTTTATCTTCCATACCGCTATATCTGACCGCTGGCGGACAGCGCATAAACGACCATGCGTTGCATCAAGCGCTCTTTGCCCGTCTGAGGCGCATCGAGCGCCAAGCGTGCCAAGTAGGGCGTCGCCGCATCGGGTACGGAAATCATTTTCTTGGCTTGCCCTAAACTTGGCAGCGGCACCGGAACCTTCTGGGCGGCCAGCTTCTCTTTCAATTGGCGCAACGATTTGCCGATGACCAATTCTTCGTCCGTAAAATCGGTGCCAAAGGGGAAGGCGGGGAAATATCCTTTTTTTCGGAAAGCGGCCAAATCGTCGGATATTCGTTGGGGCGTGTTATGCCGAAACAGATCGGGAATCGCGTAGTTTCTGGGGATTTTTTTGGCCGCTTTGGCCTTGCCCAGCAGCCCTTCCTGAAAGCGAGAATCGGTGATGTTGAGCAGTGCGGTGATAATATCTTTATCATTTTTACCGCGTAGATCGGCTATTCCGTATTCCGTAATGATAAAGTCTCTTAGATGCCGCGGAATGGTGATGTGCCCATAGTTCCAGACGACATTGGAACTAACGGTCTCACCTTTGCTGCGGGTGCTTTTCGCCATCAGGATGGAGCGACCACCCGGCAGGGCATGGGCCATGGAGACAAAATTGTATTGCCCCCCGACACCGCTGACGACTTGACCATTTTCAAGGCCGTCGGAGACGACAGCGCCGGACAGCGTGACCATCAAGGCGGCGTTGACAAAGCGTGCATGTTTGCGTTGCAGGACTTTAAGTTCTTCTTTGGCGTACTTGTTGTCGTAGAGCTGGTTAACGTTGAGCACGCTGGTCATATAGATGCACTTGCGTTCTGCTTCGCTCACCTCCCTG
>JAAUYD010111714.1_pt1 | contig 80155 bp, 73 predicted proteins | sample 7278101 | NCBI WGS metagenome assembly JAAUYD01 (sample SAMN14350128, study PRJNA611818) | marine sediment metagenome | isolation source: surface marine sediment (0.6m) | place: French Polynesia: Moorea | collected 2018-08
AGTGGTACGTTAGCTGGGTAAAAAACGTCGTGAGACAGATTGGTCCCTATATTTCGTTGGCGGAGTATATTTGAGGGGATCTGTCCCTAGTACGAGAGGACCGGGATGGACGAACCAATTGTGTTCCAGTTGTCGCGCCAGCGGCACTGCTGGGTAGCTATGTTCGGAAAGGATAACCGCTGAAAGCATCTAAGCGGGAAGCCAACCCCAAGATTAGATATCCCTTCTGCGGGGTAACCCGCGGAACTGAAGACCCCTTGAAGACTACAAGGTTGATAGGCCAGGTGTGTAAGTGTGGTGACACATTCAGCTTACTGGTACTAATCGGTCGTGCGGCTTGGCCACAAAATAAGTAACATAAGCGCTTAGACCAAGTAACGCTTTCATCTGATTCAAATTGAATGCCGAAAAGATGCTATTTCGGTGGCAATGGCGAAGAGGTCACACCCGTTCCCATCCCGAACACGGAAGTTAAGCTCTTCAGCGCCGATGGTACTGCATGGGCAGCTGTGTGGGAGAGTAGGACGCCGCCGGAAATCATTAAAGCCCGGATCCGGTTTTAACCGGTTCCGGGCTTTTTTATTTGTGCCCGCAGGTGGATATGCGCCGTCATCCCGATGCAGATAAAGACAATGGTTGCATCTCCTCAGAAATTAGCCTATTGATATCATGAGATAAATTAGAACAAAGGGTCGATCCAACGGACAGCGCTTCCGTTGCAGGATTCCACAATTGATACCCGATCGGGAGGAGATGCGTGGGCCTCATTCGCGGGTTCAGAGCCAATATCCTCACCACATTTGCCGTCTCCCTGTCGCTGGGCATGGTCCTGATATTGCTGGTGGTGACCAGCTACTACCGCAAAGAGCGGTTGAGCCAAGTGGAGGGGTTGGCCAAAACCGTTTTATGGCAGGCGGCGGGACCCTTTTTTCAGACAAGCGTCGAATATCCGCCCGACGAGATCTGGAAACGGCTCTATAATGCGCTCTCTCCGTACCATGGCCTCTCCCTTTCCAATGCCTACCTGTTAAAAACCGATAGTCTGCTCCTCGCTCAACACCCGAAAATTCCCCAAATTCGGCCCAAGCGGGTACGGGCCCACATGATCAAGGCCACCGTAGAGAAGCGTCCGATTCAACGCCGATTCGGCGGTCAATGGCTCTTTCCGGGCCGATTCGACCACTTCCTGCTCGTCTGTCAGCCGCTGAGCGATACCAGCGCCTACAAGGCCATCGCCCTCCTGGTGGATCTGAAGCCGATCCGCAAAGAGATCGTCAAACTCAACAATCTCCTGCTGACCTACATACTGGTGAATCTGGTGGTGTTCAGCCTCATTGGGGCCTACCGTCTCAACCGGATCTACATGCGGCCTATCCAGCGCATGGTGAAGCGTGCTGAAGATTTCCGCGAAGAAGACGCAATTTTCTTCGCCGCCCGCAGCGGTGACGACGAGATCAACCACCTCTCCAAATCCCTGAACCTTCTGCTCAGACGCATCTCCGAGGACAAACGCCAGCTACAGCAGACCGTTGACGAGCTGGAGGTGGCCAATACCAACCTCAAACGGGCCCAGGACGAGGTCGTCCGCGCGGAAACCCTGGCCTCCGTTGGACGGCTGGCCTCCGGCGTTGCCCACGAGATTGGCAATCCCCTCGGCATTGTCTTAGGCTACCTGGACCTCCTCGCCAATCCAAAGCTCGGCGATTCGGTGCGTCAGGATTACCTCAAGCGGACGGAAATGGAGATTCAGCGCATCAACGGCATCATCCGTCAACTGCTCGACCTGTCACGGCCGGGGGATTCCCAGGTGGATCTCATCCATCTGCACCCGGTGCTGGAGGATACGGTGGCCATGGTTGGACCGCAGCCACTCTTAAAGAACATCACCATCACGACCCAGTTAGACGCCAATCATGACAGTGTCCTGGCGGCCCCGGAACAGCTTCGCCAAGTCTTCTTGAACCTGCTGCTCAATGCCGCCGATGCCATCGCGGCCACCGATGAGCGACCGGGGAGCATACTGATCAAAAGTCAATTGATCACCAATGGAAATCCCTCCGCCCCATCGGAGGCGGAGACGATTGAGCTGCTCTTCGAAGACGATGGGCCGGGGATCCCCCCCGAACTGAAAGGTCACATTTTCGAACCGTTCTTCACCACCAAGGAGCCGGGCAAGGGGACCGGTCTCGGGCTGTCGGTGAGTTTCATGATTATCGAGAGTCTGAACGGGCAGCTGACGGCGGAGACACTCGAAGGGGGCGGCACGCGGATGCGCATACGGCTGCCGCTCTATGCGGGTGAAGCACCGGTGTCGACAACATGAAAGGGCTGACGTGACGGCGGACGCCACAAAGGGACAGCCCACCAAGCCGCATGTCTTGGTGGTCGATGACGAGGCCAACATGCGCCACATGCTCGCGGCCATGTTGGGCACCTTTGGCTATGAGGTGGTGACGGCGGAGGACGGCCGGGACGCTCTGCAAAAGGTGGCGGCGCAGCAGTTTGCCGTGATCCTATGCGATGTTAAGATGCCCCGCATGAACGGTATCGCTTTCCTTCAGGAAGCCGAGGCGTATCTGACCGGCAGCACCGTGATTATGATGTCGGCTTACGGCACCATCGATCTGGCCATCGAGGCGATGAAGCTCGGTGCCTACGATTTCATCTCCAAACCATTCAAGAACGACGAGATCCGGTTGACCATCCGCAAGGCGGAGGAGCGTGAGCGGCTGCGAGCAGAAAATACCCGTTTGCGGGCCCGCATCGAAGGGATGGCATCCCGCTATCTGTTTGGCGAAGTCGTCGCCAAAAGCAAAGCGATGCAGCTCGTCGGCGGGTTGGCCACCAAGGTGGCCAAGTTCGACACGACCGTGTTGATTACGGGGGAAAGCGGCACGGGCAAGGAGCTGGTTGCCCGGGCGATTCATGACGCCGGCGACCGTAGCGCCAAGCCCCTGGTTGCCGTCAACTGCGGCGGCATCCCCGAGCAGCTCATGGAGAGCGAGCTCTTCGGCCATCTCAAGGGCGCCTTCACCGGGGCGGATCGCAACAAACCCGGGCTCTTCATGGAGGCCGAAGGGGGCACCCTCTTTCTCGACGAGATCGGCGAACTGCCGGTGGCCCTGCAGGTCAAACTGCTGCGGGTGCTCCAGGAGGCGGAGATCCGTCCGGTCGGATCCACCACCACCACGGCCATCGATGTTCGGGTGATCGCCGCCACCTCCAAAGATCTGCCGGCCGAGATGGCTGAGGGACGATTTCGCGAAGATCTGTACTATCGTCTGAACGTGATGCCCATTGAGATGCCGCCCCTGCGCCGACGCAGCGAGGATATCCCCCTGCTGGCCGCCCATTTCATCGAGAAGTTCAACACCTCTCTGGGAACCGCCGTGCGCGGTGTCTCACCGGCAGCCATGGGCTGCCTCCTGCGCTACGATTGGCCGGGCAATGTTCGCCAATTGGAGAATATGATCGAACGTGCGATGGTATTGAGCGAAGGCGAGCTGCTCGGCAGGGAGTGCTTTCCGCCGGAGCTCCTTAACACAGAGGGAGACGCCCGTCTGCCGGAGGCGGATATCGGTTTCTCCCTCAAGAAGGCCCAGCGGGATCTGGAGCGCCGCCTGATCACCAAGGCGCTCGTGGAGACCGGTGGCAACCGAACCCGGGCGGCCAAGCTGCTGGAGATCAGCCATCCATCCCTCTTGAGCAAAATCAAGACCTACAAAATAGGGATCTGACCGCGCATGAACGGCCATTGGGCGACCGTAAGTCCTTAGCGCCGCGCAGGATCCAGCAGGCGCTTCAGATCCAGGCGGTTCACCGTGTCGCTGAAAATCTCACCGATCACCTTTTCGATGTCGCGCCTGCCCATCAGTTTCACTCTTTCAGCGTTGCCCCGGATTTTCTCCTTGATAATGGTGCCTGAAGGCTTGTGCAGGGCCACGGCGTAGCCCACCTCGGCCAACCACTTATGCTGTTTCAGGTCGATGCGAAAGCTGTCCACGGTGACGGCCAGCCGATCGGCGTCAGCTTGCGGTGCATCCAGAACGGTGACCCCCTGGCGTTTCAACCGCTCCCCTAACGCAGCTTCGAAGAGTCCTGCCAAGTCGTAGGCACCGGCCACCTCGGAAGCTCCGTTGACGCCGATAATCTCCAGCGAGAAGAGCCCGCCGAAGTGCCGGAATGCCGCTTTGGCATCGGGCGTGAACATATCCGCATCCGTGCGCGCATCGGTCACCTCGAGGTAGACTGGCTGATCGGGAAAGCCCTTATAGGCTTCCGGCAATTGATAGGCCACATTCACGTAGGACCGCCCGCCGCAGCCGGCCAGGATGCAGACCAGGGCGATCATGGCAAGATGGTGGCTGAAACATTTCATTCGGTTCTCTCCTTGCGTCGATTCCAAATGGTTGGTGTTGTGAAATTGGGTGTATTGTCCGGCTGCCCTTCGATCATTGCCCGACGGTCGCCGCAAAAGTCAACTCCCTCTGACGATAGATGCGGTGCTGCTGATCTCTACCGGTTGACCCTTTCAGCTGTCAAGCGTTGGCTGGCGCCACCGTGCTGCTGAGCGCCGAGAATCAGCGCGAAGCTTGCATTTTTAAAGGTTTCCGTGTTATTTTTTGACGGTTTTGCATTCTCTGTTTCTTCCCCAATCCTAAACGCTGGCATGACCGTCGGAGACCGTGTGGGTCTGCGATGTAGAACCTTGCAACGAATTGAACATGGAGGAGGAGTATTCAGATGCTGCTACGGAAACTTATTGCATTGTTGGTGTGTGCGCTGGTGTTGGGCCTGACGGGTACCCTCTGGGCCGGAACGCTGGATGATGTCCGGGCCAAAGGCTTTGTCCAGGTCGGTGTCAACGGTGATCTCTTCGGATTTGGCAAACCGGATGCCAAAGGGGTCTGGAAAGGACTCGATGTCGATACCGGGCGTGCCATTGCAACGGCCATATTCGGCGATCCCAGCAAGGTGAAATTCATTCCTTTGACCGCGGTCACCCGCTTTACCGCCCTTCAATCGGGTGAGATTGACGTCCTTTGCCGCAACGCCACTCGCACCCTTGGGCGGGAGACCGCCTTGGGACTCAATTTCGCCCAGCCCAATTATTATGACGGGCAGGGTTTTCTGATTCCAAAAAGCCTGGGCGTTAAAAGTGCCAAGGAACTCGACGGCGCCGCTGTATGCGTACTGCCCGGAACCACCACCGAGCTCAACGTGGCCGACTATTTCCGCTCCAATGGGCTCAAAATGAAACCGGTGGTCATTGAGAACACGGCCGAACTGGCCAAGGCCTTTTTCGCTGGCCGATGCGACTGCCTCACCTCGGATGCCTCCCAGCTGGCCGGTACCCGTGCCGTGGCGCCCAATCCCGACGATTACATCATTCTGCCAGAGATCATCAGCAAGGAGCCATTGGCCCCCGCCGTGCGGCATGGCGACGATCAATGGTACGACGTGGTCAATATGACCGTGCTGGCCCTCATCAATGCAGAAGAACTGGGCATCACCAGCCAGAACGTGGACGAGATGCTCAAGAGCAAAGACCCCAAGGTTCAGCGCTTTCTCGGCGTGAGTCCGGGCAACGGCAAAGCCCTCGGTCTGGATGAGAAATTTGCTTACAACATCATCAAGCAGGTGGGGAACTACGGGGAAATCTTCGAGCGCAACGTGGGCAAAAACACCCCTCTCGGTATCGAGCGCGGGCTCAATGCACTCTGGACCGATGGCGGGCTGATGTATTCGCCACCTTTTAAGTAAACGCAATCCGAATCTGAGCCCTTCGCACAGGGCGCGTCCCGGCCGTCGGTCGTGGCCCGCCCTGTGCCTTCATTGCGCTCGACATCGACATCACCCTGCTTTATCGCCGCCATATTCTGGAAGGATCACTGCTGACCATGGCTGCTTCCGCATCCCCACCCGATACCGATCTATCGGCTTCCCGCTTCTACAACGATCCGGCCAAACGTTCCCTCATCTATCAGGCGGGGGTGTTGTTGATGGTGGCGCTCCTCGCCTACTACCTCATCTCCAATACCTTGGCCAATGTGGAGCGCCAGTCCATCGCCACCGGTTTTGGCTTTCTGGAGAAGGAAGCCTCCTTTGAGATTGGCGAATCCCTGGTCCCCTACTCAGCGGCCGACACTTACGCCCGCGCGCTCTGGGTTGGCGTTCTCAACACCCTGAAGGTATCCTTCATCGGGATCGTGCTGACCGTTCTCCTGGGAACCCTGGTGGGGATTGCGCGCTTGTCGACCAACTGGCTGGTGTCCCGGATGGCGGCCGTCTACATCGAGGTGCTGCAGGACATCCCCGTCCTGCTACAGCTCTTCTTCTGGTACGCTTTTTTCTACGAAATGCTGCCGTCGCCACGGCAGGCTCTCAACCCCATCGCTGGGATATTTCTGAGCAACCGCGGTCTGATGATGGCGGTTCCGGCCAGCCACCCCGCCTGGGACTTCATGGGCTGGGCGCTGTTGGCGGCCGTCGGGCTCGTCTGGCTGCTGCGGCGTTGGGCCCGCAAACGTCAGGCGCGCACGGGTCAGGGCTTCCCGGTGTTCTGGTCTGGGGTGGGGCTGCTGCTGGGGCTGCCTTTGCTGGTTTGGCTGCTCTGGGGCGCCCCCACAGAGATGGACGTGCCCCACCTGGCGGGCTTCAATTTCAAGGGCGGGATTGGCATCAGTCCTGAGTTTGCGGCCCTTCTGCTGGGCCTCGTGCTCTACACGGCCGCCTTCGTGGCCGAGATTGTCCGTGCCGGCATCCAGTCGGTCAGCAAGGGACAGACCGAAGCGGCAAAATCCCTCGGTTTGCGGCCGGGGCTGGTGCTCAACCTGGTGGTGCTGCCACAGGCGCTGCGGGTGATCATCCCACCGCTGACCAGTCAGATGCTCAATCTGACCAAGAACAGCTCTCTGGCGGTGGCCATCGGCTACCCCGATTTTGTTTCGGTGGCCAATACCACCATCAACCAGACCGGTCAGGCCATCGAAGGGGTGGCCATGATCATGATCGTCTATTTGTGTTTCAGCCTGCTCACATCGGCCTTCATGAACTGGTACAATAAAAAGATCGCCCTTGTTGAGCGATAGCGGCATCTGGCCAGCAGCGACGGTACCCATATCCAATGAAAACGAGCGCCGCCTATGACCGTTCATGTGATTGATCCAGCAGCAGAGAACCTGAAGCCGCCGGCGACCAGCGTCGGCGTGGTGGGATGGATGCGGGCAAACCTCTTTAATGGGGTGTTCAACTCCATCCTCACCGTGCTGACGCTCATTCTCCTCTTTCAGACCCTGCCGCCCTTCATCAAATGGGCCTTTATCGACGCGCACTGGCTCAGTGGCGACGCCTGCCGGGGAGCCGATGGGGCCTGCTGGTCGGTGATCTCCAACAATCTCCGTTTTATTGTCTTCGGATTCTACCCCCATCCTGAACAGTGGCGGCCCCTGTTGGCCATGCTGCTGTTGGTGGGCCTGCTCTTCTACTCCCAAAACCGGTCCCGCTGGAACAAACCCTTGGCCTGGGCCTGGCTCGTCGGCTTGATATCCATGGGGATCCTGCTCAAAGGGGGCCTTCTCGGTCTCACGGCCGTGGAGAGCACCCAGTGGGGCGGATTGCCCTTGACCCTTCTGCTGAGCGTCTTTGGCCTCACCGCCGCCTATCCCCTGGGGGTGGTCCTGGCCCTCGGGCGCCAATCGCGCATGCGAGTGGTCCAAACCCTCTGTGTGATCTATATCGAACTCATCCGCGGGGTGCCCCTCATCAGTCTGCTCTTCATGTCTTCGGTGGTGTTTCCCCTCTTTCTGCCCGAAGGGGTGACCCTCAACAAAATCCTGAGAGCCCAGGTGGCCATCATCCTCTTCACCGCCGCTTATATTGCCGAGGTGGTCCGCGGCGGGCTGCAGGCCATTCCGCGAGGCCAATACGAGGCGGCCGAATCCATGGGGCTCAACTATTGGCAGACCATGCGGCTGGTGATCCTGCCCCAGGCGCTAAAGATCGTCATTCCGCCCTCGGTCAGCATCTTGATCTCCGCCTTCAAGGATACCAGCCTGGTGGTGATCATCGCCTTGTTCGACCTGCTCAAGACCACCAAATCGGTGCTGTCCGATCCCCAGTGGATGGGATTCTCCGCCGAAGCCTACATCTTCGTGGCGGTGGTCTATTTCGTTTGCTGTTTCTTCATGTCCAATTATTCCCGCCGCCTGGAGAAGGAGCTGGATACCAGCCTCTGATGGGCGGCCGTCGATGGCCTGGCCGGCGCAACGAAAAACAGACTGCAAGAATGGAAGCCCAATGACAACCTCAGAACCCGTGACCCAGCCAATTTCCGAAAAACCGCAGCAAGATGACGACCCCATCATCGAGATCATCGCCATGCACAAATGGTTCGGTGAATTTCACGTCCTCAAGGATATCAACCTGCGCGTAACGCGCGGTGAACGCATCGTCATCTGTGGCCCGTCGGGTTCGGGCAAATCCACCATGATCCGCTGCATCAACCGCCTGGAGGAGCACCAGCGCGGCAAGATCATCGTTGACGGTATCGAGTTGACCAACGACTTGAAGAACATTGAGCGTATCCGCGCCGAAGTGGGCATGGTATTCCAGCATTTCAATCTCTTCCCCCATTTGACCATTGTCGACAATCTCACGCTGGGGCCCATCTGGGTGCGCAAAACCCCCAAGAAAGAGGCCGAAGAGACGGCCATGTACTACCTCGAGAAGGTTCACATCGCCGAACAGGCCAAGAAATACCCAGGCCAATTGTCCGGCGGTCAGCAACAGCGCGTGGCCATCGCCCGCAGCCTGTGCATGAAGCCCAACGTCATGCTCTTTGACGAACCCACCTCGGCTCTGGATCCAGAGATGGTCAAGGAGGTCCTCGACGTGATGATCAGCCTCGCCGAGGAGGGGATGACCATGCTGGTGGTCACCCATGAAATGGGCTTTGCCAAAAGCGTTGCCCATCGGGTGCTCTTCATGGACTATGGTCAGATTCTGGAAGAGAACGTGCCCAAGGCCTTCTTTGAGAACCCCGAGCATGAGCGCACCCAGCTGTTTCTCAGCCAGATTCTTCATTGATCCGATCGCCTGCCCCTGTCCTATCCGATTCCTTCGTCGTCAACCCAACGCGCTGCCTGCCTGGAGTGCGCTGAAATGGTGAATATTCACCACTTGACCCCCACCAGGTGGAGACGAATATCGAGCCCAGCGAGTTGTCTGATCGATATTTAATTTAATATCATATGGTTATATTCAAAATACACGGCCTAGCCGGTATGGGGTGACCACCGTCGTGATGGGCTGCTCCCGTAGACCGCTAGCGCGGCTTGCTTGACACGCCAAAGCGGGCTGACGCATAATCACCTCAATGAGAAACGAGGCATACCGGAGGACGACCTGACCCGTTAAATCTGTTCCACCTTCCCGCTGGGTTCGCTGACACCTCTCCTCTCCCCGCCGTGACAGGTCACCCCTCCTTCAAGCCAAGGATTCTGGCTGCATTCGGCACCCGTCCCAATTCCCCCGCGGAGAGGATCGCCAATTTATGTCCACGGTCACGGAAAATCAGGGCCTGCAGCTGCGCTTACAGTTGGCGGAGGCTCGAATTCGCCGTCAGCAGGCGGAGATCCGGCGTTTAGAGGCAGATCGGGCACTGCATGCCAACCTCTTCAACGCCATCGGTGCGGTCGTCTTCATCCTCGATTCCCAGCATCGTTTTCTCGATATCAATCGCGCCGCGGCCAGATTGCTGGGCACCACCGCAGAGTCCCTGCGCGGACACGCCTGCCATACCGTGATGCATTGCCGAGACACGCCGCCGGAGGGATGCCCGCTGACGGCCGTCTTGGAAACCGGGCGATACGCCACCGGTACCATGTACGTGGAGAGTATCGATCGTCATATGTGGGTTTCCTGCACCCCCGTGTTTGACGACAGCGGTGAATTGAAAAAGGTGATCCACATCGCCGATGACATCACCGAGCAAGTTCGCATGCGGGAACAATTGGCCGCCAGTGAGAAGCGCTTGCGCACCATCCTGGACGCCTTGCCCGATATGATCATCGAAACCGACACCGATCACAATACCATCTGGGCCAATCGGGCGGCCCTGGCGGTGAATCCCCACGCCGTCGGCAAACCATGTTTTACCGTTTTTGGCCCCACCGGCGGAAACGCACCCTGTGACGACTGTGTCCTCCAGGAAGCCCTGCACGCCGGAGAAATGGTCAGCCGTATCAACCGTCGTCCGGCCACGAACGATCACCCGCGCGGTGTCTGGTGGCACAATGTGGGCATTCCCTTGAAGGATACCAGCGGTCGGGTCACACGGCTGATTGAGTTCTCCCGCAATATTACCCGGGATATGATCGCACGGCGCGATTTGGAGGCCTCCGAACGGCAGTTTCGTCTGCTGGCCGAAAACAGCGACGATACCATCTGGACCATGGATGCCGATGCACGCTTGATTTACATCAATCCGGCCGTAGAACGTCTCCTCGGATATACCCCCGACGAGTTGATCGGCCAGCCGCTCTCCAGCGTGCTCCTGCCAGACGCCTACGCAAAGGCGATGGCGGAGCTGAAACGATTCCGCAGCCGTCTCGACGCCGGCCAACGCGATGAATCGCCGGTCCGGCTGGAGATGGCCCATCGCAGCCGAGATGGCCAGTCCGTCATCACCGAAGTCGTGGTCAACAAGGTCTTTGATCGGGAGGGGGCCTTTTGCTACTTTATCGGTGTTTCACGGGATATCACCGAACGACAGCGGCGGGAGGAGGCCCTGCGCAGAGCCTATAAGCTGGAGGCCGTCGGGGTTTTGGCCGGTGGCCTGGCCCACGACTTCAACAATCTGCTCTCCGTCATTCTGGGCAACCTCGAAATGATGGCCGAAGGCGGCGGCGCCCCCCCGGCCGCCAGGTCCACGCCCCACGGGGACCCCTATCTGACGTCCGCCCGGGAAGCCACCTTGCGAGCGCGGGATTTGACCCATCAACTCCTGGCCTTCGCCAAAGGCGGTGATCCGGTCAAGCAGCCCAGCAGCCTCATGTCGATCATCACGCGCGCCATCTCTCACCACGTACCGGATTCCCGTATGCAAACGCGAATCGATGTGGCACCAGAAGTGGAAACCATTATCGTCGACCCGCTGCAGATTGAGACCGCCATCGGCAACATTCTTCGCAATGCCGTCGAAGCGATGCCCGACGGTGGGGAGATAACCATCACCGCAGCGTCCCACCACTTGTCCGGTATTGATGAAGACGCGCTCCTGTCGGGGAACGGCAGCCGCTTTCTCAAATTGAGCATCGCCGACCAAGGCCCCGGCATCCCAGCCTCGGTCTACCCGCAAATTTTTGATCCCTACTTCACCACCAAACCGCTCGGCGCCAAAAAAGGCCGCGGATTGGGGTTGACCCTCTCCCATGCGATCGTTCGAAAGCATGGTGGTTGGATCGATGCCGATACAACGGTGGGCCGGGGGAGCTGCTTCACCCTGTTGATGCCCATCGGCTTTGCACCAAGCGCACCCAGTCGCAAGCGGCGCACAGCGGCACCCACCAAGCGCATCCTCTTGATGGACGACGAGGCCCAATTGCGCCTCCTCACCGCTCAGATGTTGGAACATTTGGGATACGAGGTGGAGACGGTGGCTGACGGCGCGGCGGCCATCACCGCCTATGAGCGTGCCATGAACGCCGGACATGCCTACGGATTGGTGATCCTGGACCTGACCGTTAAATCCGGTATGGGGGGCAAGGACGCCTTGCGCGAACTGCGCAGGTTGGATCCCACAGTTGCGGCGGTGGTCTCCAGCGGATTCAATGAGGATCCGGTTATGACCGATCCCCAACGCTATGGTTTCGCCGCCGTATTGCCAAAACCCTATGCGCTCAAGGAGCTAACCGGTCTGCTGGAGCGCCTCCTGCCCAGGGCCGCCCCCGCCCCCCAATCCTATCGCCATGCCAGTGAGGTGTAGAAAAAGCTTTTCAAGCCCGATCGCATTCGCTATGCGAGGCGTGATTCCTGCGCGCCAATTTGAAGACGCGCTCACAGAAGAGAGGGACACGACAGCATGCATTCTACCCCTATGGCGCCGGCGGTCGTGCGTCACTGTATCGAGACATCCGGACTCTCACCGGTCGGAATGGCCAACATTCGGGAACTCAACCGTCTGGTCGGCCGGATAGAAGCCCAAACCGGTGAGACCTTCATCCGCATGGAGATGGGCATTCCGGGACTTGACCCCCCCGCTATTGCGGTCGAGGCGGAGAAGCAGGCCCTGACCGACGGCGTGGGCGCCGTCTACCCGCCCTTCGACGGCGTGCCCGCGCTTAAAAAAGAGATCGCTCGCTTTCTCCGCAACTTTCTCAATGTGGCTGTCGATGCCCAGCACTGCCTGCCCACTGTCGGGGCCATGCAGGGCTGCTTTCTTGCCATGATGATGGCCGGGCGCCGCATCAAAGGGCGCGAGAAGATGGTGTTCATCGATCCGGGTTTTCCGGTGAACAAGCTCCAGGCCCAAGTCCTCGGGCTGCCCCAGGAGCGTTTCGATGTGTACGACCATCGTGGTGAGGCCCTGCGCTCGCGACTCTCCGCCGTGCTGGAGAGGGGCGATGTGGCCGCCATACTATATTCCAATCCCAACAATCCCGCCTGGATCTGTTTCGATGAAACCGAGCTCGGCATCATCGGTGAACTGGCCACGCGCCACGATGTCGTGGTCATAGAAGATTTGGCCTACATCGGCATGGACTTTCGACAGGATTACGGCCGACCGGGCGAAGCCCCCTGGATCCCCACCGTGGCGCGCTACACGAACAACTACGTGCTCATCATCAGTGCGTCCAAATCCTTCAGCCTGGCCGGTCAGCGCATCGGCATGACGGCCATAGCGGACAGCCTTTTCCGCAGCCGCGGGAACAACCTCAAGCGCTGGTTTGGCAGCGACCAGTTCGGCTATGCGTATATCTTCGGCGCCGTATACGCCATGTGCGCCGGGGTAAGCCACAGCGCCCAATACGGCCTTACGGCGCTGCTCAGGGCCGTCAATTCGGGCGTCTACGACTTTGTCGATGCAGTGCGCGTCTACGGTGATCGCGCGCGGACCATGAAAGCGCTCTTTCTGCAGAATGGGTTCACGCTGGTCTATGATCAGGATCTCGGCCAACCGCTGGCCGATGGATTCTACTTCACGGTCGCCTACCCCGGCTTCAGTGGTGTTCAATTGGTGGAGGAGCTGCTCTACTACGGCATCAGCGCTATCTCATTGACCACCACCGGCAGCGATCGCCATGAAGGGATCCGCGCCTGTGTCTCCCTTACCGATGCGTCTCGCTTCGACACCCTTGAAGCGCGTTTGGTGCAATTTCACCGGGACCACAGCGCCGGTCGCCGAATCGTCGCCCCGTCCTCCCCGACCTAAATTCCAAACAGCGACGATCTGCAATTGACAGGCGGCAAGGTGGATGATATTCGAAATTTGATCAAATTTAAGATCTAATTATTCCCGCAGGGATCCCGTTTGACCGAATAAGAGTGAACTTTTGACGAGCGCCGCCCGCAGCCAACCGCAAAAAGCCTACGACGGTATCCGTCGTCTCATGTTCCACAATGAGATCGTGCCTGGTCAAAAAATCGCATACCGCGAGCTGGCCGAACGTCTGGGGATGAGTCAGACGCCGGTGATTCAGGCACTCAAGTGGCTGGAGTTCCAGGGACTGGTGCGCAATGAGCGTCATCGCGGCTATTTCACCGAACCCATCAGCCTGCAGGAAGTGGGCGAGATATATGACCTGCGGGAATTATTGGAAGTCGATCTTCTGCGCAGAAGCCTCACCCGAATGACGGCCGCCGATACGCGGCGAATTCGGGCCGCCTTGGAAGATCACTTGACCGCGACCGCCGGCAGGGATCTGCATGCCCGGCTGGCCAAGGATATGCACTTTCACCTGGCCCTCGCCGATTGTGCCGGTACCCGCGTCCATCAGCAAAGCCTGCACAACCTCTTCGATCTTCTCTACTTGAAGTACGGCGCCAATGTGCTCTTTGCCACCGATATGCGCGCCGCCGGCGCCGCCCATCAGGAATTGTTCGAAGCGATTCTGTCCGCCGATCGGCGGCGGGCCGTACACGCACTGCGGCGTCATATCCGGGCCGTCAAGAAACATGTCCTCGCGGGGGTCCGCCGATTGGTCGCGGCCCGAGAACTCAACCCACTGTAGGAGAGTAGCATCATGGCCATGCAATTTATGGAGGGCAATGAAGCCATCGCCCGGGGTGCTGTCGCTGCAGGCTGCCGCTTCTTCGCCGGCTATCCCATTACACCGGCCACCACCGTGTACAACAATATGCTGCGCCTGCTGCCGCCGCTGGGCGGCATCTGTCTCCAAGGAGAGGACGAAATTGCCTCCATCGGTTTCTGCTTAGGCGCCGCCATGACCGGTGCCAAGGCCCTTACCGCCACCTCCGGTCCCGGCATCAGCCTCTACAGCGAGCAGATCTCCTTTGCCATCGGCAGCGAGATCCCCCTGGTCATCGTCAACATCCAACGTCTGGGGCCCTCCACCGGATCGGCCACGCGGGGGGCCGATGGCGATATTCAGTTCATGCAGTGGGGCAACAGCGGTGGCCAACCGGTCATCGTTCTCGCACCAGTGGATATCCGGGATTGCTATACGCTAACGGCGCATGCCTTCAACCTGGCCGAGCGCTTTCGCTGTCCTGTCTTCTTGGCTGCCAACAAGGAGATCGCCATGACGCGGGAAAGCGTCGACCTGGACCGTCTGCCGCTGCCCGCGCCGGTGGAGCGCCGAACCGCCGATGCGCGGAATCCATTTCTGCCCTTTGCCACCGCCGACGGCGAGTTGGTGCCGCGCTTTTTGCCCATCGGCGGGCAGCGACTGGTCCGTCAGACATCCTCCACCCACGGACCGGACGGTTACATCACAACGGACGCTGGCATCATCGACGCCATGCAGAAGCGCCTGCGGGCCAAGATCCATTCGGCTGCCGATGCGCTGGCCCTCTACGATGCTGACATCGATCCCGCGGCCGATACACTGGTGATCGCCTACGGTGTCTCCGCCAGGGCTGTACGCAAGGCCGTCGCTGCCCGGCGGGAGCAGGGCCGGAAGCTGTCGCTGCTGGTTTTGAAGACCCTGTGGCCGGTTCCCGAAGGTCTGCTGCGGGAGAACCTTGCGGCCCATCGGCGTGCCGTCGTGGTGGAGATGAACCTGGGGCAATACGTGCGCGAAATCGAGCGGTTGGCAGGCGCCACACGGGTCGATTTCTTCGGCCAGATGGATGGCAACCTCCTGCATCCCCGCCGTATTGCCAAAGCGCTCTGAAGCGTGTGCCGGACCCCGCGTGCCATTTGACGGCCGCAACCACCGAAAGATGAACCCATAAACGATCGCAAGCGCAAGAGGGAGTGCGACATGACCAGCTTGCTCAACACCCAACGACCACCGGTCTTTTGTCCCGGCTGCAGCCATGAGCGGGTCGTCACAAGCCTGGACAAGGCCTTGGACAATCGCGGCCTCCAAGGGCATCAGCTCGTGATCGTCAGCGACATCGGCTGCAGCGGCCTCTTCGACACCTTTTTTAACGCGCACGCCTTCCACGGGCTCCATGGCCGCGCGTTAACCTATGCCACCGGGCTGAAGATGGCACGGCCGGACCTCAAGGTGGTCGTCACCATGGGCGATGGTGGCCTGGGGATCGGCGGTGCCCATGTTCTGGCCACCTGCCGGCGCAACATCGATCTGACCCTGCTGGTGCTCAACAACTTCAACTATGGTATGACTGGTGGACAGTGCTCGGCCACGACGCCCAGCGAGGCGCAGGTTGGGTCCGGATTTCTCAATCGCCTGGAAAAACCCGTCGATATCTGCACCCTGGCCGGCGCCGCCGGCGCCCCTTACCTGGCCCGATTGAGCGCCTACCAGAAAGATCTCAGCGAACAGATCGGCGCCGCCGTCGACTATGCCGGCTTTTCGGTGGTCGACATCTGGGGCGTCTGTCCGGGGCGCTACACCAAGCACAACCAGCTGACGCCCAAGAGGATCGACGAGCGCCTGGCGGACCTGCCGGCCGTAAATGGACCCGTCAGCGAGAACCAGCGCTCCGAATACAGCCACGCCTACGCTGAACTAGCCGCCAGGCAGATCGATAGCGATGCCCTCACCCATATACCGGCCCAGTTCCAGGCGCCACAATCCGGCCGGCGCGAGGTCGTTATCCTTGGCGGGGCGGGTCAGCGCATTGTGACTGCCGGTGAATTGCTCTGCCTGGCAGGGATTAGCGCTGGGCTGCACGTCACCCAGAAAAACGATTACCCCATCACCGTGCTGCGGGGTCACAGTGTCAGCGAATTGGTGCTCGATGCGCGGGAGATCGGGTTCACCGGCATTGACCGGCCCGATGTGGTCCTGGCCCTCTCTCCAGAGGGGGTGGCGCGCCGGCCGGCAATGTGGCCCCGCCTCTCCAGCGATGCAATGGTGATCGCCGCCAAGGGCGTCTCACTACCCCACTGCAACGCCCATGTAGAGGTGTTGGATTTCAAAGCGGGAAAGATCAAGTCTGCTGATTGGGCCTTGGCCGCCCTCGCTGTCATGGCCGCCCGCGGCCGGGTGTTGACACAGGAGATGCTGGCAGCGGCCGTGCGTCACCGTTTTTCCGGCAAGGTGCGCGACCTCGCCCTGGCGACAATAGCGAGAGCGACGGCCCTGACCGCTGAAGGGTAGATCTGCTTTTGCCGTGTCGGAGGTCCACTGTTGGCGTGATTCGGTGGGGGCTGGACGCGTATGCAAGGTGGGTATTCCGACACGGCAACTTTTTTTCGCGAGCGCCGCAATGATGCCGCGCGTCGGGCGGCGTCCTTGAGGTCCCGTCAACGGGTGTGGTGACTTGCCATCGGATGGAAGGGGCCCAAACGCCGCGCAGCGCAAATGCCGCATCGCGCCCCGGCACCGGCCTTCGGTCGACGCTCGGCAGGACGGCCTCCAGGGGACCGGAAGAGATTGTCCGATGGTCGATGGAAAGACTTCATACGTGTATCGTCGCTACCATGGCGTGCCCTGATATGGGCACCCCGCAGATCACGCTGGAAACTTGATGGTGATCTGTTCGTAATCTTTTTTCTTCTTGAATTTCACCCCCAGTTCCAGGCTGCTTTCACGAATGCCAAGCGCCATTGCTGTTTTACCTTTGTCGCCTTCGATGTGGGTGATCTGGCGAAAGGCCTCGAAAACCTGGCTGCCGACAGCCTCCCCGGGTGCGGGCAGGTCGGCCGGTCGGTACTTGGCCTGAACGGTCACGGCTCCGGCAGCATCTCTTCGAATGGAGATCTTCTCGGCATTGGCGTTCACCCCATGCAGGGCGGTTAGGGCCCACCACTTGACGGCACCAACCGCTGCATCGGCTTCCGATCCCAGGGTGGACATCTCTTTGAGTGGATCGTTGGTGGCGTAGCAATCGCACATCTCCTGAACCTGTTTGTGAACATTGGCTGGATCTTTCATTTCGATACCTCCTTGAAGGCGTGGGTTAGAGATATTGCCGATGATCCCCAATGGATAGGCGGGATGGGATTGAGGTAAATCTATTCACGAAATGCACATCTTCAAGGGCGGGGCTCCAGTGGGTCGGCAGCTGCAGCAACGGCGGCATGGCGATAGAGGTCTCCATGCCGCCGTTCACGATCCTGGGGGCTCGGGACCGCGGCATGGCCACAGCGGGCGTATCGCCAAGCCCTTCGGGGTTGCCCAGTCGCCGGGCGAATGGTTCGGCTAGGCCACTTGGCCGAACTCCGCTTTGATCGCCGCCATCACCTCCGCCGACATTTGGTAGCAATGCTCATCGGCCGGAAAAACGCCCTGCTTCACCTCGTCGCGGTACTGGGCGAAGGTCTGCTTCATGAGGCCGTTGAAATCCTGATATTTCTTGGCGAAGCTCGGTGTGAACGCGTCGAACATGCCGAGGACATCCGGGGTTACCAACAATTGGCCAGAGCAACCCGGGCCGCCGCCGATGCTGATAGTGGGGATAGCGAGTTTTTGGGTGACGTAGGCCGATAGCTCGGCCGGCACTGCCTCGAAAATGATGGCGAAAGCGCCGGCATCCTGGAGAGCCAAGGCCTCGGTCACCACCTTGCGGGCGGTGTCCACCGTTTTGCCCTGGGCAGTGAGGCCGCCCAAAGCGCCGACGGCCTGCGGGTGCAGGCCCACGTGACCCACCACAGCGATCCCCATCTCGACAATGGCCTTGGTTTTCTCAATGTGGTTGGGGGTGGCTTCAAACTTGACCGCGTCCACCTTTGCCTCGGTGACGAAACGAGCGGCGTTTTTCATGGTGTCTTCGATGCTGTACTGAAAGCTACCGAAGGGCATATCGGCGACCACCATGGTGCGGTCGCAGGCCCTGGCCACCGAACCGCAGTGAAGGACCATCATGTCCATGGTGGCGGTGAGGGTGTTGGGGTGGCCATGAACCACCATGGCGCAGCTGTCCCCCACCAGGATCATATCGATGCCGGCATCGTTGATCTGCTTGGCGGTGGGGTAGTCGTAGGCCGTCAGCATGGTGATGGTCTCCCCTTTGTCGCGCATGGCCTGAATGGTCCTGACGGTGTGTTTCTTCTGGGTCATATTCTCCTCCTGGTGGTTGTCATTTGCTTTCCGTTTTATTTCAAATGCGAAAGTGACTCATTCGTTCCCGGTCCAGCGACCGACGGCGCCGAATAAGCGCAGTTTTGAGAGAATAGGGGTCTGCATGGCTTCGATCTGGACCATCATCAAGTCGATCAGTTCGGGCGTCTTCTCCGAGTGAAGGTACTGGGTGGCTGCCGAAATCGCCGCGTGGCGGACCTCCGTGTTGACGTTGAATTTGCAGACGCCCAGCGGGATGCTGCGGGCCACCATCTCGTCCGGCAACCCGGAGGTGGCGTGGAGGACCAGTGGAATCGTGAGCCCGGTGCTGATCTGCGCCAAGCGTCTGAAATCCAATTTCGGGGGCTGCGAGTAGTTTCCGTGAACATTTCCGATACAGACCGCCAGCGTGTCCACACCGGTCAGGGCCACGAATTCGACGGCCTGGTCGGGATCGGTCAGACAGGCATCGCGGTCCCTCACAGACCAACCATCCTCCGTACCGCTGAGTCGTCCCAGTTCGGCTTCGATCATGGCCTCTTTGGCATGGGCCAGCTTGGCCATCTCGCGCGTAAAGGCCACGTTCTCCGCAAAGGGCAGGTGGGAGCCGTCTGCCATCACCGAAGAGATCCCCGCCCCGAGTGCGCTCGCGATAGTCTTCGCCTCGGCACAGTGATCCAGGTGGACGGCCATGGGCACCGTCGCTGCCTGGGCCGCTGCCCGACAGAGGACGATCAGCGCTGTACCGCCCAGTTCCAGCGCCCGGGGCAGAATCTGCAGGATGGCGGGGCTCTTCGCGGCTTCGGCCGCCGTTACCACAGCCCGCACGCCTTCCAGTGAGTAGACATTGAAAGCCCCGACGGCGTAGCCGGCCTTACGGGCGTCTTGCAGCATCTTCAGTGTGGGAACCAGCATTACGATCGCGCTTCGTTTGTGCGGCTAAACGGGTCTGAACGCAGTGGTCCAATTCAGACGGGCAATGGTCTCTACTTCGCCAGGCGGTGGTAGATCTCCGCCAGGGCATCGTCGCTGCCAACATTGCCGGGGAAGACCATATAGGCCATGCCGGGGTAGCGGCTCTCCTGCCCGAGACGCCACACGGGAATGCCCGGCAGCACCTGGCCCAGAACCATGGCACGGCGCACCGTCAGCCCGCGGGTCGCCACGTCACTGGAGGTGATGCCGCCCTTGGCCACCAGGTAGCGCGGCGGTTGCTCCAGGCCGCGGACCACTTGAATCAGGGCATCTGACACGCGGGCGCCGATATCGAGGTTGCCTGCATCGTCCGTGGCGGTGATCAGCCTGCGGCTGGTATAGAGGACGACGTCACGACCGGCGGCAATGTGGGTGTTGATCGCATGGCTGGCGATCGCAATCGTCTTGGCGGCCTGCGTCGGCGACAGCAGTTCTGCGACCTCGATGGCGACCGTTTCGATGCCCGTCTGCGCAGTTAATTTATTGAGCTGTGCCGTGGTTTTGGGGACGTACGAGCCCACCACGAAAAGGCCGCCGGTGGCGGCAGGGGTGGTCAGCTCCGCCGCGCTCAGCAGCGGGCGGGGCGCGATGCCGGCCCGCACACGGACAAAGGAGGCGGCCGTGCGGAAGATGAATCGTCGTCCCGCGGCTTCGGCCATCAGCAATCCGGCCACCAAGACCTCCAGGTCGCGATAGCTTGCTGCATTCACGGCACACATCGACCCGGGCGGAAGAACGCAGAGCTGGTCGGCAACGGCGCTGGGGCCCTCCTGCCGCAAGGTGTTAATGGCGATAGTGGCCACCGCTTCGGCGGGGATGACGCCCCGGGTCTTTTCGGCGACCCACTGGCGCAAATCGGAGTGCTGATACCCGAAGACGGCGTCCCGGGCGTAGGCTGTATCAGCAGCGGGGATGAGCCGCTCACCCTCCGCCACGTAGTGGACGTCGTCGATGGTGTAGCGGCCCCCCTCGTGAAAAAAAGGTACCAGCAGGCAGGGTAGCTGACGGTACCCGATGGTCTCGGCCAGTGCGGTTACCTCGGCGGGGAAATGACCTCTCAGGGTGGAGTCGCTGCGACTGATCACTTCGATCGGCACGCCACTGCGACGTGCCGCCGCGGCCAAATTACGCCCGATCTCCCGGTTCAAGCGGACTGCCGCCGGTTCGGTAAGGCTGCGCGAATTGGTCAACAGATAGAGGGCCGGCGCCGAGCCGCTCAGTTCGGTGGCCAGGGCGTCCTCCGACCAGTGGGTCAAAACGGGGATGTTGTGGACCGTTTGGGTGCCGGTGGGGTCGTCATCCAGCACGACGATTTTGCGGCCCGAATCGGCGACCTGCTGACGGATCTCCGGTAGCAGCTCATGGGGCCATTCGGCCGCCAATGCCGCCAGACGGGATTTAAGGGCGATCGACACCGGCAGTGGGGTGGCGGTTGTCATCAGCCGTCTCCTGACCCCAGGCCGAAGATTTCGGTCTCGATGAACTGCCAGGTCGCCAGATAGTCGCCCCGTTCCATGAGACCGGTGATCCTGCCGCCGTCCACCCGGTCGAGCAGATTCCAGATCCGTTGGGTCAGACGGCTGTTGGCTTCGAAGGTTCCACGGATGTCCCAGCGGGTCGGGCTGGTATCCGAGGTGAGCCAGTCCTGGTAGTCGTAGCGTTTCAGGTAGTAGAGAAATTCTACATAATCGAGGAAGTGCTTGGTACCACAGAAGTAGTCCCAGTCCCAGCGCCCGTCGTTGTCGTTGATGTGAATGTAATACGGATAGGGGCTCTCCGCCAGGAGCGCCACCGCCTCGGCCGGGTTCTCGTTGCCGTAGACACTGTGACCGAAATCAAGGGTGATGCCCATCGAGGGATTTTGGATATCCTTGAGCAGACAGAGCGCCTTGGCGGCAGTGTCCACGAAGCAGCGTCCGCGCGTTTCACTGGGCTTGTACTCGATAAAGAGGGGGATCTCACGGCAGTGATCGCCGGCGTCGCCAAACGTCTCCACTAGGTTACGCCAGCTCTTGGCGTAGTCGTACTGAAAGGCGAATTCATACCCGTCGCCCAAGGGACAGCAGGTGACTTTGTCGGCCCCCACCGCCACGGCGAACTCCTTGGCCTCCTTGATGAACTGCACCGCCCGCTGCCGCACTGCCGGGTCGTTGGCGGTCAGCCCACCGTTGCGGAATTCGGGCTCCGCCTTGACATTGACATTCACCGCTGCCACCGAGAGGTCGTGCGCTTGCAAGAGCTGGCGGGTCGCCTGGGGATCCTTGACTTCGTAAGGGTAGACGATTTCAACCCCCTGATAGCCCTCGATTTGGCGCAGGAGCGCAAACTTTTCGGCCAGGTCGAGGGGCTGGTTGTACTGGTGAAAACGATCTTTGGTCTGTGAGAGAAAGCCGGTGATAATGGCCATTTTGAGCATGGAGGCCTCCTGCCCGAGCAAGACGGGCAATGCGTTGTGGGGTTGATAAAAACCGTGTGCGTTCAAGGTCACCGCGCCACCATCCTTAGAACCGGGCAGCGGCGTGACATCCTAAGCGTCGTCGGCTTGCCGTCGCGAGCTCTCCGGCGGTGCCGGGCGACGCCTGCGCCCCCTGAGTCGTGCCATCAGTCTCTCCTTGCCGCGGCGGTACCAGTCAAACTGGCTGCAGATGGTCCACACGATAATGATGAATAGGATCAGGCTCACGGGCCGCTGGAAGATGGGCATGAAGCTGCCTTGGGAGACCATCAGCGCTCTGCGGAGGTTTTCATCCGCCATGGGGCCCAGAATAACGCCGATCACCAGCGGTGCGATGGGGTAGCCCATCATGGTCAGGAAGTAGCAGATGATGCCGACTGGCAGCATGAGGTAGAGATTGAAGATATTCAGTCCCAGCGAGTAGGAGCCAATGATGCAGAGCACGCCGATAATGGGCATGAAGATCTGGCTGGGGATGCGCAAGATTTTGACCACTTGCTTGGCCAGCAGCATGCCGGCCACCCACATTGCCACGGACGCCAGCAGCAGAATGGCGGCCACCTCCAAAATAAAGGTGGGATGCTCGAAGGTGATCATCGGGCCGGGGGTGACGCCGTGGAGCATGAGGGCGCCCAGCAGCATGGCGGCCGGCGGGCTCCCGGGGATGCCCAGGTTGAGCAGCGGGATCATGGCGCCGCCGACGCAGGCGTTGTTGGCCGTCTCAGTGGAGAGAACGGCCTTGAGTTCACCGGTGCCGAAAGTCTCCGGGTGCTTGGACGTGTTCTTTGCCGTGCCGTAAGAGACCCAGCCGGCGATATCCTCGCCGATGCCGGGCACCGCGCCGATGCCGACGCCGATAAGGGCCGAGCGTACGATGGCGGGCACATTGCGCACCACGGTGCCAATTTCGGGAATGATGCGCTGGAGTTTCTGCGTCTCTCCGATCTGAAAGCGGTCCTTCAGGACTTGAATGATCTGGGGGATGCCGAAGGCGCCGATGAGGACCGGAACAACTTCGATACCGCTGTCCAGTTCAGGAACGCCGAAGGTGTATCGCGGGTAGAATTGCAACTGGTCGCGGCCCACACAGGCCAGAAAGAGCCCCAGGAAGCCCGAAATCCAGCCTTTGATCACCAGGTCGGGACTGGTCAAGGTACCGCTGATGAGGATTCCGAAAAAGGCCAAAAGGAAGAATTCGAAGCTGGTGAACTGCAACGCGAAATGGGAAATGATGGGCGAAATGCTGACCACAAAGAGCATGCTGATGGTGGTGCCGATGGCCGAGGAGGTGGTGGTAAGTCCAATCGCCCGGCCGCCCTCGCCACGACAGGCCAGCGGGTAGCCGTCGAGGGCTGTGGCCGCCGCTGCGGCGGTGCCGGGAATGTTGATCAGGATAGACGCGTAGGAGCCGCCGTAGGTGCCACCCACGTAGATCGCCAGCAGGCAGATCATGGCCAGGGAGGTGTCCATTCCGTAGGTCAGCGCCGTGAGCAGGGCCACACCCAAGGTGGAGGTGAGGCCGGGCATGGCACCGAAGATGATGCCCATCAGAACCGAACCGAAAAGGATAAGCAGATTCAGGGGATCCATCGCCAGATGATGAACGATATCGAAGAAGGCGGCGATGCGGTCGAAGATCATCATGCGCGTGTTTACTCCTGTTAAAGGCCGTTCCGTCGGTGGCGCTAGAAGATGCTATACCAGAGCGTGTCCAGGGCGATGGTCACGAGGCCTTCGGTGGGCATGGGCACCAGCAGCAGAAATTTGAAGATGGACCCGATGAAAAAGGGCGCACTGATGGCCAAGATTAGGCTGAGACGAAACTTGCGCGACAATGGGGCGTCACCGGCCACCTGGCGACGGGCGTAGGCGGCGTAGGTCAGAATGAAGACCAGGGTCAGCCAATCGGCCGCAAATGGCAGTATCCCTGTCCATGCGGCCATTAAACCTGTCGCAAAGAGCAGCAGCATGATCAGGGTGCCGGCCAAGTAGAAATAGAGCAGTTTTTTCAGAAGGGATGCCACATCGAAATAGAAGGTGGTGATGAATACCAGCAGGAAGAGAACAGCGCTCAAGAAGAAATCCACCCGCGGGATCTGGATGAAAACGAAGCTCGCAAAGAGGGTGACGATGGTGTAGAACCGCATCATGGCGCCCGTTCGCAGGAAGGCGGTCAATTCACGGCTCGTCAGCCAGGTGATGACCGCTGTGATACCTGCCAAGCCGACGGTTTTCAGTGCCTTGCGGATCAGAAGGGCGCCCAGCAGGCTGATCATGGCGCCGACGAAGAGAGGGAAGAGGGCGGGCGAGACATACCAGACATTCTGAACACCACCCCACGAGTCTTTCATGGGCATCTTTAGGGCTTGGGAGACGATCCACACCCCCAGCAGGAAAATGATGCCGCCCGAGAAGATGTCCGCTTTGCGAAGCTTGTCTGTTTCCATCATGGTGAAGGATCCTTATGGTGTCGTCCACACAGCCTGGCCATTTGAACGTGGTGCCCCGACGGCGGGGCACCGTTTGGGAGGTTGGTGCACCTAAGGAGCGCCGGTGCTCCGCTCTCTTGTGCTCGGCACAAATCTGGGCAAACGGCCTCCCAGATTTGTGCGCTCGCGTCTGTAGAGAAGGGGCGGCGATTCGGCATGCTATACCATTGGGGGCCGCCGCCATTCCCAATCTGCCGGTGTTTGCCGCCCCGATAACGGCCAACGCTGTAAAAGCCAACTACGGTTTGGTAATGCCCAAGTCGGCCGGGTTGACCTTGGCGGCGCCCAGTTCGAACAGGGTCCAGGCGAAGTTGCTTTCCAGGGCGTCGAAGACGGCCTTGGACGCCGCACCGGTCTTGCCGGAGAGCAGGTAGTAGTTCTCCTTGGCCCAGGTCTTGACCTTCTCCGTGGCCATCGCTTGCTTGAACGCGTCCTGCAGCACCATCTTGGCCTCCTCCGGCGCATCGGCCGGAACGGCAAAGCCGATGGCCTGGGAAATGGGCAGGTATTCGCTCAGGCTGGGATAGCTGTCAAAGGAGGAGGGGATGGTGCCCAGACCCTCCACCTCGAAGGGCTCGGGGATCAGCATCGCCAAAGCGCGCAGCTTGCCGCCCCGCAGGAGCTGCTGCTGTTCGGCCAGGGAGGTGACGACCACGGACACCTCACCGGTCATGGCCGCGTTCTGGCTGGGGGCGGAACCCTTATAGGGGATGAAGTTGAATTCCGCCCCGGCGCCTTTCTCAACGGCCAGCAAGTTAAGATGGTGGATGGAGCCCGCGCCGCTGGCAGCCGCCTTGATGCTGTTGGGATTGGCCTTGGCAGCTTCGATGAGGTCTTTTAGGGTTTTGTAGGGTGTATCGGGTGTCACCGAAATGATGTCGGGCGAGCCGCCCACGATGAAGGTGTCCCAGACTTCAAATTTCTTGTCCCAGCCGCCCTGAACACCGGCGGTGACGTTGGATTCGCTCAGTCCGCACAGGGTGTAGCCGTCGTGTTTCTGTTTGAACGCGTGGCTCATTCCCACGGACCCCGCGACGCCGCCGGTCTTGTTGATAACATTGATGTTGACGCCCAAGATCTTGGCCATCTCAGCGGAGATGATGCGGTTGCAGGTATCGGTGCCACCACCGGCGCCCCATACCACCACGTTGGTGATGTTGCGTTTCGGGAACCCTTTGGCCATGGCCGTTCCTGTCGTCACGGCCAGTAGTACTACCATTGCGATCACGATAAGTTTCTTCATGTTTTCACTCCTCCACTCAAAGTCCTGTCCGTCTTTTCCAGAGCGGGAAGAGACCACCCCTTCCCGCCAATTGAAGCACCGCCCTCGTTTCAGTGGCGGGACTCCGCCGAACGGAGTGACGACCGCTATTGCGCTCGTGCACTGCGGATGCCGACGCCAGTGCAGGCCCTGGCGTTGCCGGTTAGCGCTGGCCAATCGCCCGGGCAGCGTCCGAGGCCGCCGCTACGGCCATCTGTAGGCCCGCCAGACCCACCGTCCCTTGGAGCGGCCCCCTCAGCTCGCCCGCTGTTGCTCCGCCTGTTCCGCCGCCAACTGGGCCTTGATGTAGGCCGTCGTGCGTTTGAAGTGGCGGCGCATCATCTCTTCTGCCGTCGTCGCATTGCGGCGACTGATGGCGTCGATGATGGCACGGTGCTCAAGGATGGTTTCATCCGGCGGTCTGACCAGGCCGTCCGCCCCCAGCACCTGATAAGAAAAGCTGATGATGTTGTAAGCTTGTAAAATGCTGCTGAGAAACTCCATGGCCCCAATATCGGTGATGAAGCGGTGAAATTCACGATCTTGCTGGCTGTAGAGATGCGTGTCGGTAATCGCTTCGCCGGCGGAAAAGCCGGTAAAAAAACCCTTGAGGCGTTCGATCTGCGCGTCACTGATCTTTTCGGCCGCCCGCCGTGCCGCCAGACCCTCAAGGACTTCGCGCAACTCGAAGATGCTGATCATCTCCGCCGGTGTGAAGAGGCGTACATAGTATCCCCTTCGGGGTTTTGCCTCGACCAGCTTTTCTTTTTCCAGGAACTTCAACGCGTTGACCAGCGGTGTCCGGCTGATGCCCAATTCACTGGCCAGTTTTTCCTGGGGAATCTTCTCCCCGGGAAGCAGTTGGCGGTCCGTGATCATCTCTTTGATCGTCGTGTACGCTTGTTGATCCAAATTGGCGTGCTGTTCACCTATATTGGGCATATGACGACATCCTCCAGAACCGCTGGCCGATAGGGGATTGTGCAGCGAGTGTAATTGCATAATGAATTTTGCATGCAAAATTCAATTAGCGGCTCCACCCGTGCTCTGTCAAGGGAAATATGCATTGAGGGGTGTCGTCACCCTTCCCAAGGCCTTGCTGGGCCGCCCGCATCCACCGCTATGGCGGCGCCAACCATTCATCGGCCGGCAGCAGCCCTGGTTCTCGTTGCTGTGGTGCACCACATCCCATCAGGCGACAAGCACCAGCAAAATGGGCAGGACCACCACCAGGGCGCTGGTGGTGACGAACCAGCAGGCGTTCGCCAGATCCAGGTCCAGGTTATAGATCGACGGGGGGATCAGCGCGGTGAACGCAACGGGCATGGCGGAGAGGATCAGGACCACCTTGAACGGCAGGCCCGCTTCGATCTCCGCATACCCCAACAGCAGCGCACAGCCGCTTGCGGCCAAGGGGATGAGGATGAATTTGATGCCGCAAACCATCAGGCAGACGGATCTGTAGGCGCCCATTTTGCTGAAGCGCAGGGCCAGACCGATGGAGATGAGCAGGAGGCTGGTCCCCAGCGGAATCAGGGCCGCGTTAAGGGGCGTGAAGAAGTGGGGTCTCGGCAGGCCGGACAGGTTGAGCGTGATCCCGAGACCGATGCTGGAGAGGGTCACCCGGATAAACGGATCTTTCACCAGTGCGCGCAGCCGTTTGGAGACGCTGTCCTCAGCCTGGTCCATGGTGCTGTAGTATTTGGCCAGGGGGAAGCCCAGCGTGTAATAGGTCAACTCTTCGAGCAACTTGTAGATGGGCACCAGCGCGAAGCCCGCCTCGCCGAGATAGAGATAGCAGACCAGGGCCCCGATGGAGCCCAGATTTGTGAAGGCGCCGCAGGGCACGAACGCACCTGTCTGGCGGGGGGACAGCGCCAACAATCGCGCGCCGGCCAGCGCGAGGAGACCCCCCAGAATAATGGCGCCGGCACCAATGAGGGGCAGGGCGGCGATGCGGATGGTGTCTATCTCTACCACCCAGATCGCCGTGGCCATGGTGGGCGGCAGTACGCCCAACAGGGCGATCCGTTGAAGTAATTTGCGCAGATCCGCAAGGGGCAGGGACAGGCGCAGGCGGCCACGCGAAAGCAGCCGCTGAAGCAGGTAACCGAAGGCCAGCGAAAGGGTGATGATGGCCAAAGATGTGATCAGTTTCGACATCGCCGTTTGCCCTGGCTTGTGGGGGTGTGCGAGATGGCAATGGTGGGAGTGGGGGCGCTTTTGCCGGCGGTCACTATAGGCCTGTTGTAACCGGAAATCAAGCTGTGGGCGGTATCGGCCCCCCATGCGCCACCTCTTGTAACCCCCATCAAGAGGTGCTATTTCTGGAACGCTTACCGGCATAACCTCTGGCGGACCTTCCAGCGGCGCGTCCCGTGGCGGGCACTGGCAATGTCGCCTCAGCAGCGACCATACAGCGAAGGACAGCATGAAAGCCATTGTCGCCGTCGTCGGCCGTCCCAACGTGGGCAAGTCGACCTTTTTCAATCGCGTCACCAAGAGCCGCAGCGCCCTTGTGGACGACCGCCCCGGCGTGACCCGTGACCGTCTCTTCGGAGACGTGCAGTGGGATGATACCCTCTTTACGGTGGTGGACACGGGCGGTTTCGTCTCGGACGACAGCGATCCCTTCGCCAGCCATATTCGTCTCCAGGTTCAGCAGGCCATTGAAGAGGCCGACGCCGTCGTGATGCTGCTGGACGGCAAGTATGGTCCCTCCCCTTACGACGAGGAGATGCGCACCCTTTTGCGGAATACGGATAAACCCGTTTTTTACGGGGTCAACAAAATCGACGGCCCATCCCAGGAGGCGCAGCTCTACGATTACTACGCCCTTGGTGTGGACACCCTCTACCCGCTTTCCGCCGAACATGGGTATGGGGTCGGCGATTTTATGGACGCCCTCGTCGCCGCCCTTCCGCAGGGAGCGGCGCCATTCGCCGAGGACCATATTCAGATCGCCGTTATCGGCAAACCCAATGCCGGAAAATCGTCGCTGATCAACCGCATCCTGGGAGAGGAGCGTCTGGTGGTCAGCGATATTCCCGGTACCACCCGTGACGCCATCGACAGCGAGGTGCGTCTGGGAGATCAGACCTACACCCTGGTGGATACTGCCGGCATTCGCCGCAAGGGCAAGGTGACCCAGAAGCTGGAGAAGTTCTCCATCATTAAAGCCCTGCGAAGCTTGGATCGCTGTGACGTGGCCCTTATCGTCATCGATGCGGCCGCGGGCATCACCGATCAGGATGTCCGCGTGGCCGGTTATGCAAGCCAGCGGGGCTGCGGCTGCATTTTCCTGCTCAACAAATGGGACTTGGTTGAGAAAGACAGCGGCACCGCCGAACGCTACCATCGCCAATTGCAGGCGGCGACCAAATTTCTTAGCTACGCCCCCTCCATGACGATTTCGGCCCGCACCGGTACGCGTGTGGCCAAAATCTTCCGCTTGGTGGACGAGGTTTACGCGCAGTACAGCGCCCGCATCGGCACCGGTCAGGTGAACCGGATTCTCGCGCGCGCCGTGGAACGCAACGAACCGGCACTGCACAAAGGCAAACGCATCAAGTTTTACTACGCCGTCCAAATCACCAGTAAACCGCCCACCTTCGTGGCCTTCGTCAATTTTCCGGGCGCCGTCCACTTCTCCTATGAACGTTACCTGATCAATCAACTACGGGAGGCGACGGGATTGGATAGAACGCCGCTGCGGCTGTTCTTCCGTCAACGCACCAGCAGGGAGATGCCCTTTCTGGCACCCAAGCGACGTCGGGCAGACGCCCGCCTCCGCAAGAAAGGCCGAAAGCGATAGGTTCCGGCCTTTGGTTGGACGAACATGGACCTCTTCGAATATCAGGCCCAGCAATCCGGCGCCGATGAGCGTCCCCTGGCCGAGCGTCTGCGGCCGCGTTCGCTGGCGGAGTTCTGCGGTCAAAGCAAAATCGTCGGTGCGGGAAGCTTTTTGCGCCAAGCGATCGAAAGCGATCGCATCTTCTCCATGATCCTCTGGGGACCGCCAGGCTGCGGCAAGACGACCTTGGCCCACATCATCGCCCGTGAGACCAAGGCGCATTTCGTCCACTTCTCCGCCGTCCTCTCCGGCGTCAAAGCGATCCGCGCCGTGATCTCGGCAGCCCAGGAGCAGCGCCGCCTGTACCGCCAGCGCACCCTTCTCTTCGTGGACGAGATCCACCGCTTCAACAAATCGCAGCAAGACGCCTTTCTCCCCCATGTTGAAAGCGGATTGATCACTCTCATCGGTGCCACTACGGAGAATCCTTCCTTCGAGGTGATCTCCCCCTTGCTCTCGCGGTGCCGCGTGATCCCACTCGAAGCGCTTGATAAGGCGGATATGGCCGATTTGGTCCAGCGGGCGTTAACCGATCCCGACCGCGGCCTCGGTCGGCTGAACCTCGAGATTGACTCGGATGCGCGTGACCATCTGATTCGCATCGCCGACGGCGACGCCCGTGCCCTGATCAACAATCTGGAGATTGCCGCCAACCTGGTGATCGGAAGCCGCACACCGGACAGCGGCGCCACGGCGCGTATCGAATTGGCGGCAGTTGAAGCGGCCTTTCAGCACAAAGCTCTGAACTACGACAAGGGCGGGGAGCAGCACTACAACATTATCTCCGCCTTTCATAAGAGCATGCGTGGCAGTGATCCCGATGCGGCGCTGTATTGGTTGGCACGAATGCTCTCAGCCGGGGAGGATCCGCTCTACGTCGCCCGTCGGATGGTGCGCTTTGCCAGTGAAGATGTCGGCAACGCCGATCCCTATGCGCTGCGAATGGCCCTGAGTGCCATGGATGCCTTTCGATTCATCGGCCGCCCGGAGGGAGAGCTCTGCCTCGCCCAGGCAGCGGTCTATCTGGCCTGTGCGCCCAAGAGTGCCGCGGTTTACAAGGCATACAAACGAGCGAGCGATGCCGCCCGCAAGGACGGCAGCTTGCCCGTCCCCCTGCATCTTCGCAACGCCCCCACGGACCTGATGCATCGGATGGGATATGGCCGGGGCTATAAGTACGCCCATGATTACAAGGAGGGATTTGTGGCGCAGGACCATCTGCCCGAGAAACTGGTGGGCAATGTATACTACTTCCCCACTGACGGCGGCTACGAGAAACAGCTCAAACAGCGTCTGGAGCATTGGCGGCGACTGCGCGAGAAGCACCGCTGAGGCAGGGTGTCGCCAATACGCCTATTCGCTGGAGCGGATTCGCTGTCGCGAAGCAGAAGGGGCCCTTCTACCGGTCTGGATCACGAAGATCGAACCGGACGGCGCGATTAAACGATGTGACCGATCACCTGTGGTATGCAAGCTGAGCAGAGAGGACGTGAGATGGCGCAGAGTGCCTGTGATCGCTTGAACCGTTACCAAGCCCTGGTGGAGACAGCCCGCGACTGGATGTGGGAGATTAACGCCAATGGCGTATACACCTATGTGAGCCCTCGCTGCCGCGACCTGCTTGGGTATCGACCGCAGGAGATCCGCGGCCAAACCCCGTTTTGTTTCATGGACAGCGCCGACGCCGAACGCACCCGCCAACAATTCGCCGAATCGGTGCGGCAGGGCCGCGTCCTGCTGCGCACCGAGAACCGCTATCGACATCGGGATGGACGCCGGGTCATTCTGGAAACCTGTGCCGTGGGCTTTTTTGGTGCCGGCGGCCGGTTGGCCGGTTACCGCGGTATCGACCGTGACATCACGGTACGCGCCCAGTCGGAAGAGATGCGGCGCTACCGGGAGCTCTTCGACAACGTCACCGAGAGCGTCATCATATTTGAGCGGCGCGGCCGTGTCCTGGAGTGCAACGATACCGCCCTGGCCATGGTCGGCTACAGCCGCAAGGAGATGCTGCAGCTGAAAGGGAGCGATTTCTGCAGCGCGGAGACCTGGCCCGCGCTCTCGAATACCCTCGGCGACGCTTGGGCGCTCGGCAGTGCCCGTTTTGAACTGGACCTGCTCACCCGCGATGGGGCCACGCTACCCGTGGAGATCAACGCCCGGGTGGTCACCTATCTCAATCGTCAATGTCTATTGTGCGTCGGGCGGGACATCACCGAACGCAAAGCCTTTCAGGACAAGCTCATCCGCTCCGAGCGGCTGGCGGCCACAGGGCAGCTGGCCGCCTCCATCGCCCACGAGATCAACTCTCCGCTTCAGGGGGTGGCCGCACTACTGAGCGTCATTAAAGCGCGCCGCCCGGAAGATGAGGAGATGCATCAGAATATCGATCTGATCAAGGGCGCATTTGACAGTATTCGTGATACCGTGCGCAAGCTGCTGGACCTTAATCGGCCCGGCCGGGAGCTCAAACAGCCCATGGATCTCAATCGGCTCGTGGCCGACACACTCGATTTGGTGCGCGGCCATCTGCGGCGCTACAAAGTGAAGGTGACGCTCGAATTGGCCGACGACCTGCCCACCATCATCGCTTCCTCCCAGCAGATCGGCCAGGTGGTGCTCAACCTGGTGAACAACGCCGTCGAGGCCATGACCGGCATATCCACCCACGATACGGCCATGAAGCAGCGGACCATTTTCGGCGGTGAGATTTTGGTGCGCACCTGGTCCGCCCGCGCCGGCGACACCGTTTACCTCCAGGTGGCGGACAACGGACCGGGGATTTCCGCTGAAGACCTGGAGCGTGTCTTCGACCCCTTCTATACCCGCAAAAAGACAATGGGCATGGGGGTGGGGCTCTCCATCTGCCACGGCATCATTGAGGAGCACCACGGCACCATCGGGGTGGAGAATGGCCTGGATGGTGGGGCCACTTTCATCGTTATGCTGCCGGTGGAGCCCCCCAAGGCGGCCGAAACGGACGGTCGCTAGATGGGGTCGCGGGCCGGGCGGCGGTCTGCGTCTGCAGTGCTTTGCGGACCCCTGTCGAAGCGATTCAATTGGGAAGGCTCGCCGGATCCTGCAGGATGGCGCTCACCGTTTCGCCGAGGGTCGTGATACTGAAGGGTTTTTGAATGAAGCCGCGGCAGCCGCGTTCCAAAATCTCCTCGGCCTTTCCCTCCAGACTATAGCCGCTGGCGAGAAGGATGGGAACGTCGGGCTGCATGTCGTGGAGTTTATCGAAGACATCGCCGCCGTTCATGTCGGGCATCACCATGTCGAGGATCACCAGATCGAGAGAACTCTTGTGCTGGGCGAACAATTGCAGCGCATCCCCACCACTGCGCGCCGGCAGAACGGTGTAGCCCAACTTGTCCAGCATCTGGTGACCCACGTTGAGGACCACATCCTCGTCGTCCACCAGCAGAATCGTCCCCTCTCCATGGTGCAGCAATTGTTTTTTGGCGGCCTTGGTTTTCGTGTCGACGGCATCCACGGCGGGCAGATAGAGGGTAAAGGCGGTGCCCTTGCCTGGCGTGGAACTGACATCGATATAGCCGCCATGTCCCTTGATGATCCCGTAAGCCGATGCCAGGCCCAGCCCCGTGCCGCGTCCCATCTCCTTGGTAGTGAAGAAGGGATCGAAGATTCGCTCTCGCACCTCGGGCGGCATTCCCACCCCGGTATCGGTCACCTTAATGGCGATATAGGGCCCCGGCTTGGGCCGAAATGGCCGGCCCGTGATTTGGGTATGAAGACAATTGGCGGTGCGCAAGTAAAGGTCACCGCCGTCGGGCATGGCGTCGCTGGCATTGATGAAGAGGTTGAGCAGTACTTGCTCGACCTGGGTCCAATCCGCCCGCGTGCCCCACAGCTTCTTCTCCAAGCTGAGATGGATACGGATCTGCTTGCGGGTCCGCCCAAAGGTTTCGGTGCACTCGGATACCAGTGCATTGATGTCGAGGGGGCGGATCTCGTAGGTTCCCTTGCGCGCGTAGCCCAATAGTTGGCGGGTGAGCTTGGAGCCGCTTTCGATCTGCTGCTCGATCCGCTCAAGTTTCTTGTAGTGGGCGTGTTCCGGGTCCAACTCGTACATCACCAGGTTGACATTGCCCATCATGCCCATCATCAAGTTGTTGAAATCGTGCGCAATGCCGCCCGCCAGGGTGCCAATCGCCTCCAGCTTTTGGGCCTGCTGCAACTGCTGCTCAGCTTGCTGGCGTTTCTCTTCGAGGTGTTTGTTGGTGGTGATGTCGGTGGCGATCTGCAGTCGAACGATGCGGCCATCCACCCAGGCGACGGCGCGGTCGTAGTTCAGATACCATCGCTTGTTGAGCGGATTTTGCCCTTCCCAGATCAGCGTTTCGCCAGGAGACCCGTCGGCCTTGAGCAGCTTGTCGTTGGAGCAGTGTCGGCAGGGGCCGTCACCGCTGCGGAAGGCCTGCCAGCAGATCTGACCGATCTTGTCGCCGCCGAAGGCCTCCTTCATGAAGCGGTTCATGAAGAGGATTTCATGGGTCTCCATATCCGCAACGTAAATGGTGGCGTCGATGCTGTCCAGAATGGTCCGGAAGGTATCCTGCGACCACTGCAGTGCGCTCTCCGCCCGCTGACGTTCGCGAATCTGGGATTGGAGGCTTTCGTTGGACGCCACCAGCTCTGCGGTTCGGGCTTTCACGCGGTGCGATAGTTCGCGCTTGGCCTGCAAAACCCCGGTATACAGATAGGCCACGGCCAATCCCAGCATCACTGCGATGAAAAGATAGAGGTGCTGGTAGAAGCTGCGGCAGAGCCACTCAACCGCGACCGTGCCGATGAATTGATCCGCGTAGTGGACCGGCGCTGTCAGGGTCACGGTGGGGATCAGATGGAGACGTTTCAGCCAACGCTCGGCGGCGTTGGGAGATGGACCGCTGTGCTGAAATATGGTCGTCCCGCGACTGTCGTAGATGTGCAGGTCTAAATACCGCTCCGATGCACATGCCAGGGCTAGGTATTCAGCCGATTGTTCCAGATTGTAATGCCAGAGGGGCGCCGCGATGACCCGGGCGTGGGCCGCCACCCGTTTCTCGGCCGCTCGATAGGCGATCCGGTCGTAGATGAGAATATAGAGGCCGAACAGGAGGCTGACAACGATGAGCCCCACCTGCCATCGGCGGGCAAAGCCAGCCGCCGCACCGGTTTTTGGATCGCATCCCTTCACGGCGTTCCTCCCCAGGCCGCGGTGTCATCCGCGAGGTTCACACTGGCGCGGTAGGCGGCATTGAAGCGGTCGACGATTTGCGGCGGCACCGTTCGGCTGAACATCATGTAACGACGGTTGCCCGGCGGCATGTCGGTAAGTTTCAGAAAGCGAAACGCATTGCGCGGCAACTGGGTCCGGCTCAGCAGATAGTTTGCTTCCTCGGGCGCGATGAGGAGAAAATCCGCCCGGCGGGTGTACAGAATCGAGAGCCATTCGGAGGATTCGGCGCCGCTGTCGATGCGTCGAGGCGTCATCCGCTCCAGCAGGCGATCCGCCATTGTCCCGTAGGAGTAGCCCGCCCGGGAAAGCATGACGATGTCGGGAACTGCCAGCAGGTCCGCCAGGGTGCCGCTTTCCGGTAGGCGTGAATCTCCGCGGCGCACCAGGGCAACGGTCGGCTGGTCGCGATAGATGGTCGTGGAGTAGCGTGCGTAAGATTCGCGTTCGCGGGTCTTGTACCAGCCAATGATGCAGTCGTTGGTTGGATTCTGACGCAGGAGGCGCAACTGGCGCTTGGGCGGTGTTTGCATCCAGCGAAACGTGATGCCGGCCGCTTCAAGCGCGCGTGCCACCGGCGTGGCGCACAATCCGACGACGCCCGCGGCGGTATCATAGTAGTAGGGCGGTCGCTGGTGATAGTGCACCTTGAGGTCAAAGCTGACCGGAAGGGCCGCCCGATTATGGAGCGAGGCCTCCCTTTCCGGGGAGGAAAAGGTCCATACCCGCAGCCCAAAAATGCCGCCGGCGATGATTAGAATGATGATGGACACCTGCAGCCAGCCCTGCAGGCGTCGTGACGCTGCTCTCATACCGATATCTGTCTCGATTCGAATGGGGATTGTCCTCGATCCTGATATCGGGGGTTTTGCATCAGACTTGAGAACCCAGACAGATCTGTGACGGCCTTTGCCACCGACATTGCCGATGCGGATGGCGGCGCGCGAGACGGGATGCTTGGGATTCTGCCCGCCACCCATCTGCCAGGCCCCTTCCAGCGAGAACCTCCCAGTTCGATCCCCACGGGAACGCCCCCATCGCCGGGTCGCGCAGCTGTCGGCAGCCTGACCGACATGGTGGCTGACCCCTGTGTCGCTTGGAGGGGGAGCGCGCGCGCTACCCACCGCTTCGGAGACCGGGCCGCGGGTCGGACCCCGCTATCGGTGACCCCCGCTAGGGCGACTGCTGGCGGCGGATCCAGTGGTTGTAGATTCCCTGGGTCCAGGCATAGGTATACCAGAAGGAGAGCAGCGCAATCCCCCACTGACCGTTCTTAACACTGGTAATTAGCCAGAAGGGCTGGGCACAGAGGCCAGCGATGTAGCCCCAGCGACGCCATCCCTCTGTACGGCCCACCAGCCAAACAGCAGAGCAACCAAACAATAGGATGGCGGCCTGGCAAATCATCTGATCGATGTTCATTGCGATCATATTGTCCAACTCCCGAGTGCGCGGGCGGCGCTATTGACCCCGTTCGCTGGCCGCCGCTGCCTCAATGCGGGTGGATCTCCCCCAGGGGAGACATGCTTTTGGGGGGTGTTTCCCTTTCCAATACGGATTCTATATAGACGCAGCGAGCGTGCCAGTATTGCGATGGCTGGCATAACTAATCGATATAAATAACTTTTATGTTTTGATCATTGTCTGGTCGTGTGGACGGGGATCCCCAACGGCGTGCATATCCCCCACTGACCGGGTGTCCTGACCCAGAGGAGCGCCTTCCCCACCCTCTGCGGCCGATTGTGCCAATCCTCCCGCCGTATCGGTGGCGAATCGACTGTGACTGGGCCAGGCGGACAGCGGTATGGGACGGCGTCGGGCGGGCTTGGATCAACCCTTGGCGCCGGGTGCGATCTCCGCTGCGACTGCCGCTGCCGCCGCCTCGAATTGCCGGCGGCTGATGCCGCTGTGGTTGAGGCGCCGCAGAAGCTGTTTGGCGTTGGCGTAGCCGATGCGCAGGTGGCGGCCGAGGGCTTCCCGGCGGCGGGCCGCCCGGGGATGGGCGATGAGCTGGTGGCGCTGAAGATCGCTGAGGGTGAAGGCGTTTCGACCCGCCCGGAGAGCGGTGCCATGGGCGTTGTGCAGGGCGTTTTGGATAGCGGCCGGCCGGGCATTCTCGATGCCGATGTTGCCTTGGCGATACGCTTCATCACGGGTGAGGTAGGCGTTCTTGCAACCGGGGATGCGCTGGTTGATGGTGCGGCGGATCTGTTCGCCGGCGGCATCGGGATCGGTGAAGAGGATGACACCGGTGCGATGGACGGCGGCTGCGATGCGTTCCCAGGTGACCCGCGTGATGCCGTAGCCGCTGGTGACGATCACCTCGGCATCTACGGCAGCCTTGACGGCACGCTCGTCGGCGCGGCCTTCGACGACGATGTGCTCCAGCATCAGTGGGCGTGGGGAGCGGGAGTCGCCGCGCTCAGCCATGGGCCCGTTCCACGAAGGAAGTGAGGGGTTCGGGCTCGAAAGCGTAGCCGCTCAGGGGTTGCCACACGCATTGGGCGGAAATTTCGACGCCCTCCTGGATGACGGCCACCGGGCGGTCGGCGGAGACGACCACGACGATGATGTTGCGGTGTTCGGCGGAGAAGCGCAAGGCGGAGTTGTAACGGGCGCCCCGGGAGAGATCCTCGCCGGGGATGGTGCGGCCGTCGAGAAGACAGCCGAAGCCCTGGAGGCGGAACCCGGTGGTGAGGTGCAGGGCGCCATCCACCTTGGTGAGCGATTTGGCCAGGTCGAGCAGGTGGGGCTGAAGCAGATCGAGAGGCTGCTCGAGGGTCTGGCCGGAGATCCGCACCGGCTTATCGTTGAGGTCGATCACCAGGGTGCAGCCGTGTTTCTGGGTCTGGGCATGGCGCGCCAGGTGGGCCACGGTGCGGAAGAGGGCCCCACCGATTTCTGGTTCGAGGTTGCTCTCTAAGAGCAGTTCCTCCAGTTGAACCATCTTGGCCTGGTGGGTGGTGGACTGGAAGCTGCCGTCGCAGAAGCTGCAGACGATTTCTTCATTGATTTTGAGAAACCCATGCGGACCGCGGAAATCGGCCAGCAGGCAGAAGAGGGGCAGGTCACCGTTGGTGATGCCCAGGATGGTCTGCCCATCGGAGACCAATTTGCGGGGTGATCCTGTGACCGCCTGCAGCAGCTTGCAGACGTGCTTGTGGTTGTTGAGTTGGGGCTGCTCGCTGGGGCGGAAACGGGCGACAAAGGAGATGGTGTGCTGGAAACGCGGTTCACTGAAAAGCAGCTCCCCCCGCGGCCAGGCACCCTCCTCGCGGGCGTTTGAGATCCCCAGCACGGCGTCCAGGATCGGATAGACCCGCATGGGTGAGTCCCATCCCAGTTTGAGATTGATATCGTCGACGATGTGATCGCGCACCGCATGGGTGGCGTATTCGCGCAAAAAACTGCCCGATATGCCGGTGTAGAGGTCGCTGCCATTGGCGATGTCATGGGAGAATCGCCAGGTGGCGTGCTCCAGCCAGCGTTCGGTCGGGCCCACCGAACACATGTCGGGATGGTGTTCAGTGAACCACATCTGATAGTAGACGGAACTGGAACGGCCGCCGAATGAGATCAGGCCGGCCAGACCCAGGTTGGTTTCGGCCAGGATACGATCATATTTGAGACGGTCCTCCTCCGGCGGTGCGGTCGCCCGCCAAGTGGCGTCTTCCATATAGAGCTGCCGAAACTTGGGCTCATGGCCGTGAAGCAGGTTCTGAGGATCGCAGACCATGAGGGGCGCGTCGGGTTCGAGGGCGTAGATCACTGCCGCACGGCTCGTGCCGGAAAAGTGGGAGAGGCCGTCGCGCAACCCCTCCAGGGTGTCGCTGACGACTTGATGGACGAATGTGTTGACGTTGGATGCCGGCATGGCCCCTCATGTGAGCTGACCTTTGGGTTCAGCGATCAGATTTTAACGACTTTCTGCTCCCCCTTGGCGTCCTGCACCTGGTATCCCAGGGCCTGGATTTCCTCCCGCAACTGGTCTGCCAGCCCCCAGTTCTTCTCGGCACGGGCCTGCTGGCGTTGGGCCAATTTCGCCGCTACCTCCGTCGGCAGGGCGACAGCGGCAGCGACCGTGTCCAGTCCGAGACCAAGTACCTGGTCGAAATCCAGGATCGTGGCCAACTTGTCTGCCGGCGAGAGATCGCTCTTGAGGGTTTCCTGAACAGCGGCCATGGCGCGGGGCATGTTGAGATCGTCGTTGACGGCGGTGAGGAACCGCTTTTTTGCAGCGCTGTCCAGGGTACCGGTCGATTCACCGGCTTGGTCGAACAGCTGGCGCACCTGGTTCTTGAGGTGGTTGTAGCCGTTGCGGGCCGCCTGGACAGCCTCGTCGCTGTACTCCATCGGTTTTCGATAGTGGGTCTGAAAGGCGGCGAAGCGGTAGACCAGGGGATCGATGCCGCGATCGTTGAAGGTGGCCGTGAGCGTCAGGAAATCGCCGCTGCTCTTGGCCATTTTTTTCCCACCGGTGATGTTGAGAAAGGCGCCGTGCATCCAGAACCTGAAGAATGGTTTTCCGGTGGCGGCTTCGCTTTGGGCGATCTCATTGGTGTGGTGGACATCAATGTGATCGGTGCCGCCGCAATGAATGTCCAATTGATCGCCCAAGTACTTCATGCTCATGGCGGAACACTCGATGTGCCAGCCGGGAAAGCCCACTCCCCACGGCGAGTTCCACTCCATCTGACGTTGGCTCTCTTCGGGTGAGAATTTCCAAAGGGCGAAATCGGTGAGATTGCGCTTCTCGGGGTTTTTCTCCACCCGCGCGCCCTCCTGAAGGGCCTCCAAATTTTGGCGGGAGAGCTTGGTATAGTCGGCGAAGCGCGCGGTGTCGAAGTAGACGCCGTCGGCGGTTTTGTAGGTATAGCCCTTCTCCTCGAGCGTGCGGACCAAGCCGATCTGTTCGCCAATGGAGTCGGTGGCCCGGCACCAGATGGTGGGATCGACGATATTGAGACGTCTGAGGTCTTCCTGAAAGGCCTCCGTGAAGTGCGCGGCGATCTCCCAGGCGGATTTGCCTTCCCGCAGGGCGCCTCTCTCCATCTTGTCCTCACCCATATCTCGGTCGCCGGTGAGGTGACCCACATCCGTGATATTCATGACGTGCTTGACCCGATAGCCATTGTAGGACAGCACGCGTTTGAGAATGTCTTCAAAGATATAGGTTCGCAAGTTGCCGATATGGGCATAGTTGTAGACTGTCGGGCCACAGGTGTACAAACCGACCTCGCCGGCGATGATGGGCGCGAAGGTCTCCTTCCGACGGGTCAGTGTGTTGTAGAGTTTCAGATCCATATGGCTTTCCCTCGCATTAAGCGTCCGATTCTCGGCGTCTGGCAACCCAGACCAACACGCCGATCCCACACAGGATCATCGCGGCGCAGAGCAGCTGGCCCATGGAGAGCGTCTGCCAGACCAGTCCCAGGTGGTCATCGGGCTGCCGGACATACTCGATGAAGAACCGCACCACACCATAACCGATGAGATACATCCCCAGCAGTGCGCCCGGCATCCGTACCCGCTGGCGCAGAGACCACAGCAGGGCAAAGAGGACGATGCCTTCGAAGAAGGCTTCATAGAGCTGGGACGGGTGGCGCATGAGGCCGTCCCCGGCCTGGGGAAAGAGCATCCCAATTTTGGCGGTGGTCACGCGCCCGTAGAGCTCGCCATTGATAAAATTGCCCAGTCGCCCAAAGGTATAGCCCAAAGGTATGGCTGGGATGAAGAGGTCGGCCATCTCCAGGAAGGAAAGCCGGTTGCGGCGCGTAAAATAGAGGGCCGCCAGAATCACGCCGATCAATCCGCCATGATAGGACATGCCGCTGATGCCGGTAAAGCGTATTCCGTTTGAAAAGTCAAACGGTAGAAAGATTTCAAGGGGATGGGCGATGTAGTAGGCCGCGTTGTAAAAGGCGACGTAGCCCAGGCGGGCACCGAGAATGAGACCGACGATCATCGCGGTGAGGAGCCCCTGCACCAACTCCAGAGAAAGGTCGAAGCGCGGTTCGCGCGCCAGTCGATAGCGCACCAGTAGATAGGTCACGCCGAAAGCCACCAGGTACATCATGCCGTAGTACTGCAGCTTGAAAGGGCCGATGCTAAAGATGACGGGGTCAATCGTCGACGGCAGGTGTTGCCACCATTGCCAGAAGGAATCCATTGCGGGTCCTTACCTCATGAAGAAACGGTGTTCGCAAGTGCGGTATTGACGCGTCTGACGGCGATTCCGGCTGGCTGATAGCCGGTGGCATGCGGCTGTCACGCACCTGCCGACAGCCTCGGGGGCTGGTCCCATCGACGGCGGCAGGGCACGATGCCATGTGGGTGCCACCAAAAGATGGCAGCCTAAAGCAAGGGGCAAAGGGCGTCAATGGTTTTTCGGAACAGGCGTCGGTGGGATGGCGGCGGCGGCGATGGGGGGCATTGCGGCGAGTTCACGGCAGCGAACTGACGTCGGGGATCCCGTCGAAATCTTCGTCCAGCCGTTTCTCGATGAGGGCCGACCCCTCGGCAGCGGGAGCGTAGAGTTCCCATAGATCTGGCCGGCCGTCGTGGTTGCGGTCCGCCATCCGTGCGACGAGACGCTGGTTGCTGAAGTGCTCCCAGATGTCGGGGTGCCCATTGGCGTTTTCGTCCCGGGTTTTGGTGAAGGGTCGACCGTCGTCGCCCACCGGCCAGATGATGTTCACCGCTCCCGCCCCTGCGGTCCAGTCTCGGTGGTCGTTCACGCCCCCCGCCGGATCGAACCACTCCACCCGCTCCAGTCGGCCGTCGCTGTTGCGGTCCAGGTCGCGGCGGACTGTCCGGTTATCGAGGTAGTAGATGCGCGTCTCGGCCATGCCGTCCCGGTTCTGGTCTACCTCCACGACCTGCTCCCAACCGGCGACGGCGTACCATTGGATGGTTTCAAAATAGCCGTCCTGGTCTTGGTCGCTGAGAAGTTTGCGCTTCTCGTTGTGCCGATACAGGAGGCGCAGTTCGGTTATACCGTTACCGTCGCCATCGCGCTCCATCTGCTGGAGGGTACCACCGGCGTAGAGATAGCGGGTGTCGATGCGGCCGTCGGTGTCACTATCGCTTTCGACCTTGCGGCGCTGCCCATCGCGGTCGAACCAGAAGTGGAGGTCGGGCTTGCCGTCCCGATTGTTGTCGCGCGTCTGGCGCACCATGCGGCCCGCTTCGTAGCTGACGACGGTATCCAGGTGGCCGTCATTGTCGCTGTCCAGCCGGTCCTCGAAGGGCGCCTCGTCGGCGTAGGTTCGGATCAGGTGTATTTTCCCGTCGTGGCGGGTGTCCACTTCGGCCTTGGCCAGCAGACCCTTCTCGTCGAAGGTGAAAAAAAGGTCGTCCCGGCCGTCGAAGTTGGTATCCTGCGCCTGTCGTCGGCGCACACCGGCGGAGATCCAGGTGGTCACGTCTGGTCGTCCGTCGTCGTTGCGGTCCTGTCGCAGGACACGGTCCGCCCCGGAAGGGGCCCCCTCTGTCGGCGCGGACGCCGCCACTGATAGACCGGCCCCGAAAGCGGCCTCGCCTGGCGCGGCGTTGGCGAGGCTACGCTGTTGGGGATTGCCGTCGGCGTCGTAGGTGACCTCGGCGTCCGGCTGGCCATCGCCGTTTTGGTCCAGTTGGACACGCACCGGCCTGCCGTTCTCGTAAGCGTTCCACACATCGACCTTTCCATCCCCGTCTGTATCGCGCTGAGCGGTGATGATCTCACCGCGGCGGTACTGCCACTCGGTATCCAGACGACCGTCGGTATCGGTGTCCTGGGCGACCCGCAGCGGTGTGTCCGCATCGTCAAAGATGGCCATTTGACGGACGTTGCCGTTTTGATCGAGCCGCTCTTGACGGTGCCGGCGTCCGTTTTCATAAAAATCCTTAATGTCGATACGGCCGTCGTCATCCAGGTCTCCCTCCACGCGGGTCATGTCCGGCCCGTTGTAATGCTGAAAGCGATCCATGATGCCGTTGCCGTTGCTGTCCACCTCCAGGAGGCGCAATTTGCCCTTGGCGTCGTAGTGGGCGACCTGGTCCACTTGACCGTCTTGATCGAGGTCCTTGCGGATGATGCGACCGGCGCTGCCGTTCTCGCCAAAAAGTGGGTCTGTAGTGAGGAAGAGATCCGTGCAGATGAGCAGGAGAATGGTCGTCAGACAAGTTCCCAACCAGTAAAGCAGGGGCCTTGGGCGGATGTGTCGCACAGACTGGCGCAAATATGTGGTTCTAATTTTCGCCATCGGTTCGGTTAAGCCCGCATCGTTCCGCTTATGCGGTGATGGGTGCGGTGCAGACGGCCGGAGGGTTTCCCTGCCAGCGGGCGGCTCCCGTACAGGTCTTTCGCTCCGACGGTCATGCGTCATGCGGCCCCAGTTTTCAGGCTGGACGGTCAACCGCGTGGGGGCCATATCCTTGGCGACCTGGCTTTCAGGCGGGTTGGGCAGGCCGCTTCTCATTTCCGGATCGGTTGTGAAGGGCCGCTTGCCAGCCCTCAATCATTCTGCCCTGCGATTCCGGCAGCCCGAAATTGATAACGCCGATCGATGGGTTGCCCGTCGGATGTTCCAGGTTGCGGGAAGCTGCGCTCCAGCACCGTGAACTGTCCGCGTCGGTTTAGGCGAACCACAGAACAGCTTCGTGTACCATAATGGGGGCTCCGGATAAAGAGGGGGGCCAAAATTCGTTCCCAGAAGAGGCCGACCCCGGTGTCCGGCAGGTCGCCGTCTGCCGGCAGGGTGGTGTCCGCCAGTGCTTCGAGCAGGCGATCCTCCAAGTCACGGCCGCGATGACCGAGGCATGCGGTGAGAAGCGCTTTGCCGCGCTGGACCTTTGGCCATGGGGTGTTCAGGCGGTGGTTACTGAGGCCATAGAGACCCGGCGCCAACCGCACGGGAGCGCTTTGGGCCTCGTCGGCGGGATCGAGACCGCGGTTGCCGTAGTAGTGCAGTCCGCTCTGAACGTCGCCCACCACCAGGTTGTAGCCGTCGAAACGATGCCGCTGACGGGCCGCCGCCGCCAGAAATGCCTTGGGTGATTGGGTGCCTGTGAGATAGTCACTCACCAGTGCGCCCCGCGAGGGACCGCGGGGATAGACGCAGCTCACCTCCCGGTAGTTGGTCACTGCCGCGAAACGTCCGCTGCGTGTCACGCCCAGCCAGGTGCCGCCGGCGCGCAAATCTCGTCCAGCAAGAAGATCTGACCGATCTGCCCACCAGTTCATGGGTGCCGTCGGACGGTCGAGGTATTCATCCCGGTTTGCGGCGATGATCCAGGGATAGTCGCGATGGCGTTGGATGGCGAGCAGGAGTGTGCACATAGACCGGCTTCCGAATCGGATGGCGGTGCCGACCAGCCATGCCTGGAGCGGATAGCGTCAAGGGGTGACTGATCGGGATCGGCTTTGGTGGCGCAATAGACACCTCGTGGGGGCTATGGTATGAATATTCACTGTTGTCAGCACCCCTGAAGGACGGATGATCGTAACAAGTATCGATATTAAACGCAACAATGGTAGGAGGTTAAGATATGAGCCTGAAGGATGTCGTTATCGTGAGCGGTGCGCGGACGCCGGTGGGTGGCTTTGGCGGTTCCCTCAAATCGGTGCCCGCCATCGATTTGGGTGCACTGGTGATGCGGGCCGCTGTCTCGAAGGCGGGCCTGAGACCCGTTCCCAGTGCCGAAATGGGTCAACGGTCACCGGACGCGCTCAAGGCGTCCGGCCCCATCGCCTTGGAGGCGGACGCCGCCCAATGGGATGATGGGGCGACGCCCATCACCATCGACGAGGTGGTGGTGGGGCATGTCCTGACCGCCGGCCTGGGGCAGAACCCCGGTCGCCAGGCCATGATTCGGGCCGGTATTCCCAAGGAGACCCCGGCCTTCACCATCAACAAGGTGTGTGGATCCGGTCTCAAGGCGATTGCCTTGGGTGCCGCATCAATCATGACCGGACAGGCCGAAGTGGTGCTTGCCGGCGGGCAGGAAAACATGAGCCAGGTTCCCCTGGCGCTCCCGAAGGCGCGTTGGGGGCACCGCATGGAGCTTACCGGTGTGGGCGATATCTATGACCTCATGGTTTATGATGGCCTCTACGAAATTTTCTACGGCTATCACATGGGCATGACGGCCGAGAATATCGCCGCCCTCTACGACATTAGCCGTCAAGAACAGGATGAGCTGGGTGTGCTCAGCCACTTTCGGGCGCGCAGCGCCATCACCGAAGGTGAGTTCGACGAGGAGATCGTGCCGGTGACCGTCCGCGGCCGCAAAGGCGATACGGTGGTGGATACCGACGAGCGCCCCATGGATACGAGCCTTGAGAAGATGGCCAAGCTGCGTCCGGCCTTCAAGAAGGATGGAACGGTGACCGCTGGCAACGCCTCCGGGATCAATGACGGGGCGGCCGCGGTTTTGCTGATGAGTGCCGAGAAGGCGGCCGAGCTGGGCCTGACCCCCATGGCGAAGATCAATGCCTTCGCCTCCGGCGGTGTCGATCCGGCTTACATGGGCCTTGGACCGGTACCCGCCATTCGCAAGGTGATGGCCGACACCGGCTATCAGCTGACCGATATCGACGCCATTGAGCTCAACGAGGCATTTGCCGCCCAGGCCATCGGCTGCCTGCGGGAACTGGGGCTGCCCAATGACAAGCCCAATCTGGTGGGCAGCGGTATCTCACTGGGTCACCCCATCGGCTGCACCGGCGCACGCCAGATGGTCACCGCTATCCATCTGCTCAAGCGGCGCGGCCTGCGCACTGGCCTGATCTCCATGTGTATTGGGGGGGGGATGGGCATGGCGATGGTGATCGAGCGCTAACGCCCCTTGAAGCAACCGGACTTGACGCGCCGGCCGAGCTGACCCGCTGGCGGATCGGTGTGTCGATAGGCGCACTACGGCATCCGCCGAAGGGGTCGACGGACGGTTCGCCCTCGCTGATGCGGATGGCGCGCCCGCCCTCATCCGGTCGAGCGGCCGCGTTGTGGCGGGCGCGCCGAAGCCTGATTTCATATTTACTTTTCAGCCGCTTACTGATACGGATTAGCCCCATGTGCCGGGCACCCAATCTGGGTCCATTGCGTCCGCCACATCTATCCCCGAATCGGTATTTAAGGAGAAGTGTCGCACATGTCGGAGATGACGATCAGCCGTAAACTGGGTACATTGGTTTTCTTCGCGGTCCCGGCCATAATTGGCGGTGGGATCGCCTACTGGCTCTCGGACAGCTGGACCGTCGTCTGGATCTACGAGATTTTGCTCTACGCTCTGGCCGGGGCGGTCATCAGCAAATAGCGAGCGGTATCCGACCGTCGACAAGGCCGGCGCATTCAGCCGCTCCGACCGCTGAAATGGATGCCCCGTCCCGGCGCTGACATTTTATCACGACGACGCCGCGCAACTCCTGCAAGCTTCAGGCTGGGGGTGGTTGCGCGGTGCTGTTTCCCGACCTGATTCAGGGGGGTCGACGCCCCTGCGCGGTTCCGCCCCTACCTGGCGTCGGAAGGATGCCGGCATGGAACCTGACAGCCAACGCAGCCTGATTCTCTGGTTCTTTCTGATCTGCTTCCTGATCTCCTTTTTGCTGTTGGGCAAATTGTTCGCCCCCTTTTTTTCCATCATCGTCCTCTCCGGTGTGCTCACGGGGATATTTTATCCCCTGTACCGCCTCCTCCAATTTGATAACCGTGTCCGTCCGCCCTTGGCTTCGTTTCTGACCTGTCTGATCCTCTTCTTTATCCTCTTCGTGCCCATTGCCCTGTTTATCGGTGTCCTGACCCAGGAGGCCTTCGGTCTATACGAACTGGCCCGCAATGCCGTTCGCAACGATCAGATCAAGAACCTTCTGCAGAACAGCGAGGTGCTGGAGCGTGCCAACACTTTTCTGGCGCCCTTCAACATCGAGGTCACCGGCGACCAGCTTCAGACCATCATTGCCGAACTGGGCAAGGTGGTGGGCCTCTTTCTCTACGAGCAAGCGCGCGCCATCGCCTCCAACACACTCGCCACACTGATCAATCTCTTCCTGATGCTGTTGGTGATCTTTTTCCTCCTCATCGACGGTCCCCGCCTCATCGGCTACATCGTTGACCTCTCACCGCTGCCCAAGGATCAGGAGGACAAGCTGATCCAGAAGTTCAACGACATGGCCGGGGCGATCCTCATCGGCAACGGACTGGGAGGCCTCATCCAGGGAACCTTGGGCGGGTTGCTGTTCTGGGTCGTCGGCTTGCCCTCGGCCTTTGTTTGGGGCGTGATCATGGGGTTGTTGGCCTTCTTGCCCATCATCGGCATCGGCGTGATCTTCATCCCCACCGCCATCTTCCTGGCCCTCAAGGGCCGCGTGGGGATGGCGCTCTTTTTTTTCGTCTACTACCTGCTTCTATCCGGTGGCACTGAATATCTCTTCAAACCGCGACTGGTCGGGCAGCGCGTCAAGATGCACACCCTGCTGGTTTTCTTCGCCATCATCGGGGGGCTCAAGGTGTTCGGCATTCTGGGGATCGTCTACGGCCCCCTGATCGCCACCGCCTTTCTGACCCTCGCCGACATCTACCGCACGAGCTATCAGAAACAGGTTGAATCCGACCGAAATAGAGTTTAAAATAGGCCGTTTAAGCGATGATGGCCTGCTTGCGAGGGCAGGCCGTCAGCGACCTCGCGGTTCCCTTGGCCCGCGGGGCAACTTTTTGGCAAATGCCCTCAGGACGAACCCAGTTGGCGTTCAGGCAGATGTGTAGGAGCGACTATGAGCGAAACAGATTCGGCACCGGTCATCAGCATAGAAAAGGAGATGCAGAAATCCTACCTGGACTATGCCATGAGTGTGATCATCGGCCGGGCACTGCCCGATGTCCGTGATGGCCTCAAACCGGTGCACCGCCGCGTGCTTTTCGCCATGCGGGAGCTAAAGAATGACTGGAACAAGGCCTACAAGAAATCGGCCCGCATCGTCGGTGATGTCATCGGTAAATACCATCCTCACGGCGATACGGCGGTTTACGACACCATCGTGCGGTTGGCCCAGGATTTCGCCATGCGGTATCCCCTGGTGGACGGGCAGGGCAACTTTGGATCCATCGACGGCGACTCCGCTGCCGCCATGCGCTACACAGAGGTGCGCATGATGCGTCTGGCTGGCCAAATGCTGGCCGATCTAGACAAGGAGACCGTTGACTTCGTTCCCAACTACGATGAATCCTTGGAAGAGCCCATCGTTCTGCCCACCCGGCTGCCCGCCCTCCTGGTGAACGGCTCGGCCGGCATTGCCGTGGGCATGGCCACCAATGTCCCCCCCCACAACCTGGGAGAGGTGGCCGACGCCATAAAGGCGTATATCGACAACCCGGCGATCACCTGCGGCGAACTGATGGCCCATCTGCCAGGTCCCGATTTTCCCACCGGCGGACTGATCTACGGGCGCGATGGCATTCGTAGCGCATACGAAACCGGGCGCGGCATCATCCGTGTGCGGGCCCGCGTGGAGATCGAGGAGGACCAGCGGACCGACAAAGAAACCATTGTGGTGACCGAGGTACCCTATCAGGTCAACAAGGCGCGTCTCATTGAAAAGATCGCAGATCTGGTTAAGTCCAAGACGATCGAAGGGGTTCAGTACGCCCGCGATGAATCGGACCGCCGCGGCTTGCGCATCGCCATCGGGCTCAAACGCGGCGTCATGGGCCGCATCGTTCTCAACCAGCTCTACAAGCACACCCAGTTGTCGACCAGTTTCGGAATCAACTGCCTGGCCGTGGTGGCGGGGCGGCCCAAGGTGCTCTCCCTCAAGGATATTCTGGAGAATTTCGTCTATCACCGCAGAGAAGTCATCGTGCGGCGCACCCGCTATGACCTCAATAAAGCGGAGGCGCGGGCCCACATCCTCGAAGGTCTCAAGATCGCGCTGGACAATATCGATGCCGTGGTGGAGCTGATCCGCAGCTCCCCTTCGCCCACCGAAGCGCGAGAGCGGCTCATGGCGCGTTTCGAGCTCTCCCGCATTCAGGCCCAGGCCATCCTGGATATGCGTCTTCAGCGGCTCACCGGATTGGAGCGGGACAAGATCGAAGAGGAGTATGCGGCCGTGATGAAGGATATCGCCCGCTTCAAGGAGATCCTGGCCAGTGAACAATTGGTGCTCGACATCGTCAAGGAGGAGCTCGACACGCTGAAGCACGAGTTTGGTGATCCGCGCCGCACCGAGATCGTCAACGCGACCAGCGAGTTGACCTTGGAGGATATGATTGCCGAAGAGGATATGGTGGTCACCATCTCCAGCGACGGCTACATCAAGCGCAATCCCATCACCCTCTACCAGAGCCAGCACCGCGGCGGCAAAGGGAAGACCGCCATGGGCACGAAAGAGGAGGATTTCGTCAAACACCTCTTTGTGGCCTCCACCCACCACACCTTCATGTTCTTCACCAATCAGGGGAAGGTTTACTGGCTCAAGGTCTACGAGATTCCGCAAGCCGGTCGCCAGAGCCGGGGCAAAGCGGTGGTCAATCTGCTCAATTTCGCCGAAGGGGAACACCTCACCACCGTCCTGGCGGTGCCCGACTATGAGCCGGGCCGCTACGTGGTCATGGCCACCCGCAACGGGACGGTCAAGAAGACCGACCTGATGGCCTTCTCTCGTCCGCGCGCCGGCGGTATCATCGCCCTGAGCCTAGTGACGGGGGACGAACTCATCGCCGCGCGGATCACCGACGGCACGCAAAACGTCTTTTTGGGGTCGGCCATGGGCAAGGCGATCCGCTTCATGGAAAGTGACATTCGGGCCAGCGGGCGCACGTCGCGCGGGGTGCGCGGGATGAACCTGACACCGGGTGACCGCCTCATCGGCATGGAGGTTCTGCGCCACGGGGCCACGCTCTTGGCGGCTACCGCGAACGGCTTCGGCAAACGCACCTCGGTGGACGAATATCCCCTCCATCGCCGCGGCGGCAAAGGGGTGATCGCCATCAAGGCCAACGAGCGCAACGGGTTAGTGGTGGCCCTTCTGCTGGTGGACGAGAGCGAGGATCTCATGCTCGTCACCAATGCCGGCAAATTGATTCGCATGCCGATTCGCAGCATCAGCGTGATCAGCCGCAATACCCAGGGCGTCAAACTCATCGAAATGGAGGCGGGCGAAATCCTGGTTGGGGCGGCCTCCCTGGTGGAGGATGACTCCAATGGAAATGGAGATGGCGGCGGCGGATCGGCCGCCGGTGAAACCGAGGCGGATACGGCCCCCGAGGCCTGATCGCGGATCGCATTAATCGCCAAATCGTCGAATCGTTGATTCGATATACCAAGCGCAAACGGTTGACCTATGCAAAAAGCGATAACGGACTACACCCTCGGCGTCGTTGGCGCCGGGAGCTGGGGGACGGCGCTGGCCAATCTCCTGGCCACCAAGGGATACCGCGTCGATCATTGGGTTTTCGAAGCGGACGTCTGTGCCCAGATGAAGACGGAACGGGAGAATAAATCCTTTCTACCCGGAATACGACTGTCGGAAAATCTGCACCCGACCAACGATCTGACCAAGGCCGTGGGCGACAAAGATCTCGTCCTGCTGGTGGTACCCTCACACGTCATGCGGATGGTTTCCGCCCGCATGGCCGCCCTCGTGGGCCGCGCGACCATTGTCGCCTGCGCCTCCAAGGGAATCGAGAACGAAACCTACCTGACCATGTCAGGGGTTCTCGGGGAAACCCTGCCCGCTATGGCCATGGAGAACTACGCAGTCCTTTCGGGGCCCAGTTTTGCCCGAGAAGTCGCCCAGGGGGCGCCCACCGCCGTTACCGTGGCCGCCACCTCCCCGGATACAGCCGAGATGGTGCAGCAGATTTTCGCCACACCGGCCTTTCGGGTCTATACCAACGACGACGTCATCGGTGTTGAATTGGGGGGCAGTGTCAAGAACATCATCGCCATCGCCGCCGGCGTCATCGACGGGCTGGGGATGGGCCTCAACACCCGGGCGGCTTTGATCACCCGCGGTCTCACCGAAATGCGCCGTTTGGGGCTGCGCATGGGGGCCAACCCGCGCACCTTCCCCGGCCTGGCCGGCGTCGGCGATCTCGTGCTGACCTGTACCGGTGACCTGAGCCGGAACCACACCGTGGGCAAGAAGATCGGCGAGGGCAAGCGGCTGCAGGATCTCTTGGCGGAGATGCACATGGTCGCCGAAGGTATCAAGACCGCCAAATCGGTCTACAACCTCAGCCGCCAACTCGAGGTGGAGATGCCCATATCCCACGCGATTTATCGGGTCCTTTATGAAGATCTGCCGGCGCGGGCGGCGGTGTTCCAGCTCATGACCCGAGACTTAAAGCACGAATTGGACGCAACCTAATGGCCAGGAGTCCCTTCCCAAATCGCCGCCCCTATTGCTTTGCCGATCTGGCAACGGTCTTCCCCAAGCAGCCGAACGGTCTGCGCGAGACACCACCGGCCTGCATGGTCTGTCACTGCAAGACCGAGTGCCTGCGCGCCGCTCTCAACCAACGCGGCGGGGAGCAAGTGGAGGCGGAGCGGATAGATCGCGCGTACAAAGCCGGGGCGATGAGCTTCCTGGACCGCTGGTCGCGGAAGAAAACGCTCCACCAGAAGCGCATGGCCCGTAAGGGAAAGAAGTGATGCCCGTTGCCGGGGGTGTCATTCCCGGGTCTCGTTCCACCAAAAATGTTTACCCATCGCTCGTACAATTACCGGAGAACGGGGGGCAAGATGACCAAACTAAGCGTCGCGGAGTTGCAGGTCCGAGACAAGCGCGTACTGATGCGGGTGGATTTTAATGTGCCCTTGGAAGATGGCGCCGTCGCGGACGATAAGCGCATCCGGGCAGCACTGCCCACGATTCGCCACCTGCTCGATCAGGGCGCGCGCCTAATCCTCATGTCCCACCTGGGGCGACCCAAAGGCGAACGAAAGCCCGAATTCTCCCTGGAACCCTGTGCGCGGGCGCTCCAAACCCTTCTGGGTGATACACCGGTGCATTTCGTTGGCGATTGCATCGGACCAGAGGCCGCCACCGCTGTGCAACAACTTCCGGCGGGCGAAGTGCTGCTCCTGGAGAACCTGCGCTATCACGACGCTGAAACGAAGAACGAACCCGACTTTGCCGCGGCCTTGGCCGACCATGGGGAGCTCTATGTCAATGACGCCTTCGGCACCGCCCACCGGGCACACGCCTCCACGGCTGGCGTCACCGCCCACTTTGATCAATGTGCCGCCGGTTTCCTGATACTGAAGGAGTTGCGCTATCTGGGGGATGCGACCCGCACCCCTCGGCGTCCCTACGTGGCCATCCTGGGAGGCGCCAAGATTTCGGGCAAGATCGACGTCATCGACAATCTACTGCCCCAGGTGGATCATTTGCTGATCGGCGGCGGCATGGCCTTCACCTTTTTCAGCGCCAAGGGGTGGCAGATCGGCAATTCCCTTCTGGAAGCGAATCGCGTGACAATGGCGATCGAGCTGCTTGAACGGGGAGGCGACAAATTGATATTGCCGGAGGATTGTGTGGTCTGTGATCGTTTCGATCTCGCCGCTCGCCAGTTGGGAACTCTCAAAACGGTCCCCGTCGAAGCGATCCCCGCCGGTTGGACCGGTGTGGATATCGGCCCACGGACTTGCGACCGCTTCGGCAGGGTGATCGCATCCGCCAACACCATTGTTTGGAACGGTCCCATGGGGGTGTTCGAAATCGACGCCTCTGCCAAAGGAACCCTGGCCCTGGCCCGCTCCCTCGCCGATGCCACGGCGACCGGCGCCACCACCATCATCGGCGGCGGCGACTCCGCTGCCGCTGTGCGGAAGGCGGGTCTGGAAACGGCGGTCTCCCACGTCTCCACCGGTGGCGGCGCCTCCCTCGAATTCCTGGAGGGCAGGGTCCTGCCAGGGGTGGCGGCGCTGACCGACACATAGGGCTCTCCAGTACACCAGATGGCCTCTCTACCGGTGAGCCCGTGAACGGGGCATCCGAAATGCCGGCCGTGGCTGACGGGGCCATGGCCGGCATGCCCCATAGATTGAGGATCTACCGCTGTTTGCTTTCCTAAAACACCACCGTTGGGGACTCATGGCCGTCGCCGGTCTGATCCTCTTGGGCGTGGCCTTCAACGATCTTCTTCTGCAGTGGCTGACATCCGCCTATGACGCACTCAGCGACCGCGACCGGGTGTCCGCGCTGATCCGTCTATTTGGCCCCGCCGCACCGTTGGTGTTCATGGCGCTCCAGATCTTCCAGGTGCTGCTGGCGCCCGTGCCGGGGGAGATGACCGGCTTCTTGGGCGGCTATCTCTTCGGTGTCGTCAAAGGCTTCCTCTACTCCACCATCGCGCTCAGCCTCGGGTCGATGCTCAATTTCGGCATCGGCCGGGTCCTGGGTGAACGCTACGTCCGGCGTTGGATCTCGGCAGAGAAATTCGCTCGCTATGACCGGGTCATCAACCAAAAGGGCTTGCTGGTCATTTTCTCCCTATTCGTGTTCCCGGGATTCCCCAAAGATTGGCTCTGTCTTTTTCTCGGTCTAAGCTCCCTACCGCTGCGGGTGTTTGTCTTCCTGGCGGCGGTGGGGCGGATGCCCGGCACCCTCATGCTGAGTCTTCAAGGCCACTATCTCTTCGAACAGAACTACGTCATTTTAGGCGCACTGATGGCGCTAAGTCTGATCGTGGTGCTGATGGCATTCTTCTACCGGGATCGACTCTACGAGTGGGCCGGCCGCATCAACCCACCGCCCGCCGAGAAGCGTTGATTCCGGCTATTAATGGTGATAATATACAACGATCCATGTCAGTTATATTGAGATTGTGCTAATCTTCGCCCCCTTCTGGGGCGATATAAGAAGAGGCACTGCCTCGCCATCCCTATGCGATAGACCTGCAAGCACCATCCCTGGTCACACGTAGGCGGGTAAGCGCCGAAGCGCCAACGACGTTGAGCGGCGGTGCTTGAGGAGCGTCAAGCAATCGATATCATCCGCCAACGGTGTCCGATGGCCGTTGGGTTCTCAGGAGTCAGCAGTGGCATTTTGGAGCGTACGCGAAGAGTTGAGCCAGGTCAGTCGCCTGCGGAGGTCCTATTACGAATTGTTGCGCGATGAGCTGGATCAATTCATGCTGACCCACGCCCTGATCGACTCCTACCACCGCTTCCGTGCGAAGGGGGAGTCCTATCCATTTGTGGAGAAGCGCGAGCTCAAGCCGCGCGCCCGCATCCCCGGATACGAATACGAATACCAGAATACCTTTCTGGTTATCTTCGTGGAGGATACCATCCCGGCGGGCCATAAGAAGTATATTCGCTTCTTCGATGTCAACAAGACCACTAAAACCAATTTGCTGCAATCCAAAGCGCTGCCATTGATGGAGGATTTCGATCGTCATCAGAAGTATTTCGACGCTGTCCGCTTCTACAATTTTCTGGAAGTTCTCCTGCCAGTTGATTATGCCCTCCTGATCCAACGCGACCCGGTGTCGCGTATCAAGGATCGCTACTCCCTCTCCCATTTCCACGTGCGGATTGATTGGCCCATCGCCGAAGCCGCCGAGAATCTCGGTCAGAGTCTGCGCTACATCTCCAAGGATCTTTATGAAAAGGGGGATAAATACGCGGAACTGATGCAGCGCAAGCTCTTTGAATACTTTGGAATGCCGGTGATGGTCGGCGGGCGGCGCACGGCCGCCATGGTGGCCGCGCAGTACCTCAAACGGATTCCGTGCATCACCACCGTGTATGCCGGTAGCAGTGAGACGCGGGCCCTGTTCCGCATATCCGAACGCGGCGTTTCAAAAGCGGTCCTAATCCGGTTCAAAGATGCCGAAATGCAGGAATTGGCGGCTGCCCACCATCTCAATGTGCGCACCTTTAAAAAGAACTACTGCGTCGCTCGGGAGGGCAAGGCCGGCATCTGCCTCTTCCAGGTAACCTACGCCTTCACAGACCACTCGCGTCCGCCGGATGACGGCAAGCTGCGCGAACTCAACCCGGATGTCAACTGGCTTTCAGTCGGCGGTGAGCACGTCCTCCCCAAACCCGGAGTCTTCCGCTATCCACCGCTGCCCGTCAACCTGATCTACACCTGAAGCGTGCATCACCTGGTGGCGCCACCAAGGAGGCAGATCTCTTGTCGCATGCCGATCCACGCCACCAGATCGTCCAATGGCTTCGACCGCTTCGCAGGCGTTTCATTGTACAACTCGTGGCCCCTGTCAGGGTAGACGCGCAGGGTTTTGCCACCTGCCGGTAGACGAAGGTAGACTGCCAAGGCAGCATGGGGATCTACAACGGTGTCGTCGGGGGATACCTGCAAGAGAATGGGGAGTGCCAGGCGGGCCGCTGCTCCTAAGGACGCATCCTGGGCGCACAGAATCTCTGCCAACCAGCGCGGTGTGATGGCCCGGTGCACCAGGGGATCATCGGCATAGGCCTGCACGACGGCCGGGTCGTGACTGATGCCCCGTGGATCCAGCCGTTTGCCGAAGGGCAGGCCGGGAACCAGAGTGGACGCCAGGCGAATCAACCGTTTCTGGATCCCGCTCAAGGCGGGCAGTGGGGCCATGAAGGGTGCCGATAGAATGAGGCCCTGGTAGCGGTGTGGAAAGCGCAGCGCCAGATGGAAGGCCACCAATCCGCCCATGCTGTGACCCAGGAGCCAGCGGGGTGCCGGGTTGTCCGATGCGCCTGCGGACAGGCCAAGCACCTGGTCGAGATCTTCGAGATAGTCGTCAAAGCGCTTCAGGTGGCCGCGCTTGCCGCCGCTGCGTCCATGACCACGCAGGTCGGGCAGGCATATCTCCAGATTGAGGGGCCGCAGGGCGTCGAGGAGTCGGGTGTAGCGGCCGGAGTGATCGGCCCAGCCATGGATGACATCCAGACGACCAGTGGGTCTGTCGCCGTATGGTATGAAGCGGCGGTAGAAAAGGGGGGTCCCATCCAGCGCCTGTTGGCGGTCTTCGCTCGGATGATAGCCATTGATGTCGGCGGTGAAACCGGATCGCGTCATTCGATGGAGAGGCCCACCAGGTAGTGGCCTTTGAAGCGGCCCGTGTCGTTCATGGTGATATGCTTGATGCGGGTCCTGAGGTTCTCCAGGGTTCCCCGGGGTTCACTGGCGTAGTAGGTCATTTCGAGGATATCGCCGGCTTTCAGATGGTCGAGGATGGCGGAGTCTTCTTTGACAAGGATGCAGAGTCCCTTCTGGGAGATGTTCCAAGTCTTAAACTGGTATTGGGGTTTGAGACCGGCAACGGTGAACTGGACACTGTAGTAACGATCGGCGGGGGAACGTGCTTCGGCTCTTCTTTCAACGGGGGCGTCGGCGGACATGGTGCACCTATGGGCACTGGCTAGTGTGTTGAGATAGTTTAAGATATCACAGAACAGGGCCGATATCAAATCGAGGCTGAAAGCGTGTTGCAAACGCTTCTATAAACCGATAATGAGTGTGCCGGAATCGATCGGCCGGCAGATGACACGACAGCAACCGGAGGTCTGACATGGAGAATGAACACATCAAATCCACCACGAAACCGGTCGGCATGAAGCCTTTTGATTGGAAGCCCTACGCAGTGGGCGCCTGGATGGTGTTCGTGACCGCCTTTCTCTTCTACTTAAATGGGCGTATCGGGAACGCACTGCAGGCCAGCCAGCAGATCATCAGCACCCAGAGTGCCATCGAGAGCGTCGTGCTGAGCTCCGACAAGGTGATTATCGATATGGACGAGCGTGTCAAGGGGATCAACGGCAATGTCAATTACATCGTCCAGAAGGTCAAACGGCGCTAGTCGGACCCACCGGCGGTGGCGTGGGAGGGGCGTGTGAAGAGTCGGCAACGAAAATACCTGCGCGGCTTGGCCCACAAGCTTAAACCCGTGGTCTACGTGGGGCAGAAGGGAATCACGGCGGCCTTGGCAAGTGCCATCCATGAGGCGCTGGACACCCACGAATTGATCAAGGTCAAGTTTGTGGAGTTCAAGGAGAAAGATCAGAAGGCCGCCATCACGGCCCAGATAGCGGCCGACAGCGGTGCGATACTGGCCGGTCTCATCGGGCATACGGCCATCTTCTACCGGCCCCATCGGGATCCGGAGCAGCGACGCATTCAGTTGCCCGATTGATCCCTCTACTCGCCGTTGAGAGCGAACTACTGCTTCCGAAATAGTGCCGCTACCGCCGATCGGCTGAGGGGGTCGCGATGTTGTCCGCTAAACGGATCGATGTGGCGTTTGACCACATCGGCTGGCCGATCGAAATAGGCCAGCGGCGCTGCCGCCAGATGGGCCTCCATGAAATCGGCCCAGATGGGCAGGGCCGCGCGGCTTCCGGTTTCCCCACTGCCCATGCTGGAAAAGTCATCCACACCCACCCAGACGCCCGCCGCGATGTGCGGTGAGAAGCCCAGGAAGAGGGCATCTCGGTACGCCGATGTGGTGCCGGTCTTCCCGGCCAGGCGAGCGCCCAAGTAGGCCACCGGTCGCCCGGTGCCCTCCTGAATCACCGCCTGCAGCATATCGGTCATGATGGCCGCACCGGCCCGCGACATGACCACGCGCCGCTGGGGATGTGCCCGGTATAGCGTGGCACCGCGGTTATCCTGGATCTCGAGAATGGTGTAAGGGGTCACTGCTTCTCCCCGATTGGGGAAGACGGCGTATGCGGCCGTCAACTCGAGCAGATTCACCTCGCTGGCGCCCAAGGCCAGGGCCAGGTTGGCGTTTAATTGGGCCGAGATGCCCAATCGGTGAGCGAAACTGACCACCGAGGCCGGCCCCACGGCCTCCATCAAGCGGACGGCCGGAATGTTGGCGCTCTCCGCCAGCGCGTAGCGCAGGCTCATCTCGCCCTGATACCCTTTGTTGAAGTTTTCCGGACGCCACTCCGCCTGCCCCTCTCCTCTGCCGTACGCAACCGGCGCATCGAGGAGGATATCGGCCTGTGAGAAGCCGTGTTCCAGGGCGTAAGCGAAAACCAATGGCTTGAAAGCGGAGCCCGGTTGCCGCTGAGCGGCCAATACGCGGTTGAAACTGCTGCCAGGGTAGTGACGACCGCCCACCATGGCCCGAATGCCACCGCTGGCCACATCCAGCGCCACCAGCGCTCCCTGCGGCGTGAGATCCTGCTGCCCCCTTGCCAGCATGCGGGTGGCCAGGGCGTCAAGGCCCTTTTCAACGGCAGCCTCTGCCGCCTGCTGGAGGCGCCAGCTGAGCGTGGTGTAAATGGTGAGGCCACCCTTGTAGAGCAGTGCGGTTCCCACGAGGGTTTCCAGTTCGTTGCGGACCTGGTCCACAAAATAGGGGGCCTTGCGTCGCCCATTTTGCCGCTTGCGCAGCCGCAGATCTTCGGCGGTGGCCTTGAGGTGGGCCTCGGGGCTGATGGCCGCCGTTGCCAGCATCTGCTGGAGGACGACATCGCGCCGCTTGCGGGCCAGCTCCGGATTCACCAGTGGTGAATAGCGGGAAGGCGCTTTGGGCATACCGGCGATGAGGGCACATTCAGCCAGGCTGAGCGCCTCCAAAGATTTGCCGAAGAAGGTCTCGGCCGCCGCCGCCACCCCATATGCGCCGCTACCGAAGTAGACCTGATTGAGGTAGAGCGTCAGCAGCTCCGCCTTGGTGTAACGGCGCTCCAACTGGATCGCTAGAATTGCCTCCTTCAGCTTGCGGACCAAGGTTTTGCGCGGGGTTAGAAATAGGGTCTTGGCCAACTGCTGGGTGAGGGTGCTGGCCCCCTCGGCGAAACGGCGGGCTTGAATATCCTTTATGATGGCACGCAGGATGCCGCGAATATCCACACCGCTGTGGTCATAGAATTTGCGATCCTCGGTGGTGAGCAGGGCCGTCACCAGCAGCGGGGGAATCGCGGTGAGGGGCACTGGCTCCCGTTTCTCCGCATAGAACTCCGCGATGAGTTCCCCCTCGATATCGTAGAGGCGGCTCACCATGGCGGGCTGAAAATCTCCCAAAGCACGGATTTGCGGTAGATCGCGGGTCAGCCCGATGAAGGCGCCGACCGTGGTCCCGCACAACACGGCGGCCATCAGGATCAGGACAATGGCGGTTTTGCGCATGAATAGGCTCCCACGGATCTCCAATGGATCCGTGGGCGCAATTTAACGAATTGACTCGGGAGACGCAAGCCTGTAGATTGGATCGCGCCATAACCAAGCGTTAGTATTTGAAATTTCATGTTTCTTAGGTTGAGAGGGACCAGCCCATGAGCCACCCCCATCACGAGCACGGCCATCCGCATCGGCACACGGCCGGCGGCGGTCTCAGCTTGGAAGAGAAACTGCAGCGTCTGCTGACCCACTGGATCGACCACAATGCTGACCACGCGAGTACCTATCGCGGGTGGGCGGCGCAGGCTGACGCCGCTGACATGGCCGCAGTGGCGGACCGGCTCCGCAAAGCGGCCGACCTTAGCGAAGAGATTGGCCGTCAGTTCGAGGCGGCGCGCACGGCGCTGCCCTAGTCCGAGAATGCCGCTATCGGCCGACCCTTACCAGGGTGTGCCGCTCGACGGATCGATCCGCGGGAGGTCTACCCATCAGTGGGCATCCCAGGCGAAGATCGCATCGGTGGTGAGGAGTCGGCTGGCCTTGGCCACCTGCATCGTGACGCCGTCGGAGACCTCCATGAGGGCCATGTCCAAACCGGCGGCCGCCAGCATGGGCAGATAGGTGCTTTGAAAAAGGGTGCGGCGCCGGACATCCGGCGCACCGCTGGTGAGGTTGGAAATGCCGGCGATGGTCCTTACGGGGACGCCGAGCAGCTCCGGCAGCCGGCGGATCAAGGTGAGCGCCTCGCGATTGCGACGGAGCCCATCCTCCCAGGTGAGGGGCACCATCACCGGATCGATGATCAGTTGCTCCGCCTTCAGGCCCGCTTCGGTGGCGGCCTGGTAGAGGGTAACGGCAATCTCCATGCGCGCTTCCAAGGTGGACGGCACCTGGCTCCGTTCGGTGAGCAGGTAGCCGACGATCTCCACCCCGAACGCGATCGCCTGGGGCAGCATCTGGCGCAGCTTGTGCGGCTCCAGGGAGAAGCCGTTGATGAGAACCCGTCCCTGGGCCGCCGCGAGCCCTGCCGCCACCGCCTCGGGGTTGGTGGTGTCGAGCAGGATGGGCAGGCTGCAGGCGCGCTGAACGGTTTCCACCAAAAACCGCATCTGGGCGGCGCCGTTGCGGGAGAGGGGACCCGGGTTGATGTCGATGGCCTGCGCACCGGCGGCGGCACATCTCAGGACCAAGGCCCGGATCGGGCCGGGATCGCGCCGCGCCAGAGCGTCCGCCACGGCGGGCTGGGTAATTCGCAGGTTATCCGCCACCAGCAGCATGTTCGCCTCCATCGCAATCCAGTCGCCGCAGGATCTCGTGGGGGCGGCAGGCCGGCAGGTTCACCCCAAGCCAGGCCTCGACACCCGGCTGTACCACGGGTACGCTGGCCCCCGCCGCATTCCAGATCTCATCCACCCGCCCCCGTTGCACATGCCCCCGCCGCGGGAGGTGCTCCACGGTGTCGCCCCGACGGATCCGATTGCGTACCGCCACGTTGACCCGGCCGTCGCTGGTCGGGCGCAGCACCTTGGCCACAAAGCGGCGGGCCGGCACCTGCAGGTTGTCGTAATTGGGCACCTGCGCCTGCTTTGCTCCCAAATAGAAGCCGGTACCATAGCCGCGGTGCCCCACCTTGGCCAATTCCGACCGCCAATGGGGATCCACTTGGTAGTGCACTGGATCCGCCTGAAAACGGTCCAGCGCGTGTCGGTAGACTTGGACGGTGGTGGCCACATAGTGAACGCCCTTCATCCGCCCTTCAATCTTGAAACTGCGGATGCCGGCGGCCACCATGGCCGGCAGGTGGTCCAGCATGCACAGATCACGGCTGTTGAAGACGTAGCTGCCGTGATCATCCTCCATCAAGGGGTAGTGCTGACCGGGTCGCTTCTCCTCCACCAGGGCATAGCGCCAGCGGCAGGGCTGACAGCATTCGCCGCGGTTGCTATCGCGGCCGGCCAGGTAGTTGCTCAGGAGGCAGCGTCCCGAGTAGGAGATGCACATGGCCCCGTGGATGAAGGCCTCGATTTCCAGGTCGACGTCGGTGGACAGCTCACCAATCTCCTTGAGGCTCAATTCACGGGCGACGTTTATGCGGTGGGCGCCCAGCGCCTGCCAGAAGCGGGCCGCGGCCGTGCTGGTGGTGTTGGCCTGGGTGGAGATGTGGCGGGGTACCCGGGGCAAGATCTCCTTGGCCGCCATGAACACGCCGGGATCGGCCACGATGAGGCCGTCGATGGCCAGGCCGGCCATCTGGGCCAGGTAGGCCCTCAGATCGGCCAGCTCATGGTTGCGGGGATAGATGTTGCAGGCCAAATAGACCTTTACGCCCCTGCCATGGGCGAGCTGGATGGCATCGGCCAGTTCCGCGAGGCCGAAATTATCGGAAAAGCTGCGCAGACTAAACTGCTTGCCGGCCAGGTAAACGGCGTCGGCCCCATAGTGAATGGCGGTCTCCAGCTTTTCGAAGTTGCCCGCCGGCGCCAACAGCTCCAACGGTGCCGCGTCCCCCGGCCCCGGCGTCATCGACCCTCCCGCCAGGCCGCGATAACCGCGTCCATCACAGTTTCCAAGCGCGTCCGCCAGTGGGCGACGGGTATCCCGAAGACCGCTTGGATTTTGCGGCAGTCCAGGACGGAGTAAGCGGGTCTCACCGCCGGCGTGGGATATTGGGCGGTGGTGAGGGCCCGGATACGGCGAACCTTGACCGCCATGCAGTTGCGTTGCCGCGCCAGTTCAATGGTCGCCTCGGCCAGGCCGTGCCAGGTGGTGCTGCCCCCGCCGCAGTAGTGATAGATGCCCCAGTCCAGTTCGGCGGAGTTGCGGTATCTCTCCGCAATGGTCAGCAGCGCTTTGGCCAGATCGCCGGCGAAAGTGGGACAGCCCACCTGGTCGGCGACCACGCCGATCTCCTCCCGGTCTCTCGCCAGAGAGAGCATGGTCTTGACGAAGTTCTTCCCGTGAACACCGTAGAGCCAGGCGGTGCGAACAATAAGGTGGCGATCCAGTTCGCTCTGGACAGCCGCTTCGCCGGCAGCCTTGGATTCGGCATAGACGCCCCTTGGAGAAACGCCGGCGGTTTCCGTCCAGGGCGTCGTCCGGGGGGCGTGAAAGACAAAATCGGTGGAGATGTGAATGAGGGGGATACGCGCCTCCCGGCAGGCGATCGCCAGGCGACGGGGCACCGCTTCGTTGGCCAGGAAGCAGCGCTCACGGTCGCTCTCCGCTCCATCTACGTCGGTATAGGCGGCGGCGTTGATCACCAGGTTCGGTCGGGCCGCCCGCATGGTCCGGTGCAGATCGGCAGCGTTGGCCAGATTCACTTCCGGGAGATCAGCCCCCGTCGCGGTGAAGGGTCCCCGAGCCGCGCGCTGCATCAGTGCCCAGCCCAGCTGACCGCTGGCACCGGTAACCAGGATCTTCATGGGACACCTCCACCGGCGTTGTAGTGCACCTGGGGAAGCTGGTCGGGTGAAAGCTGATCCAGGGGTGGAAGGGCGGCGTCCTTATCCGAGAGCCCCGGTTGAACCACCTGCCAGTCGATGGCCAGCGCTGGGTCGCACCAGAGCAAGCCGCCCTCGTCTTCAGGGCGGTAGATCTCACTGCATTTATAGGCGAAGAGGGCCGTCTCGCTCAGAACGGCGAAGCCATGGGCAAAGCCTGCGGGGATGAATAATTGGCGCTGGTTGGCGGCCGAGAGCGGTACGCCAATCCAGCGGCCGAAATTGGGGGAGCCGGCTCGCAGATCCACCACCACGTCGAAGACCTCTCCCTGCAGGACCTGAACCAGCTTGGCCTGGGGGTGGTGGATCTGGAAATGCAGGCCGCGCAGGGTCCCGTGGGTGGACAGGCTGAGATTGTCCTGGATGAAGTCGGCGTTGATGCCGGCCTTGCGATACCGCGATTGATGATAGGTCTCCATGAAGAAGCCGCGCCGGTCCGAGAAGACCTGGGGCTCGATGATCAAGGCGCCGTCAATGTCGGTTGGATGGATTTTCATGGCGGTCGTCACTACTCCCAATCGGCTTCATCGGTTCTGCGCCAATTGCTTCCAGGCAGTGTGGAAGCAGGCCAGCGAGCGGTTCAGCGCTTCCAGGTTGAAGATCTCCAGGCTGAGGCTGGCGCTGAAGCGGTCCCGCACCAGCCGGTCGATCACCAACATAAGCAAGTTCTCGGCCAGCTCATCCAGTGGGCGATGGTCCCGACCGTCTGACACACCGTGGAGATGGATCACGGTGGTGTGGTCGAGATAGCGGTTCAGTGCTTCTGCTAGGACATGGTCGGCCGATCTCCCACTGGCATAAAGTATGAGATGGCCGATGTCCAGGCAAACCCGCAGGTCCATCTCCTCCACAAGGGCGAAGGCCCATTCGAAGGGGTAGTCAAGGGTTTCGATGCTCAGCGCCTGGGGCGGGACTTCGGCAGCCAGAAGCGCCTCCAACCCGGCACGGTTGCGATCCTGCCAGCGGCGGACATCTGTCACCCGCCGGTGGCTCTGCCGGGGCGAGGCCAGGTGAAGGGTAAAGCTGGTGACGGGCAGCGGCCGGGTGCGGTTGACAATGCCGGTGAGGGCCTCCACCGCCTGCCGCTGCGCCACCGCATCACCGGCTCCCAGATCCCGATCCACCGGGAGATGGACGGTATAGGTCACCGCGTGATCCGCGGCGATCGCGGCGAGTCGATCGATCTCCCCACGATCCGGCAGACTGCCCGGCGTGCGGCTTTCGAAAAAAAGCAGCTCAATTTCATCCAGGTGCGGCGCCAGGCGAGCGGCGTTTTCAGACCAGCTGGCGGGATAGACAAAGGAGGTGGTGCCCAGGCGGAAGGGGAAGCGGCTTTTCAGCGGTCGCCCCGGTCCGCCAATCGCGGCGGCGATATGCTCGGAATTCGTTATCGTTCCGGTGGGCGAGCCAGTTCGCCGGTCGGTCGCCATCAAGATCCCCTCATTTTACGGCTGCTGCCAAGGCCGGTTTACCTCAAGCGGCTGCTTCTCACCCTCTCTTCGCAACCCTGCGGTTCGGTGTGAATGGCGGTCTGGCGCACTGGGTTGCTGGCGGATGTCACCCCACCAGCCCCCTTACGCCGATCGCCCCTGCGGCCGCCATTAGGGCGGTGAGCCACATCAGGTCGCAGGCCCGTGGGATATCCTTGGCCGCGACGCTTCGGTTTCCCTCACCGATGGTGGGCTTGGCGACCCACTCGCCATGGTAGCGGCTGGGACCTCCCAACCAGACCCCCAGGCCGCCGGCAAAGGCGGCTTCGGGCCAGCCGGCATTGGGACTGCTGTGACGGCGGCCGTCGCGACGGGCCGTCGCCCAGGCCTGCCTGCCGCGCTTGGCCAGGAGGGCGGCGGCCAGGCTGATCAGGGGCGGGCTCAGACGGGCGGGAGCCCAGTTGACCAGATCGTCTATCCGGGCGGCTGCCCTGCCAAACAAGCGGTAGCGCTTGTTTTTATAGCCCATCATGGAATCCAGCGTGTTGGCCATCTTGTAGGCCATAGCCAGTGGGGCCCCGCCGATGGCGGCCCAGAAGAGCGGGGCGATGACGCCGTCCACCAGGTTTTCCGCCACGGTTTCCACCGCTGCACGGGCGACGCCCGCCGCGGTCAGCCCGGCGGTCTCCCGTCCCACGATCAGCGACACGGCGCGGCGCGCAGCCCCCATGTCATCATTCGCCAATGCGCGCCATACAGCTGTGGCAGCGTCGGCCAGGGAGCGGGTCGAGAGGCAGTAAAAGAGCAGCAGGAGTTCCACAAGCGACCCCAGCCACGGGTGAACTGCGGCGGCCAGAAAAACGCTCCCCCAAGCAGCGGCGGCCGACCCTAAGATCAAGCCGACCGCCAAAACTGCGCCGCTGATCGCAGGCGGCAAGGGCAGCCGCCTGAAAGCGGATTCGCCGCTTTTGATGGCCAGGCCCATCCAGCGGATGGGGTGCGGCAGCCAGCGGGGATCGCCCGCCATGAAGTCCAGTAGAATTGCCGCTAGCAGGATCAGGGCCGCGTTCACGCTCGCCCTCCCACTCCGGCCAGAAGTTGTCGGAGGAACGCCGCTGCCCGTTGGTTGGCCTCCTCCGCTTTCAGAGAGATGCGAATATAGCGGTCATCCAAGCCCTCGAAGTTGGTGCAATCGCGGATCAGGATACGGGCTTCTGCCATCGCTTCCCAAACATCGCTGGCCGTCCATTCCGCCGATAGGCGCATGAGGAGAAAACTGGTGCAGCTGGGGAAGATCTCCACCCCCCGGACGTCGGCCAGTGCCTGGTGGAAACCCTGTCGGGCAGCGTGTAGACGGCGACACGAGGCGGAAACGAAGCGTTGCATCTCCTCCCGGGCACTCATCAGATAGATCACCGCCGTCTGTGCCAATGCATTGACACTCCAGGGGGGCATGCGCTGGCGCAGGCGGTCGATCGTGGCCTCGGTGCCGTGGACGAAACCGATTCGCAGGCCGGGCAGCCGGAAGATCTTGCTCATTGAGCTCAGGACCAAGAGATTGGACAGACCGCTGCCGAGAAGCGAGTACCCGGCCGCCCCGGGCACGAAGGGTAGGTAGGATTCGTCGACAATGATGTCGGTATCCGGGTGGGCGGCGCACAAGGCCACCAGGTGCTCTCGCTCCAGAAGGACCCCAGTGGGATTGTTGGGATTGCAGATGAAGAGTGCCTCGGCCTGGGTTGCCGCAGCGGAGAGCAGGTCAAGGTTGGGGCGAAACGCATCCGCCCGCCGTGCGGTCACCAGCCGCGGCGCGACGCCCGCCAGGCGGCAAGCGTCGGCGTAGTCGGCGTAGGTCGGCCCGGCGATGGCCACCGACCGCCAGCCCATGACCATCGGCAAAAGGTAGATTAACTCGGTGCTGCCATTGCCGGCCAAAACGCTTCCAGGCGCCAGACCGTGGCGGGTGGCGAAGCAGCGCGTCATGGTTTCGGCATCCACCTCCGGCAGGGCGGTGATGCGATCCAGCGCTGCCGCCAGGTGATCCATTAACCCCTTCGGCGGCCCAAAGGGATTGACGTTACTGCTCATGTCGCAGATCTCCGATGCCGGGCATTTCAACCGGTCGGCCAGCGCATGGATGTTGCCGCCATGTCCTACCAACATGTTCAGGATTCTCCTATGGTGGCGGCGAGCAGAAGTCCCACCTCGGTTACTTCGATGAGGGCTCCCAACATATCGCCGGTGACGCCGCCCAGTTTGCGCCGATAATAGCTGAGAACGGCGACGAGGGTCATGACGAAGGCGATGATGAGGGCACCAAACCGCATGCCGGTAAAGAGCGCCAGCAGTAGCACGAGCAAAACGCCCCAAAAATCGCGCAAACGGGGGCGGACCTCATAAAAGGCGCTGCCTGTGCCGCCTTCCGGTCGACCGTAGGGCAGTAGCCACATTGCCACTAAAGGCGTGCAGCGGGCCAGGGCGGGTACCACGAACAGAAAGATGATGCGCGGTGCGGGCAGGGCAGCGATGGCGACGGCCTTAAGGAGAAGACAGGCCGCCATGGCGATGGCGCCCATTGCGCCCACCCGGCTGTCTTTCATGATGGCCAAGGCCTTCTCCGGCGACCGCTGGCCATAGAGGCCGTCGGCGGTATCGCCCAGGCCGTCCATGTGGAGGGCCCCGGTGAGCACCAGCAGCAGGAGAACGTCCAGGGCTCCCACCACCGGACGAGGCCACCAATGGACGGCGATCAGATCGAAACCGCCCACAATGGCGCCCAGGAGCAGCCCCACCAGTGGGAAGTAGGGGGTCATCCGGGCGGGTGGGACGACATGATGACCAACCGGCAAGATGGTGAGAAATTGGACGGCCCCGAAAAATCGCCTCACGCCCCGCCTCCGGTCCATGGTTTGATCTGCACGGGGATGCCGGCCATCGTCCAGATAACCCGCTCGCAGGCCTCCGCCACAATCTGGTTTACCAGCCCGGCCGTGTCGCGGTAGGCGCGTGCCAGGGCGTTTTCCGGCACGATACCAGCGCCTACCTCATTGGTGACCAGGATGAGGGGGGCGATCGAGCGTCGCACGCACGCGGCCAGCTCCTGTGCCGCAGCCACCACGGCATCCATCTCTTTGCCGGCGCCCATTAAATTGCTGATCCAGAGCGTCAGGCAGTCCACCAAAACGACGTCGCATTGGGGGCCGTTGGCCTCAATGGCGGCCACCACATCGAGCGGTGCCTCCACCGTCCGCCAACCGGGGCCGCGGTCGGCCTGGTGGCGCGCCACCCGCTCGCGCATCTCCGCATCCAGGGGCACGCAGGTGGCGATATAGCAGCGTCTACCGCCGGGCACCGCCTCCGCCAGGGCCTGGGCGTGGCGGCTTTTACCGCTGCGACAGCCGCCGGTCACCAAGATCTTACGCAGGGCTGTGTCACGACCGGTATCCAATGAATTGTCCTTGGGTTGTGGCGACTCATCTCTGATGGGCCGTCGATTTCGGAGGTTCACCCCTCCAATAGCGCCGTTATCCGATCCATCTGAATGTGGGCGGTGAAATGATCGGCCAGACGATCATAGGCCTTCTGCTTGGCACCGCGGCCGACCTCAGTGGGCATCTCCAGATGCGCCAGACCGATGACGGCCAGCCAGCCCCCCAAGATTTCGGCGCTGTCTAATAAACCGTGCAGATAGCTGCCGCGGATACGACCGTTGTCACTCACGCAGCCCTCCGGTGAGTCCACCGCTGCCCCGTTTTGCCGGGTGCGCTGAAACCATGGGCGGCCGCCGGAGATTTCGGTCTGGCCCATGTGGATCTCGTAGCCGGCGCCCGCAATCCTGCGACGCTGCCAGGTGAACGCTGTTCGGGTGGTGGTTTTAGGCGCTCTGAGGACCGTGGTCAAGGGCAGTAGGTTCAGCCCCGGCGTTCCGCCCGGCCGTCCCTCCAGGCCATCTGGGTCCTCCACGCGTTGACCCAGCATCTGATAGCCCCCGCAGATCCCCAATATGTGGCCGCCGCCGCGGGCATAGGCCTGCAACCGGGCGGTCCAGCCCGTGGTGTGGAGCCAGTTCAGGTCGTGGCGGGTATTTTTGGAGCCGGGAATGATCACGGCCTTGAACCCCCGCAGGGGCTGGACCTGTTCCAGATAGTGAACGGCCATGCCGCGAACCTCCGAGAGAATGCCCATATCGGTGAAGTTGGCGATGTGGGGCAGACGCAGGACAGCGATGGCGGGACCACGGATACGGCCCGGGCTGACGCTGCGGGGTGATTCGATTACCACCGCATCCTCACTCTCGATGCTAAAATCGGAGAACCAGGGCAGAACGCCGAACACCGGCCGGTGGGTCCGTTTCTCGATCCAGTCGACACCCGCATCAAAGAGACGCAAATCTCCGCGGAAGCGGTTGACGATGAAGCCGGCCACCTGCGCCTGCCGCTCTTCGGGTAAACAGGCCAGGGTGCCCACCAGTTGGGCGAAGACGCCCCCGCGGTGAATATCGCCCACAACGATGGCCGGCGCCTCGGCCTCGGCCGCCATGGGCAGATTGACGATGTCGCTGTCCATTAGGTTGACCTCGGCGCAGGATCCGGCGCCTTCCAAGACCACCACCTCGTAGCGTCGCCGAAGCCGCCGCAGGGCATCGCAGGCCGACTGCCAGAGGGTGGTCTTGCGGTCGTGATAGTCGCGGGCGCTCTGGTTGGCCCACACGCGTCCATTCAATACCACCTGGGCGCCCACCTCGCTGGTGGGCTTGAGGAGGATGGGGTTCATGTCCACGTGGGGGGCGATGCCGGCCGCCTCGGCCTGAACGATCTGGGCACGACCCATCTCCAGCCCCTCGGGGGTGACTCCCGAGTTGTTGGACATGTTTTGCGCTTTAAAGGGCGCCACCTTGACCCCCTGCCGGGCCAGGACCCGGCAAAGGGCGGTGGTGATGACGCTCTTGCCAACATCGGAGCCAGTGCCCAGCACGGCGATGCAGCGGGCCAAGGGAGGGGCTGGTGGTGAACTTGTCATGGTTCCTTCTTCGCTTCCAACCGCGTTGCTTGCATCAGCGGGTGATGCCGGCGCGCCTGCCGCTGCACCGGTTCGCCAGCCGTTGAATTCTGGTGATAACTCGAATTTGGTCTGGCCGCCGTCGCTTGGAGGGCGCAGTGCTCTTTACATTTCAATCCCTGCTCGCGCCATCACCCCGTTCTGGTAGTAATGCTTCACCGCGCGCATCTCGGTGACCAAGTCGGCTTTCTCGATCACCCGGGGATCTGCATCGCGACCAGTGATGACCAGCTCCACCGATTCCGGGCGGCAGTTGATCACATCGAGCAGGGCTTCCGTATCGAATAGACCGCAGGCGACAGCCACATTGGCCTCGTCCAGGACGATCAGATCGACGTCGCAGCCGTTCTTCATCAGCGTCGCGATCTCGGCCAGTCCTTCCTGGGCGGCGCGCACATCTTCAGGGGTTGGCTGCCCATTGATGAAGCGGCCCAACCCATATTGACGGACCGTGATGCGGTCACTCAGGGGCTTCAGGGCGTTGATCTCGCTGTAGTGGCCGCCTTTGATAAATTGGACGATCAAGACCTTCATTCCGGCACCGGCGGCCCTGATGGAGAGTCCGATGGCGGCCGTGGTCTTCCCTTTGCCGTCGCCGGTATAGACGTGCAGGTAGCCTTTCATTGCCTTATTCTCCGTAGCTCTCGACGATCCATTGGGTCGCTTCCGATGCCTGGCGCTGGTCGGGACGCCTGAGGGAGCGGCAGAGCGGTGGTCGTCGTGACGATAACGGCCCGGGGGCCCGCCCCGGCTATATCAGGCGCGTCAGGTGTTTCCCTCGACCCGCTAACCATAGGGTCCTGCCTGCTGCGCTGGTCATGATCCCGTGGCGCCGCTTTGGCAGACGCATTGGACGTCCCCTGCTATAGCATGTTTTCGCTGCGATGACCCTTCCAATCCGACACATCCGGTCCATTGAGAGGGCCGTCATCGGTTTGCCCGACGATTTCCGGGTGCTCCACACCGCTTTGGGGCGAATCTCTGAAACCGACCAGTGACGGGACGCGGTGTCGCCTCGGCACCAAGAACGGCGCGTGAAACCAGTTCGGGCACGATGATTCTTCGCCTCCGATGGACGCTACCCCCACCAATAGTAGAGTGCGCCAACCAGTAGTAAACTGGCCACGCGCACGCCCTGCCCCATCAGCAGCAGTTCCACCCCCAGTCGGGGCGAGAAGATGCCCATATAATGGGGCAGTTGATGGCGTAGGGCGCGGATGGGAAAGGCCACCACGTTGCCGATAATCAGAGCCAGGGCGGTCTGCTTGACGGTCAGAACCCCTGCCGTCAACATCGCTCCGGCGGCGGCGAAACCGGAGGTGAACTCGGCGGCGAAGCCGAGAATGACCATCGACATCGCCTCCACCGGCAGGACGCTGGTGACGATGAACCGGGCCATCCAGTGGCGCGCCGCATCGAAGTATCCGATCGAATGGGCTAGAAAAACCGCAATATAGATGGGCACCACATAGACGACGATCCGCTGGATACGCCCGGGCAGTCGTTGTCGCACGGCCGCCCATATCGTTTTCGCAGGGCCGCAGGTGTGCTGTCCTTTCCCCGGTAGCGGCACCACCTCTGCCAACGGCGGCAGGGTTGAGCGGCCGTAGAGGGCCACCGCCAGGGTCCGGACCACCAAGGCCGTGGCGGTCAGACCAAAGTAGATGACGCCGGCCCGGCCCGTCATGGGCAACACGATGAAGAGCGTTGTCGGCAGGTGTAGGAAGTAAACTGGCACCTGATTCATGAGATTGGCCAGAAACAGCTGCCGCCGGGTGATCCGTTCCGTCTCGTAGAACTCCAGCAGCATACCATTGGCCGCCGCTCCGGAGAAAAAGGCAGCGCTGAAGGCCGCCCCGCACTGAGGCCCCAGGCGACTGAGGCGAAACAGGGGGCCGGTCAGGGCCGCCATCCGACGGGTCCAGCCGGCCGCCTCGATGGCCTGGCCCACCACCAAGCCGAGGGCGATGAAGCCGATCAAACGCGCCATCGGCAAGAGCAGGCGCCGCGCCAGCTGGGACGCGTCCAGGTCCGGCGCCCACTTGAGACCGGCAGCCAGCAATAGCAGGCTGATCCCCAAGGAGATGGTCAAGGTGCGGTAAGCGTGATCGTTTTGGCGCTGTCGCTTGGGGATGCGGTTGTATGGCTGTCGCGCCATATCGGTTCACTCGTCTCATAGCATTGGATTCGGGCGACGCCTGCCCCTGCTTTCTGTCTGGATCGCTCCCCACTTCGGGGCCATAACGCAAAAACCCTTCAAGCGCCGAGACTTGAAGGGTTGCACCCGAATTTCTTCACCCATTCACGATTGCCGGAAACCCACCCGCGTGGTTGCTAGCGGCAGCATGCAAGGCAGGTCTTCTGGCTTCCTCCCCGCAGCCGGTGCCTTCCCATCTGCTTGACAGTGGCATCTTGCCGGCTCGGAAACCGATTCCGGTGGCGGAATCGGCAGGAGGTTACAGCGGCGGGACCGCTCCCGATTCGAACGGGATTCCCTATTACGCCCTGTGGTGGGCACCTCGCACCGCCTCTCTTAGGGTAATCGTCGGTGCCTGTCAATGCTAGCGACGTCATTTCAGCGATTCGCTCGCTGCGATCGACGGCCTTCTTCCCCGTCAGATTGCGGCACACCTCTCTTCAGAAGCGGACACCCTGCGGTTCAGATGGATTCAGCCGAACCGTTTCGTATCCGCAAAGGATTCGCAGCACCCGTGCATCGAGAGGTAACCCAGGGGTGGTGCTGGGCCCGCTCCCGGTCAGCGATGCGACCGTCACGGGGGCATCAGCGAATTGACTTTGCCACCCCCTATCCCCACTTTGGACGTACAACCTTTCCACTCAGCCCTCGATACCCCGCGCCTGCTGAAGTCCCTCTTCGCGTTCCCCGTCTCCATTCAGGTTGAGGGCGCATCGAGCTTGCCCCGGCAGCACCCTCGCCGGCGTCGGGTGACCGGCTGCCGGTGACGTCCGACATGCGGTGCACCCGGTACCACGCCGGTTCGCTGCGTGGCGCTTACCATCTCAGGGAGGTTTTCCATGCAATTAAGAACGCTTGTTTTTTCGCTGTGCCTCTTGTCCCTCGCCGCCTGGCATGTCCCCACGCTCCATGCCCACTGCCAGATTCCGTGCGGTATCTACGATGATCAACTGCGGTCCGACCTGATTGCGGAGCACGCGACCACCATCGAGAAAGCGATGCGGATGATCACCAAACTCTCCAGTGCCGATACCCCTCTGGATCGCAATCAACTGGTTCGCTGGGTGATGAACAAAGAGTCCCATGCCGAGGAGGCGGAACGGATCGTCAGCTACTACTTCATGACCCAGCGCATCAAACCCGACGCGGAGAAGTATACCGAAAAAATCACGGTGCTGCACCAGATGCTGCTGGCCCTGATGCGGTGCAAGCAGAGCGTCGATCTGGAGGCCGTCACGGAAGTGCGCCGTCTCCTGAAGAAGTTCGAAGTGCTCTATTTCGGTCACAGCCATCGCAGCTGACCTGGATCGGGAGCGAGCCCCGGCGCCGCATCAACGATGCTCGTGGGGCACGGTGCCGTGAGCATGCACGTGGGTGTGCTGGTGAGCGGCCATGGGCTGATCGGTGAGGATGCGGCCTGCCGTCAAGGTGTAGACCTCTTCGGTGAGCTGGCTGAGAAAGTCCAGATTGTGGGAGATGAGAATAAAGGAGATATCGAGACGGTTGAGGATCTCCACGATTCGCTGACGCGTGTCGGTATCCAGGCCGTTGGTGGGCTCATCGAGGAGGAGTACTTCAGGCGCCATGGCCAATACGGTGGCCAGACTCACGAGGCGCTTCTCGCCGCCGGAAAGCTGGTGCGTGACACGATCGGCGAAATCCGCCAGACCAAGATCCGCCAGCGCCTTTTCGGCCGTGGTGCGAGCTTCGGTGCGGCTCTGACCCAGGTTGAGGGGGCCGAAGGCCACATCTTCGATGACGGTCGGACTGAAGAGCTGGTCGTCGGCGTCCTGGAAGAGGAGACCGATGCGACGGCGCACCTCGACGAAGTCCCTCTCCCGTCTGCGTTCCTGTCCGAAGAGGGTTAGCCGTCCGCGGTCGGGTTTGAGCAGGCCCATGATGATGTGGAAGAGGGTGGTCTTCCCGCTGCCATTGGGCGCCACCAATCCGATACGCTGGCCGGCGTAGAACGCCAGGTCAAGGTCTTGAAGAACCGGCTCACGGCCGGGGTAGGCAAAGGTGACCTTCTCTAGTTGGATCAGGGGCGAGCGATGCTCGCCTGGGGAGAGCTCGGCGTTCTCCGGGGTCGAGCGGTGCTCGCCTGGGGAGAGCTCGGTGCTCTCCGGGGGCGAGCGGTGCTCGTCAGGGGAGCGTTCGACGCTCTCGGGGGTTGAGGGGTGCTCGCCAGGGGAGAACTCGGCGCTCTTGGTGGATGGTTTCGGACTCTTTTCGGAAGTCACCACTTCATCTCCAATAACAGCAGCAGGATGCCAATGACGCCCAGCAGGAGGGTGAGGGGCAGCTGCTGGGCGTCGGGCGAAAAACCTGTCAAGGTGTAAAAGCGGCCGTTGAACCCGCGGCAGCACATGGCCAGGTAAACTCTTCTCGCACGGGCCGAGGCACGCACCAAAAGCATCCCCACCAGGTAGGCAAAGGTGCGATAACTATGCAGATCGGTGCCCGGCCGGAACCCGCGGATATCGGCGGCGCGTTTTAATCGCTGGTATTCCTGTTCCAGGACGAAGAGGTAGCGGTAAGTGAGCAGCAGCAGCACGATAAGCTTATCGGGCAGCCGCAGGCGGGCCAGCGTGTGGCCCAAGGTGGCCACGCTCATGGTGGTCACCATGGCCAGAAAGAGTAGTAGGATGGCAAGGGACTTGAAGGTGATGCGACCCGCATAGGAAAGGCCTTCCCGGGTGGCCGTGAACGGTCCCAGATTGAACATCGGGTCGCCGTGCATGGTGAAGGGCAGCACCAGCCAGAGCAGAAGCAGGAAACCAGTCACCACCGACAACCGTTTGGCGACGGCCATCAGCGGCAGATTCGCCAAGACGACCAAGCCCACCCCGGCCAAAAGGGCCGCGATCAAGGTGGGCAACTGGTGAGAGAGGGCCACGACCAGGCTCAGACCTGAAGCGGCCACCACGCGGATGCGTGGGTCCAACTGATGGAGCCGGCTGGATCCGCGGGCGAAGGGTTCGGCAATCATGGGGCCTGACCCCTGCCGGCGGTCCGTCTCGCCCGGATGCGCCGTGCCTGTACATAGGCGCCGACCCCCACCAGGCCAAGGATGTAGCCCAGGCCGCCGAGGATCTCCTGTAGGCCGGGATTGCGGCGCCTCTCTTCCAAACGGGCCAAACGCGCTTGCAGCGGCTGCAGGGCCTCTTCGACGACCTGTCGAAGGTGCGCTTCCAGATGATCCGTTGTGATTTCGGCAGCTGGCAGGGTCGCCGGCGGCGGTGACGGGGTCTCCGTCACACCGCTTTCTTCGCCGGCTGCCTTCGTCTCCGCCGCTTGCAGCAGCCACTCGCCCCGGTGACCCAAGCCCGCCTCCATGACGATTCTCAGCGGCGTTCGCTGCGGCAGGTCGAAGACCCAGCGGCCCTGGCTGTCCGTGCGACCCTCGAGCAGCTGGTTACCGGCTAAGTCCAGAACCCGTACCACCGCATTGACGGGGCGCTTGCCACCGCTGAATTTACTCTCCACCTGCACCTGCGTACCCTCCACCCATGCGAAGACACTGAGTCCATGGGACCAGGCCGAGGCGGCAGTCAGCAGAATGGCTGGCATGACCATCAAGCCCATCAAAGTGGCAAGAGGCCGTCGGATTTGGTCAGGATGCATCGGCTACCTCCTCTCGGTCCGGCGCCGGCGGCGCCTGCCGATTTTCCGCCGGCCGTTTGCCGGGCAGGAGACCGGGATCGACCTTTTTGAGAAAGGCGATGCAGAAGATCGTAATCACCCCCTCCACCACCATCACCGGAAGGTTGGCGCCCACCGCCAGGGCGGCGACCGCCATGAATTCCTTTTCCGTAAAATAGAGGGCGCTGCCCAGCAGCAGGGCGGACAGGAAGACGGCCAGAAAACCACAGGCGAAGCTCGCTGTCGCGGCGACTGACGGACGCCGCCAAAGGAGGCCGCGGAAGAGGTAGTGGCAGGCCAGGGCCGGCAGCGCCATGATGAGGGTATTGATCCCCAGGACGGTGATACCGCCATATTGAAAAAAGATGGCTTGAAGGGTCAATGCCACCAGAATCGCCGGCACTGCAGACCATCCCAGGAGGAGCCCCACGATACCGTTGAGGATCAGATGGACGCTGGCAGGCCCGACGTTGACATGAATCAGGCTGGCAACGAAAAAGGCCGATGAGAGGACGCCCACCTGGGCGATCCGGTCGTAATCCAATCGCTTGAGGCCGATGGCGGTGCCGGCGGCTGCCAGAGCAGCGCCGGAGATGAGAACCGGTGCGGACAACACCCCTTCGGAGATGTGCATGCTGATGGCCTTTGCGCAGATGATTCAGAAGCGGCTCGCAGCGCCGGTTTCAGGCATAAAAAAACCACGATCGGCCACCGTCTTCTTGACGTGAACGTCCACATGGACGCGGCTGCCTTCGTGGTCGAGCCACTGGCAACCGATTGGGTTGCCGGTAGGGTGCAATTGTATCGGATGAGGCTGTGAACAGACTTCAGTCTGCGGTTGATATGCACCTCTAACAAGCCCCACGAGCCCTGTCAAGCGCACCGGACGGCCGCAGACGGGCGGCCGTCGGACGGGTGTGGCCCATGGGCGCGAGAATTGCTCCCTATCGTTAGCCTTTGCGCCGTTGCTGTCGTCACAGATCACCCATGGGCGGAGGGGTTCGCGTGTGTGCCGCAGCTTATTGTCCACTGGAGAAAGGGCTTGACATTTTGGCGGTGATTCTCTACTCAGCGGCCAACTAGATGCCACCGCTTGGTGCTCGGGGGCACTCCCCGACTGAAAAGGGAATCCCGTGAAAATCGGGAACGGTCCCGCCGCTGTAATCCCAAGCCTTATGCCCGTGAGGGCCGGCGCATTCGCAAGCAGACCGCGCCGCGAAGTGCCGATCGGCGATGATGGCCACTGTCGCATTCACGGACGGGAAGGCCGCCGATCGAAGGGAGAGTCAGAAGACCTGCCAAGACGGTGAATGCGTGGTATGCCCTGGCGGTGATGGTAAAGCCCCGGCTGACGATATGGTTGCAGCCTATCGTTGGTGCGGGGCTTCTTGTTTTCGGCGGGGGCACACCATTAACGGCTCGTGGCAGCCAAACCGGAAGCGTGACAAGGAGAGCTTCATGACCTTACCCAGCAGTGTGAATGAGATTGTGGCCGGCATCGCCCCCATCAGCGCAGATTGGCGGACCAGGGCAGAGGCCCGCACCGCCGAATTGGCCATCCCCCCGCGGGCCTTGGGGCGCCTGCACCATCTGGCGGAGCAGATGTGCGCCATTCAGCGAAGCCTCACCCCTGCCATCGACCGCAAGACCGTGCTGGTACTGGCGGGGGATCACGGGGTCGCCCGCAAGGCGGTGAGCGCCTTCCCTCAGGAGGTGACCATGGCCATGGTGCAGGCCTTTCTGGTGGGCGGCGGGGGGATCAACGCCATTGCCCGTCACGTAGGGGCAGACGTCTATGTGGCGGATATGGGCATCATATCCGAAATCGATCATGCCGCCTGCACCAACAACGGTCACCTGCTCATCTCCAAAATTGCGGCGGGTACCGACGATATCTCGGAGGGGCCCGCCATGACGCGTGCCAACGCCGAACTGGCCCTGCTCACCGGCTTCGCCCACGCAACCCGACTGATCAACGGCGGGTGCGACGTTCTCGGTACCGGCGACATGGGCATCGCCAATACCACCCCTTCCGCCGCCATCGGCGCCGCCATCGTCGGGACGGGTCTGGAGGAGATGGTGGGGCGCGGCACCGGCCTGGACGACGAGGGGTTGGCGCACAAAAAGGCGGTCATTGCCCAGGCACTCGAGGTCAATCAACCCGATGCACAGGACGGCGTCGATGTGCTTGCCAAGGTGGGCGGTTTTGAGATCGGCGGCATCGCCGGGCTCATCCTGGCCTGCGCCTTTCATCGCAAGCCGGTCGTGGTGGACGGCTTCATCTCCACGGCTGGCGCCCTCATTGCCGCCGCCCTCTGTCCGGCCGCCCAGGGGTACATGTTCGCCGGACATTGTAGCGAGGAACCTGGCCATAAGCTCATGCTGGCCCACCTGGGCCTGGCGCCCATCCTCGACCTGGGGATGCGCCTGGGCGAAGGCACCGGGGGTGCCATGGCCATGAGCGTTATTGAAGGGGCTCTCAAGGTGTTCAAGGAGGTGATGACCTTGGAGGAGGCCGGGGTGACCTCGAATTAGATGGCCATCCGCCGAATCGACGAATAGACCAATTCTTCAACTCAAACCACCGGTTAACGGAACACGGTGCAACTCCGCGGCCCAATCGGCGCTGTAACCCCGCAACAGTGGTCCGCGCACAGCGTGCCACTGCTTCCCGCGGGAAGCGGGTAGGGCGCTTGGTACTGGGGAAGCCAGAAGACGAACCGGCGGCGGTGAACATGGAGCGCGATGGCAGAGGGCTTCGGCGGGAGGGCCCCCTCCCTTCGAAGCCTTTTTTTCAAATTAGAATAGAAGAAAAGGAGAAAAGATGAAAACTCAGATCTAAGCGGGGGATCGCGCGCCACCTGGCCGCCTTGTGTTTGCGCGGAGAGTTGGCTATGGTGGCGTGAACGCGGCGTCCGCAGTGCAATATGCACTTGGACGTTACCCCAATTGGCCACCTTGGCCGCTGGAGGGAGGCCATGTTGAGCAGGGCGTCGAAGCGAGTCCGCGGTTACGGATTCATGTCGCCTTCCTTTAGAACGCTTTTTCGACATCGCCCCTACGACCAGGATGCGGCTGGGGACCGATCGGAAAAGGCGCGGGCAGCACATTGACCGGGGTTCACCGCATACCCCATCAGACGGGTACCCTCCCATGCGAACACATCGAAATCCAGCCGGTGTTCATCCGCCGCTGGCCGCCTACAGCCATCAGATCGAACTGGATGCGACCGAACGGCTTTTGATACTCTCCGGTCAGATCGGAATGCGGCCAGACGGTTCCGTACCAGATGATCCGCTTGAACAGATGCGTATCGCCCTTGACAATGTCCGGCGAAATCTTGAGGCGGCCCATATGGGGGTCGCCGATATCGTAAAGGTGACCATCTACCTCACCCAATCGGTGGACGCTGATCAACGGCGGGCTCTTCTGCAGACATTCTTCGGCGCCAGTCAACCCTGCATGACGCTGCTGTACGTCACCGCCTTGGCAGCTTCAACGCTGAAGGTTGAGATCGATGTGATGGCATCGACGCAGTAGGCGCGGCGGATGCGGTTCCAGGTGTGGCGGCAGGCGCCGCAGTTCGGCGGATCGCTATATGCCGGCCGTCACCGATGGGTGCATCCTGGCCGCTGTCGCTGCGCCGCATGGCGATTTCGACCCCGGGGCGACCATTGAACCATTGTCACCCTTTGGTGAACCAGGATATCGCTGCGCACGGATCGCGCCAAATCTTCCAATGGCGTGAGAATACGGTTGGTCCAGCATCGGCGCTGCGCCGTCGCCACCACCGGTCACCTTAAGGTAGGGTAAATGGGTATACCGCCGCCGATTGACATCCAGATCCGCCATCTCACCCCAGCGGACACCGACCTCCTGCGGGCCCTGTTGCAGGTGTTTGGGGACGCTTTCGACGAGACAGATACCTATAGTCGCCGCCAGCCCGCGTCAACCTATCTGCGCGACCTGCTGCATCGGAAGATTTTCATCGCCCTTGTCGCCCTGAAGCAGGGCGCGGTCGTGGGCGGGCTCGCGGCCTATGAACTGCCGAAATTCGAGCAGGCGCGCAGCGAAATCTACATTTATGACCTGGCTGTCTCCGCCGCTCACCGGCGGGAGGGTATCGCGACGGCCCTTATCCAGACGCTTCGCCGCTTGGGCGCCAAACGCCAGGCGCATGTCATTTTCGTCCAAGCGGACACCACGGATGCACCTGCCATCGCTCTATACACCAAGCTTGGTGTGCGTGAAGCGGTGTATCACTTCGATATCCCCGTGCCGCGTTCTGGGTGACGCCAGGGTCGTCGGCTGGTGATCTTTGTAATTATCCGCCGATCCACGCTTGACAGATGACGGCGCGCCGCAGCGGTGCCATTCGTTACTCTGTTCGAGCGGCAGCGCGGCGCAGCCGACCCTGTTGGTTCGCAGATAACCTGATACCGCAATCGACGCCATGGAATCGCCCAGACTTTACCATGAGTTGGCTTGGCTGTGGCCCCTCTGGGGAACACCCACCGAATATGAGGCGTATGACGCCCACGTGGTGCACCTGATCGACGCCCACACCCGGATTCCTGTTCGCACCCTGCTCAACATCGGTTGCGGCTGCGGCAAGAATATCTTCAACCTCAAACGCAGGTTTGCTGTCACCGGTCTCGATATCGGCCCGAACATGCTCGCGCAGGCCCGCAACCTGAATCCTGAGTGCGACTTTGTGCAGGCCGATATGCGGCGCTTCTCGCTGGGGCGGCGCTTCGATGCCGTGCTCGTGGACGATGCCATTGCCTACATGACGACGAAGACGGAGCTTGGCGCCGCCCTCGCGACCGCTTGGCGCCATCTTGCCCCAGGCGGGGTGATGATCCTCACGCCCGATGAAACCCGGGAGCGCTTTGTTCAAAACCAGTCCCATGTCACTCGGGCCGCCGATGGTGAGTGTGCCCAAGGCAGGGAGGTGGTGTTTTTTGAGAACTACTACGACCCGGACCCCAGGGATAACCACTTCGAAGGCACCTTCATCATTCTGATTCGAGCGGAAGGGCGCCTGCGGATCGAGACCGACCACCATTTGCTGGGGCTCTTTTCCCGCCGCACCTGGTGCCAAGTCCTGGAAGATCTGGGGGGGCGGGTCCATTCGGCGTCCTATATCGAGGATGGCAAAACCTATCTCAGCTTTGCTTGCTTGAAGACAGAATAAGCCTGCGGGCGATGATGTGGCGGCCGCCCTCGGCGGTGGGCCACATCTGGGGTGCCAAGTCGATACGGGCGGGATGGGTCAGCAGCGCAGCTTTGAACGCAGCGATACAGGCGGACGATTGACCTGCCGCCCAGCAGGATAC
>JAAUYD010016863.1_pt1 | contig 78944 bp, 78 predicted proteins | sample 7278101 | NCBI WGS metagenome assembly JAAUYD01 (sample SAMN14350128, study PRJNA611818) | marine sediment metagenome | isolation source: surface marine sediment (0.6m) | place: French Polynesia: Moorea | collected 2018-08
CGTGTCCGCAGCGATGTGGCGACGAGCACCCCTCGGGTGGGCCGCACAGATGGATGGTCACCGGTCGGCAACGACCACAGAATCCCGCTTACAGCCCGACTCACCGTCGCACGTCGTGCTTGACACTCGAGCATCGGCACGGCTCACCCGCGACGCCGACGCAATTTCCGATCGTCTCGCCGATCGTTCCCTGATCCCTCCACCCGCCGCCCGAAGCGCTCGCAAGGGCCGACCCCCCGCCGTGGAGAGGTGCGATCGACAGCACCCGTGAGCGACCGAACCGCCTGGTCTGCCGGGGCGAATTGCCTTGACTCCGGGCGCTGGGAGCGCGTCCGTGGAAGGTAGACGACCACGAATGGAGGAGTCATGACCCTCTCACTACTTCGGACCCGATGGGCGGCGATCGGAGCGGCGGTGGCGGTGAGTCTCGGCGCCGGCGGTATCGGCATCTCCCAGGCGACCACGTCGTCGGGTGAACGGCCGATCTACGTGCCGATCGAGCCGTGCCGCCTGGCGGACACCCGGCCCGCCTTCCAAGTCGGCCCACGGTCTGCGCCGCTCGGCCCGAACGAGACCTACCCCCTCGCGGGATGGGGCAAGGTCGGCGGCTGCAACCTGCCCGGCGGCACGACCGGCCTGTCGCTGAACGTCACCGCAGTCGACCCCACCCTGGCGACGTTCCTGACCCTGTTCCCCGCCAGCAGCACGCTGCCGAACGCGTCCCACCTCAACCCGATGCCGGGCCAGCCTCCGACGCCGAACGCTGTGAACGTCGACCTCGACGGCGCGGGCCTGTTCAGCATCTACAACCTGCAGGGCTCGGTGCACGTGATCATCGACGTCGTCGGCTACTTCGACCACCACATCCACGACGACCGGTACTACACCGAAGCCGAGTCAGACGGCCGGTACTACACCAAGAGCGTGGCCGACAGCCGCTACGTCAGCGCCAAGCAGGACACCTTCTACTACGTCCCGGGCTCGATGCTCGAGATCCACGTCAACGACGGCCCGGCGACCGTCCACTTCGACAACTCGAGCGACGCCATCGTGCGCAAGACCGTGTCGGCGGGAACCATGCAGGTGCTCATCCCGGTTCCGTTCCCTGCCAGGCTCGGCGGGGCGTGGGGGAAGCTGGTCGACTACCGGGTGTCGTACAAGGTCGACAACGTCAACAGCTACATCACGAGCACCCGACTGATCAAGAGCAACAACTCGGGCGCCCACGTCGACATCGGATGGGAGTCCACGGACCGCAAATCGACCACCTACAGCAGCTACGTGGTGAACTGCTTCGACCCCGGCTGCCAGCTCGACTTCGTTCCGAACGGCAACTATGTGACCGTGTTGTTGGAGCTGGACTACGGCGGCATCGGCGACCCGCACGACATCACGATCGGCGGGGTCCTCCTCCGGGTGTCGTACGACGGTTGAGCCGCTCGACGCCGGAATCCTGAGAGGGCGCCCGCACCGCCGGGCTCCCTCTCGTGGGAACCCAACCTCAATGTCGGATCACCCTCATCCCGGCGGTCGTATCCCCGGCGCACCCCCAGCGCCTAGCGTCGGGGGTCATGCAGCGGTCGCGGAGACCACGACCGAGCCGGCCGAGGGGGACGGGTGCACGCTGAACCATCATTCACCGTCGGGATCGAGGAGGAGTACCTCCTCGTCGACCGCGAGACCCGCGACCTCGTCGCCGAACCCCCGGCCGAGCTGATCGAACGCGGGGCCACCGAGACCGACGGTCTGATGACCACCGAGTTCCTGCAGTCGCAGCTCGAGGTCGGCACCACCAAGTGCGCCTCGGTCCCGAAGGCTGCGGCCGAGATCCGCGCGCTGCGGCGCACGCTCTCCGACCTCGCCGGCGAGTACGGGTACGCGATCGTCGCCGCGTCGACGCACCCGTTCGGCGACTGGACGGCGCAGCGGTTCACCAAGCGAGAGCGCTACGACAAGCTGGCGCAGGACCACGGGGTCATCGCCCGCCGGATGCTGATCTGCGGCATGCACGTCCACGTCGGCATCGACGACGACGATCTGCGGATCGACCTCATGGAGCAGGCGACCTACTTCCTCCCCCACGTGCTCGCGCTGTCGACGTCGTCGCCGTTCTGGCACGGCTACCCGACCGGTCTGCGCTCCTACCGCCTCTCGATCTTCGACGGCATGCCGCGCACCGGCCTGCCCGAGGTGTTCGATTCGTGGGCCGAGTACCAGCGCCACGTCGGCGTCCTGGTCGCCGCGGGCCAGATCGAGGACGCCAGCAAGATCTGGTGGGACCTGCGGCCGTCCGGCCGGTTCCCGACGCTCGAGATGCGCATCGCAGACGTGTGCACCACTGCGGCCCACGCCGCGTCGCTCGCCGCCCTCTTCCAGTCCGTCCTGGCGATGTTGTGGCAGCTCCGGCGCGACAACCAGCGTTGGCGCAACTACTCGATCGGCCTGATCCAGGAGAACCGGTGGCGCGCGCAGCGCTACGGCATCGACGAAGGGCTGATCGACTTCGGCATCGGCGAGGTGGTCCCCTGTGCGCAACTGGTGGAGGAACTGGTCGAGATGCTCGCTCCCGCCGCCCGACGCCTCGACTGCTTCGACGAGCTGCTCGGTGTTCGTTCGATCATGACCGACGGCACCTCGGCCCACCGGCAGATGGCGGTGTACGAGGAGTGCCTCGCGGACGGCGCCGATCAGCAGGAGGCCGTCCGCCGGGTCGTCGACTTCCTCATCGACGAGACCGTCAACTTCTGACGGTCGCCCCGCTCCGCGCTGCGCGCCATTCACCGAACCGTTGGGCCACGTCGACGATGGCGACGGCGGCGCCGACCACGATCGCCACCTCGGCTGCGATCCGGAAGCGCGGGATCCCGTAGACGAACGCGATCATCGCCACGGACAGCGCGGTGACGGCGAGCAAAGGCCATCGGGGTTGGCGGCTCGGCCAGCGCCAGAGCCCGTAGGCGGCCAGCGGCGCCAGCAGCCAGTACTGCCAGAGCCCGATGCGGCTCGCCCACGGCTCACGCCCCTCGAACTGGTTGAAGCGGATCACCTGCTCGGTCTCCCACACGCTGAGCCCCCGCCCGAGCCGGGCGGCCACGACGACCGGCACCCGGTCGAGGTGGTCGCCGACGAAGTCGACGGCCTCCTCACGGTAGATCCGCGACTGCACCGACTCGTCGGCGCCCTCGGGGATCGGCACCCGGCGGGTGCAGGCGAGGCTCCACCACCCGATCTCGTCGCCGGAGTAGGTCTCCTCGCAGTTCGCCCCCGCCAGCGTCAGACCGTCCTGGGTGGACATGAACGTCGGCTCGTCGAACCGGATCTGGTTGCGGATCACCCACGGGCTGACCACGAGGACCGCCACGGCGCCCGCCACGGCGAGGTGGGAGATTCGCGTCCTCCAGGCGAGATCACCGGCGCGCAGGGTCAACGGGACGACGAGCACCGTGCCCAGGAGGAGCAGCTCGGAGCGGGCCAAGCCGGCGAGGCCGACGGTGGCGCCGAGTGCGCCGGCGATCAGCAGATCGGCGCGGCGGTCGTACGCGTAGACCGCAAGGAGGACCGCCACCACGGTGCCGGCGGCGAAGGTCTCGGACATGATCAGCGCGTCGTTGATCCAGAGGTTGGCGTACACGGCGGCGACCGCCGTCGCCGCCAGCGAGACCCAGCGGCCGAGCAGCCCGCGGGCGAGCAGACCGATCCCCGCGACCACCAACGTGCCGTAGACCGCCATCGCGTATCGCTGCGTCAGGCTCAGGTTGTCGTCGACCCACGACACGGGCGACAGCGCCAGCGCGGTGAGCGGGGGGTGGAGTGCCGAGTACGCGTCGGACATCCACGGGTGCTCGAACCAGCGACCGTCGGCGATTCTCGCCGCCTGGCCGAAGTAGTGGAGCTGGTCGCCGACCACCTCGTCGCCCGGTTTGGCGGCTGCGACGTACCCGAGGCGTACCACGGCGGCGCCGGCGACGAGCGCGGCGAACACGAGGCGATAGGTCCGCCGGTCGGGCGACGACGAGGCGACGTCCTCGGTCACGCCATGCCTAGCCGTTGTCGTAACCGGCGGTGATCTTCTCGTCGACCCGCTGGCCGCTCTCGCCCTCGGGGCCGAAGGCGTCGACGATCTCCCGCAGACCGTCACGGTCCGGCACGTCGCCCCTCGGCATCGGCTGGCCGGGCATCTCGGCGACGTGGATCGTCTGGGTCGGGAAGGCGAAGTCGACGCCCAGTCGGTCGGCGAGGCGCATGATGTCGAGGTTCAGCACGTGGCGGGTGCGCAGCTCCTCGTTCCAGTCCTCGGCGTCGATGAAGCAGTAGACGAGCACGTCGAGGCTCGCCGCACCGAAGCCGTGGAACTCGACGATGTAGTAGTCCGTGCGCATGCCGGGGTTCGCCCGGATGACCGCCCGGATGCCCTCGACGAAGGCCTGCATCTGATCGGGCGTCGTGTGGTAGGCGACCGAGCGTCGTCTTGTAGCGCCGCCAGTGGCGACGGCCCATGTTGTCGACGCCGGCGTCCATCAGCCGGCCGTTCGGCACCGTGACCTGCGAGTTGTAGAACGTCCGCACCCGGGTCGAGCGGAAGCCGACCTGCTCGACCGTCCCCTCGACGCCGTCGACGACCACCCAGTCCCCCACCTCGAACGGCTTGTCGGCGAAGATCGTCACGCCGCCGAGCAGGTTGCGCACCGTGTCCTGCGCGGCCAGGGCGATCGCCAGACCACCGAGGCCGAGGCCGGCGATCAGCGACGTGATGTTGACGTCGAGGTTCGACAGGACGAACAGGATCCCCAGGATCGTGGCGAACAGGCGCAGCGTCGTCCGCAGCAGCGGCACGAGGCTGTCGTCGAGGCGAGAGTCGGTGAGCTCGGCCCGCCGGGCGAGCACGTCGGTGAGGACGTCGATGAGGCGGTACGCGACGAGCACGACGGCGACCGCGCTGACGAGCGCGGCGATCTGGGTCACGACGTCCTCGACGTCGACATCGAACTGGAGCAGCGGGAAGCCGACCAGCGTCGTGAGGCCCACCGTCAGCAGGAACAGCGCTCGGCCGAGCCGCTTGCGCTCGACGTTCCAGAACGCCAGGTCCTCGCCGGCGAATCGTCGCCGGATGACGGCCGCGATCACCTGGACCACGACGAAGTGGACGACCACCGCGATGACCACCAGGAGGCCGACGCCGAGGTACTGCTCGACCTGCACGCCGAGGATCTCGTCGTCGAACCAATCAGGCACGTCGGAACCTCGGGCGCGGCGGCGTCACCGCATGAACGCTAGTGAGCGCTCTCGCGCCGATGGAGGATGCGCCGGGTCGCATCGCCGACCCGCAGCGGCGGCGTCAGGCGAGGTAGCCGGTGATGTCGACGATGAAGTCGGTCTGCGCATCGGGCGCGCCGTCGACGAAGACCTTCATCTGCCGGCTCCCGTCGAGCTGCACCATCGTCCCATTCGCCAAGACGACACCGGGACCGGCCCAGTTGATCGACGACGTCGCGAACGTCGATGCGTCGCCGGGCGCCGTCGCCACGAAGCCTGCCGACACCGTGCCGACGATCGTCAGGTTGAACGTCACCGCCGTCGCATCGGGCGGCACCACGTCGCTCGCCGTCACCGCGCCCGTGCCGAGATCGATCGCGTCCTTCACCGACACCACCCGGCCGGCACCGACACCCAGCGGCCCGTCCTCGAACCGCGAGTCGTACGTCCGGAACGGTGCCACCGGGTAGAGCACCGACGGCAGCCTCGGTATCGGCGGCGGTTCGAGCAGGTTGACCCAGGTGCCCGGTGTGCCGCCCTTGGTGCAGAACCACAGATCGCCGTCGGTGTCGGCATAGATCTCGCCGGCCTCGTGAGCGATCGCGGTCCCGGCCGGGGCGGGACCGGATGCGACCACACGAAGGGCCGCTCGCTCCCCCGAGAGCTCCGCCCCGAGGCTCGTGGACCCCGAACCGCTGCCGACGACGCCGATCTCCTCGCCGGTGGCGAGCACCGCCGTGCCGCCGAGGGCCTCCAGGCCGGTCCCGCCTCCATCGTGGTTCGCTCGCATCGCGACCGCAGTGACCTCGCTCGTGAAGCCGTTGATCCCGCGACCGTTGACACCGTCGGCCTGCCCGTAGACCCCGGTTGCGGCGTCGCCGCTCGCGATGCCACTGACGGCCCCACCGAACGTGCCGGTCGCGACGCCTCGAATCGACACGCCGGATTGCCCCGACGCAGTGCCCGAGACCGCCGTGCCGCCCGCCTGGTCGTTGACGCCTCGCAGGCCCGACGAGCCAGCGTGGTCGGACCGACCGATCACACCCGCACCTCCAGTCTGATCGGTGTATCCGTACACGCCGTGCTGATGCGCGGACGCCAAGGCGTATCCGGCCACGAGGGCGTTGTAGAACGCGAAGCTCTCGAACCTCACTTCCCCGGGTGCGAGGTTGTGGACCAGGAAGCCGACCTTGTCGTCGCCAGTGTGCGCGATCTCGGTCGAGATCGTGCCTGAGTGCAGCCCACCGACGTCGACGCTGTCGCTGTCGGCGGCAGCTGCCGTCGAACCCGTTCCGACGGCGGCGACCGCCCCCGCTGCTGCGGCGCCGGCGGCCAACTTGAAGACGTGACGCCGAGAGGCGGGGTCGGGCAGGGAGGCGTCGACGCCGGCGTCTTCGGTCGGTGCGCTCTCGGCGACGGCGACTGCGCGCTCGCGGGTGGCCATCGAGGCGACGAGTTGCCGGAGCTCGCCGACCTCGCGTCGCAGCTCCTCGATCTCCGAGGTGTCGTCCGCCGAGGCGATCGCTGTGTCGGGTTGGTCCATCGGGCGAACGTAGCCCAAGCCGCGGGCCGGAGAAGTCGTCGCCGAGACCGTCAGCTCTTGTGGTGTTGCGCCCTGCGTCGACGCGGCTCAGTAGGGGCCGACGGTGGCCTGCTCGTTGAAGCTGTGGAGCAGCGGGCCGAAGCGGCCCATGTCGACGCGGCACAGGCTCGCCTGGCCGAGGTGGCAGTGGAACATGATGTCCATCGTCGTGTTGAGCGCCCAGCCGACCGCAGCCTTGATCGGCGACACGTGGCTGACGACCACGATGTGGCGGGAGTGGATGCGATCGGCGAGCGCCTCGCACGCCACCCTCACCCGCGCGTCGAGCGCCCCGAAGCTCTCGCCGCCCTTGGTCGCGTACATCGAGTTGGTCTTCCAGGACTGCCAGACCTCGGGCGGCACCTCTCCGGCCGGCACGCCCTCGTACTCGCCGTACGCGAGCTCGACCCATGCGTCGTCGACCACGACGTCGCGACCGAAGAACGATGCCGTCTCCTGCGCCCGCTGGAGCGGGCTCGAGATCACCTCGTCGACGTCGCCGATCAGGTCGGCGATCGCCTCGGCCTGCTTGCGGCCGATCTCGTCGAGCGGAGGATCGAGGCGGCCCTGGAGCAGACCCTGCTTGTTCGCATCGGTGCGTCCGTGCCGGACGAGGTAGAGCACCGACTCAGTGAACCACACACGCGTCAGCGCGTCGGCAACGCGAGCTGACCCGTGCGCCGGAACCAGGCCCGACGATCCGCGTCGCGCAGGCCGGCGTGGCGGACGATCCACACGCAGAGGCCGATCCCGATGATCTCCAGCGGCACGTTCCACCAGCCGCGACTCGCGACCGGGTGGGCGGCACCGTCGAAGCCGAACCCGCCGAACGGCCACCAGAACACGGTGGTGTCGGTCCACGCGCCGGTGAACACGAGATGCAGCAGCGTGCCGACCGGCAGACCGAGCAGCATCTTGCGGATCGGCTTGCGGCCGGGCGTCGCCAGCATCAGCACCGCGAGCAGCGCAACGCTGAACGTCACGCTGTGCAGCACGCGCGCCCCGCCGAAGGGCGCATCGACGAGCGCCGGCAACACGGCGCCGACGGCGAGGAGCCGGTAGTCGAACGACGGATCCCGGAAGACGAACCACACGGCCAGCACCACCGTGCCCAGGAACCAGAAGAACATCGCCGCCAGCGTACGGCCGCTAGATCACGAGGATTCGGCCGCACTGCGGGCAGTCGGCCAGGCCGCCCGACGACGCCGCCTCGTCCTTCACGACGTCGACCTCGGCGGCCGACAGGTCGAGGTGGCAGCCCTCGCAGCGCGACCCGGCCAGCGTTGCCGCGGCCACGACGTGCTGCTCACGGAGCCGGTCGTAACGCCTGAGCGACGCCTTGTCGACCTCGGCCCTGAGACCCTCGAGCCGCTCGGCGATGCGCTCGAGCTCCCCGTCGATGTCGGCCTCGGCGGCCGACAACACCTCGTCGGCGGCGATGAACGCCTCGCGCAGCGCCTCCTCCTGGCCCAGCACCTCGGTGAGCTCGTCGTCGATCCGGGCCTGCTCCTCGAGGGCGGCCAGCTCCTCGTCGTCGATGCCGCTGCGGGTCTCGTTCACGGTCGCGATCTCGCTCTGCAGCGCCTCGGCCTCCCTCGGGGCGATCACGGTCTTGAGCTGCGCCTGCAGCCGATCACGCTGGGCATCGAGGTCGTGCGACTTCGACTCGCACTCCTCGATGACGCCACTCAACTCGTCGAGACGCTGCCGCATCACCTTGCGCGACTGGTCCCAGCGCACCAGGGCATTGCGGGCGGCCTGCATCTGCTCGCGCTCGCCGAGATGCTCACGCCGGTGACGGAGCTGGTCGGCCATCGTGTCGGCGGCCTGCAGCTCGAGCATGGGATGCGTCATCGCCGCACCCCGCCCGCGACCCGGCAGTCGTCGTCAGCGGCACGGACCGACGCGCTGGCTGAGCGGCACCGACGGGAGCGGGGCGTTCGGGTCGAGCACATCGGGTGGGATGGTAGTGCCGCTCTCGACCTGGCCGAAGATCGGCACCGGTGGCAGCGTCGTCGTCGGCACCGTCTCGACCGGCAGGGTCGTCACCGACGGTGTGGTCACCGGTGGCGTGGTGACCGGTGGATCGGTCGCCGGTGGATCGGTCGCCGGTGGTGCCGTCGGCGGCGGTGCCGGTGGATCGGTGCTCGGCGGTGCGTGCGGGGACCGGAAGCCCTGCGGCGCCGGCGTCGCAGCCGGGTCGTCAGCCGGCGGCACGGTCGCGGGCGTCTCGTAGCCGACGATCTGGAACAGGCACTCGTTGCCCGGCAGGTACAGGCGGGCCGGGCCGCGAGGCTGCGAGTCGGGCCGGTCCCAGTCGGCGAACTCGAACTGCTCGAGGCCGATCTCTTCCATGTAGGCGCCCCAGATGCGCGCCGGGAACGTGCCACCCTGCACGCGCGGCACGCCGGCCGCCTCGAACTCGGGGATGCCTCGCATCGGCGTGTACCGGTCGGGGTCGCGCACCATCACCGCCGTCGACAGCTCGGGTGTGGCCCCGACGAAGAACGCCGTCCAGTTGTTCTGCTGGGTGCCGGTCTTGCCGAAGGCGGGCCGGCGGCTGGCGAAGTCGGCCAGGCTACGACGGGCGGTGCCGCCGGTCAGCACGCCCTTCATCACATCGACCGCCGTCAACGCCACGTTGCGGTCGAGCACCCGAGCGCCCTCGGCGGCGTGGGTGTAGATGCGAGCGCCCGAGGCGTCCTCGATGTACTCGACGTAGTACGGCTCGTGGTGCACGCCCTCGTTGGCGATCGTCTGGATGCCGGCCGCCATGTCGAGCGTGCTCAGCTCGTTGGCGCCCGTGGCGAACGCCGAGAACGGCTGGATCGGCTCGCGTTCCGTCGCCGGTTGCCCCTGGTAGAGGTACGGGTTGGCCGCCATCCGGTACACCGTGTCGACCATCCGGTTGAGCCCGACGATCTGCGAGGTGCGCGCGAACGCGCAGTTGATCGACCGCACCGTGTGACGCCGGAGCGTGTCGACCCCACCGCTGACCCCGCCGCGGATCTCGAACGTCGGGTTGACCGGGTCACCGACGTTCGGGAGTCGGCACGGGTGCGTCCCGTCGACGACGTCGTCGGGGGTCGCCCCGGCCTGCAGGGCGGCGGCGAGGATGAACAGCTTGATGCTCGACCCGGTCTGGCTCGGCGCCAGGGCCAGGTTCACCTCGCGCTGACCGGGGATGAAGCCCTTGCCGCCCACCATCGCCCTGATCGCGCCGGTCCTCGTGTCGAGCGAGGTGAGTGCCGCGTCGATGCCGGTGAAGTTGTCGGGCAGCTCGTCGCGGGCCTCCTCGGCCCGGGCCTGCAAGAACGGGTCGAACGTCGTGTGGATGTTCAGACCACCGCGGTGCAACCGTGTGTACCGCTCGTCGTAGGTGTCGCCGAGGATGTCGCTGCGATTGAGCAGGTAGTCGCGCAGCGCCTCGGTGAAGTACGTCCGCTTCGTGGCTCGCTCGGCTCGGGCGCGCACGCGTTCGGGGATGACGAACGTCTCCTCGACCTCGGACCGCTCGGCCTCGGTCAGGAGCTCGTCGTCCTCGAGCCGGTTCAGGACCAGGGCGAACCGGTTGCGGCTCTGCTCGGGGTTGATGATCGGGTCGTACGTCGACGGGGCCTGCACCATGCCGGCGAGGAACGCCGCCTCGATGAAGTCGAGCTCTTGCACCGACTTGCCGAAGTAGGTCTCGGCTGCGGCGCCGATGCCGTACGAGTTCTGCCCGAAGAACACCGTGTTGAGGTACCGCTCGAGGATCTCCTCCTTGGTCTTGTGCTTCTCGAGCCGCACCGCGTAGGTGATCTGCAGCAGCTTGTAGCGCCCGTCGCGTGGGAAGCCGGCCATGAAGTCGTTCTTGACCACCTGCATCGTGATCGTCGACGCGCCCTGGATCGGCCCCTCGGTCGACAGGTTCGACAGCGTGGCGCGGAACAGGCTCCGCACGTTCACGCCCTTGTGGACGAAGAACTCGTTGTCCTCCACGGCGAGGAACGCGTCGATCACCTCCTGGGGCACGTCGTCGATCGAGACCGGCTGGCTGTTCTCGACTTCGAACGACGCGATCTCGTTGCCCTGCACGTCGAACACGGTCGTCCGTGCCGACAGGTCGGCGAAGTCGGGCAGCTCGACCGGCGTCTCCTCGTGGGCGTTGGCGATCCGCCAGATCCGGGGCGCCACCGCGACCACGGTGGCGGACATGAGCAGAGCGCCGGCGCCGATGACCAGCGCCAATCGGAACACCCAGCTGAACCGCATCACAACGGCGTCGACACTACCGACGCACCCTCGCCGGATGGTGGCAGTCGCGACGACCCGGAACGGGGCGGATGCGTTGCCGGCACGACGATCGCCGACCCGATGCCGACCCGATGCCGACCTGGTTCTCACCGGACACCCACGAGAGGCCCACCGGATGCCGACCGGCCCGCGTCGCTGCCCTACGGTCTGGCGCCATGGCCAACGAGCAACGACCATTCCGATTCGGCGTGCAGGTCAACGGCACCGGAGACCGCCAGGAGTGGGCCGACCTCGCCCGGCGGGTCGAGGCCAACGGGTACGCCACCCTGACGATGCCCGACCACTTCAACGACCAGCTCGCGCCGGTGCCGGCGCTGCAGGCGGCCGCCGACGCAACCACGACACTGCGGTTGGGCGCACTGGTCTACGACAACGACTACAAGCACCCGGTCGTGCTCGCGAAGGAGCTCGCCACGATGGACGTGCTGTCCGACGGCCGGGTCGAGATCGGCCTCGGCGCCGGGTGGATGATCAGCGACTACGAGCAGTCGGGCATCCCGTACGACCGGCCCGGCGTCCGGGTCAGCCGGATGATCGAGGGCCTCGCCGTCATCAAGGGCGCGCTCGGGCCGGGTCCGTTCTCGTTCGCCGGCGAGCACTACACGATCACCGACTACGACGGCACGCCAGCGCCGATGCAGTCACCACCGCCGGTGCTGATCGGCGGTGGTGGGCCACGCGTGCTGCGGTTCGCCGCCCGCGAGGCCGACATCGTGGGCATCAACGCCACGCTGACGTCGGGCGCCGTCGACCAGTCGACGTTCGAGTCGATGACCGCAGAGGCGACCGATGCGAAGGTGCAGATCGTTCGGGACGCCGCCACCGAGGCAGGCCGTCTCGCGGACATCGAGATGAACATCCGCGCCTTCATGGTGTTCGTCACCGACGACCCCGATCAGGGGCTCGAGACGCTCGCAGGCTTCACCGGTGCGCCGAAGGAGGTCATTGCCGCCTCGCCGTTCGCGCTCGTCGGCCCGGCGAGCAAGATCATCGACGAGCTGCAGGAACGTCGCCAACGGTGGGGTTTCAGCTACGTGATCGTCGGCCAGAACGACATCGAACCGTTCGCCCCGGTCGTCGCCGCCCTCGCCGGCACGTAACGATCGGCGCCACGAAGGATCGGTGTCAGGCACCGTCCGTCACGCGGGCGGGACGGTCGTCTCGTCGAGGCGGACGAGGATCGCCTCCTGGTGGCTGACCACCACGATCCCGTCGCGGCACCAGCACATCGGCTGTGGGCCGTCGAAGCGCTGCAGTGTGAGCGCCGCGTCGCTGGTCAGCTCGGTCACGCCCCACCGGGGTGTGTCGTTCGCCAGGTCGGCGACGCGAGCGACGCCGAGCTCGATCGCGACGCCTGCTCCGTCGATCGGCCGGGACCACACCGCTGCCACCGAGCTGCCGTCCGGTGAGACGGCGGCGGCCAGGTTGGTCGACCCCTCTCCGGCGGGGTCGAACGCCACCACCCGCCCGGTGTCGAGCTCCCACAGCTCGTACTCGAAGCGGACCTGGCCAGGGCCGATGGGCACGGCCGAGGCGACGAGCACCGTGTCGCCGTCGTCGCTGACGGAATGTGCGACCCCGGACGCGAGATCCGTCTCCAGACGCAGCTGCGTCAGGTCGCCGTCGGTGAGATCGAGCAGCCAGAACACCGCCGACGCGTCCGGTGGCGCGGCCTGGATCACCAGGGCACGGTCGGGGTCGAGCGGCAGCAACGACGACGGATTCGCAACCCCGGGCAGGATCGGCGTCAGCGGGTCGACCTCGCCGGTCGATGCGTCGACGGTTGCATACGACAGCGGCGGATCACCATCCGTCGGGGCGAGCGCCGCGAGCCGATCCGCGCCGGGCACGAACCTGGGGGCGAGCAGCAGGCCCGCATCGTCGAGAGGTGTGGTCGAACCGTCGACACCGACCACCCAGTGCGTGGTCTCCTGCGCGAACTGGATCTCGTCGCCGCCGGTGAACCGAGAGCTGTCGCTCGACCACGTCAGCTGCCGCCAGCCGAATCCCTCGAGCTCGTGACAGGTCGGTGTCGCGCCAGCGACGAGCTCGACGACGCACGCCCGCCGCGCAGTGTCCCGGTACGCCGCCCACCGGCCGTCAGGCGAGACGGCGATGCGGAAGTCCGCAGGATCAGGCCCGCTCTCGAACGTCATGTCGATCGTCTCGGCCACCGTCGGCTCCCACCACGAGGTCGCCGGCTCGAGCGGTGCGAGCGTCGTCGTGGGCGGGACGGTCGGCAGCGTGTCGGCGGGCAGTTGCTCGTCGCCGTCGCCGGTCAGCACCGCCAGTACCACGATGACCAGCACGGCAGCGGCCACAGCACCGATGACCGCGAAGGTCTGGGGCCGCCACAGAGTCGGCCGCGGCTCGGCACGCTCGGGCTCGGTCGCAGCGTCGGCGAGCACCCGCCGGAGGCCGGCGTCGACGTCGAACGCCTCGGCCGCATCCGCGAACGCGGCCCGAGAGGCGGTGCGTGCGAGCTCGTCGATGGTCGTCATCGTTCGACCCCCAGTCGGTCGGCCAACGTCTGTCGGGCGGTGTGCAGCGATCGCTTCACGGTGCCCTCGCCGATCTCGAGGATCTCGGCGATCTCGGCGACGGACAGATCGTCGAAGTAGTGGAGCGCCACCACCGACGCCTGTCGCAAAGACAGCGTCCGCACGTGGTCCCAGAACTCGTCGGGCGTCGGATCCTCGTCGACGGCCCGTCGCACGGGGAGCCGCGCCAGCGCCCGACGTTCGCGCCGGGCGCGGCGATGGATGTCGCGGCAGCGGTTGATCGCCACGCGCCGCACCCAGGCCCCCGGCTTGTCGAGCCTGCTGACCCGTTCCCAGTTGCGGAACGCGCTCAGCATCGCCTCGTGCGCGACCTCGGCACCACGCTCGCGGTCGCCGGTCAGCGACGTCGCGATCGCGACGATCGCGTTGATCTCGCTGCGATACAGCTCGTCGAACGTCACGTCGACGATCGTCTGCCCATTCGGACCCACATCACCACACACGACACAGCAACGAACTGGGTTGTCGCTCGATCGAGAACTCCCGCCGCCACCCACTCACGAGATGTGCCTGGGACATCTCGTGACTAGGCGGCGAAGCTGCGGCCCTTTTCGACGACGGTGATGCCGTTGGGGCTCCGCGTGAAGTGCTTGGCGTCCTCCTCGGCGTCGAGGCCGATCCGGGCGTAGTCGGGCACCACGACGTTCTTGTCGATGATGCAGCGCTTCAGACGTGCACCGGCGCCGACGTGCACGCCCTCCATCAGGATCGAGTCGGTCACGTGCGCGTCGTGGTCGATGAAGACGCTCGGACTGATGATCGAACGCTCGACGTGGGAGCCGGACACGATCGAGCCCTGGCAGAGCAGCGACCCGTCGACGAACGACGGCTCACCGCCGACGCCGCGCGACACCTTCGCGGGCGGCAGCGCCTTGCGGTGGGTGTAGACCGGCCAGCTGTCGTTGTAGAGGTTGAACACCGGCACCGGGGCGATGAGGTCCATGTTCGCCTCGAAGTACGAGTCGAGCGTCCCGACGTCGCGCCAGTATCCCCGCTCGCGTTCGTCCTGACCGGGGACGTCGTTGGTCGAGAAGTCGTAGACCTGGGCGAGCCCCTGGCGCGTCAGCGCCGGGATCACGTCGCCACCCATGTCGATGAGCGGTGCGTCGGTGTTGGGGGTCACGACGTCGATGAGGGTCTGGGTGTCGAACAGGTAGTTGCCCATGCTGGCGAGGCAGCGGCTGTCGTCGCCAGGCATCGTCGGCGGGTTCTCGGACTTCTCGTGGAAGTCGCGAATCGTCCCGTCGGCATCGCTCTCGATCACCCCGAACTCGCGGGCCTCGGTCTGCGACACCGGGATCGCGGCCACCGTCACGCCGGCGTCGCTCGACACGTGGTGCGCCAACATCTGGCTGACGTCCATGCGGTAGATGTGGTCGGCACCGAAGACGGCGACCACGTCGGGCCGGTCGTCGTTGATCAGGTTGAGGTTCTGGTAGATCGCGTCGGCCGAACCCTGGAACCACTGCGGGCCGCGTCGCATCTGGGCCGGCACGGGCGCCACGTAGTTGTCGAGCAGGTCGGAGAAGCGCCAGGTCTGGGAGATGTGGCGGTCGAGGCTGTGGCTCTTGTACTGCGTGAGCACGACGATCCGCAGCATCCCCGAGTTCGCGAAGTTCGACAGTGCGAAGTCGATCAATCGGTAGGTACCACCGAACGGCACCGCGGGCTTCGCCCGGTCGTTCGTGAGTGGGAGGAGCCGCTTCCCCTCGCCGCCGGCCAGCACGATCGCGAGCACCTTGGGATCAGCCATCGACCCGCAGGGTAGCGAGATGCGGGGTACCCGTCGACCGTTCGCCGCGAAGCCCCTACCCTGGCGCGGTGCCTCCCGCCCGCCTGTCCCCCCGACTGCTTCTGGCTGCCTGCGTCCTGATCGTCGGCGGATGCGCCGACGGCGACGACAGCTCGGGCGCCACCGTCAGCCCGGCGACCAACGAGGCGACCGGCGGCGACCGGTACCCCGACGTGCTCGCAGCGGATGCCACGTTCGACGCCGACAGCGAGACCTGGACGTTCAGCGCCACGCTCTCGTCCCCCTACGACACACCCGAGCGGTACGCCGACGCCTGGCGCGTCGTCGGCCCGGACGACGCCGTCTACGGCGTGCGCGAGCTCACCCATGACCACGCCGCCGAACAGCCATTCACCCGGTTCCTGTCGGGTGTCGAGATCCCCGACGACGTCACCGAGGTCACCATCGAGGGTCGCGACCAGGCCAACGGCTACGGCGGTCTCACCGTGACGATCCCCCTCAGCAGGAGTTGACCGTGAACCACCCCTCCCCCACGGCGCCCGCCGGCGTCGGCGACGACATCCGACTGCTCGGCAGGCTGATCGGCGACGTGCTGCGCGAGCAGGCCGGCGACGGCACGTTCGAGCTGGTCGAACGCGTACGCCGGATCGCCGTCCACGCCCGCCGCAACGACGAGAACCCGGTCGAGCCGCTCATCGGCGAGCTCGCCGATGCCGACATCCATGACGCACTCCACCTCATCCGCGCGTTCGGCTGGCTGTCGCTGCTCGCCAACACCGCCGAGGACCTCAACCTCGAACGGCGGCGCCGCTACCACCGGGATGTCGGCACCGCCCCGCAGGAGGGCAGCGTCGAGGCGAGCATCACGCGCCTGATCGCCCGGGGTGTGCCCAGCAAGCGGATCATCGCCGAGCTCGAGCAGCTGATGGTCACCCCGGTCATCACCGCGCACCCGACCGAGGTCAGGCGCCAGACGGTGCTCGATCACGTCGACCGCGTCGCGGCGCTGCTCGACCTCCGCTGGCGGTCGATCGACAGCCCCAGCGAGGTGGCCGAGATCGACGAGCAGCTCCGCGTCGAGGTGCTGACGTTGTGGCAGACCGCGAAGTTGCGGCTCTCGAAGCTGCGGGTCTCCGACGAGATCGGCGAGGCGCTGCGCTACTACCGCTCGAGCATCTTCGAGACGGTGCCGCGCCTCGAGCGCGACGTCGAAGCGCTCGTCGAGCAACACCTCGGCGCCACCATCAGCAACCCGCGAGCGATCTCGATGGGCTCGTGGATCGGCGGCGACCGCGACGGCAACCCGTTCGTCACCGCCGCCGTGCTCCGAGATGCCGTCCAGTCGCAGGCGACCGAGGCGTATCAGCACCATCTCACCGCGCTCGCCGACCTGGCCCGCAACCTGTCGATGTCGAGCCGCCTCGTCACCCCGACGCCTGCGGTCGAGCAGCTCGCGGCGGCGTCACAGGACGACTCCCCGTTCCGCGCCGACGAGCCGTACCGCCGCGCGCTGCGCGGCATGCACGCCCGCCTGTGGGCCATGGCCGCGGGCGTGCTCGACCAGGTACCCGGCCCCGAGCGACACGCTCGGCTGCCCGCCTACCACTCGGTCGACGAGCTGATGGCCGACCTCGACGCAATCGCGACATCGCTCCACTCGCACGGTGCGGGAAGCCTCGCCGACGCCCGCATCGATCCGGTCCGGCGCGGCGTCGCCATCTTCGGCACCCATCTCTGCGGCCTCGACATGCGGCAGAACAGCGGCGTGCACGAAGAGGTGCTCGCCGAGCTCTTCCGGGTCGCCGGCGTCACCGACGACTACCTCGCACTCGACGAGGACGACCGCATCGCCCTGCTGACCGCCGAGTTGGGTGGGCAACGCCCGTTGGCGGCGCCGTTCGGCAGCTACAGCCCGGTCACCCGAGGCGAGCTCGACGTGCTGCGCGAGGCCGCGTCGGCACACGACCGCTTCGGCGACCGGACCATCCCGCACTACGTGATCTCGATGGCGACGTCGGTCAGCGACGTGCTCGAGGTGGCCGTGCTGCTCAAGGAGGTCGGCCTCGTCCGGGTCGACCCCGCGGACGGCACGATCACGAGCTCGCTCGACATCGTGCCGCTGTTCGAGACGATCGACGACCTGCGCAACGCCCATCACACCCTGACGGCCCTGCTGACCCACGAGCGGTACCGCGGCATCGTCGACAGCCGATCGGGGTGGCAGGAGGTGATGATCGGGTACTCCGACTCGAACAAGGACGGCGGCTACGTCGCGTCGCAGTGGGCCTTGTTCAGCGCGCAGCGCGCGCTCGTCGCCGCCGCCAGGGCGAACGGCGTGCGGATCCGCCTCTTCCACGGACGTGGTGGCACCGTCGGCCGCGGCGGCGGGCCCGCCTATCAGGCGATCCTGGCGCAGCCGGCGGGCTCGGTGCACGGCGCCCTCCGCATGACCGAGCAGGGCGAGATGGTGGCGGCCAAGTACGCACAACCCGCATCCGCACGCCGCAACCTCGAGACGCTCCTGTCGGCCACGCTGGAGGCGAGCTGCCTCGACGACGACCACATGGGCGACGACGTCGACCGGTTCACTGCGGCCATGGACGAGCTCGCCGACCTCGCACTCGGGGCCTACCACGAGCTGATCGACGGCTCGTCCGAGCGCTTCGTCGGGTTCTTCCGGTCGATCACCCCGATCGGCGAGATCGCCAGCCTGAACGTCGGGAGCCGCCCGGCCTCGCGCAAGAACTCCAACCGCATCCAGGACCTGCGGGCGATCCCGTGGGTGTTCGGCTGGAGTCAGTGCCGGCTCAACATCCCCGGCTGGTTCGGCGCCGGGAGCGCGTTCGAGGCGTACGCCACCGACGACGACCGGATCGCCACGCTGCACGACATGCAGGCGCGGTGGCCGTTCTTCCAGGCGATGCTCAACAACATGGGCATGGTGCTGGCCAAGGCCGACATCGGGATCGGTCGCCGGTACGCCGAAGCCCTGGTCGACGACGACCAGACCCGCGAGGAGATCTTCGGCCTGATCGAGCGTGAACACGCCCGCACGCTCGCCTGGCACGCCCGGCTCACCGGATCGGACGATCCGCTCGCCGACAACCAGGTGCTGGCGCGCAGCATGAGGAACCGCTTCCCCTACCTCGACCCGCTGCACGTCATGCAGGTCGAACTGCTGCGGCGCTACCGCGCCGGCGACCACTCCGAGCTGGTCGAGCGCGGCATCCAGCTGACGCTCAACACCATCGCCACCGGTCTCCGCAACTCCGGCTGAGACGGGGCACGGACGCCGACTCGCTGCGTTCCGTCTCGCCGCCCGCCGACCACAGTCGGCGGGGGCTCGCCGCGCCTTGCGCTCGGCGCCCCTGCCCCCGTCTCAGATACCAGACTCCTCGTCGGCGCGTCGGCGCCTTGCGACGGGTGGCGGTCAGTGCGAATTCCTGGACGAGTGGTCGTTCGCGCTTGCGGCGGCGGTACGGTCGTTCACATGGCGAATCACACCGTGAGCATCACGTACTGCGTGCCTTGAGACTACTCCGAGCAGGCCGTGAGCGCTGCGAGAGACCTGATGCACGACTACCAGCACGTGATCGCCGAGCTGTCGTTGGTCGCCGGTTCGAAGGGGATCTTCGATGTCGTCGTGGACGGCCGGACCCTGTACTCGAAGCACGAGACCGGCCGCCACGCCGAACCGGGTGAGGTGTTGGCGTTGTTCCGTGAGCAGTTCGCTGCCGACGTCACGCCGTACGAGCGCTGAGAGCGCTCCCCCTCAAGGGGTGTGGATCAGACGACTTTGACGTTGGTCGCCTCGGGACCCTTGCGGCCCGGGGCGATGTCGAACTCGACCGTCTGACCATCGAGGAGGGTGCGTCGCCCGGTGCCCTCGATGTTCGAGAAGTGCACGAAGACGTCGTCACCGTCGTCACGGCTGATGAATCCGAAGCCCTTCTGATCGTTGAAGAACTTCACTGTGCCGGTAGCCATGTTGCGTTACTGCTTTCTGTTGCCGCCGGCCACCACGGTGGCGACCGACCGGACCGACGCTATCGAGCCTGCGACCGGAAAGCTCATCGGAGACGAACCGTCGCCCGCCGGATCGTTCATTCGACCCACCGGGTCTCGGCGCCGATCACCTCGATCTCGGGGCGCGACCAGAGGAACCGATCGATCGAATCGACGACCTCTTCGGCGAGACGGGCCTCCGAGGCGACCACGGCGAAACCCAGCGTCGCACGCTGCCAGGTGTCCTGCCCGCCGACCTCGGCCGCCGACACACCGAAGCGCTGACGGGTGCTGTCGAGCAGCGAACGGACGACCTGGCGACGGTCCTTCAACGACTGCGACGCCGGGATGCGGATCTCGACCTCGAACCCCACGACATGCACGGGGGCACGGTACCGGTACGAGGCCGCCGCAGGGTCGTCTCACCAGTCGACGGGCGCCGTCACCAGTTCACGGCCCGTCACCAGTTGACGGGCGCCGTCACCTGGTCGGCGACGTCGGCGCCGTCCGGGATGAAGTGCACGACGAACGAGCGCCTGGTCGAGTCGGCGCGGCGGATCTGCTGGCCGCCGTGGATCAGCATCCCGTGCCAGAACAGCACGTCGCCCTTCTTCGCCAGGAACTCGCGCTGCTCGAACCGGGCGGCCTCACCGTCGACGTGCGCCTGGTAGGCGCCCGAGAGCGCGGGGTCGGCGGTCCGCAGGTTGACCATCGGGTAGCCGTCGAAGCCGGCGAACAGCCGCTCGCGGTGCGACCCGGGGTAGTAGACGAGCGGGCCCGAGCCCTCGACGATGTCCTCGCAGGCGATCCAGGCGCCGCAGATGAGCGTGGGGACACCCAGGTGGAACACCGCGGTGTCCTGGTGGAGCGCCTGACGACTGCCGTTGTGGAAGTTGATCGAGTACGTGGCTCTGCTGTCGACGCCGAGGATCATCGACGCGACCCGCCTGAGCTCGGGGTGGTTGCGCACTGCGTCGGCGGCCCCCGAGTGCTGGAAGAAGCCGTGCACCCGCCAGCTGGAACGATCGCGGATGGCGACTCGATCCTCTCGATCGAGGGTGAGCAGCTCGGAGTGCGACGTCGTCGCCCGGTGCCCGCCGTCGAGCTCGAGGTCGTGCACCACCAGGTCGTCGAGCGGCCGGTCGCCGATGAACATCCGGTCGAGGTCGCCGACCATCTCGTCGAGCAGGTCGTGGGGCACGACGTCCTCGACGATCGCGTAGCCGTCGCGGACCCACGAGCGGAGGATCCGCTCGTCGACGGTCGAGCCGGCCCGCTCCGTGATCTCGTCGATCGCACCGGGCTCGTCGAACCAAGCGCTCGTCGGCAACGCCACGGGCCGGTGGCGACCGCCTGCGACCATGCGGCGGAGACGGGTGAGGATCGACATCGACCGTCACGCTAACCGTCAGCGGGCAACAGGGCCGGTCCGCCCGAGGGATGACGATCTGTCGTTCCGCCGGCGGATGCCGGCCCCTCGCCCACTCACTAGCGTCAGGGACATGTGGCAGGCGACGGCGCGCACCAGAGCAGCCGCTCGCGCCGTCCGCACCGCCGCCCAGGCACGCCCGTTCGCCACCGATATCGTGTTCGCCGTCGTGATGGGCGCGCTCGGCGTCGTCGGCCACCTGACCGCGTCCGTCGAGGCCAGCGAGCGCGACGCCGGTCCGGTCGGTGTCGCCATCCTCGTCGCGCAGGCCGCGGCGTTCGCCTACCGCCGCCGGAGCCCCCTGATGGCGGCTTCGGTCGTCACGCTGTTCGAGATCATCTTCTGGGTCTCGGACTTCGCGACGAACTTCGACGCGATCGCCGTCCTCGCCATCTACGCAGCGACCGCCCACGGGGTCGACCGCCGGCGGACGTGGCAGGTGGTCGGCGGCATCGTCGTCGCGACCACGATCGTCGCGATCATCGGCGTCCTGGTGCCCGAGGAGGACCTCCCGGCGCTGGCCGTGGTGGGCCTCGGCATCTTGAACCTCAGCGCGGCCGGCCTCGGTGAGATGATGTTCGCCCGGCGTCGTCGCATCGCCGAGCTGGAAGAGCGGGCGATCAGAGCCGAGCGCGAACGCGAGCTGCTGGCCGCCCAGGCCGTGCTCGACGAGCGTTCCCGGATCGCCCGCGACATGCACGACGTGGTCGCGCACAGCATGAGCGTGATGGTGGTGCAGGCAGCGGCGGCCGAGCGGCTCGTCGACGCCGACCCCGAGCGTGCGGCCGATGCACTCCGCAACGTCCAGGAGACCGGGCGCGAGAGCCTCAGCGAGATGCGCCGCATGCTCGGCGTCCTGCGAAGCGACGACGAGTCGCCGGCGATGACCCCGCAGCCGACCATGGCCGACGTCGAGTCCCTGATCGCCACCTGCAACGAGGCAGGCGTCGAGACCGAGCTGGTGGTGACCGGTACACCGCAACGACGATCGGCGGGCCCCGAGATGGCCGGCTACCGGATCGTGCAGGAGGCGCTCACCAACGTCGTCAAGCACGCCGGGCGGCCCGTGCGCGCCTCGGTCGAGATCGACTACCGCGACGACGGTGTCGTGCTCGCCGTGGTCGACGACGGGCTCGGCGCGGCGGCCAGCCTCAACGGCGACGGCATGGGTCACGGCCTCGTGGGCATGCGCGAACGCGTCGAGCTGTACAACGGCACGCTCAGAGCGGGCCCGCAGAGCGGAGGCGGGTTCGCCGTGCATGCCACCTTCCCGTACGACGACGCGGCGGCACGGGCGTGACGATCAGGGTCGCCGTCGTCGACGACCAGGCGCTGATGCGCACCGGATTCACGATGATCCTCGAGACCGAGGACGACATCGAGGTCGTCGGCGACGCCCCGGACGGGCGGCAAGGCGTCGAGCTCTGCCGTCGCCACCGACCCGATGTCGTGCTCATGGACATCCGGATGCCCGAGATGGACGGCATCGAGGCCACCCGGCTCATCGTCGACGACGACGGCATCGACACGCGCGTGCTCGTGCTCACCACGTTCGACCTCGACGAGTACGTCTACGGAGCGATCCGCGCCGGCGCCAGCGGGTTCTTGCTCAAGGACACGCCGCCGGACGCGCTGGTCTCGGCCGTGCGCACGCTCGCCGACGGTGAAGCCCTCCTGGCGCCGACGATCACGCGGCGCCTCATCGAGGAGTTCGTCCGGCAGCCCGGCCCAGTCGCGCCGACGACGGAGCTGCTCGACGAGCTGACCGAACGCGAGAACGAGGTGCTGCGGCTCATGGCGCGCGGCCTCTCGAATGGCGAGATCGCCGAGCACCTGATCCTCGGCGAGACGACCGTCAAGACCCACGTCAGCCGTGTGCTGACCAAGCTCGGCGTCCGCGACCGCGTCCAGGCGGTCGTGGCTGCGTACGAGACCGGCCTCGTCCGGCCGGGCGACGGCGGCTGACCGGTCCGTCATCCGCACGGATGACACGGCACGACCGTGAGGTCGTGCCGCCGTACGAACGCCGATCATCACCGTGCCCGACGCCTCTGAGCAGGGGTTTCCGTACCGTCGAACGCATGACACTCCTGCTCGAAACCACCCCTTCCCCCGCCCGGGTCGTCGAGGCGCCGATCGCCGCGCAGGCCCGAGGCGCCGTCAAGGTCTACGGCTCCGGCGACACCGAGGTCGTCGCCCTCGACTCCGTCGACGTCGACTTCGCAGCCGCCCAGTTCACCGCCATCATGGGCCCGTCCGGCTCGGGCAAGTCGACGCTCATGCACTGCATGGCGGGCCTCGACTCGCTCGACAGTGGTCAGGTCAAGATCGGCGACACCGACATCTCCGGTGCCGGCGACCGTGACCTCACCCTGCTCCGGCGCGACCGGATCGGCTTCATCTTCCAGTCGTTCAACCTCGTCCCGACGCTCTCGGCGATCGAGAACATCACGCTGCCGCTCGACCTCGCCGGCACGAAGCCGGATCAGGCCTGGCTCGACGGCGTGATCGACACCGTCGGTCTCGGCGAGCGGCTCACCCACCGCCCGAGCGAGCTCTCTGGTGGTCAACAGCAGCGGGTCGCGGTGGCCCGCGCCCTGGCCAGCCGGCCCGAGATCATCTTCGCCGACGAGCCGACCGGCAACCTCGACAGCCACAGCGGCGCCGAGATCCTCGAGTTCATGCGCCATGCGGTCAGGGAGCACGGCCAGACGATCGTCATGGTGACCCACGACCCGGTCGCCGCGAGCTACTCGGATCGCGTCGTGTTCCTGACCGACGGGCGGATCACCGATCAGCTCTTCGACCCGACGCCTGACACCGTCCTCGACCAGATGCGCGAGCTCGGCCACTGATCGCCCGGGACGACGAAGGGACTCCGCCATGCTCGCTCTCACCCTCAAGAACCTGAAGGCGAACCGCGTGCGGTTCGCTCTGACCGCACTCGGCGTCACGCTCGCCGTCAGCTTCGTCGTGTCGGCCTTCGTGCTGGCAGACGGGCTCCGTTCGACGTTCGGCGACCTGTCCGCCGAGATCGTCGACGGCACCGACCTCGAGGTCCGCCCGGTCGCCGACTTCGGCGACCCCGTCCCGCTCACCGACGACGCCCTGGCGTCGGTCCAGGCCACCTCCGGCGTCCGCGTGGCGGAGGGATTCGTCGAAGCCGACGAGAACGCGATCCGGCCGATCAGGTCCAACGGCGAGGAGATCCCCGTCGACGGACCGCCGCAGCTCGCGTTCTCGTGGAACGAGGATCCACAGCTCAACTCGTTCACGGTCGTCGAGGGGTCCGCTCCCGACGCTCCGAGCGAGTTCGTCATCGACGTCGACAGCGCCGACCGCTACGACTTCGTCGTCGGCGACACCTACACCGTCATCACGCCGACCGGCGTGCAGTCGTTGACGCTGGCGGGGACGACGTCGTTCGGCGAGAACAACGACACGCTCGGCGCGATCCTCATGAACGTCGACGTCGATGCGACGCCGACGCTGTTCGGCACCGACGGGTTCGACTCGATCACGGTCGCGCTCGACGCAGGCACCGATCAGGATGCGGTGATGCAGTCGATCGCGTCGACCCTCGCGGACGTCGAGGTGGTCGACAACGAGACCCTGCTCAACGAGCAGAGCGACGAGTTCAACAGCCAGATCGGCATCATCCAGAACGTGCTGCTCGGCTTCGCCGGCATCTCGCTGTTCGTGTCGATCTTCATCATCTACAACACGTTCGCGATCGTCCTGAGCCAGCGCACCCGCGAGCTCGCCCTGCTGCGCACCGTCGGGGCGGACCCCCTCCAGCTCCGCCGCTCGGTGCTCGGCGAGGCGCTCGTCATCGGGCTGCTGGCATCCGGGCTCGGGATCGTCGGCGGCCTCGGCGCGGCCCGCGGGCTCGAAGCGCTGTTCGGGTTGATCGGCGCCGACTTCCCCGAATCGCCCACCATCATCGCGACCCGCACGATCGTCGCCGCGCTCGCCGTGGGCGTCGGCGTCACGATGCTCGCCGCGTTCGGGCCGAGCCGGAAGGCTGCCAAGGTGCCGCCCATCGCAGCGCTCCGCGACGGCGCCCAGGCCAGCGAGACCAGCGGACGCACGCGTGTCGTGGCCGGTGGAGCGCTCCTGGCGGTCGGGGCGACGGCGGGCGCGTTCGGCCTCGTCGGCGCCGGCACGACCGCCGTCACGGTGACGCTGCTCGCCGGTGGCGCAGCCGTCATCTTCCTGGGCGTCTCGATGCTCAGCCCGCTGCTCGCCGGTCCGGTGACGCACGCCCTCGGCTGGCCCGCGCAGCGGCTCGGCGGGGTCGCCGGGCGGCTCGCCCAGCGCAACGCCGGCCGCAACCCGCGCCGCACGGCCACCACGGCCGCGGCGCTGATGATCGGCCTGTCGATGGTGACGATGGCGCTCGTCATCGGCGAGTCGGCGAAGTCGACCGTGTCGGCGACGCTCGAGAACTCGGTCGAGGCCGACTACCTGGTCACCGACACGGCGTCCGAGGCCGGTTTCCCCACCTCGCTCGCGCGCGACGTCGAGGCGACCGGTGTCTTCGACGCAGTGTCGGGGTACCGGGCCGAGGACGCGCTGATCGGCGGCGAGGTGGTCGAGGTCACGGCCGTGGAGTTCGACGCCGTGGCGTCCCTGTACGACATCGACGTCGTGACCGGCTCGTTCGACACCTCCGCCGCAGAGCACCCCGTGATGGTCGTCGCCGACACCGCCGCCGAACGCGGGCTGGCGATCGGCGACCGATTCGACGCCGAGTTCGCCGGCGACCAGGTGGTCACGCTGACGATGGCCGGCACGTTCGACGACCAGTCGATCGTCGACGACGACTACCTGGTCGACGTCGCCACGTTCGACGCCGTCGGCTCCAACGCAGCGGACGACATCATCGCCATGTCGATCGCCGAGGGCACCGACGCCGCCGCGGTCGATGCGGCGATCGCCCTCCTCGGCCAGACGTACCCGCAGGCGGCGATCGACACCGCCGGCGAGTTCAGCGATCGGATCGAGGCCGGCATCGACCAGATCCTGACGACGCTGAACGCGATGGTGGCGCTGGCCGTCGTGATCGCCCTGATCGGCATCGCCAACACGTTGGCGCTGTCGGTGTTCGAGCGCACGCGTGAGCTCGGCCTCAGCCGGGCGGTCGGCATGACCCGCCGCCAACTGCGCCGGACGATCCGGTTCGAGGCCGGCATCGTGGCGGCGTTCGGCGCCGTGCTGGGCGTCGTGATCGGCATCGGCTTCGGAACGGCCATCGTCACTGCACTGCCCTCGGCCTTCGCGTCGACCGTGGCGATCCCGTACGTGCAGATCGGCACGCTCGTGGCGATCGCCACGCTCGCCGGCCTGCTCGCCGCCTGGCTGCCCGCCCGGCGCGCCGGGAAGTTGAACGTGCTGGCAGCGATCAGCCACTGATCCCCGCTCCCTCCTCCCCCCGGACTGCCGGGCCGGGCTCGAGTCCGGCCCGGCAGTGGCGCGTTCGACGCCGGCCAAACGGCCGCTCGGCACGTCGTCGTGTGTCGGGCGCAGTACCTTCTTCGCCCATGAAGGGTGTGCTGGTTCCACCACGAGAGGACGACTTCACGGCCGATCCGGTCGAGCTGTTCTTCGATCTGGCCTTCGTGTTCGCCTTCTCGAGGCTCGTCTACCACCTCGTCCACCATCCCGACTGGGGCGGCGTCGGCGAGTTCGCCCTGCTGGTCGTCATGATCTGGCTGCCGTGGAGTCAGTTCACGTGGTCGGCGAACGCCGTGTCGGGCAACGCCCGGCCGGTGCGCGTCCTGTTCCTCCTCGGCACGGTCGCGACCGTGCCGATGGCGGCGTCGGTGACGACGGCCTTCGACGACGGCGGCGTCGCGTTCGCGGTCGGGTTGGCGATCATCCTCTCGCTCGGACTGTTCACGATGCTGGTCGGGCTCGACATGAACGGGGAGACCAGGCGGGCGATGATCCGCTACTCGACGACCAACTGGATCGGGATGGTGATCCTGCTGGTCGGTGCGTTCCTCGATCGAGAGCTGCGGATCGCGTTCTGGATCGCCTCGATGGTCGTCGTGCTGATCGGCACGATCCGGGCGTCCGACGGCGAGTGGATCGTCCGTCCGGGGCACTTCGCCGAGCGGCACGGTCTGATCCTCATCGTCGCCCTCGGTGAGGTGATCGTGGCGGTCGGGATCCCGGTCGTCGAGGCGCTGGAGGAGGGCGAGGGCCTCCCGAGCCGGACGCTGGTGGCGCTGATCGCGTCGGGGGCGTTCGCGTGCCTGCTCTGGTGGGCGTACTTCGACCGCGTCAACCCGGCACTCGAGCACCGCCACGAGGGCCACGACGAGCCGATGGCACGGGGACGGTTCGCCCGCGACGTCTACACGTACTCGCACCTGCCGATCGTCGCCGGCATCATCCTGGCGGCCGCCGCGCTCGAGGAGATCACGCTCCACCCGAAGGACGAGCTGCCGCTCGAGTTCCGGTGGATGCTGTTCGGTGGCATGGCGCTCTTCTACGGCGGCGTCGCCATCTCGGTCTTCCGTGCGTTCCGCATCGTCGCCCGCGAGCGGCTGTCGGGCGCGGCGGTGCTCGCGGTCATCATCGCCGTCAGCGGGTCGGTTGACGGCCTGACCCTGCTCGTGCTCGTCGACCTGCTGCTCGTGCTCGTGTTGATCGCGGAGCACATCCGGATCGAGGGTGTGCCGGGCCGCCAGCGCGAGGAGGTCGCCGTCTCGAGCTGAACCGCTCGCGACGATCGCGTCGGCCCGGCTCGGTCGTGACGGCCCACGGCCCGTCAGCCCGTCAGAAAGGGTCGAACGGCCCGATCCGGGGCGCTCGCACCGTCGGTAATCTCGAAGTCGTGCCTGGGGCGTCAGGTCTCCCGGCGGAGTCGCAACGAGGAGGCAATCGTGCTGAGCACATCTCGGCGTCCCCGGTCGCTCGCGGTGTTGACCAGTGGCGGTGACGCTGCCGGCATGAACGCCGCGGTCCGGGCCGTGGTGCGGACCGGACTCGACGCCGGCCTTGCCGTCTTCGCCGTCTACGAGGGGTTCCAGGGGCTCGTCGACGGCGGGCCGGCGATCCGGCGGGTGGGCAGCGGCGACGTCGGTGGGATCCTCCACCAGGGCGGCACCGTGCTCGGCACCGCGAGATGCGAGGACTTCAGGGCACGGGACGGCCGGAAGCAGGCGGCCCGCAACCTCGCCGAGCTGGGGGTCGATGCCCTCGTCGTCATCGGCGGCGACGGCAGCCTGACGGGCGCGAACATCTTCCGGGAGGAGTGGCCCGACCTGCTGGCGGAGCTGGTCGAGGCGGGCGAGATCGAGCAGGCGACCGCCGATGCACACCGCCGCCTGACGCTCGTCGGCATGGTCGGCTCGATCGACAACGACATGTTCGGCACCGACATGACGATCGGCGCCGACACCGCGCTGCACCGCATCACCGAGGCGATCGACGCGATCCACAGCACGGCGTCGAGCCACCAGCGCTCGTTCGTGATCGAGGTGATGGGCCGCAACTGCGGGTACCTGGCGCTGATGAGCGCGCTCGCATCCGGCGCCAACTTCGTCCTGATCCCCGAGAGCCCGCCCGACACCGACGAGTGGGAGGAATCGATGTGCCGGGCGCTCGAGGCCGGGCGTGAGATCGGGCGGCGCTCCAACATCGTGATCGTGGCCGAGGGCGCCCGCGACCTCCACGGCAACCCGATCACGGCGCAGCACGTCAAGGACGTGCTCGAGGAGCGGCTCGGCGAGGACACGCGGGTCACCAGCCTCGGTCACGTGCAGCGTGGTGGCGCGCCGAGCGCGTTCGACCGCTATCTCAGCACGGTGCTCGGGTACGCCGCCGTGCAGCAGCTGCTGACCGCACCGGACAACGAACCGCAGCTGATCGGTCTGCGCGGCCACCACATCATCAACTCGCCGCTGATGGACTGCGTGGCCAAGACGCATTCGGTCGCCGACATCATCGCCGCGCGCGAGTACGAGACTGCGATGGAGATGCGCGGCGGCAGCTTCCGCGACTCGTTCCGCATGATCCGCACGATGGTCCGCGCCCAGCCGCATGCCACGCCACCGGGGCAGCGGCGCCTCCGGCTCGCCGTGCTGCACGCCGGCGGCCCGGCACCCGGCATGAACACCGCGGTGCGGGTGGCGGCGCGCGTCGGCCTCGACCTCGGCCACACCGTCCTCGCCGTTCGCAACGGCTTCGAGGGCCTCGCCGACGGCGACCACGAAGAGCTCGACTGGATGAGCGTGACGGGCTGGGTGTCGCGCGGCGGGGCCGAGCTCGGCACGAGCCGGCACCTGCCCACCGACGACGACATCGACGCGATCACCAGCCGGATCGAAGAAGACCGCATCGACGGAATCCTGATGATCGGCGGGTGGGCCGGCTACGAGGCCGCCTCGCGCCTCCGGGCCGCCGTTGCCGACCACCCCAGCCTCAACATCCCGATCGTGTGCCTGCCGGCATCGATCAACAACGACCTCCCCGGTTCCGAGCTCAGCGTCGGCTCCGACACGGCGCTGAACAGCATCGTGCGCGACGTCGACAAGATCAAGCAGTCGGCCGTGGCGTCGCGGCGGTCGTTCGTGGTCGAGGTCATGGGCCACGACTGCGGCTACCTCGCATTGATGAGCGGGCTGGCGACCGGGGCCGAGCGGGTCTACCTCCCCGAGGAGGGCATCTCGCTGGCCGACCTCCAGACCGACGTCCACGCGCTGACCGACGGCTTCGCGCACGGCAAGCGCCTCGGCCTCGTGATCCGGAGCGAGCACGCCGACTCGGTGTACTCGACCGGCTTCATCAAGGCGCTGTTCGAACGCGAGGGCGGCGACCTGTTCGACGTGCGCGAGGCCATCCTCGGCCACGTGCAACAGGGCGGCGACCCGTCGCCGTTCGACCGGATCCAGGCGACGCGGCTCTCGGACGCGGCGATGCGCCACCTGATCGACCAGGGCTTGGAGGACGACTCCGAGAGTGCGTTCGTCGGCCTGCACCGCGGCAAGATCCGGTTCACGCCGCTCGCCGAGTTCCCCAAGCTGGTCGAGGCCGACGCACGCCGCCCGCGCGAGCAGCAGTGGCTCGACCTGCGGCCACTCGCCGCCGTGATGGCACGCCCGATCCCGGCGCCCGCCTGATCGCCGACCGATCGCCCGATCGCCGACCGCTCGCCTGTTCGCCTGCCGATCGCGGGCGGTGACTGCCGCCCGCCGAAGACGGGTCGAACGGCCCTCCCACCGCTCTGGCCTGGTCGTTTAGTCTGAGCCAGGACACCGCGGGCCCTCGGCAATCCGCCCCCGAGACTCCGGCCCGCCGGTCGCACAGGAGGAACCATGGCACTCGGCTACGACGGCACGCTCTACATCCTTGCGTTCGATCACCGCGGCAGCTTCCGCAAGATGCTCGGGATCACGGGAACGCCGACCGAGGACGAAGCCGCCTCGCTCCGCGACGCCAAACGGCTGATCTTCGAAGGCGCGCAACGGGCGGTCGCCGACGGCGCGCCCGCCGACAAGGTCGGCGTGCTCGTCGACGAGGAGATGGGCGCCGACGTCGCCCGCGACGCCAAGGCGGCCGGGCTCAAGCTGGCGATGCCGTGCGAAGCCTCGGGACAGAAGGTGTTCGACTTCGAGTACGGCGAGGAGTTCGGCGCCCACATCGAGGCGTTCGACCCCGACTTCTCGAAGGTGCTCGTCCGCTGGAACCCCGACGACGACGCCACCGACAAGGGCGTCCAGGGCGAGCGGCTCGCGCGCCTCGGCGAGTGGCTGCACGCCAACGACCGCAAGTTCCTGTTCGAGCTGCTGGTGCCGGCGTCCGACCGCCAGATGACGCTGGTCGGCGGCGACGCCGCCGCCTACGACACCGAGGTCCGGCCGTACGTCACGCTCGAGGCGATCGACGAGATCCAGGCCGCCGGCATCGAGGCCGACATCTGGAAGATCGAGGGCCTCGACCGGGCGGCGAGCTGCGAGCTGCTCAGCGGTCTCGCCCGGCGAGACGGCCGCGACGGGGTCGTCGCTGTCGTGCTCGGACGAGGCGCCGACGACGCAGCGGTCGACCACTGGCTGCGCGAGGGCGCCGGCGTCGAGGGCTACGCAGGCTTCGCGATCGGCCGCTCGATCTTCCGCGCCGCGATCGAGGGCATCCGTGACGGGACGATGGAACGCGACGCCGCGATCGCCGACGTGGCGGCCAACTATCGTCGGTTCATCGACGTCTACGAAGGGGCGGTCTGATCGATGCGAATCGGAGTGCTGACAGGGGGCGGTGACGTCCCGGGCCTGAACGCCTGCATCAAGGCGGTCGTCAACCGCGCTGCCGACCTCGGCCACGAGGTGGTCGGTATCCGCAAGGGCTGGGGCGGGTTGCTCTACACCCAACCCGACGACCGGCACTCCGTCGCCGAGCACATGGTGCCGCTCGACCGTGCGCGGGTCCGTACGGTCGACCGCTCGGGCGGCACGTTCCTCCACACGTCGCGGACCAACCCCGGCAAGGTGCGCACGTCGGAGGTACCGCACTTCCTGATGGGCGAGATCGAGGGCGACGGCCCGCACGATCTCACTGCGCACGCGCTGCGCGTCATCGAGAGCCAGGGCATCGACGTGCTGATCCCGATCGGCGGCGACGACACGCTCTCGTACGCGCTGCGCATGCACGAAGAGGGCGTCCCGGTCGTCGCCATCCCGAAGACCATGGACAACGACGTGCACGGCACCGACTACTGCATCGGCTTCTCCACCGCCGTGACGCGCGGCGTCGAGTTCATCCACAACCTGCGGACCAGCACCGGCTCGCACGAGCGGATCGCCGTCGTCGAGCTGTTCGGTCGGTACAGCGGTGAGACGTCGTTGATCACGGCGTACCTCGCCGGGGTCGACCGGGCACTGATCTCCGAGGTGCCGTTCGACGTCGACAGGCTGGCCCAGATGGTCATCGACGATCAGAAGTCGAACCCGTCGAACTACGCGATGGTCACGGTCAGCGAGGGCGCCACGATGACCGGCGGCGAGATGGCGCTGAGCGGCGAGGCCGACGCGTACGGCCACCGCAAGCTCGGCGGCATCGGTGCCGAGCTCGGCGAAGCCCTCAAGCAGCTGACCGGGCAGGGCATCATCTACCAGCAGGTGGCGTACCTGATGCGGTCGGGCCGCCCCGACTCGCTCGACCTGATGGTCGCGACGAACTACGCCGTGATGGCCGCCGACCTCGCACTCGACGGCTCCTCGGGCCGCATGGTGGCGCTGCGCAGCGGTACGTACAGCAACGTGCCGATCAGCGTGACCAAGGAAGGCGTCAAGCGGGTCGACATCGACGAGCTCTACGACGCCGACCAGTACCAGCCACGCGTGCGCCACGTCGGCGGCAAGCCGATGTTCCTCTACTGACGCCGGCTCGGTGACGCCCCGCGACGCGGTTCGGAGTCTGCGTCGCGGCCTCGGGTGCCGAGCTTGCTGCCCGAACGGACACGATGCGTCCGGTCTCGTTGTCACGCCCGGGACATGGTGTCAGGCTCGTGGTGGGTGATGCCGATGCATGAGCACGTGCCGGCGAGGCCGGCTGATGGTTCTCCACTCCAGCGGCTCGACCAGACCGCTGCGCCGCCATCCAACGTCGGCGCTGCGCTCCTCGCCCTCCAACGTTCGGCCGGCAACGCCGCGGTGGCGCGACTGGTCTCGCACGGGCAGCACCGCGCCCAGCGCCTCATGTCCGACCCACTGGAGTTGGAGGCCGCCGACGATCTCACCGCGAGCTTCGACCCGGACACGAACGAGGTGCGATTCGGTGGCCGCGACGCACCCGACTACTGCCGCGCGCAGCTGGGCTTCGTCCCGACCGGGAGCACCGTCGCCGTGTCGCGGCTGCCGCCCGACGTGGTGAGCGTGGTCGCGGCTGCGTTCCCCGACATGGCGAACCTGGGCGACGCACCCACGGCCCTCGGTGCGGGCGTGTACGCGATCGTCGACGCGTCGACCGGCGTGGTGCGCTACTCCGGCCCAGGTGCGCCGGGCTACCTCATCGAAGGGATCGGTTTCGTTCCCTCGCAGTTGGTCATGCAGATCGCCGACCTCCCGGATGCCCTGCGCGACGATCTTCGCGGTACCCCTGGCTTCGGCCTCGAGGGCGAGGCCGACGCGGGATCCGAGCGAGAAGTTGCGTCGACCGGGGACCCCGACCTCGACCGGCTGCGTGCGGCGCGACGCCAGCTGCAGAACGCTTCAATCGACTGGCGACGGCGGTCGGAGACGCTCTGGAACGAAGGGAGTGCCGCCGCAGCACGGCTGGTCGATGCGTGCCTCGACGTGATCGGCCAGCTGCGCGTGCTCGCCACCACCGAGATCGGCACTGAGCTCGAGGAGTTCTCGGGAAGCCTCAGGCGGAACGTCGGCTGGGCCGCCGCGAGCACGGCTGTGGGTGCGATGCCGCCCCCTGGGTTCGGCATCGTTGCCGGTTTCGGCGTCAGTCTCCTGGGGGCTGAGCTCGGGCGCGATGAGCTCAGTTCACAGGTCAGAGCTGCACGCGAATCGGTCGGACGACTGGTCGAGCGCTCCGGTCGCGGAGACGCGTCGGTCATACATCGGTACTTCGATGCCCACGCCACCGTCCTGGACGACGTCCACTGCGGCGTCGCCGAGATCCACGGTAGTTTCGCCGGCCGACCGGGCACGTTGCCCGGCGAACAGACGATGTCCATCTTCGCGAGCCAACTTGCGGGAGCGAACAGGACCGAGGAGGACTTCTCGAGGGAGAACCCGCCCGAGGAGAGCAGAGCGGCAGTCGCCGAGACCGAGGAGGCGCTGGGCCCGGCGCAGTTGTACACGATACGTCGCCAGCGACTCGCCGACGTCGTGGCCGGACTCGATGAGCGGGTCGCGGCGGTGAGGGCCGCCTCCGACCGGGTCGTCGCCGGGGTGCGGGCCGAGTTCCTTCGATGGGGCATGGGCCACGGGTTCGGCGCCATTCTCCTCGAGGGGACAGCGTCGTGGTCCGGCCGTCCGCGAGTCTCCGTCTGGGTCACGACGCAGCTCCGGCCGACACGGTTCCACCGACAAAGCCAGGCCTGGCTCGACAGGATCGGTGCAATGACGTGGGACGAGATGCGCGAGTTGCGCATTCCCGTCTACGTGTCGGTCAACTACCCGAACGGGCCGGCGTTCTCGGTGCGACAGAGTCGGAACGGTGGTCGTGAGGTGGCGATCTCGCCTGCGAATCCCACGTGGCTGGTCCCGGACGTCCTCAGGAGCGCGCTCGCCGACGCCCCGCTCGTCGGCAGGTACACGATCCGTCCACCATCCGAGGAAGCAGAAACGTCCAGCTCGCAGGCGGGTGAGGAGCCGATGTCCGTACTCCCGACGAGCGAATCGGGGCAAACAACGTTTCCCGAGCAGGAGTTCGCCTGGTGACCGGGTCAGCCCACGCCCCTGATGCTCAGGGTTCGTGGTGACCGCGTTCGTCACCGGAGCCGGCGGGGCGCTGGGTGGCGCGATCGCGGAGCGGCTCGGCGCCGACGGTCTGGCGGTGGCCGTGGTGGACATCGATGGACCCTCCGCCGAGGCGACCGCAGGGCCCATCCTCGAGGCGGGAGGGCGGGCAACGGCGATCGCGTGCGATCTGCGCGACGCCGCAGCGATCGAGCGGGCGTTCGCCGCTGCCGAGCAACGGTTGGGTCCAGTGACGGCGTTGGTCAACAACGCGGCGGTGTTCCCGTCGGGGCCCTTCACCGAGGTGACCCTCGAGACCCTCGACGACACGCTGGCCGTCAACCAGCGGGCGTACTTCCTGACTGCACAGATGGCCGCTCGCTCGATGATCAGCGCGGCCGGCGGTGTGATCGTGAACGTCGCGTCCATCGTGTGGCACGGCAGGTGGGAGAACATGGCCCCGTACGTGACGTCGAAGGGCGGCGTCGTCGCGTTGACCCGTGCACTCGCCCGCGAGCTGGGACCGCACGACATCCGGGTGAACGCGGTGGCCCCAGGCGCCTTCCCGACCGCGGCCGAGGCCGCCCAGCACCCCGACCTGGAGGCCTACGAGCGCGAGATCCTGACCGCACAGGCGATCAAGCGGCGCGGCCGCGTCGATGACGTGGCGTCGCTCGTGTCGTTCCTGTGCGGCGACGAATCGTCGTTCATCACCGGCCAGACGATCAACGTCGACGGCGGCTGGGTCATGACGTGACGCTCGACGTCGCCTGATCAGCCGTCGTCGGAGGGCATCTCGGCACCCACATCCGGCTCGCCGCACATGCCGGGCCGTGGCTCGGTGCGGCCGCCGCACGTCTCGGCGAACGCCCGGTACTCCGAATCGGGCGGCGAATCGTGGAACAGCTCGTCACAGGCAACGCCGCCCTCGCCCGCGCAGCGGTCCCAGAGCTCGTCGAGATGGGACCGTTCCCCGTTGTCGACGGGGCCCGGCACCGGACTCGGATCGTCTCGCCAGGGGCCGAGGTAGTAGCCGGCGACCCCGCCGCCGATCAGCACGAGCACGAGGAGGCCCACGCCGACGAGCCGACCGCCACCACGCTGCTCGACGTGGGCTCGACGTCGCGGCTCTTCGGAGATGGCGCGCATCAGCGTGTCCATGTCCCGGTGGAAGTGCTCTTCGCCGCGAACGACGATCGCCTGGCGCCGGGTCAGGTCCTGGAGGTCGCCCGGCAGTTCCGACGCCGCCGGCATGGCCGCACCGCCGATGAGAACCGGTAGCACCTTCGTCCTCGGATGGTTCGCGAGTGCAGCCGCCACCTCGCGCCGCAGCTCGTCGGACGGATCGTCGAGTCGAGGCCGCCCCGTGGTGGGGTCGGCTGCCGTGCGCCACGACGGCCCGATGACCACCAGCAGGGTGTCGGTCGCGCGCATCGCTTCGTCGACGGCGTCGACCCACCTCGTGCCCGGCGCGATCTTCTCGACGTCCTTGAACACCCGCTTGGCGCCGTAGCGGTCGGCCAGCACGTCGTAGATGCGGCCGGCGGCGTACTCGCTGTCGGTGCGCCGATAGCTGATGAAGATCACACCCACGATGCGTCCTCCATTCACGAGGCGACGAGGACCCTCACCTCCCCTTCAGCGTCGCGCCGCCCACAGAGGAGGCCTAGAGACGAAGGGCCTACGGCCCCGCCGGACCCCTGCAGCCCCGTCACCTGGTCGGCGCCTGACCAGCACCCTCCCGGCCGGGCAACGTCCGAAGTGCGGGCACGGCCACCAGGCGCATGGCTCGACTCCACGGGCTCGACGACCTGTCGCTGCGAACGGCTACGGCACCCTGAGCTCGCGCAGCGGATCGCCGCCCACCGCCAACAGGGCCGGGACGAGACCGCCGACCGCTGCACCGCAGAGCAGCATCGCCGTGGCGCCCGCGACGTACTGCCCGTCCGGGACGGCTGCGTCCTGAGCGATCGCCAAGCCGACCGACGCGGCGACGGCGATCAAGATCGAGATCGTCATCGCGATGCACGCCTGTGCCGTGACGAGCCCCCCGACGTACAGCCCGCTCGCCCCCAGGGCTCGACGCCTGCCGTAGTCGCGTCGGCGCTGCACCACGACTGCGCTGAACAGGAGCACGACGAGACCCGTGATGCCGCCTGCAGTCAGCAGCGACAACCTCGCTGCCGACCTCGCGGCCTCGTTGGCGACGTCGACCGAGAGTTCGATCTGTTCGATGCGGGATTCGACACTGAGCTTGGCTCGATCCTCGATGCTGAAGAACCCGAGCGCGGTCTCGAGCGCCCAACTCACGTCGGTGGGCTCCTCGACCACGATGACCAGCTCCTTGAACTCGAGATCGTCCTGGGCGCTCGGACACGCCGGTTGGAGCACCGACTGATCGAGGAACGAGAGCGATTCCGGCACGGGTCGGGCTCCGGCGATGGAGATCGGCACACCTTGGGCTCTCAGCTGCCCGACGCCGTCAGCCAGTCCGAGGCGACGGGCGCCGGCCACCGATGCGAGCGCAGCATCGCAGTGATACGTCCCGCTCCCGAAGACCGCGGACAGATCGCTCACCCTCCACAGAACTGCGGACCGAGACCGACCGAGACGCTCGTGGGTCGCGTCGACGGGCTGGCTCAAGGCGAACGACGCGTGCACGTCGGCGAAGCTGGCCATGGCGCGGGGAAGCTGCGGTGCGATCGAGACCTCGGATTGATGGGCCTTGATGCGCAGCAGCGTCGCGGTCGGTGATGCGAGCACCTCGTCGAGCCGATCGCGTGATTCGGAGGATTCCCGGTCGAGCGAGAACATGAACGTCGTCAGGCCGGCGAGCACCAGCACGATCAAGAGCGTCCGGAGCCGCTGGGCGATCAGGTCCACCACCGCTTCGCCCGCGAGCCTCACCGGTTTCACAACCGGACCTCACGGTCGACGTTCGCGACGACGTTCGGATCGTGAGTCGCGAAGACCACGCACGCGTTGGCTGCTCGTGCGTAGCTCCGGAGGGCGTCGATCACCAGTCGGCCTGACTCGAGGTCGAGGTTCCCGGTGGGCTCGTCAGCGAGCACGATGCGTGGACCACCGACCAGGGCTCGCGCCACTGCGACGCGTTGCGCTTGTCCACCCGACATCTGGCCGGGCCTGACGTTCGCGAGATGCCCGACGCCGAGCGAGGCCAGGAGATCGCGTGCCGTCTGCCGCAGCTGGCGACGACTGCGCCGTCGGTACAACCCGACCTCGGTCACGCTGGTGATCACTCGGCGAGAGGGATCGAGCAGCGCGTCCTGGAACACGAAGCCGCAGTGCGCGGCGCGGATGGCGGCACGGTGCCGTTCCGATGCTGACGCGATGTCGACGCCGCCGATCCAGATCGAGCCGCCGCGCGGCCGCAGCAGACCTCCGATCGCATAGAGCAGCGACGACTTCCCGCGTCCCGACGGACCGGTGACGGCGACCAGTTCAGTCGGCTCGAGGTCGAGGTCGAAGTCGACGAGCACGTCCGGGTTGCGTCGGTACCCGACGTGGAGGTGCCGGATCTGGGCGATCGTCGTCACGGCGTGGGCACCCGGACCGTCTCGCCGGCGTCGATCCCATCGACGAGAGCGAGACCGTCCGCCGAAGCCCGCACGGTGACGGCTCGTCGCGATCCGTCGGCCATCACGACGTGGGTGTCGCCCTGTGCGTCCGCGCCCAATGCGAGTTCGGGGACCGCGGGCCCCGTCACCTCAGGGAGCAGCACGATCTCGGCCGGTTCCGTCCGGACGACATCGGTGACGATGCATGTGCGAGTCGTCCCGCACGAGAAGGGGGACGCATCGACCTCGATCGTCAACCCGCCGTCGGGTTGCGTACGTGGCCCGCTCGTGACCGACGACCGGATGCCGTCACCGATGACCACTTCGTCGCCGACCTCGACTTCGCTCGCTGCAGCAGGGAGGAGCGGTATCGCGATCCTCGGAGTGTCTCGAATCGTCGAAACAGCCGGTTGCGGCAGGACGGCACCGAGGCGCAAATCGTCGGACGGCTGAACGCGCGTCGGCAGCGGCTCGACAAAGACAATCCAGCCAAGTGGGAGATCGGCAATCTTGCCGATTCCCCTGACGGCGTTCCAGTCCCGCACCGCCCGTTCCGTCTCGCGGCCGTACTCTCCGTCGACCGTCAGGTCGAAGCCGATGCTCGCCAAGTACCGCTGCAGTTGTGCGACATCGTCGCCGGCGACTCCCCGGCGAAGATCGCGGAAGGCCGGCGTGGCACCGGCGATCACCACGACCGGGACCCCGTCGACGTGGAGCAGTATGTCCCCGTCGTCGATGACGCCGTCATCGACGGGCATCTTGGTCACACGCCCGTCGATGGGGACGTCGATGTCCGATTCGGTCGGCCACTCGATGGTCGCGATGCCCGAGATCGTCCGACCGAGGGTCGCCTCCTCGACGACGAAGACCGAGTAGTCGATGCGGTCATCGACGGCGGCAGTCGGTGGTCTCGACGTGTCGACCCCCCAGAAGAACCCGGCCACCAGCGCAGCAACCACGATGATGACGAGTAACGACGTGCCGGTGAATCTCAGCGTTCGCATTGGGCGAAGAGTGCGTCGAGTTCACTCGGAGATGCAGGCAATATGGCCGAGTTGTCGGGGAATCGGCCCTGAACGAAATCCTCGAAGGACGGGGTGACGATGTCGTACCCTTGGGCTCGAATGCAGTCATCGACCGCGACGAACATCCGATAGTCCTCTTCTGGAGTCACCCCGGACGGCCGGTCGAAGCCGGTCTCCGACAGACACTCGGCGAAACTGACGTCGTAGGCCGCTCGCAGCTCAGCCTGTTGATCGGGTGAGAGGCCATCTGGGCCGAACTCGACACCGATACCTCCATCGGGGAGCAGGTCGACGGCGTACCCATGCGACTCCAGACACGGCTTCATCAGGGCCGCGTACAGTTCTTCGCTCGGCGCCGTCAGTTCCGTGGCCCCGTCGTCTCCGGCGACGCCATCGTCACTCCCGCATCCCAGCATCAGGGCCATTGTGGCGAGAGAGACGATGGCTGCTCGCACGTGATTCAGGCTAGCACCCGGTGTTGAGCGAGACGAGCTGACCGCTGGTCGAGTACCCGTAGTAGTCGAACGGCGTATTACGAGAGCTCGTGCGCGTCGTCGTGCTGCTGTTCCACCATGACGTGCTGTAGTTGGTCCACGCGTGCGCGACGGCCCCGGAGGTCGTCCGAGTGGACAAGTAGACCCGGTAGCTGGCGCAGTACCCCACCGATCCTCCGCCGGACGCGTGTGCATCCACAACCGATGGCACGGCAGCCCCCACGGAGGCCGCGACCAGTGCCGTGGCAAGAATCTTCCTCAACTTCATCGGTGATCCTCCGTTCATCTCCTGGATGTTGTCGGCCCGCTTCTGCTCATCATCCGCAATCATTTCGACCAAGTCAATTAATTGATCACGGCTTGTTCTCGCTGGCGATATATTTTTCCAGATACCGCCATCTCGTCAGGCGAACGCCGCTACCGCCGCGAGAACAGGAGTCGACCCACGCTCGTGGTCGGGCGCCCTGCCGCTCGACATTCTGCGGTTCGGATCGCTTCGATATTGCAGCCGCGATATCGAACCCGGCTTCGACGCTCGGGCCGGCACGACCTCGCCGTTCGATCACGACGCTCGCCCGCCGCGGGTGTGGTCCCACCTCGCAGGACGCGCGCCAGCCACACGTGCGCATGTGCGTCGTCCCAGACCCGAGGGCCGGGTCGTCACGCTGGCAGCGGCGCACGCCACGTCATATGGTGGAAGTGGGCACGAGAGTGTGCCCACGACGAAAGGGGTCGGCCGTGGTCATGATGACAGCGCCGGTGCAGGCACTCCTCGGGTCCGATGCGGTCGCGCACGTGTGGACCAGGAACCCGGACGGCTCGCCGCAGGTCTCCGTGGTGTGGTTCATCGCACACGGCGACGAGATCCTGTTCGGGACCGACGCCAACAGCCAGAAGGCGAGGAACCTCGCCCGCGACCCGCACATCGTGCTCTCGGTCGAGGACACCGAACGCAACGAACGCGGGTTCCAGCAGCACATGATCATCCGCGGCACGGCGGCCATCGAACCCGGTCCGGCGCCGCAGCTGATGGACGACATGGCCATGAAGTACCTCGGGCTGAGCCGGCACCCGCTCGCACTCCGCGACTCCCCGACGGCCGTCGTCGTGCGGGTCACGGTCGACCGCGTCAGCGGTGAGGGCCCGTGGGTCGAGACGGCCGGCGCCGGCCACCAGGTCTGAATCCGGTCCGAGCCGTCCGGTTCCGAGCGTCGACGCTCCCATCCCCGCTGCCTCGCTCCGACCTGAGGGTCATCGGGGAGAATGGCGCATGGCCTACGACACCATCCGCTGCGAGCGACGTGACGACGTGCTCGTGATCACGCTCGACCGACCCGATCGTCTGAACGCCTGGACTCCGCACATGTCCGAGGAGCAGGCCGATGCCATCGAGGCCGCCAACACCGACCCGGCGGTCGGGGCGATCGTCATGACCGGCGCCGGCCGCGGCTTCTGCGCCGGGGCGGACATGGAGGAGACGTTCCAGACCCGGATCGACGGCACCGACCCGGGCGCCGACACCGCCGGCGGGAGCGGGGGGATGCCGGCTGCGATCGACTGGGTCGGGCTCGTGCGCACGAGCAAGCCGATGGTGGCCGCGGTCAACGGCGCGGCGGTCGGCATCGGCCTGACGATGATCCTGCCGTTCGACTACATCGTCGCGTCCGACCGGGCGAAGCTGGGAATGCTGTTCGTCAAGGTCGGACTCGTTCCCGAGCTGGCGAGCACCCACTTCCTCGTGCAGCGGATGGGGTTCGGTCGTGCCAGCGAGTTGTGCCTGTCGGGTCGCGTGATCGGTGCCGACGAGGCGGTCGCGAGCGCCCTCGTCGACCGTGTGGTCGACCACGACGTCGTCGTCGACGAGGCGGTCGGGGTCGCACAGGCGATGGCGGCGAACCCCGACCCCCAGTTGCGCATGATCAAGCAGCTCCTCACCGAGAACGCCACGGCGACCGATCTCACGGCGGTGCAGGAACGCGAGTCGGAGCTGCTCCGCGAGTGCTGGCGCACCCCCGAGCACGCCGAGGCGGTGCGCGCGTTCATCGAGAAGCGCCCGCCGTCGTTCGAGCGGCGCTGACCGACACGGCGCGAGCCGTCGACCGGCAGACCCCTCGAGCGTCGCTGCTGGCTGACGGCAGCGCTCCGCCGTGACCGGTCGGCACGCCCGCTCGATCAGATTCGCACGTACTCGAAGTCGACCGGCTGCTGGTGGATGCCGGTCGAGGGCGCAGCCACCCACCCGGCCATCTTCCCGGGTTCGGTGACGCCGACCATCAACGACTCCACGTGCTCGCGATCGGCATCGGTCGGCAACCAGCCGTCGACGCTCGCGGCCCACTCCTCGTCGCTGATCACGCGACCATCAGGGCCGACCCGGTGGTCGCGGAACTCGCCGACGGCGCGGTTGAACCCGGAGTGCGGGAGCCGCAGCTCGACGCCGACGTCGGCGAGCGCGCGGTTCCACCGGTCGACGCCCTTCTGGCAGTCCTCGACGTAGTCCTCGCGCAGCGTCTCGTTGAGCGCTGCGAGCTGGGTCGCCTCGCGCTCACCGATCCGTCCATCGTCGTCGACCGTCGGCACCGTCCGCGTCAGGCCGTGCAGCTGGTGGTCGTCGTCGCGCGCCTCCTCCTTGAACCGGCCCTTCAGACCGGCCGCGAAATAGTTCGCCGCATTGGTCGACGTCTCGGCACCGAACAGGTCGAGCGACACCGAGAAGTGGAAGTTCATGTACTTCTGGATCGTCGCGAGGTCGATGCCGCCGAACCGGCTCACCTCGTCGGTGTCGTGCTCCTTCATCAGCTCGACGGTGCGCTCGACGACCCGACCGACACCGGTGGCGCCGACGAACATGTGGTGGGCCTCCTCCTTCAGCATGAAGTCGCACGTGCGCGACAGCGGGTCGAAGCCGGACTCGCGGAGCGAGGCGAGCTGGTACTTGCCGTCCCGATCGGTGAAGTACGTGAACATGAAGAACGACAGCCAGTCGGGTGTCTGCTCGTTGAACGCGCCGAGGATCCGCGGGTTGTCGAGATCGCCCGAATGCCGCTCGAGCATCAGCTCGGCCTCGTCGCGACCGTCGCGCCCGAAGTAGCGGTGCAGGAGGTACACCATCGCCCAGAGGTGACGCCCCTCCTCGACGTTGACCTGGAACAGGTTGCGCATGTCGTACAGCGACGGCGCGGTCAGGCACAGGTGCCGCTGCTGCTCGACCGAGGCCGGCTCGGTGTCGCCCTGCACCACGAGGAGGCGGCGCAGGTCGGCCCGGTACTCCCCCGGCACCTCCTGCCAGACGGCGTCACCCTTGTGGTCGCCGAACGCGATCGTCCGGTCGGGCTCGGGCTCCGCGAGGAAGACCCCCCACCGGTAGTCGGGCATCTCGACGTGGTCGAAGTTGGCCCAGCCCTCGCGCCCGACCGACACGGCCGTGCGGAGGTACACAGGGTTCTCCTGGAACGCGACCGGACCCAGATCGCGCCACCACTGCAGGAACTTCGGCTGCCAGTTCTCGAGCGCGCGTCGCAGCCGGCGGTCGTCGGCCAAGCCGACGTTGTTGGGGATCGTGGCGTCGATGTCGACGAGGGTCATCTCAGACTCGTTTCATGTCGAAGTCGGCTCGCGAACCGGTGCCGTACCGGCGCAGCGCGCCGTCGGGACCGACTGCGTTCGGTCGCTGGAACACCCAGTTCTGCCACGCAGTGAGGCGGGCGAAGATCTTGGTCTCGACCGTCTCGGGCCCGACGAACCGGAGGTTCGCCTCCATCGCTGTCAGCGCGTCGGGCGAGAAGCTCGCCCGCTCGGCGAGCATGACCGGCACCTCGTCGTCCCAGTCGATGTCGTCCATCGCGAACGTGACGAGCCCTGCGCGGGCGGCGTCGTCGGCCGTCAGGTCCTTGCCGATCAGCTCGCGGGCGGCTGCGTACTCGTCGTCGCGCTGCCAGAACCTCGTGGCGAGACGGGAGAGACCGTTCGACATGCGGTACCAACCGACGTTGGCGTCGGTGAGCAGCAGCGACGGCGCCGGCAGGTCGGAACCCTCGCGCTCGCCGTCGAGCATGACGGAGCGGTCAGCCGCGATGGCCAGCTCGGCCAGCGTGCCGGCGAAGCAGCTTCCCTCATCGATGAGCGCGACGACCGAGCGGGCCGAGAGGTCGAGCCGCTTCAGCGTTCTCGCCCACAGGAGCTGTGTCTCGCGAACCAGCCAGTGCTCGGGCTCGCGCTCGATGACCGCCTCGGCTGCGACCACCGCATCACTCGACCCGGCGGTGCGGATCGTCCAGCAGCCGATCGCTGGCTCGTTGAACCGGAGATGCAGCATGGCGTGGTCGAGCTCGAGCGTGGCTCCGATCAGCCAGCAGTCGGCGCCCTCGTCGACGAGCTGCCCGGCGGTCGCAGGCTGCGGCCCGACGGGTCCGCGCACCACGAACTCGGCGAGGCCGGCGTCGCGATCGACGGTCACGTCGAGGTGGCGCGCCGACAGCGAGCCCTCGTCCACCGACGTGGTCGCCCCGAGCGGCGGCAGGTCGATCCCGATGCCGTCGTCGGGGCGGTCGGACGCAGCGACGCACAAGGCAGCGCGCTCGGCGACGAGTTGGTCGAAGCCACTCTTCGGCGCGATCGCGTCGACCAGGCGCCAGTCGAGCGCCTGCTGCCCGCGCAGTCCCTCGCTGCGCGTTGCGAACACGTCGGCGAGATCACGCCGCACGTGGCGCTTGTCGACCACCCGGGTGAGCCCGCCGGTGCCGGGCAGCACGGCGAGCAGTGGCACCTCGGGCAGCGACACCGTCGAGGCCCGGTCGTCGACGAGCAGGATCTCGTTGCAGGCGAGTGCCAGCTCGTACCCGCCACCTGCCGCCGTGCCGTTGACCGCCGCGATCCAGCGCTGACCCGAGTGCGCGCCGGCCTCCTCGATCTCGTTGCGGGTCTCGTTCGTGAACTTGCAGAAGTTGACCTTGTGGCCGTGCGACGAGCCGGCGAGCATCTGGATGTTCGCGCCGGAGCAGAAGATCTTGTCGAGCCCACCGGTGAGGACGACCGCCTTCACGCCGGGGTGCTCGAACCGCAGGCGCTGCACGATGTCGTGCAGCTCGATGTCGACGCCGAGGTCGTACGAGTTGAGCTTCAGCTCGTAGTCGTCGCGCAGGCCACCATCGGCGTCGACCGTCATCGTGACCGTGGCGACCGGGCCGACGACGTCGACCCGCCAGTGCCGGTAGGACGCCGGCTCGACACCGAACTCGACGGCGGGCTCGACGGCTGGCTCGGCCATGCTTCACCCCTCCCGATCGATCGGACAACGCGCGCGGCCCTGCATCACGTCGATCATGCCGCATCAGGTTCCGCCGAGGCACGTCGAGCGACGCAGGGCACATCACCGGCGAATCCCGACCATCCGGGTCGACATCTCGGAGTCGGCTCGTTATGCTGCGCCCCCAGCTCGGCACGTCGACCGACACCAGACCGAGACACGACCGCGACACCGCACCACCTCCCAGGGGCCACGATGACCGACACCATCGCCCAGTCGAGCGATCTGATCCGGCCCTCGTGGTGGACGGGTTCGCCCGCGGTGCCGGCCGACTCCTACGTCGTCGACGCCGCCGAGTTCCTCGGCAGCGACGGCCGCGTCGCCGTCACCGACGCGCTGGCCGAGCGGATGCGCTCGACGTTCCGAGATGTCGGTCTCGTGCACGTGGTCAACACCGGCCTCACCGAGCACAGCGACATGCGGGCGATCGCCAAGCTCGTCGTCGACGCCGAGATGGCATACCGCGCCGGCGCCAACCCTCGCGGTGTCCTCGAACCGAACGTGTACGAGATCGGGGCGCCGCTCGAGGCATGGCTGCACTACCACCACGAGATGGCGTACGTCGGCACGTCGACGAAGATGGTCGCCTTCCTCTGCAAGCGCGAGCTGCCAGGTCGCGGCGCGACGTTCGTCTCCGACAACCTGCAGGCGACCGATGCGCTCATGGCCACCGAGTTCGGCCGGAAGCTGGCGCGGCTCGGCGTCTGCTACCGACGCGACCTCACCGACCGCGAGGCCTTCGTCGGTCGTGAACCGATCGGCGTCTACAACCACTGGCAGCACTCGTTGGCGACCGACGACCCGGCCGAAGCCGAGGCACGCGCGCAGGAACGGGGCCTCCAGACCTCGTGGGGCCCCGATCGCGTCCTGCAGACCCGCTACTACGTCTCGGCGTTCGAGCACTTCCCGCAGCTCGATCGCAACGTGCTGTACAGCAGCGTCGCCGACCACGCGATGTGGTTCGACGCATGGCCGTTGGTCGAGCAGCTGCCACCCGAGCAGCGTCCCCTGTGGATGACGTTCGGAGACGACAGCGACTTCACCCGCGAGGAGCTCGAGCTGTTCGTCGACGTGTACGACAGGTTCGGCACGCCGATCGACTGGCGAGTGGGCGACGTCGCCGTGATCTGCAACTACCGCTTCGCGCACGGCCGGCCGTCGATCCGCCTCGCCGCCGGCGAGGAGCGCGAGCTCGGCGTGTTGCTCGGCGAGCCGTTCCAGCGCGTCGGCGACGTCGCCGATCGTTGGTGATCCGCTGCAGCGCCGCCGAGGTCAGGTGGTCGCCGCCAGTGCGCCGATGTTGATCGTCGCCGATCGGACGCCGCCGATGACGACCGTGATCTCGTCGGGCTGATCGGCGGTGGTGCACGCCGGATCGACCTCGTCGCGGCCGAACTTGAAGACGTAGCGAGCCCCGCTCGAGAACTCACACGTGAACGTCTCGGGATGAGGTGAGAAGCCGTCGATCGTGAACGCGACGGTCACGCACTCGGGTCCGTACCGGCACGGTGTCCGGCGAGGGGTGACGGTGATCGACTCGCCGTCGGGCGACGTGACTGTCATCGCCTCGAGCACGGACAGGACGGTCGTCGTCGTCGTCGCCGTCGGTTCGGCAACGGTCGTCGTCGTCGCCTCGACCGTGGTGGTGGTCGTCGTCGCCTCATCGACGGTCGTGGTCGGAGCGATCGTGGTCGTCGCCGCCTCGATCGTCGTGGTCGGAGCGATCGTGGTCGTCGCCGCCTCAGCGACGGTCGTGGTCGGAGCGATCGTGGTCGTCGCGTCGCCGCTGCCGGCATCGGCGACCGTCGTCGCCGTGGCGGCCTCGGTCGTCGACGGGTCGGTGGCGGCGACCTCGTCGGTCGTCGACGCGGCGTCATCGGTGTCATCGGTGCCGGCGGAGCCGCCCGCGACGGTCGTGGTCGGGAGCTCGACGCGGAACGGTTCGTCGGCGACGGACTCGGGCGGCACGGTCGGGTCGGCCACGTCGTCGTCGCCGCCGCCCGACAGCAGGACCGGGGCCGAGCCGATCAACCCGACGACGGCGATCGCACCCCAGGCCCAGACGGGAAGGATCGACAGCTTGCGGTTCCACCACTTGGGTGGCGTGTCGGCCGGGGCGGGTGCGGGAACGCCCTGGCCGTCTTCTGGAGGAGGCAGTGGCGCCCCGTCGTGGTCGGTCACGCCGCACGACCGTACCGCCAAGAACGGCCGGATCGATGCATCTCCACGAAGTCAGCGCCTGACCACGGTGGTCTCGAACGCGGCGCGCGGCGCCGTCAGGAGAACTTGGTCCTCGGGCGCTCCGTCGGCTGACCGTCGAGCTCGACGTCGACGCGCTCGTCGTAGAAGCAGACGAGCCCGGCGATCGGCTCGGATTCGGGCAGCGGCGTCCGGTAGCCCCACGCGACGTCGACGTGCTCGTTGCCGCCGACGGTGACCGTCCAGTAGTTCGCCCAGCCCTTGTACGGACACGCGGTGCTGGTGTCGGTCGGCGAGAGCAGCTCCATCCGGACGTCGGACTTCGGGATGTAGTAGCGGGGCGGCAGTCCGGTCTCGTACAGGACGGTGGGGCGCCGTGTCTCGGCGACGACCGTGCCGTCGATCGACACCCGCACGTGCCGGGACGACGCGAGCGTGTCGACGCGCACCTCGGGGCTGCGCGGATGCACGAACACCTCGACGTCCTCTTCGAACCAGGCGTCGACCGCATCCCACTCGATGCGCACCAGGTCACGCAGCTCCTCGACCGGGGAGTCGACGTGGCGCCACGCGGCGTTGGCGAGGACCCGGCCGTCGACGTGCAGGTCGTAGCGGGTGCCGATACCACGGCTCGGCGAACGGACCGTTTCGCCGTTCTCGACGAGCTCTGCCGCGACGTCGTCGACCGGGAAGTACCACGCCGGGTAGTACGGGATCTCCCAGACGTAGCGTGCCCGTCGGCTGTCGACGACCGTCGCGCCGGCGAGGACGCCGCGGATCCACTTCGGGTTCGGTTCGACTCGGACGCGGGGTCTGGTGGCAGCCATGTCGAGGACAACCTCTGGCCACCCGCACCGATTCCGCCCCCCGAGGGCCCGCCACGGGCATCGCACTACAGTCGGCGCGGACTCGACGAGGAGGCAACGACCAACGATGGACCGGAACGAACTCAACTTCGCAGCGGCCGTGCTGTGCGGCATCGGGAGCTTCGCCGCGCTCGTGTCGGCGGTGCTGTCCAGCGGGCCGCGCAAGGCGGTCACCCGCGCCGACTTCCTCTCGGCGCTGTTCGGGCTGGTCGGTTCGATCGCGTGGGCGGCATCGGCCCGCGACGACATGCGCGACGCCGAGTCGATCGCCTGAGTAGGTCCCGCACCCCGGCGCGCCGCCTCTTGGGGCGACTGATCACGCTGTGAACGGTTGACCGACCACACTGAGCGGCAGACTTGACGAAATCTTCTGACGCTACGCAGCAGTCATCACACGTTCCGTCGAGAAACTCGAAGATCGCGGTAACAAACCGGCCGAGCGGTGCGATCTAGAGAACGTGACTATGGCCATCGCACGTCCCGGCTCGGAACTCGCGCCAGCTCCCCATCGGTCCCGGTCTGCCGACAGCCGAACGATGCGATCGCACCAGCGCCGGGCGACAGCCGCACTCGCCGTCGTCGGCCTCGTCGCCGTTGCCGCAGCTGTCCTGCAGCAGGCTCGGTCGCCCGAAGCCACCCTCTCGACGACGGTGATCCTGATGATCCCCGGTTTCTTCGCGCTGGTCGCTGCGCTCCTCTTCGGCCTCGGCGACCTTCGCCGTGCGTCGCGCCGGCCCGCCGACACCGCCGCCGACACACTGATGGGCTTCGATGTCGTCACCGCCTCGCTGCTCGGCATCACCGCCGACACGGCCTCCGAGCTCGAGGACTTCGGCGAGCGACAGGTGACCGTGGGTCCGCTCCGGATCTCCCGGAGGAGGCCGACCGACTCGGCGCCGACGAGCGCGACGCAGGTCGATCGGGCGATGGCCGAAGCGATCGAGCGAGTGTTCGCATCGTGCACCGACCTCGCCGACCGGCCGACTCAGGAGCGCCGGATCGCTGTGGCCGACCACGGCGACGCCACACCGCCGGACGGCTTGGCGATCGCCAGCTGACCCCCGGGACCGCCCCTGCGCGGTCGGTCCGTCGTCCACCTACGCTCCGGGTGGACCGATGACTGCCGACGTTCGCTCCCCCACACCTCCCGCTGCCCCGCGCGCCCTGCTGCGCTGGCTCTGGCAGCTGGTCAAGGACGTCGTCGACGAGTACCGCGCCGACGGCGTCGGCGACCTCGCGGCCTCGATCACGTTCTGGACGATCCTGTCCGTGCCGGCCGCGGTGCTCGCGCTGGTCAGCGCCCTCAGTTCGCTCGAATCGGTGGCGGGCGCATCAGTTGCCGAGGACGTCGAGGACGAGGTCCAGCAGTTCATCGCCGACACGCTCGTCGACTCCGAGACATTGTCGTCGGCGGTCGACGAGCTGTTCAACTCCTCCAACGCCGGGATCGCGACGGTGGCGACGCTCGTCGCCCTGTTCACGCTCTCGAGAGCGTTCGCGGGTCTGATCCGTGCGCTCGACACCGCCTACGAGGTCGACGAGGGGCGGCCGTGGTGGTACGTGCGGCTGGTCGCGATCGGCCTCGGGGTGGCGACCGTCCTGATCGTCGCGACCACGGCGACCGTGCTGGCCCTGCTGCCCGAGCTCCCGTTGGGGGCGGCGGTGCGGTTCCTCACGGCGCCGGCCGTGTTCGTCATGCTGGTGCTGTGGGCGGCCACCCTGTTCCACGTCGGTCCGAACCACCGGACACCCTGGCGCTACGACCTGCCCGGCGCCGTGTTCACCGCGATCGGGTGGATCGCGACGTCGCAGGGCTTCGCCCTCTACGTCCGGTTCGCCGGCCAGGGCAACCAGGTGCAGACGAGCGTCGGCGCGATCCTGCTCGCGCTGAGCCTGATGTACCTGCTGAGCATCGTGCTCTTGATCGGCGCGCAACTCAACGACGTGATCGCGCGACGGAGCGGCGTGGTCCAGGAGGTCGCCCCGGTGCACACACGCGCCAAGCGCCTCCGCGACCGGTTCCGCCGCTGAGGCCGCCGCACACCACCCGTCGCGGGATCAGCCGGACACGAGCTCGAACCGGCAACCGGCGATCTCGACGTCACCCACGCCGGTGTCGCTCGATGCGTGCAACGTGAACCCGGCGACGCCGTCGCCGCGTTCGCCCGCAGGAGCGAACCTGATCTGGCCCTCGTCGAGGACGACTGCGCTGTCGGTGACCTCGCGGCCGAGCAGCGCTGCCCACCGCGCCGCCATCGCGGCTGGGTCGTGCGCCTCGATCGTGACGGCGAGCACGTCGTCGACCCGCTCGGTGCGGACATGGTCCCGCCAGACCGGGCCTGCCCACGGCCACTCGCCCCACTCCGCGGTCTCGTCGACCGAGAGGATCGCCCCACCGACGTCGGCCGGATGCAGGTGCAGACCCACGATCCCGTCGGCGACCGCCTCGTACACGATGCGCGCGCCGTGCTGTGCGAATCGTGCGCGCAGCTGGTCGAGGTCGTCGACCTCGAGGATCACCATGTAGCCGCCGTCACCGCCACGCTTGTCGAGCAGGCGACCGGCCGTCGTGCCGGACTGCGTCGGCGACACCACCTCGAGCAACTTGTCGCCGACCGGGAACAGGGCGTTGCGCAGCCCGAAGGTCGCGACGCCGGGGTCGCGGAAGCAGCGCTCCACGCGCAGGTGCTCTTCGATCTCTGCCTCGGTGGCCGCCAGGTCCTCGGCCACGACGACGATCTGCCTCAACCGCATCCGCATGCGCCGAGTCTGACCAACCGGCCGGTGGATCGACGGGTCGAAGGTGGTCGAAGGTGGTCGAGGGTGGTCAGAGGCGACCGTCAGCCTCAGCTCCCGTGGCCGTTCTCGGTCGAGGGCTCATCGAGGTAGCGCTGGATGACCGGGCCGACCTCGGCGACGAGGTCGTCGATCGGCTCGTCGGCGAGCGCGGAGATGCCGACGAGGTTGCGGGCGACGACCATGCCGATCAGGTGCGATCCCGCCAGTGCGAGCCGGCGGCGGCCGTTCGGCCCCGGCGCGAGCACGTCGGCGTGACTCAAGAACGCGTCCGCGACGAACTCTCGCAGCATCGTCGCAGCGTCGGCATCGGTCGCCGCTGCGCGGAGCAACGAGAGCACCGGCGATCCGGCACCGGCGGCCATCGACAGGAAGGCAGCAGCGAGATGCACGCCGCGCTCGTCCGGCGGGGCGTCGACGACACTGCGCAGCACCTCCCCTGGATCGACCGGGAACTCGTGTGCCGCCGCGAACAGGCTGCGCTTGCCACCGAAGTGGTGGTTCACCAGCGCCGGGTCGACGTCGGCCTCGGCAGCGATCCGGCGGATCGTCGCCCGGTCGAAGCCCTCGGCGGCGAACACCCGTCGTGCTGCAGCCAGGATGGTGCGCCTCGTCTCGTCGGGGTCACCCGGCCGGCGTCCGAGTGGCTTCGCCGCCGAGGTCATGCTGCGGTCCCGGCGGTCGGCGCGGGCGCGGCATCGAGCTCGATCAGGACCTCTTCGAGGTTCGCAGGCCTCGACGACACCCTGGCCTCCAGGCCTGCCCGCCCGAGCTCGGTGCCGACGGCGTCCACGGACGTGCCGAGGACCCTGAGCACCCGCCCGTCCAACCGGAGGCGACAACCCAGGGTGTCGAGGTGGCGGAAGACCGCATCCCAGTGATCGGACTCGACGGCGACGATCTGCCCGTCGCCGGTGATGCCGGCTGCGGTCCCGTCGGCGACGACGTTCCCGCGCGACATGATCACCAGCCGGTCGGCCTGCTCGGCCTCGTCGAGGTGATGCGTCGACACGAGCACTGCGGCGCCCTGCTCGGCTGCTCGATGCACCAGGTCCCACAGCTCGCTCCGCGCCAGCGGCGACACGCCCGAGGTCGGCTCGTCGAGGATCAACAGGTCGGGTGCGTGCTGGGTCGCCGCCCGGAATGCGACCACTCGCTGCGCGCCGAGGGACATCGAACCGACGAACCCGTCGCCGACCGCCGAGGACGCCGCAACGGTCCCGGGGGCCGCGCCGAAGATCTGGGCCCGGAAGTCGAGGTTCTCGGTCGCGCTGAGATCGGTGTAGAGACCGAGGTTCTGGGGCACGTAGCCGATGCGCCGTCGCAGCGCCAGCGAGTGCGGTCGGCCGAACATCCGGACCGAACCCGACGTCGGCGTCAGCACCCCGAGCAGCATCTTGATCAGCGTCGTCTTGCCGGCGCCGTTGGCACCGATCAGGCCGACGATCTCGCCCGGGCCGACGTCGAGGTCCACCCGATCGACCGCCGTGAAGGTCCCGAATCGCCGCGTGACCGCACGCGCCTCCACCGCTGTCATGCGACGTCCCGACTCGCCATCAGCTCGTAGACGATCGCCGCGTCTTCGAGGGAGATCGCGCCGGTTCGCTCGCCCGCCGGGCTCCACTGTCGCCAGCGGCGTCCCTTCCTCCACGCGAGCGAGCGGTCGCTGGGGACGTCGACGTCGTCGACGCCGCCGGACACACCGGCGATGATCTCGTCAGGCGGGCCGGCGGCGATCACGCGGCCCTCGCGCAACAGGGTCGCCGACGACGTGCGCTCGGCCTCGTCGAGGTACGTGGTCGCAGCGACGACGGCCGCACCGTCGGCCGCCGACGCTGCGATGAGCCGCCACAGCTCGAGGCGGCTCAGCGGATCGACCCCCGTGGTGACCTCGTCGAGGACGAGCAGATCGGGGTCGTGGAGCAACGCCATGCAGCCGGCGAGCTTGCGGCGCTGGCCGCCTGACATACGACCGGCGAGCCGGTCGCCGAACGGATGCAGGTCGGCGCTGTGGAGGAGCGCATTCGCTCGGTCTCGCCAGGTCGAGAGCCGGTAGGCCCGAGCCACGAAGTCGATGTTCTCGTCGACGGTCAGGTCGCCGAAGTAGCCACCGCTCGAGGGCACGAAGCCGACGCGGTGCGACGGGGGCAGGTCGAACGAGCCCGCCTGGCCGACGTCGAGGCCCGCGACGACCTTCAAGAGCGTCGACTTGCCGGCGCCGTCGCCACCGATCACCGCATGGATCGCGCCTGGCTCGATGGCGATCGAGACGGCATCGAGCGCGACCGTGCGCCCGAACGACACCGAGACGTCGGCGGCACACCAGGTCATGCCGTGACCTCGACGGGGTCGAGTGGACCCGCATCGTCCCCGGTCTGCTTCGGGGCGAGGTCCTGTCGGAACCGGTACAGCGCGAAGCCGAACACGACGACCGCCATCAGGGCGAGGATCGCCAGCGGCGGCAACAGCGCCGAGAACGACGACCCCTTCAGGAAGATGCCACGCATCCCGACGATGAACCAGGTCAGCGGGAGCAGATAGCCGATCCACCGAACGCCCGCCGCCATCGAGTCGAGCGGGAAGATCATGCCCGACAGCATGATCTGTGGCATCAGCGTCATGATCGCCAGCTGGATCGCCTCCCCCTGGCTCTTCGACAGGGTGGAGATGGCGACGCCGAATCCGAGCACCACGAACAGGAAGAGCAGCCCGTAGGCGGCGAGCAGCAGCGCCGACCCCTCGAATGGCACGTCGAAGATGAGCAGTCCGGCGGCGGTCACGATGATCATGTCGAACAACGCGACGAGGAAATACGGCGCGATCTTGCCGACGGCGACGTCGAGCGGCCGGAGCGGCATCACGGCGAGCTGTTCGAGCGTGCCCTGCTCGCGCTCGCGCACGACACCGAGACTGGTGATGACGGTGCCGACGAACAGCATGATGAAACCGATCAGCGACGGCACCATCACCGTGGCCGTGTCGAGCTCGGGGTTGAACAGCACCTCGGGCGTCGAGCCGGGCGGGACTCGCCGCAACGCCGACTGCGCGACGAACAGCTGGCTGCCGTCGACGAGCAATTCCGGCGGTGCACCGTCCGCGACGACGACCGCCTCGACCTCGGAGTCCCGGAGCATGCGGCGACCATCGGCGGCGTCCGCGCCGGCGTCGATGTCCGCGACGTCGTAGATCGGCGGCAGTGCATCGGCGACCGTCGCCGCATCGGCGCCGACGACGGCCGTCTCGATGTCGGTGACGTCGAACCTCGCGGCGTACCCGAAGATCACCAGCAGCATGAGCGGCATCCCGACCATGAGCGCGACGGTCCGGCGATCGCGACGCATCTGACGAAACTCTTTCAACACCATTGCGTGCATCCGCCCCTCCGGCTCGCTCGATTTCATCATTCGTTGAAATACAATTCTACGGCTGTCGAATTCTTCAGGCAAGGCGCCCCCGCCGCACGCCGGAATGGTCGGGATTCGACGCCGTGTTCCGTTCGCATGGACGCAGCACCGACGGGCGCGCCGAACCAACCGTCCACCGCCGGACCGGCGGGCGATCGAACGCGGCTGATCGTCGCCGGGCTCCTCGTGGTGCTCGCCGTCGCATCGATCTGGGCGTTCACCGAGGACACGACGCCGTTCGCCACCACCGAGGGGGTGCGCGTCGACCCCGGCGACGCGTACAACCCGGTCACGGCGGGTGAGCCGCTGCCGGACGGGTTCCGGCAGCTGCTCCCCCGCGACGCGATCCGCCCGGTCTACGAACCCCGTTTCGTCGAGGGGCGCCGCGCCGGGTGGCCGTCGGCGACCGACGTCATCGGCGTCGCCATCGACGGCGAGGCCAAGGCCTACCCGGTCAGCTTCTTGAACGGGCGCGAGCTCGTCGTCGACGAGATCGCCGGCGTGCCGATACTGGTGTCCTGGTGACCGCTGTGCGCCACGGCGATGGTCCATCGCCGAGAGGTCGACGGAGAGGCTCTGGTCTTCGGCGTGCACGGCGCGCTCTGGGGCAACGCCATGACCTGGTGGGACCACGACACCGGCAGCATCTGGAGCCAGCCGCTCGGCGAGGCGATCGCCGGCCCGCGCACCGGCCAGACGGTCGAGCTGATGACGTCGGAGTTCACGACCTGGGTGGCCTGGCTCGACGAGCATCCCGAATCGCTCGCGCTCGACGCGCCGGCGGGGCCGTCGTCGTTCGACCTCACCGACTTCTACATCGTCGTCGACTTCACCGAGGAGGCCCGCGCCTACCCCGTGCCCGACCTCCGGTCGGTCGGTGTCGTGAACGACGTCGTCGCGGGAGTCGAGATCGCGGTCGTGAGCGATCCGACCGAACCCGATCGTTGGAGCGTCTTCAGCCGGCGCCTCGGTGACTCGCTGCTCGAGCTCGAGGTCGACGGCGGCGTGCTCCGCGACCGGACGACGGGCACCACGTTCGATCCGACTCGCGGCTTCGCACTCGACGGGCCGTTCGAGGGCGAGATCCTCGATCAGCTGCCGGCGCTCACCTCGTTCCCCGGCGACTACGGCACGTTCTGGCCGGACGGGACCGTGTGGCGTCCGTGAGCCGGGCGATGACGAGCACGGCGACCGAGGTCGGGGCTCGGCCGTCGGTGTCGACGTCCGCACTCCGGCTGATCGGCGCCGATGCCGCTCGCTGGGCGCGGGTCGACGGCGACAAGCTCTGGTCGGCGACGGCGCTCGCCGTGGTGGCGTCGGCGCTGATGGCGCTCAACCGCTTCGGCGGTCTCGCCACGAGCGCACCGCGCTCGTTCGTCCGCCTGACGCTCGTCGGCGTGTGGGGCTGGCTGCTGCTCGCCCTGGCGATCTGGGCGCTCGGACTGGCGCTGTCGAACCGGGGTGTGCCCCGGCGAGCCGGGCGGTCGCTCCGTCGGTCCGTCGTCGTCGTCGGGCTCGCTCACCTCCCGATCGCCGTCCTCGCGGTCGTGCTGTTCGTCTTCGCCGGGATGTTCCAGCTGCTCGGCCCCGGGTACGTGACCGCGGTGTTCGCGTTCTCGGTCTGGATGCCGTTGCTGCTGGTGACCGGCGCCCGATACCGGCTCGAGACGAGTTGGCCCGTGGCGCTCGGTGCCGCGCTCGCGCCCTATCTCGGCTGGTGGTGGCTCGCCGGGAGCCACCTGGTCGGCCGCGTCGAGCACCTGCTCTGACGACGGCGAGGAGCGGGCGTCAGACATCGGTCCGGCGATACTCGATCGCGTTGCCGCGCTTGCCGGTGGGCTCGACCATCCCGGTGCGCCGCAGGCAGTACGCCATCTGCTGGGCCAAGCGGCGAGGGCGGCGGATGCCGGTCGCCAGGTCGGCCGTGGTGAACGGATCGGGCAGATCGGCAGGCAGCAGCGCGGCGAGGTCGCTCGGCTCGTGCAGCGCCACGATGTCGACGACCTCGACCAGGCGGCGCTCCTCGACTGCCCACCCCTTGCGGCGGCGGTTCCGCGACGGATCGTGGACCCTGTGCTCGCACTCACGCGTGAGCACGACCTCGATGCAGAGGCCAGGGTGTGCCACGAGCTCGGGGAAGCTCGCCAGCTCGGCGAACACGTCGACGGCTCGGCCGTGCTTCGGGGAGCGACGGCGACCGATCTCGACGCCGTCCGGGCCGATCTTGACGATCGACTTCTCGACGGGCACCGGGTGGACGAGCAGCACGCGGTGCCCGCCCTCGAGCAACGCAGCCAGCTTCCGGCGCATCGACGAGAAGCCCCTCGTCTGGATCTCGATGAGCAGATCGTCTCGGACGAGATCGATCACGAATCCGTCGACCGGGACCTCGACGCGATCCCCGGGCTCGGCATACCAGCGCTTCAGCGACGCATGCAGCGGCTTCTCGCGCAGTGTGCCCACGTGCGGCGGCGCTGCGGTCATCGTGCCGATGGTAGGACGCCCGCTCCGGCCGACCGTGGCTTCCCGGCGGCGATCACGTGCCGAGCAGCCAGTCGACGCGGCTCCACGACGTCGCGTACTGCAACATGACCAGCAGACCGACCGCGATCCCGACGTCGACACGGAACGCGACCGCGAGGGCAACGGCACCGCCACCGAGGATCAGCAGCTCGATCGTCAGGCGCAGCCAACCGGCCACCTCGACCGGCGCTTGGCCGGAGCGGCTCGGATCGCCGGCCACGTTGAAGACGCCCCAGGCGGCCGCTGCGAGCAGGGGGACGGCTACGACGGCGATCCAGCGGACCGGACCGGCACCGAACCGCCACGCCACCACGGCCAGCCCTGCCAGCGCCGCCAGCTCGAGACCGAACCGCAGCGCCAGGTTCCAGCCGGCCAGCGCCGGCGCGGTCACGATGCCGACGATGCGACGTGCTCACACCGAGCCTTGAGCGCCGCGTTCATCGCCTCGAACCCGGCCAGCGTCGTCGTGTCGAGCGAGCGCCGCATGAGCGGGACGAGCAGCCCGCGGAACCGTTCGCCGTGCACCACTCGCGTCCCGCCCTCCGGCGTGGCGGTCAGCTCGAACCGGTGGCGCCCGTCGAACAGGCGCGGCAACCCGAGCCGGCCGAGCCATTCGAACGTCCGCTCGGCCTCGACCGCGGTCACGACGGGACGGAACGTCACCGCCCTGCCACCCGGTGGCTGCAACCGATTGGTCAACCGCTCGCCGACCTCGACGCGACCGGATGACGAGACGATGAACGGGTTCCAGTCGGCATACCGCTCGAGGTCGGTCAGCACCGACCAGACCACGCCGGGTGCCGCTTCGATGTGGATCTCGGTGTGCAGTTGGTGTCCCATGTCGTCCTCCTCAGATAACGCAACTCGTGTTGCGTTACATGAAACACGACGGAACCACGTAACGCAACTCCTGATGCGTTAATGTGTCGGTATGACCGCAACTCGACCTGGTGGCAGACGCGTCGGCGAGCAACGGCCGGGTGGGCGCGCCGAGCGTGTCCGCAGCGCGGTACTCGACGCGACGGCCGAGCTCTTGGAGGAAGTCGGCTACGACCGGTTCGGCATCGACGACGTGGCAACGCGGGCCGGCGTGCACAAGACGACCGTCTATCGACGTTGGCCGACCAAGCCCGAGCTCGTCGCCGACGCCGTCCAGGCGCACTCCGAAGTGCACGTGCCGATCCCCGACACCGGGGACGTGCACGCCGACCTGCAGGCACTCGCCCGCTCCGTCGTCGCCAACATCGGCTCGGTCGGCGGCGCCCGACGATCGCGCTCGATCGTCGCCGCGGCCGCTCACTCCGAGGAGCTGGCAGCCTCGCTCCGGGCGTTCTGGTCCGACCGGCTCGGCGCCGCCGTGCCGATCGTCGAGCGCGCCGTCGCTCGCGGCGACCTACCGCCCGACACCGACCCGATCCTCCTGATCGAGACCCTGGTCGGACCCATCTGGCTCCGGCTCCTGATGACCGGCGAGCCGATCGACGACGGGCTCGCCGATCGGGTCACCGAACTGGTCCTCACCGGCGCCGCACCCTGACACGCCACCCAGCTCGCCCGCAGGACGAAGGACCCTTGCGCTCACACGTGCCGAGGCGTACCGCGGAAGGTGCGAACGCGCAGGAGGAGCCATGGTCGATGCACCGAGGATCGGTCCCGCGATCCAGACCCGTGACCTGACACGCAACTTCGGGGAGCTCGTCGCCGTCGACGGGGTCGACCTGACGGTCCGCCACGGCGAGCTGTTCTCGATCCTCGGTCCGAACGGCGCGGGGAAGACCACCACCATCAAGTTGCTGTGCGGGCTGCTCCGGCCGACGAGTGGCAGCGCCCGGGTCATGGGCCACGACATCAGCGAGAACCCGCTGGCCGTCAAGCAGGTCATCGCCGTGTCGCCGCAGGAGACCGCGGTCGCCGAGCACCTGAGCGCCCGCGAGAACCTCGAGCTGATGGCGGGCCTCCACGGCATCGAGCGGCGGCGTGCGCGGCGACGTGCCGAGCCGCTGCTCGAGCTGATGGGCCTGGCCGAGCGCGCCGGCGATCAGGCCCGGAAGTACTCGGGCGGCATGAAGCGCCGGCTCAGCATCGCGATGGCGCTCGTCTCGGACCCGTACGTGCTCTTCCTCGACGAGCCCACGATCGGCCTCGATCCGCAGTCGCGACGCGGGATGTGGGAGTACATCGAGCGGCTGAAGAGCCGGATGACCATCGTGCTGACGACGCACTACCTCGAGGAAGCCGACGCACTCGCCGACCGCATCGCCGTCGTCGACACCGGCCGGGTGATCGCCCGCGGCTCCCCGACGCAGCTGAAAGACGGCATGGAGGGGGCCCACGCGACGTTGGTCGAGGCTCGCGACCTGACCGAGGACGCGATCGAGGCGCTGACCGCGATCTACCCGCACGTCCGGCCGGTCGACGGCGGCGTCGAGATCGACGACGACAACGTCAGCCTGCACCGGATCGAGGACTGCCTCCGACCGCGAGGGGTGGAGATCGTGTCGATCCGCAAGCGGCAGGTCACGCTCGACGACGTCTTCCTCGAGCTCACCGGGAAGGAGCTACGCGAATGAGGACGCTCGCACTGGCACGTCGGAACCTCAAGGAGGTGCTCCGCGACCCGCTCTCGCTGGGCCTGCTGATCGCGCTCCCTGCGTTGATGCTGCTCGTGCTGCAGAGCCTGGACGGCGTCGACGACTTCTACTCCCCCACCATGCTCGCACCCGGGATCGCACTGTTCGGCTTCGTGATGCTGATGTTCAGCTCGTCGATGGTGATGGCACGCGATCGTGAGAGCTCGCTGTTCCCCCGGTTGCTCACGACCCCGCTGCGACCGGTCGAGTTCATCACCGCCTACTCACTGCCGTTCGTCGCCGTGGCGATCGTCCAGGGCCTCGTGGTCTACGCGATCGCCGCAGCCCTCGGCATCGACATGGAGGGCAGTCCCCTGCTCGTGGTCCTGGTCCTGATGCTGATCGTGTTCTTCTTCGTCGCGCTCGGCATGATCGCCGGCTCGCGGCTCGGCGTGGCTGCGCTCTCCGGCGCCTACAGCGTGGTCCTGGTGCTCACGATCTTCGCCGGCACCTGGTTCGATCTCGAGGAGGTCGGCGGGCCGATCGAGGCCGTCGAGAACGTGCTGCCGTTCACCCATGCGCTCGACGCGACCCGCGACGTGATGGCCGAGGGCGCCGGGCTGGGGACGATCGGCACCGACCTCGCCTGGGTCACGGCGTACACGGTGGTGGCCGTCGCCCTCGCGCTCGTGTCGTTCCGGAGCCGGATGACCGAGTGACGTCGGCCCCTTGCGCCGGCCCGGTCCTGTCGACGATGAGGTCGGGCGGCAGGGATGGGGTGCCGGTTCGTCCCGCGCCCGCGGCACTCAGCTCGTGCTCGGCGCCGCGGGCTCATCGAGCCCGTCCCGCAGCACGTCGTCGAGCGTGGCACGCATCTCGAGGAGCACTTCTCGGATCGTGCGCTCGTCGTCGTGGCCGATGCCGGTGCGACCGACCGCCGTGCCGCCATCGCCGTCGACCGGCGGGTCGAGCTCGTGCTCGGCGTCGCGGAGCAGCGCCTGCAGGAACGGGATCTCCCGCGCTCCGGTCGCAGCGAGGTGGTCATGGACCGAGCGGGCGTCGTCGACGCGCCCGAGCGCCGTCATCAGGTTGACGTACTCGGCGGCGGCGAACTGGGCGTTGTAGATGTTCTCGAGATCGACGACGTCGGCCACGTACTCCGACAGCAGTTCGATCGCCCGCTGCCGCCGGCCGGCCCGGAACAGGCGCCGGGCGCTCAGCGGGTTGCTCATCGAGTTCGTGCGCTCGGGCACGTCGACCGAGACGGCCTCGTCGAAGTACCGCCACGCCGCCTCCTCCCGGCCCTGCTGGAGCGCCGAGAAGCCGAGCATCGTCAGCGAGTAGTGCAGGCAGGTCGGCGGCCCTTGCTGCCGGTGGAGATCGGCGCACGCCGTCAGGTGCGCGTCGACCTCGGCCAGCTGACCGGTCATCAGGAGGGAGCCGCCGACGCCGAGCACGTCGAACAGCGCTGCGACGTAGTCGTCGCTGCGGCGGACGAGGTCGCGCATGACGGTGAGGGCCTCCTCCGCCATCCGCGGGTAGTCGCCGGCGATGAAGCTGCGGGCGTACCGCACCATCGAGTCGTCGGGTTCGCCGAACCGGGCGACCAGGCTGTCGAAGCCCGTCTGGTCGAGATGCCGCATGTAGCGCCGCGCCGCCCACGTCATCCCGAACGCGATCGTGTCGCGGTCGTCGGTCGGCGTGATCTCGAGCAGCCGCTCGGACCAGTCGCCGATCTCGGACTGGCTCCGCAGATAGACCTCGGCCACGATCGGTTCGAGCAGTGCACGCGCTCGCTGGACGTCGCCGGTGTCGCACGCCCACTCGAACGCCGCCCGGAGGTTGGACCACACCTCTGCCAGCCGGGCGACGCCCTCGATCTCCCCGGGGCCGGCGAGCAGTCGACGCACATCGGTGACGACACCGAGACACCACTCGGCATGGCGGCCCGCGGTGCGGTCGGTGCGGCCCACCTCGGACAGGAGCTCGGCACCGAACTGGCGGATGGTCTCGAGGAGCTGGAACCGGCGCCCGAAGGGACCCGACTCGACGATCACCATCGAGCGGTCGACCAGACCGGCGAGCAGCTCGTCGACGTCGGCCGCGTCGAGGTCGTCGCCGGCGGCCACGATCTCGGCGGCCGCGAGGTCGAACGGGCCGGCGAAGATCGAGAGCCGGCGGAACAGCGCCTGCTCGAGCTCGGACAGCAGGTCGTACGACCACTGAATCGTCGCGCGGAGCGTTCGATGACGCTCGACGCTGGTGCGGCGCCCGCCGGTGAGCAGGCGCAACCGGTCGTCGAGCCGCTCGACCAGATCGGCCGGCGACATGCTGCGGGTTCGTGCGGCGGCGAGCTCGATCGCCAATGGCACGCCGTCGAGGCGCTGGCAGATCTCGACGACATCGGCCCGGCTGGCGACGGCGTCGAACGCCGGCGAGATCGCGGTCGCCCGCTCGTCGAAGAGCTCGACCGCCGACCCGCCGGGGTCGAGGGGCGACACGGCGACGAGCTGCTCGCCCTCGACGCCGAGCCCCTCTCGGCTGGTGGCCACGACCCGGACGTCGGGGCAGCGGATCGCGATCGACTCGACCAGCGCGGCAGCGCCGTCGACGACGTGCTCGCAGTTGTCGAGCACGATCAGCGTCGGGCGAGCGGCCAGCGCGCCGAGGATCGACTCGACGAGCGGCCGGCTCGGGCTCTCGTGGACGTCGAGCGCGTCTGCGACCGCCCGCGCGACGTCGGCCGATGACATCACCGGTGCCAGCTCGATCAACCAGGACCCGCCGGGCGACTCGGCACCGGCGAGCTCGGCCGCAGCGAGCGCCAGGCGCGTCTTGCCGATGCCGCCGGGCCCGACCAGCGTCACGATCGGGTGGGCCGCGATGGCCGACGTGACCGCGTCGACGTCGTCGGTGCGCCCGATCAGGCGGCCGAGCCGGCGCGGGAGGTTCCCGCGTCGGGCCACCTCGATCTGGAGCGGCGGGAAGTCGCCGGCGCCCAGCTGGTGCACGCGCTGCTCGGCGATGACGCCGTCGATCCGGTACGTGCCGAGGTCGTGCAGGTCGGCGCCCTCGACCAACGCCGCCGTGACGCCGGAGACCAGCGTCTGCCCGCCGTGGCCCGCGGACAGGATCCGCCCCGCCACGTTGACGGCGGAGCCGAAGTAGCCCTTCCCGCGCTCCTCGGTCTCGCCCGTGTGGATGCCGATCCGCAGCCGCAGCCGGAGGTCGTCGGGCCACGGTTCCGACTCGATCGACGCCTGGAGCTCCTCGGCCCAGCGCACCGCGTCGCTGGCCCGATGGAACACGACGCCGAACGAATCACCGCCCGTCGCGAACACGTACCCCTCGTGCTCGCCCGAGACGGCCGCGACGATCCTGTCGTGCCGCACGATCGCGTCGGCCATGGCCCGGCGATCCCTCGCCCACAGCCGGGTCGAGTCGGCGACGTCGGTGAAGCCGAACGTCACCGTGCCGGTCGGCATCCCGAGCGCCGTCCCCCGGCTGGGCGTGTGCGTGCCGAGCTGGTCGTCCTGGCCGAGGATCAGCCGCTCGAGCTCGCGGAGGCGCGGGCCGGGTTCGACGCCGAGGTGTTCCACCAGCTGCTCGCGGGCGCTGCGGTACGCAGCCAGCGCGTCGGCCTGCCGGCCGACCCGGTACAGGCCGGTCATCAGCAGTGCCCACAGGCCCTCTCGGAACGGGTAGGTGCTGGTGAGCTCGGTCAGCGTCCCGATCGTGCCGGCGGGGTCGCGCTCGACGCGGTCCTCCAGCTGGGCTTCGGCTGCGGTGAGCCACTGCTCGACCAGCCCGTCGACCACGGCGTCGAAGCCGGCGGCATCGAGTCCGGCGAGCGGTACGCCGGTCCACTCGGCGAGCGCCCGATCGACGTCGTCGATCGCCAGCAGTCGCTGGAACCTCGTGACGTCGACCGACTCCGGCGGGAGGTCGAGCCGGTAGGCGGCGCCCACGCGGCTGATCGCATCGGTCCCCAGACCCTTGCGCAGGCGCGTCACGTACGACTGCAGGGTCTTGTCGGCGGTGCGCGGCGGTTGGTCGCCCCACACGAGGTCGATCAACCGCGACACCGGTACCGCCGAGCCCGGTGAGAGGGCGAGGGCCGCCAACAACGCCTGGGACTTCGCCGGGCCGACGTCGACGGCGCGACCGCTCGTGTCGGTGGCCCCGACCCCGCCGAGCAGTCTGATCTGCACCTGCACCTCCCGATCGTCGTGCCGCCCGGTTGCGTCCGGCCGGATGCCGGGTTGCGTCTCGGTTGAGTCTCCCACGCGCACTTCAACCGGGGCGAGGGCCGATCGCAACCTCTGCGCAACCGGACACCGTCACCGTGGACACCCGACCACACCGACACGTCGAACATCCCCCGAAGGAGCACCACCCCATGTCCCACGCTCTCTACCGACTCGGCCGGCTGGCCGCCCGCCGACCCTGGATGATGATCGGCGTCTGGCTGATCGCCTCGATCGCCGTGATCGCGGCCTCGGGCGCCTTCGGCCGCGACCTCGAGGACTCGTTCGCCGTGCCCGGCCTCGACTCCCAGGAGGCGGTCGACCTGCTGTCGACGGCCAGCTCCGACCAGGCGGGCCTCACGGCCCAGATCGTGACGACGCCGATCGACGACGGCGCCACGTTCTTCGACTCAGCGGCGTCGCGTGATGCGCTCGCCGATCTGCAGGCCGACGCCGCAGCTCTCCCGAACGTGCTCGGCACGAACGATCCGGCGGGTGCGCTCGCCGACGGTCCCGAGGCGGCGGTGCAGACCGGCTCGGTCTCGGCCGACGGTCGCGTCGCGTTGATCCGGGTGCAGTACCCGGTGATCGAGGAGCTGTCCCACGACGACCTCGTCCGCCTCAAGGAGTTCGGCGCCGACGCCCGCACCGGGTCGCCGCTGCAGATCGAGATGGGCGGCGACCTGTTCTTCTCGTTCGAGGAGCCCGAGACGGGCATCGGCGAGATGATCGGGCTCGCCGCCGCGGTGATCATCCTGCTGCTGGCCTTCGGGTCGGTGATCGCGATGGGCCTGCCGATCGGCATGGCGCTGTTCGGGCTCGCGCTCGGCGTCAGTTCGATGGCGCTGATCACGTACCTGATCGACATCCCGAGCTGGGCGCCCCAGATGGGCAGCATGATCGGGCTCGGCGTCGGCATCGACTACGCCCTGTTCCTCGTCACACGCCACCGCGAGCATCTCGCCCGCGGGATGACCGTCGTCGAGTCGGTCGGGCGCGCGGTCGCGACCGCCGGCCAGGCGGTCATCTTCGCCGGCGGTACGGTCGTGATCGCGATCCTCGGCCTCGCCGTGGCCGGCGTGCCGTTCATGACGGCGGCCGGTGTCGCGACCTCGGTGATCGTGCTGCTCATGGTCATCGCCTCGGTCACGCTGCTGCCGGCATTCCTCGGCCTGGCCGGCCACTGGATCAACCGGATCGGCATCCACCGGCGCGGTTCGGTCGCCTCGAGCGCGAGCCCCCGGTGGGAGCGGTGGGGCGCCCACGTCTCCAAGCACGCCTGGCCCTACGCGATCGGCGTGACGCTGCTGCTGGTCGGCCTCACCGCACCGGTCCTGGCGCTCCGACTGGGCTTCCCCGACGAGGGCACACTGCCCGAGTCACGCACCGAGCGGCGCGCCTACGACCTCGTGGCCGAGGGGTTCGGGCCGGGCATCAACGGTCCGCTCGTGATCGCCGTCGACATCTCCGAGGACGCCTCGGTCGTCGAGCCGCTCGTGCAGGTCGTCTCGTCCGACCCGGGCGTCGCTGCCGTCGCGCCACCCGAGGTCGACGTCGACGCCGGCGTGGCGACGCTGCTCGCCTTCCCGACGACCGCACCGCAGGACGACGCGACGCTCGACACCATCGAACGGATCCGGGCCGACGCCTTCCCGTCGGTGCTCGACGACAGCCCCGCCGTCGCTCATGTCGGCGGACAGACGGCGAGCTTCGCCGACATCGGCCAGCGCGTCACCGACCGGCTCCCGATGTTCATCGTCGCGGTGATCGTCCTGTCGTTCCTGCTGCTGACGGTGGTGTTCCGATCCGTGCTGGTGCCGCTCAAGGCGGCGCTGCTCAACCTGCTCAGCATCGGAGCCGCCTACGGCGTGCTCGTCATGGTGTTCCAGTGGGGATGGGGCAAGGGCCTGATCGGGCTGGAGTCGACCGTGCCGATCGTCTCGTTCATCCCGATGTTCATGTTCGCGATCCTGTTCGGCCTGTCGATGGACTACGAGGTCTTCCTCCTGTCGCGGGTCCGGGAGGAGTACCTGCTCAGCGGCGACAACGATCGGTCGGTCATCAGCGGCATCGCCAGCACCGCCCGGGTGATCACGTCGGCCGCCCTGATCATGATCTCGGTCTTCCTCGGCTTCGTGCTCGGCGACGACCCGGTCATCAAGATGATGGGCCTCGGCCTTGCCACCGCGATCTTCGTCGATGCGACGATCGTGCGAGTGGTGCTGGTGCCCGCGACGATGAAGCTGATGGGTGACGCGAACTGGTGGATCCCGGCCTGGCTCGACCGCCTGCTCCCGACCGTCGACATCGACGGTGAGGCGGGCCTCCCCGAGCCCGAGTACGAGCCGTTGCCCGCCCCGGCGGACGGCGGCCACGACGGCGGCCACGACGACGACCCCGACATCGACCTCGAGCCCGTCCCGGCGCTGGCCTGACCGACCGGAACGCGAACCCGACCCCGAACCCGACTCAGACAACTCCTTCCCGAAAGCAGGACCGTCACGATGACCGACAGCACACATCCACCCGGCGGCGACATGGACACGCTCGTGTCGACCGACTGGCTGAGCGACCACCTCCACGACGACGACCTCGTCGTCCTCGACTGCAGCGTCTACATGGACCCCGACGGCGACGGCGGGATGCGGACCGTCCCGGGCCGCGCCCGGTATGAGGACGGTCACATCCCCGGTGCCGGCTTCGCCGACCTCTGCGCCGACCTCGCCGACCCCGACAGCGCCTGGCAGTTCGCGATGCCGACACCCGAGCGGTTCTGCGCCGCCATGGGAGCGCTCGGCGTCGGCGACGACTCCCGGGTGGTGCTGTACGACGGCACCATCGCGGCGTGGGCGGCCCGCGTCTGGTGGATGCTCCGCTGGGTCGGATTCGACCGGGCCGCGTTGCTCGACGGCGGCCTCCAGGCATGGACCGCCGAAGGCCGGCCGCTCTCGACCGAGGCGCCGGCTCACCCCCAGCGCTCCCTCGTCGCCAACGTGCGACCCGAGCTGATCGCCGACCGCGACGAGGTGCTGGCTGCGATCGACGACGGTGCGACGTGCCTCATCGACACGCTGATGCCCGAGCACTACCGAGGTGAGATGCAGATGTACGAGCGGCCGGGGCACATCCCGGGCGCATCCAACGTGGCGGTGACCTCACTCCTCGCCGAGGGCTACCGCTTCCGACCGCTCGACGAGCTCGCCGCGCTGCACCCCGAGAATCGCGACGCCCGGACGATCACGTACTGCGGAGGCGGCATCGCTGCGTCGGCCAACGCGTTCGCCATGCACCGGCTCGGCTTCTCGGATCTCGCGGTGTACACGGCGTCGCTCCAGGAGTGGGCCGCCGACCCCGACCTGCCGATGACCACGGAGGAGGCCCGATGACCGACGCACGAACCATGTCGACGCCGAGAGGTGCCACGATGAACCGCATGAAGGCGATCACCCAGCGGCGCTACGGAGGTACCGAGGCGCTCGAGCTCCGTGAGGTCGAGCGGCCTGAGCCCGGCCCCGACCAGGTGCTGGTGAAGATGAGGGCGGCGTCGGTGAACCCTCTGGATTGGTACTTCATGACCGGCGTGCCGTTCGTGCTGCGCTTCCAGGCCGGCCTGAGGACGCCCAAGCGGACGACGCCCGGCGCCGACCTCGCAGGCATCGTCGAGGCCGTCGGTTCGGACGTGACCCGGTTCCGGCCCGGCGACGACGTCTTCGGCGAGACGTCCGGCGGCGCCCTCGCCGAGTACGTCGTCGCCGACGAGGACGATCTGGTCGTCAAGCCGCCGAGCCTGACGTTCGAGCAGGCGGCGGCGGTACCGGTTGCGGGCTTCACGGCGCTGCAGGGGCTCCGCGACCACGCGAAGGTCGAGCCCGGCCAGCACGTGCTGGTCAACGGCGCCGCGGGCGGCGTCGGCACGTTCGCCGTGCAGATCGGCAAGCAGCTCGGCGCAGAGGTCACCGGCGTCTGCAGCACCGGCAACGTCGAGATGGTGCGGTCGCTCGGCGCCGACCACGTCGTCGACTACACGGCCGACGACTTCGCGTCGGGCGAGGTGCAGTACGACGTGCTGTTCGACTGCGCCGGCAACCGCTCGGCCCGCGAGTGCAAGCGGGCCCTGAAGCAGTCGGGCACGTACGTCGCGGTCGGCGCACCGAGGGGCGGGGGTCTGCTCGGGCCGCTCAAGCCGCTGGTCGGCAAGATGGTGGCGTTCACGCTCGCCAAGCAACGACTGGCGTTCTTCACCGCCACGCCCGCCGTCGACGACCTCGAACACCTCACCGAGCTGCTCGACGCCGGCCGGATCAGACCGGTGATCGATCGCACGTACGCGCTCGACGACGCGATCGAGGCGATCGGCTACTGGTCGGGCGGCCATGCCCGCGGCAAGGTCGTCGTCACGGCATGAGCGAGCGTCGTCTCCTGACCATCGTGCTCCTGGCCGGAGCGCGCCGTGTGCTCCGCCGTCAGGGTCGTCCGACTCTGGCGGGACGGCGGCTGACGGCCGACGCTGGGAAGCAGCAGAGACCCCGGAGGTACCTCATGTTCAAGGCAATCCTGCGCCTGGTCGGCGTGCTCGTCGGCGCTGCGCTCGCGGTCGCCGTCGTCTTCGTCGTCGGGATGCGCACCAAGTTCCCACCCGTGCTCAACGCCGTCCGCCGCATGAACCGCGAGGTCTGGAACCCGCGCCAGATGGAGACCGCCGGCAAGCCGGGCGCCTGGGCGTCGATCATCCGCCACGTCGGACGCAACTCCGGCCGCGAGTACGAGACGCCGGTGGTCGCGGTCCACACCGACGACGGCTTCGTGATCGCGCTGCCGTACGGCCACCATGCGGACTGGCTCAAGAACGTGATGGCGCAGGGCTCGGCCACGCTGGTCCACGAGGGCGAGGCCCACCACCTCGACCACGCGGTCATCGTGCCGATCGAGGACGTCAACCACCACTTCCCCGAGAAGGAACAGCAGACCCACCTGATGTTCGGCATCGACCAGGCGTTGGTGCTCCGGGAAGCCGACCCGGCCGGCTCGACCAGCGACGCCAGCCACCCGAGGCTCGCCACCGTCGACGCCTGAGGTCCGAGCAGGCCCCGCATCCGGACCCGCCAGCGACCACGAGGGCTTGACTCTGACGCGACGTCAACCGTCATCAATGGTGGTGCCATGTTCGGGATCGGTCAGTTCGCCCAGATCGCCAAGGTGTCGGTCAGGACGCTGCGTCACTACGACGACGTCGGCCTGCTCCGCCCGGCTGCGGTCGACGCGGCGACCGGCTACCGCTCGTACGCCGCTGCCCAGCTCGCCGAGCTCAACCGCATCCTCGTCCTCAAGGACCTCGGCTTCACACTTGCCGAGATCACCCGGATGGTCGAGGCGGGTGTGAGCCGCGAGCAGCTGGTCGGCATGCTTCGCCTCCGGCAGGCGGAGGCCGAGCGCGCCGCCGACGACGAACGTCGGCGGTTGGCCCGCGTGGCAGCCCGTATCGAACTCTTGACAGGAGCAACCGCCATGAACGACCTCGACACCGCGATCGTCGTCAAGCCGATCGACGACGTGCGCCTCGCCACCGTCCGGGAACCCGTGGAGGGTTTCGATGCCGAGTTCGCGCCGATCTTCGGCCGCCTCTACCCGGTGCTGTTCGCAGAGCTCGGCCGGCTGGGCGTCTCACCCGCCGGCCCGACGTACGCGCTGTATGAACAGCGCGACGACGGCCGGATCGACGTGCTGGCCGGCGTCGTCGTCGACGCGGAGGCCGTGCTCGACTCCGAGACCGTGTCGGTCCGCGAGCTGGCCGCTGTCGACCGCGCTGCGACGCTCGTGCACCGCGGGGCGATGGCGACGATCATGGACAGCTACGCGCTGCTCGAGCAGTGGATGGACCGCGCCGGTGAACGGCCGGTCGGCTTCAGCCGCGAGGTCTATCTCGAGTGCCCGGAGGACGATCCCGACGGGTGGGTCACCGAGCTGCAGTTCGCGCTCGCCGATTCGTGACGGCGAGCGCGCCGGCGGGCGATCACGCTCGCTGTGCGGCCGACAGGATCGCAGCCGTCGCGTCCGCCAGCACCTGGCAACCCGTCACGATGTCGTCGTCGGCGCTGTTCTCGGCGAAGTCGTGGCTGATGCCACCGATGCTCGGGACGAACAACATGCCGCACGGAAGGTGGCCGGACAGCACCATCGGGTCGTGACCTGCCGCGCTCGGCATCTCGGTCCAGGAACCGGGCACCGTGCGCTCGGCGGCCTCGGCGAGATGGCGTCGCAGTTCGGGGTCCATCTGCGTCGGCGCGATCGGTGACCGCCCGGCGGTCGCGTCGACGTCGACCGGCCCCGAATCGTTCGTCTCTGCCACGAGCTCCGACACGGCAGCGCGCATCGCGTCGAGAGTGGCTTCGTCGGGGTCGCGATACTGCAGGACCATCTCGGCGGCCCCCGGCACGATGCTGGGTGCGCCCGGCACGAGGTGTGCGTCGCCGACCGTCCAGACCGACGTCGGCCCGGCGACCGCGGCCATCCGCTCGTGCAACTCGGCGCCGAACCGGAACATCGCGGCGCCGGCGTCGCGGCGGCGCGCCATCGGGGTGGTCCCGGCGTGGTTCTGCTCACCGACGAACCGGATCCGGACGGCTCGGATCCCGACGATCGAGGTGACCACGCCGATCTGCAGGCCGGCATCTTCCAGGTGGGGCCCCTGCTCGATGTGGGCCTCGAGGTAGCCGATCTGTCGCCCGGGATCGAGGCGCGACCGTGGCGTGGACGCCAGCCCGACGCGTTCGATCGCGGCCGCGACGGTCTCGCCCTCGGCGTTGGCGTCGAGCAGATCGGCGTCGGTGAGGGCGCCGACGAACGACGAGCTGCCGAGACAGCTCGTGTACGTGCCCTCTTCGTCGGACCAGGCGACCGTGTCGATCGCCATCCCGTTCGTGTCGGGGTCGTCGCGCAGCGACCGGGCGATCTCGATCGCGTACATCACCCCCATTGCGCCGTCGAGCCAACCTCCGGTCGGCTGGGTGTCGGAGTGCGAGCCGATCAGCAGCGCTGGCGCTGGGTTGGGCGACCGGCCGACGACGTTGCCGACGCCGTCGATCGTCGCGTCGAGGCCGGCTGCCTCCATCTGCTCGCGCAACCAGTGCCGCGCGGCCATGTCGGCGTCGGAGAACGTCGGCCGGACGACGCCCGTCCCGGTGGCCCCGAAGCCACGCAGCACACGCAGATCGTCGAGGAGGCGCTGCCCGTCGATCGAGACCACGCACGGCACGCTACGCCACCAGCTCCCGGCCCACGGCGTCGTCGTGCTGAACCGGTGCGCCCTCTGCAACGATGGGTTCGTGAGCGACGAGATCACGGCCATGTTGCATGCCGGCATGCCACTGACGCGGACGATGGGGATGGCGGGTGTGGAGTCGACGCCCGAGCGGGTCGTCGTCGACCTCGAGTGGTCCGAGCACCTCCTCACGACGGGGGGACAGCTCCACGGCGGCGCGCTCATGGCGCTGGCCGACTCGGCGGGTGCCGGGTGTGCGTTCATGAACCTGCCCGACGGCGCGTCGGGTACGTCGACGATCGAGTCGAAGACCAACTTCCTCGGCCCCGTGAGAGAGGGCCACGCGGTGAGGGCCACCGCGGTCCCACTCCACGTCGGCGGCACCACGATCGTCGTCGAGACCGAGCTACGCGTCGGTGAACGACTGGTGGCCAAGGTCACCCAGACCCAGGCCGTGCTCCGACCGAGCGGATGACGAACTGCACATGGTGAGCGCCACGATCCAGCCGGGTAGCGCGACCGGGATCGAGATCGGGGTCGAGATCGTGCCGGATCCGTCGACCGGTCGCGGCGAGGCGACGAGCCCACGCTCCCGACGCTCGCACCCTCGATCGTTGCGTCAGTCCGGATCCGTCGAGCGGGCGGGTGGTGGGTCCGACGATCGGTGGCGTCGTGTCGTGGAGTAGCGCGCTGATGGCGTCGCTCGACGCGCGCGCAACCGTCGTCGAGACCGATCGAGGACGGGTGCAGGTGGCCGTCGAGGGCGATGGCCCCCCGGTGCTCGCGATCCACGGTGGCCCCGGCGGTTTCGACCAAGGGCTCGCCTACTGCGCCCATCTTCGAGACGGCGGTTGCCGCCTGCTCGCGGTCTCGCGCCCGGGCTATCTGAGAACACCGCTCGACTCCGGCCGCGGACCCGAGCACCAGGCCGATCTGTACGCGGCGCTGCTCGACGCGCTCCAGATCGACCGGGCCGCCATCCTGGGGTTCTCCTCCGGAGCCCCATCAGCGGTGCACTTCGCCGCACGACACCGCGATCGCACCACGGCGCTCTTCGTCGATGCCGGCATCCTGTTGCCGTTCGAACCGCCGATCGGTCCCGTCCGGCGGGCGACCTACGAGTCCGCCCCGGTCGTGAGGCTCTCGTACCGGTTCGCGATGAAGCAGCCCGCACTCGCGACATCGTTCATGGTCTCGGGCGTGTCGATCGGACTGAACAGGCAGGAACGCAGGGCGGCCGCCGACTGGATCACGTCGGACCCCGGCCGGCTCCGATCGATCCAGGCGTTGTGGAGTTCGACCGCTCCAGGGAAGTACCGGCGCCCGGGTTGGGCCAACGACAAGGCCAACGAGGTCGCGCTACCGCCACTCCCCTTCACCGAGGTCACCGTCCCGACGATCATCGCCCACGGCGACAGCGACGCCATCGTTCCGGTCGAGCATTCGACCTTGGCGGCGAACACGATCGGGACCGCCGATCTGATCGTGGTCGAGCAGGGCCATCACCTGCTGTCGGCCTGCAGGCACTACCGACCGGTGGCCGAGCGACAGCTCGAGCTCGCTCGCGGCCACCGTTGGTGACCGCCACGCCTGCGCCGGCAGCGCTACGAGCGGGGCGGCTCGACGATGATGCAGAACGGGTGGCCGGCCGGGTCGGCGTAGACGCGCAGCGTCTCGACCGGATCGTCGACGCGATCCTGCAGCAACGACGCGCCGAGCCCGAGGGCCCGCTCGTGCTGCACGTCGAGCTCGGCAAGGGTCGGGACGGTCAGGTCGAGGTGGAGTTGCTGCGGGACGGCGGGATCGGGCCAGGTCGGCGGCGACAGCTCGTCGACCTGCTGCACGGCGAGTCGCGCCTCGCCACCACGGTCGAGCAGGACGAGCCACTCCTCGCCCTCAGCGTCCGGCGCACCGCCGGCAGGTGGCTCGTCGCCGGGCCGGTACGTGTAGCCGAGCAACCGGCGGTAGAACTCGGCGAGCTCGCGCGCATCGGTCGCATCGAGCACGACGGCGCGCAGTTCGGCGAAGCTCTCACTCACGTCCCGATCATGCCACCCGGTCGGCGTCGCGCACGCCGACCTCGGACGCCTGTCGAAATCGACCGCTTCGTTCGTGGTAGGGATGTCGGCACCCGGCCGACCCAGCGACATGCGGCACCGCCGCGGAGGAGACAGCACGATGAGCAAGGTTTCGATGATCGGCACGATCAGGTGCCAGGAGGGCAAGGGCGACGAGATGGCGGCGGTGCTCGCCACGATGGTCGACGCGGCCGCCGGTGAGCCGGGCTGCGAGATCTACTCGTACCACCGGGGCCCCGACGACACGTTCTGGTTCTTCGCGCTGATGTCCAACGAGGAGGCGATGAAGAGCCACGGCCAGAGCGAGGCGATGCAGGCCGCGATGCAGGACTTCATGCCGCTGATGGCGGAACCACCGCAGATGTCGCCGGCCACGCCGATCGCAGCGCTCGGCTTCGATCTGTGACGTCGCCGCTCGCGCATCCGTGAGCCTCGACCCTGACGAGCTCGGCGCCATCTACCGCCGCGAGGTCGGACGGTGCACGGCGACGCTCGTCCGGGCGCTCGGTGACGTCGATCGGGCGGAGGACGCCGTCGCCGATGCGTTCGCCATCGCAGCCGAGCGCTGGGCCGCCGACGGGGTGCCGCCCAACCCGGGCGGCTGGATCACGACGACCGCACGCAACCGCGCGATCGATCGCATCCGCCGCGAGGCCAGCCGCACGACACGCGAACGGGCCGCGCTGGACCTGTATGGCGACGACCGTGGTACGGGCGTGGGCATCCCGGACCTCGGCAGCTTCGACGCGGTACCCGACGACCAACTTCGGCTGATCTTCCTGTGCTGCCATCCGGCGCTGCGTCCCGAGGCACAGGTCGCGCTGACGCTGCGCCTGCTCGGCGGCCTCACGACGAGCGAGATCGCCAGGGCCTTCCTGGTGCCCGAACCGACCATGGGCCAGCGGCTCAGCCGTGCCAAGCGGAAGATCCGTGACACGCACATGGCGTATCGGCTGCCGGACGAGGACGAGCTCCCTCGCCGACTCGGCCCGGTGCTCGCGACGATCTACCTGATCTACACCGAGGGCCACGCCGCAACCGCGGGCGACGACCTGATGCGGCCTGCGCTCACCGGTGAGGCGATCCGGATCACCGAGACACTGGTCGAGCTCCTGCCGGACGAGCCTGAGGCCGCCGGACTGCTGGCGCTGATGCTGCTGACCGAGGCCCGCGCGCCGGCGCGCGTCGACGTCGCCGGCAACCTCGTGCCGCTGCCCGACCAGGATCGATCGTCGTGGGACCGCGCGTCGATCGCAGAGGGCCACCGGCTGGTGCGCGCGTGCCTCGACCGCGACGAGCCCGGCCCGTACCAGCTCCAGGCGGCGATCGCAGCAGTCCACGCCGACGCCCCCACCGCCGGCGAGACCGACTGGGCGCAGATCGTCGCGCTGTACGACCATCTGCTGGTGTTCCGGCCCAACGACGTCGTGCGCCTCAACCGGGCGATCGCGGTGATGGAACACGACGACGCCTCGGCCGCACTCGCCGCGCTCGAGCGGATCGACCTGCCGCTGTACCACCTCTTCCATGCGACACGCGCGGAGGCGCTGCGCCGGGTCGAGCGCCGCGACGAGGCCGCGGAGGCGCTGGGCCGAGCGATCGCGCTGGCCAGCAACGCCACCGAGCGCCGCCACCTCGAGCGGCGCCTCGCCGAGTTGGTGTGACCGAGCCGCTGTCGAAGTCGTCCGACGCGTTCGTGGACATGTTGGATGTGGGAATCGCCCGCACGCACACATCGAGGAGCACCGATGAGTCAGTACCTGTTGTCCGTCCACTCGGTCGAGGGGGCCGCCCGCCCCGACATGACCCCCGAGGAGATGGAGGCCTCGATGTCGCGCGTGATGGCGCTCGAAGCCGAGATGAAGGAATGTGGAGCGTTCCTGTTCGGCGGGGCGCTGGCCGACCCGGGCTCGGCCACCGTCGTGCGGTCGGCAGGTGACGAGATGGTGATGACCGACGGCCCGTTCGCCGAGGCGAAGGAGCACATCGGCGGCTTCTACATCATCGATGCGGCCGACCTCGATGCAGCACTCGAATGGGCCGGCAAGGTCGTCGATTGCATCAAGGCGCCGATCGAGGTCCGTCCGTTCCAGCACGTGAGCGGCTGAGCGACGACGCGGGTCAGTCGTCGTCGCGTTGGAGCAGACGGATGATCTCCGTCTCGGCTGCCCAGGGGTCGTCGACGAGCAGCACGCGGACTCGACTGCGATCGGCCGGGCCGACCTCGGCCGGGATCATCTCGATGACCTCGTCAGCGGTGATGGCACCGTCGACGTAGGCGTCGATCACACCGCCGACGACGTCGTCGAGGTCTTCGTCGAGGTCATCCTCGAGCTCGTCGTCGTGCCGCTCGTCGAGCTCGTCGTCCTCGTCGACGAACGATCCCCACTCGGCCGCCCCCACCGGTGAGGCGCTCGCGATCGGCACGGCGATCAGCAGGGCGGCCACGGTGACGACCGGACCTCGGCGACGTACCAGCTCACGCCATGGCACGCCGGCGCGCAGCCAGTCGAGCGTGCGACGTCTGAGCAGCACGGCGCGGTAGATGATCGCGAGATAGGTCATCACCCATGCCGTGGCGGCGACGCGCCCGATCTCCTCACCGGGCCACCAGGCCAGATTGACCACGAGCGGGATCGCGACGAGGTGCATCGCGAAGGTGAACAGCGAGGCCTCGCCGAGCGGCAGCAGGAACCAGCCGAGGGTCCGGCGGAGCGGCACCCACAGCTCGTCGACGATCATCCAGAGCACCCGCAGATACAGCCCGACGACGAGGAGCGGCACCCACGGCATCGCGAACTCCCGGAGTGCCAGCGGCTCGGCGAGCTCGTCGCCGGCGATCCGTCGTCCGAGCTCGGGCCACGCCGACCAGCCGGTCGCGTGGAGCCAGGCGAGGGCGACGGCGAGTGCGAGCGCGGCGATGTCGATCGCACGACGGAACGGAACGCTCGTCCACCACGTCGCCACCCGTTCCCGGTGGTACCCGAGCAGCAGACCGCCGAAGAACAGCGGCGCGTTCGGGATCAGGGCCCGGAACGACGCGAACCCGAGCCGCATCGCCCCGTCGCCGGCGAGTTGGGCCAGCGCGTAGAGGCCGCCGACCGCGGCGACGACGATCCACGACCGGCCCGTCATCATGAGCCTCAGCGCGCCCACCGCCGCACCGAGGTAGAGCACGTAGGCGATCAAGATGTCCGCACCGTTGAAGGCGGTCTGCATCGTGACGACCTGCCCGATCCAATGCCACGCGCCCGTGAACGCACCGGCCTCCAGCTCGCCCCACAGCTCGTAGCTGGTGGTGAGGGCGATCACGCCGAACGCAAGCGAGATGCCGATCGTCGCGAGATAGACGGTCCACGTCCGTGAGCTCAGCCGCGACGTCGCCTCGTCCGGCGTGCGGCCGATGCTGATGAACCCGAGCGTGAAGCCCGAGATGAACAGGAACGCCTCGGCGGCGGAGATCAGGAACTCGGACCGGCCGCTGGCCTCGTGAAGGAAGCTCTGCGACAGCCCGAAGTGGTTGATGGCCATCGCCGCCAGCGCGTAGCCGCGCAGCAGGTCGAGCCGCCGGTCTCGCCCTCCGGTGCTCGGATAGCGCCACCGGCGCCGATGGTCGACGGGTGGATCCGGCGCCGCGAGGAGGGTGTCCATGCTGCGCACCGTATGCAACCGACCCTGAGGCCAACCTGAGGATCGGCATCGCCAGTTCGCCGGCAGTGCTCGCCGGCCGCGGCCCGAGCGGTCGAATATCGTCGCCGGTGTGGACACCGACCTCGACGAACACGGCCGTCCGGAGCCTCCGATCGACGGCGACGAGACCGGGACGTTGCTGGGCTTCCTCGACTACCAGCGTGCGACCCTGGCCTGGAAGTGCGAGGGTCTCGACGCCGAGGGTCTGAACACCAGCGTCGCCGCCTCGTCGATGACGCTGGGCGGGCTGCTCAAGCACATGGCGCTCGTCGAGAGCAGCTGGTTCTCGCGATGGCTGCACGGCCGCGATCGACAGCCACCCTGGAACGCGATCGACTGGGACGCTCACCCCGACTGGGACTTCGAGTCGGCGGCCGACGACTCGCCGGAGGAGCTGACCGGTCTGTGGCGGGAGGCGGTCGCCAGCTCCCGGGCGCTGGTCGACGAGGCACTCGCGAGCGGTGGCCTCGACCAGGCGGCCAAGCGCACCTGGCCCGACGGCGACGCGCCGAGCCTGCGCTGGATCCTCGTGCACATGATCGAGGAGTACGCCCGCCACAACGGCCACGCCGACCTCATCCGCGAAGCGATCGACGGCAGCACCGGCGAGTAGCCGGGTGGGCCCGGCGGCACATGGCCGACACGACCGGACGGCGCCGTAGCATGACGTGATGGCGAAGGTTCGCTTCGAGGTCCGTCACGAGTTCACGTCGTCCGCACGCATCGTGTGGGACGAGCTCGTCGACTGGGAGGGCCATGCCGCGTGGGTGCCGCTGACGCGGATGGAGGTCGATCCGGGTGACCCCACCGCCGTGGGGGCGACCTTCACCGCCTACACGGGCGTTGGGCGGCTCGCGTTGCCGGACCGGATGCGAGTCGTCCGGTGCGACTGGACCGACTCGTCGTCGACGGGAGACTGCGAGGTCGAGAAGCTCGGACCGGTCCTGACGGGTCGGGCCGGCTTCACGGTCGAGCCCGCAGACGGCGACCGCGCCGTGTTGCACTGGTTCGAGGACGTGACCGTGCCGTACACCCCTCAGTTCGTGGCACCGGTGCTCGGCAAGATCGGTGCGGCCGGCTTCCGCGCCGGCATGCGCAGGCTCGCCAAGCAGCTGACGCAGCGCGGCCCGGAGGCGCCTGCTCCACCGAGCTGAACGCGTGGCGGCTGCGCGCCGCCTCGGCACACGTCGCCGTAAGCTCCGGCCGTGGGCTGGGACATCGCCGGCAAGCACGTGATCGTGACCGGTGGCAACTCCGGGATCGGGAAGGCGACCGCGGAAGAGCTCGCGAGGCGTGGCGCCCGGGTCATGATCACCGCCCGCGACCGCACCCGTGGCGAGACCGCAGCCGCCGACATCCGGCGAGCCGCAGGGGCCGAGGTCGCTATGGGTCTCGTCGACCTCTCCGATCTCGGCTCGATCCGTCGCTTCGCCGAGCAGTACCTCGGTGACCACGATCGGCTCGACGTCCTGGTCAACAACGCGGGCGTCATGAGCGGCGGTCGCCGGTTCACGCCCGACGGCTTCGAATGGACCTTCGGGGTGAACCATCTCGGTCCGTTCCTCTTGACGAACCTGCTGCTCGAGTCGATGATCTCGAGCGCACCCGCCCGCATCGTCAACGTCAGCTCCGGTGCCCACCGCAGCGCGGCGGACGGGCTCGACATCGACACTGTTGCGAGTGGCGCAGGCGGCTACTCGGCATCGAAGGCGTATGCGAGGTCGAAGCTGGCCAACATCCTGTTCACGGTCGAGCTCGAGCGGCGGCTCGACGACACCGGCGTCATCGCCAAGGCCCTCCACCCCGGTGTCGTCGCCACCTCGTTCGGCAAGGGGGACGAGGGGGCCCGATGGATGGGCCTGCTGATGACCGTGCTGAAGCCGGTGCTCCGCAAGCCGTCGCAGGGCGCTTCGACGTCGGTGTTCCTCGCGACCGCCGACGACGACGTGGTCGGCCGGGCGCTGTACTGGTCGGACTCGTCACCCGACGAACCGATTGCCGCGGCTGTCGATCCCGACGCCGCTCGCCGCCTGTGGTCGCTCAGCGAGCGACTCACCCGGCTCGAGCGCTGATCGGGCTGCGTCACGGCACCTGTTCGCCGGTTGCCCGTCGATCACACACCCTCAGCGGGTGGCGGTGTAGCAGAACCGCGCCAGCAGGCCGGCGTCGATCGCGTCCAGCGTCTCCCGCCGCCTCCCCGCACGTTCGTCGTAGGGCTCGTCACCCATCGATTGCCGGAGATCCGCCTCGTGGTCGGCCATCGCGTCGATCCAGCGAGCCTGCGTGGCCCGGTACTCGGCGGTCACGTCGACGGCCTCGATCTCGCCGAAGCCGGCCGACCGGAGCAGGCTGACGTAGCTCGTCGGCACCGCCACCGCCGGCGGGCCCGTCCGGTGCGCTCGCCGACGCTCGGCATGCGTCAGACCCGGTCGGGGCTCGATGACCAGGAACGCCAGACGACCTCCGGGCTTCAGGACCCTCCGGCACGCTCTCAGCACGGAGAGCTTGCGGCGGACTCAACACAGGAGGTCGCCGTGCACGACCGCGTCGACTGACCTCGACCGCAACGGGATCGACTCGGCGTCGCCCTGGACCGCCGCGCTCCGTTCGGCCA
>JAAUYD010066346.1_pt1 | contig 77328 bp, 63 predicted proteins | sample 7278101 | NCBI WGS metagenome assembly JAAUYD01 (sample SAMN14350128, study PRJNA611818) | marine sediment metagenome | isolation source: surface marine sediment (0.6m) | place: French Polynesia: Moorea | collected 2018-08
CCCGGGCCTTGATTCAACTCGGATTTTCTGGCAATCTCGGCCGGCGGAAGGGGTCTTTTCTTTTCGCGTCATGTGGGCGGGCCAGCCTATCCAATCGTGCGTTACCTTGTCCGGTACCTGTGCCGTAGCCCTTCCTTAAATGGAGCGATTTCCCCATACTGCACCTTTTCTTTGATTTCCATTTTCAATTTTTCGCATCTGCCTTAAATCCATGTACAATCATCGTTTGGGGCAATGCATTATGAAATGAACTCATGTTGCGACCTGAACTTCTCGATGAATTAATTCATTGGCCAAATGAACCGAAACACGATTCATCGCGTTAAAAAACCGGATCAAGAGGTTTAAAATATTATTTTGATGAACAAGTCGTCATCCCCGCGAAGGCGGGGATCCATCGGTGGCAATTAAATGGATTCCCGCTTCCGCGGGAATGACGACTCTGTTTTGAAATCCGGTTCGCAACCGTATTTATTATTAAATCTTCGATATTCGGTTGCGCCATAAAGTCGCAGTCTGAATTTACTGAACAGGAATGAGTGATATGAGCAATTGGCAGCCAAATGCCTTGGAGTCTCGGCGTATCGAAAAAATGGAGGCGCTTCGGGCGGCGGGCATGGACCCCTTTCCTCTACGGGCAGAAAGAACCCATACGGCACAACAGGCGATACACCTGTTAGAAAAAAGCGAAGCGGACCTGAACGATGGTGATACGCTGCCCGATATGAAGGTGACGGTTACCGGCCGCATTGTCAGTTTTCGGGACAAAGGAAAAATCGTATTTGCCCATATCGAAGATGAATCTGGCCGAATTCAGCTGTTTGTGCGGCTAAATAATTTGGGGCAGGAATCGTATGAGCTGTTTAAAAAGCAGCTTGATTTGGGGGATTTTGTTCAGGCCACCGGGCTGATTTTTCGCACGCGGATGGGGGAGCCCAGCGTCAACGTAACGACCTGGAAAATCCTGAGCAAAGCCTTATCACCGCTGCCGGTCGCCAAGGAGCAGGAGGTAGATGGCGAGGTTGTGCGATACAGCGCCTTTTCCGATGTGGAAGAGCGGTATCGTCAGCGGTACGCCGATTTGGCGGTCAATCGAGAGGTACGCGATGTCTTTCGGGCGCGGGCGAAAATGATGACGGCGATTCGCCAATTTTTTGACTCCAACGATTTCCTGGAAGTTGAAACCCCCGTGCTGCAGCCGATTTATGGTGGCGCTGCAGCCCGGCCGTTTTCAACCCATCACAACCAGCTCAAACAAGAGCTTTTCCTGCGCATATCGTTTGAACTATATTTAAAAAGATTGCTGGTTGGCGGGTATGAACGGGTATATGAGATCGGCCGGGATTTTCGCAATGAAGGGGTCAGCTTCAAGCACAATCCGGAATTTACTCAGCTCGAATTTTATGCCGCCTACTGGGATTATTACGACGTGATGGATTTTACCGAGCGTATGATTGCCCACACCGCGGAAACAGTTACCGGAAGCTCAACGATCGTTTTTGGAGACCATACGATCAACCTTGCTCCGCCGTGGACGCGCATGACTTTGCGGGAAGCGATCAAAAAATATGCGGAAATTGATTATGTGGAGTATCCGGATGCGGCTGAACTAGCCACAGCGATCAAGAAGATTGGTGGACAGGCTTCCCCATCAGCCAGCTGGGGTAAATTGGTTGACGGGTTGTTGGGTGATTACGTCGAACCCAACCTAATTCAGCCCGCTTTTATTACTGAATATCCCCGAGATATTTCTCCCTTCGCCAAGAAAATTCCCAACGATCCGGCGCATGTTGAACGGTTTGAATTTTTTATCGGTGGAATGGAAATGGGGAACGCATTTACTGAGTTAAATGACCCGCTTGATCAGGAACAGCGCTTTTTGGATTTACAAACGTTGTACAAGGCGGATGAAGATTTAAACAACCCAATTGATGATGATTATCTGCGCGCGATGCGTTACGGGATGCCGCCCAATGGGGGATTTGGTATGGGTATCGATCGGCTAATTATGCTTTTAGCCGATAAGTCAACCATCCGGGAGGTTCTTCTTTATCCCCACCTGAGGGAAAAAATAGAGTAAAAAGGTACAGAAAAGCCGCAAGTTTGGCGCCTGCGGTTTTTTTTATTGTTGAATCTGTAAAATGCCTACATCACACCCGTCGGGAGGGTAAGCCAATATTTTGCTGTATTTCGCCGGGCCATTTTGCGGGCAAATCAACAAAAGCGATTCGTTGGCCCACGCTTTTTTAAGGTGGCCGGTCACCAGCTGAAAAGATAGCAGATGCTTCTGCCGGTCCTCTGTTTTTAGGCGGACGCGGCCGATCTTTTCTCCAGACAGCGGATCGCGAACCATCGCCTCATGAGTGAATTCCGATAAGACGGAATGAATTTCTTCCGCGGGTGGGTTTGATAAAACCTCCGATTCATCACTCGCCTCATTATAGGGGAAAGCGATAAATTCCTCCCTCATTTTTTGCTGTGCCCAAGATTTTTCATGTTTTTGCGAAGGTCGCGACCAGGGCCAAGTTGTCAAAGTTTCTGTCAAGCTAAATAAAGACATCACACTACTCCATTTCAAGCCAAAAAAGACTCATACCAGCATCTTATCTGCTTTTTTCTAAATTGATGTGAATGGAGCGTGAGCACTTGTGAGCGCCAATGCGAAATTGGTCCTATAGGATGCCGTTTTCCCCTATTTTACGGCCCCAAATGCGGCAAATGGCCCATTTTTGTGAAGGAAATCAACCTGTGTAAACCCGACCGCTCGCAGGGTGTCAATTTGAAACATAATCGGAGCGGGTGAATCTTCTTTTTCAATATAGGCAAATACCTGGTCCCGGTAGGCATCATCTCGAAACTCACTTAAATATTTCCCATACCGCTGCCACATAACTTCCTGGACGGCCGGGATTGATTGGGTAATCAGGTCTGAAATCCAGAGTGAGCCCCCCGGCCGCAGCGCCCGGTAAAATTTAGCAAACACCTCTCGCCACTCATCTGGGGTTCGCAAATGGTGCAGCACCGCAGCTGCCAGGATCAGGTCACAGCTGTTTTCCCCAAGATCAAGTGCTCGGACATCTCCCTGAATTGGCTGCACGGTACCCGAAGTGGCGGCAGATACTCGTTCGGCCGCTCGCGTGAGCATCGGTTGGCTGAGATCAATGAGTCGCACATTGAGATTGGGCAGCTGTGACAGCATTTTCAGCGAATAATTGCCGGCCCCACAACCGACATCAATTAAATCGGTGGCGTGGGGTGTGCAGCGAGCGGCCGTTTGGGTAATTAATTCGAGAACCAAAGGAGCGTCTATAGTGGCCGACTGCCCGGTCTCCAAATTGGAAAAACGCTCAACATCGTGGTCAAAGCGCGTGCGAATTTCTTCTACAGTTGATTTTGCCATTACTTTATCCCGATTTTTGATGACTCTTTTTGAGTTTTCCTTGCCCTTAAAGCGGCGGCTTTTGGCTCTCGCAGCAAAGTGATCCCGATCAAAATGATCGCCATGCCCAGGATCATCCACATGGTAATAATTTCCTGTAAAAAGAGGGCCCCACCGATCGTAGCCACAATGGGAATGACATATGAAGCGGATGAAGAAGCCAGCGCGCTAAAATGCTTGGTGATATAAAAATTTAGCATGAGCCCGCTGAATGTACCAACGAGGGACGCATAGAGCAAGCCACCATAGCCGATCGGTTCAGTTTGAGAAAAATCAAACCCAACAAAAATAAAGGTGAGGGGAACGACGGTGACGGCGGCCGCTCCCATACGGATGCTGGCCACATCAAAAGAATCAAACGTACGCATATAGCGTCGGGCGTAGATGGTGGCCCCGCTCCCGGCGATAACGGCCACGGTCAACAGCAGGTAACCGATCAAGGAACCGGAAATATCAGGTAAACCGCTTTCTCCGCGCAAGGCCAGCTGAATAGCCCCACCCAAGGCCAGGGTGACCCCCAGAATTTTCCGATTGGTGAGTCGTTCATCATCTAGCGTGAAATGGGCCAATACGGCCACCACGGCTGGATTTAGGGTGATCATAATCGAGGCGATACCGCTGGAGACATATTGGAGGCCGGTCACAATCGCCGTCATCGGTAAGGCGGTGCCAACCACCCCGTAAAGAAACGCCCGACGCCACAAAAGAGGGTCTTTGGGGAATTTTCTTTGGCTGCTGAATAGGTAAACAAGTAGATGAATCGACGCGGCGATCAACAGCCGCAGACCGATATAATTTGTGGGTGAAAATTGCCCGGAGACGCTGAAACGAGATACCACGAGGGTTGAGCCGAATAAAAAGCCCAACATAAAAATATAGGGGATGGCTTGTATGGTCATGAAGAGAGAATTCTACGATGAACTCATAAAAAATTCATGTAATTGAGAATATTTAATTTGTAGCCGGTCCGGGGGATATTAAGAAATACGTTGTTGACTCGGTTGGGCCGCTTTAATCATCAATTTCTTCGTCATCTAAAATGAACCAGCCTTTGCGACCGGAAATTTCTCCCTTGATCGGAGGAGTAGGCAAATTAGCTTCGTCACCGTAGACAAGACGGATGAGGCGATCAACTTCTTCCATTGAGAGATAGACGGTGACTTCTCCCTGGTGTACCGCATAAATTTGCAGCGGCATTTTTTCAAACTCAACCGGCTGCGTACCGTTTTTTATCCAGAACGGGTCATTTTTGCTCGGTATCATCAACAGCGCCTCGCATCAATTTCATTCGTCGGTCTTCATAAATAGAAATGCGCTCATTGAGAGATTTCCATGTATTCTCAGGGAGCAGAGGCCGCATTTCTTTTAAAATTGTTCTTGCCGCGGCTATAAAAGTTTCATAAAGAATCAACTCTTCATCTGTTTTGGGTTGGAGCTCCTGGAGGTTGGTTAACAGGGGCTGCAGCACGTTGTCACACCGCTGAAACAGCATGATTCGACGGCGAAACTGCTCGTTTTCAAGATGTGATTCGATATCGTCAAACCATGACGGATCAGGGGTGCGCTTTTCATCACTCATTCTTTTCCGCTATTTCCTCGTGATTTGTCTTCTCCCCCCGCATTTCCTCGTGATTTGTACTCTCTTTCCGATTTGAAACGGGTTGTGGGGCGGATAAGCCTGAAATTTCCGTTCTCGTCATGGAGATATTAAATATTGTATCTTGTCCTTCCATCGCCCGGTCGATGTTGTGGACATACATGATTTTTTGCCAGATTTTGCGGCTAAGCCCGCTGGTCAAATCTTCAATTTCGTTGACGGCCGCAACCGCCACTTCGTCATCAAACTCCTGGACATATAGGGCTGCGACCTTGCCAATTAAGGCCAACATTTCCGAACAGTAATCGAGGTAACGGGTTAATTCAAAAAGGGTGAGCGTTGATGGGGGTGAATGTTCCGTGCTGCGGCCGTCACCCAAAACGTGCTCCGGATCTTTGGTTAACTGGTGCATGTCCACCACGTGAGCCAGCGATCGCAGCTCATGGAGGGCGTCCAGCGTACGCTGCCGTTTAAGGCGGCGTTCTGACTGCAGGAGGAAGAAAATGCCCGCCCCGCTCAGCACGGCCGCGTTAATCCCCGCTTCAAACACCTGAATCGTTTCCGTAAATTGAACAACCCCTTCGGTAAACTGCAGCTTTGACCAGATAAAATAGGCCACTGTCAAAACCAACATAAGCAGTAGACCGGCGATGCTGATCCGGACCGGGAGAATCGGCCGGGAGATCCATTCCGCCCGGGCATCCGCCTGCTCGGCATGCGATTTTAATTCCGCACATACCTTGACGATGTTGCGCTCGGAAAATCGCTCGTGAATGCGTAAGCGCAGTTGTTCTATTTGTTTAACCAGAAGGTTCGGATTTAGGCTGCTATAAGGCATCGATATCGTTAGCTCCATTGGTAATCAATCTATTTATCTGATTCATTATTCACAAGAATATGAACCAGCACAAAGCCCTCATAGAATAGCTGAAGTCTGCCGGACGGTCTATTATAAAAATGGCATTATCAGAAATGGCGGGATAACCAAGTCAGATAAAATAAGCATCATGAACCAATACGCATTTGTCAATGGAAGTTCTCGAAAAGACGGGAATTCACTGCAGCTGGCTCGCTATGCGGCCTCTTTTCTGCCAGAAGAATCGCAGCAAACCTGGTTGAATTTGCGCGAGCTCGATATGCCCCAATTTGAGGATATCCGTCACTCTATCGGCGTTTATCCGGCCCCTCAGGGAGATATGGCCACACTGCTCGAGGCGACACTGGCGGCCACCGACCTGGTCATGGTGACCCCTCTTTACTGGTACACCGTTTCAGCTCCGATGAAGCTCTATCTCGATCACTGGAGCGCCTGGATGCGGGTGCCAAATTTAAATTTTAAACCGCGTATGAACAATAAGAGGATGTGGGCTGTCTCCGTCAGTTCTGGCAAAATAGAAAGCGCCCAGGCTATGTTTAAAACGCTGGAGCTGTGCGCTGAGTATATGGGGATGAAATGGCAGGGCGTTTTGTGGGGAAACGGGTCAAAACCGGGTGATATTATGAGCGATCAGGATGCATTAAATGCGGCCAAAAATTTTTTTTAGTACTCCCTTCATCATACTGTTTTTGATCCTCGTTTCGTGTCAGGGGAATTCATCGGGGACAACCGAAGTGGCGGCTTCCCTGCCAACGGTTGCCCCGACCATTGAGCTGCCGACGCTGACGCCGACGATAACCTCCACGCCAACAGCTACGGCTACGGCGACCGCCACGCCGACGTTAACGCCTACCCCTACCAATACACCCGTCGTCGTATTTGCGACAGAAACGCCAACCGCGGCTGTCCCTTCCGGGCTAAATGTCGCCTTGGAAGAACGCTTTGGCAACTCGTGGTGGAATTACGATCTGTTAGCTTATCATATTGGGCAGGGGGAAAAACGGATCGTGGTAGTTGGGGGTATCCATGGTGGGTATGAGTGGAATACGATTTTATTGGCGTATGATTTGCTGGATACGTTTGATGGAGACCCAACCCTTCTGCCGGAAAATGTCACCCTGACCATTATCCCTTCAGCGAACCCTGATGGTCAATTTAAAACGACCAGCAAGCTCGGCCGGTTTGCGGTCGAGGATGTCAGCGAAGACACCACATTTGGGCGCACCAACGGCCATGAGGTTGATTTAAACCGAAATTGGGATTGCAATTGGGAACCGACCGGTTTTTGGCGTTCCCAGCCAATTAGTGGTGGAGATGTTCCTTTTTCGGAGACGGAATCCACGTCACTGCGAGATTTCTTGTTAAAAGTCGAGGCTGATGTGGTTATTTTTCTGCACAGCGCCTTTTCTGGGGTGTTCCCCGGCCGCTGCAATGTCGATCACGCTCCTTCGATTGAACTGGCTGAAATTTATGCCACCGCATCCGGTTACCCCTTTTACGAAGAAGGATTTACCGCGTATGTAGTCACTGGAGACGCCAGTGATTATTTGGCTTCCATTGACGTGCCCGCTTTTTCGGTTGAACTCGATAATCATACTTCCCTTGATTATGAGGAAAATCTGGCCGGTCTGCAGGCGGTAATCGCCGCTGTTGCCGATCGGGAATAGCTCATTGCCCGCCATCAACCATCACCGGCTGCCAGACCGGCATTCGTTCTTCAACCGTTGAATTGGTGACTCGTTCCGGCTCGCTGCTGTCTATCTGAAGGGCGAAGATGTCGCGGTTTGAAGAATCACTGACACGAGCGTGATACAAAATCCACAAGCCGTCTGGGGACCAGCTGGGAAAAAACGCGTCCTGGGCGGCTGGGGTAATCGGCCGCTGTCCGCTGCCATCCGCATTCATCAGATAAATTCGCGACCGCTCATCCCCGTCGGTGACCTGATACAGCAGTTGGCTGCCGTCCGGAGACCACAGCGGAAAAACACTTTCATCCAGACCAAAGGTCAGCTGCTCTTGAAATGAACCATCGCGATTCATCAAAAAAATTTGCCGGCGATTGTCGATTCGTCGATGAAAGGCGATTCGCTGCCCATCTGGTGACCAGGCAGGTCCAAAATCATCAACCGCATTGTCGGTGAGCTGCCGCACATCGGTCCCATCGACGTCAACGATGAAAATTTCAAAATCGCTGTCTCGATTCGAATGAAAAGCGATAAAGTTGCCGTTTGGTGACCACCTGGGGAAAGCATCATCAGCCGATGATTGGGTGAGGTTGCGCTGTCCGCCCCCGCGATTGTCCATCAGATACACTTCCCAATTGCCGTCCTGAAAAGTGTGATAGGCAATAAAGCGGCCGTCCGGCGACCACACCGGGCCAAAATCGTTTGCGGGATCGGTGGTAAGCTGAAATTCACGATCCTGATCAAGCGGCCGCACAAAAATGTCGTAATTCCCGTTACGGTTGGAAGCGTAGCCGATAAATCCACTGCCCCCACCCCAGGAATCTGACAGGAGTGAAGGACCCGCTGGTGTCGGTGTTTCGGTGGGCTGTGGAACGGGTGTGGGCAGCACCGTTTCCTGAGGGGTTGGCTGGATGGCGTTTTCAGACTCACCTTCGGGATCCGGCACGATTTGGGTCACCACCACCACGACCTGGGTGGGTTCGTCCGTTGGGGATGGGGCAAATAGGGTGTCGCGCATCAACCACAACCCGCCACTGGCCAAAATAAGCACGGCAACAATAGTCAAAATCGGAAACAGCCAGGCCGGTCGGCCGCTGCCCGTTGGCGTTTGGAAATCACTTTCCGGGTCTGAAAACGGGATGGGGTGAGGCAAATCCGCCACGGCCGGATCTACAATCGTTTCCATTTGCGGTTGAATATCAGTTATGAGCGGATCAACGATGGTCGCGATTGGCGACGCATCTTGCCCCTCCGCCGCTATTTTAAACAGATTATACAGCTCGCCCGCTGATGAAGGGCGTTGGTCCGGGTCTTTGGCCATCGCTGCATCGATTAACGCCTGGAATTGGGCGGGTATATTTCCCAGATAGGCGGTTAAGCGCGGGATCGGTTCATAAACGTGCTGATACAAAACCGAAGCGGTTGTTTCTCCGCGGAAAGGTTGCTGGCCGGTTAACATTTCAAACAAAATCACGCCGAGCTGATATACATCGGTGCGGGCGTCTAATGGTTTGCCCTGCGCCTGTTCAGGGGCCATGTAGTGGGCAGTTCCAATAATTGATGAGGTTTGCGTTCCCTCGGTCATGCGGGCGATACCAAAATCGGCCAGGTAAGCCATTTCATCATCATCAAAAAGAATGTTAGCCGGTTTGAGGTCGCGATGGATCACCTGATGGTTGTGGGCGCGATCAAGGGCGGCACAAAGCCGCCGCATCATCTGATCGATAAATGATGGGTCCAGCGGCTGGCCGGTCATGCGATCTTGAAGCGTGCCCCCTTTCATCAGGCGCATGACGATAAAAGCGGTCTCATCTAAGCGGCCGAAATCATACACCGGCACAATGGCATTGGCTTCCAGCTGGGCGATGGTGCGGGCTTCATTGGTGAAACGCCTTTCTGAGTCTGAATCGGTTAGCAAATGGCCGTGAAGCACTTTTATGGCCACCTCACGCTGAAAATGGGGGTCAAACGCCCGGTAAACGCGAGACATCCCTCCTTCTCCAAGCAGTTCGAGTATGTTGTAGCGATCGATGGTTTCTGGCAAATTCATGGTTTTGGAAAAAGGGGTTAAATACACTGTTACAAAAATATTCTTAACTACTTTTTTTAGAGACGCCATTTTGCCGCAGCCGAATGAATTCGGCCGCTACGGAAACCGAAACGCGATAAATCGCGTAAAAACTATCCGGTTTCGGTCTCCATGGCCGATGGATTTATTCATCGGCCAAGAAATGTGGCAACACGGTTAAAAATTAAGAAAACATTTGTTACGCAGTGTTAAGTGGATCACAATAAGTTTTATAAAAAAATGTCCGCAGATTACGCAGATGGCCGCAGATTAGAAAGAGAAATCTGTGAAAATCTGCGTAATCTGCGGACAATTTTTTTGAAAAGATTTTGTAAATCACTTAAATGTCTCAACTGTCCAGTATCTTTGATTTGGATTCTCCGATTTTCTATTGGGCGGCGGCATAATCAATCACTTCACGGATACCGCGGCTGTGGATATCCCAATTGTAATTGGAATAGCTTCGAAGCAAAATGGCAATGGCCGGTATCCCCTGCTGATCCAGCCAGTTGGTGCCATCACCATTGACGTCATAGCTGGCGACATTTTCAAAATCAGAGAGGGGGAAGCGGCTGCCGCTGGCGTACGATTGCGCTAGATCAATCGAAACCTGGCTGACTTCCTGACAGCCGCCGGGAGAAACCAGGCCGGAAGTGGCTCGGGCTTCCCAAAAAACAACCCCTACCGGATTTACCTGCTGAATAAATTCAGCTAAAACCTGGGTTTCCGGCTCGGAAAACGGCCGTTCTCCGCCGCTGACCGGCTGCTGAGCCCAGCGGGCGTCAGCCACCCAGTCGCAATCCCAATTTCGATTGAGATCGACCCCGTTGCCATTGAGGCGGCCGGGCAGTTCTCCCGGGTCGATGGGGCTGTCCGGATTTGCCACCGGAATGACATAAACAGATACATTTGCGGGCAGATCGGCCGGTTGGTTTTTGAGAATTTCTATAAGCTGCTGAGCGATGCCCACCGTTGCCGGGGCAAAACCGGCATGCAGACCGCCGATAAAAATGATGGGATTTTCCCCCTGCCCAAATTGATAGACTTCAAGCGGATTACCAGCTGCAGATCGGCCGATTTCACGGAGGGTGAAAGAGGGTGGTTCCGGGGTAGCGGTTGGCGGCTGTAGGGTTTCAGTCGGCGGGGGAAGCGAAGGAGGAGGCGGTTCGCTTTCCACCGTTTCCGGCGGTGAAGTTGCGATTTGAGTCACCACAACCACCACGACCTCCGGTGTTTCCGAAACGTCAACCGCAACAGGATTTGTCAGGATTCCCCCATCAAAAAAGGAAAAGGCCAGCCAACCGAGTATCACCAGGGCGGTCAGACCGAGCCCTCCCCAAACCCATCGTGAGAAATTACCTTTGACCTCGTTGACGGGTTGAGAAAGCGGTATGGAACCATGTGGCTTGCTGATCGGATTGACTTTTGGAATCTCCGGTTGTGATGGCGTGGACGCAATGGGTTCCGGCTGGCGGCCGAAGCGGCGGTATAGTGCTCCGGCCGAGGGGGGCCGATCAGCCGGCTGTTTGGCCATCGCGCTTTGGATGACATTTTCCAGATAAGTTGGAAGTCCCTGGGCGTGGGTGCTCAGCGGCGGCACCGGTTCAGCCACGTGTTTCATGACCAATTCGGTGATGCTGCTCCCTTCAAACGGCCGGTGGCCGGTCAGCATTTCGTATAGAATTACCCCCATTTGATATACATCGGTTCTTGGGTCTAAATCTTCCCCCCGGGCTTGTTCCGGAGCCATATAGTTGGGGGTACCGATCACCGATCGTGTTTGAGTGCCTTCGATGACCCGGGCGATTCCAAAGTCAGCCAGATAGGGAACCCCCTGATCATCAAACATGATATTGCCGGGTTTTAAATCACGATGAACAATTTTATTGGCGTGAGCTTTGTCAAGGGCGGCACACATGCGGCCGAGGATCGTATCGATGTCATCCCAAGACAATCGACCTTGAGCCAGTCGGTCTTCAAGCGTGCCCCCCGTCATAAGGCGCATGACCATGTAGGGGTGACCGTCATGGATGCCAAAATCATAAACCGGAACGATGGCAAAATGCTCGAGGTTGGCAATAACGCGCGCCTCATTTTCAAAGCGCTGCTCCAGGATCGGTGTCGTTAAACCAGACCCATCGATGAGTTTAACCGCCACCTCTCGTTGAAAGGCGGGATCCTTGGCCAGGTATACTTTTGCCATCCCGCCGCGACCGATTTGTTTTAGCAGTTGATACCGACCAATCTGAGTGATCTTCATTAAAATCAGATCCTTTTTTTGCTCCGCTTTTCCCTCTTCCTGATGTGTGTGTCCCTTATTCACCTTTCTTTAATCTTACAAGGTGAAAAATTATTAACTTTTGGGATAATATAGCAACTTCAACGCTTTGACCATCGAAAAACCGTGAAACAAATCGCCTGCAAAAAAATGGAGACCACATGAAGCCTGCTGTTTGTATTGCAACCGTTGGAGGACAACCTCAATTAATCACCTATTATCTGGATGGGCTCATTGAGAAAAGGGAACGAATAGAAAAGTTAATTTTGCTTCGTTTATCCCCACGCAACGCCCGCCTGCAGCAGGCGCATTCGAGGTTAATGGTCGAATTAAGGAGCGGCCGGTATCCGGGACTCAATGCTGAGTGGTTTACGTTAGCCGTTAACGGGTTTCCCCTTGAAGATATTCGCTCAACGGCCGAGGCGGATGCCGCCAGCTCAGCGATACACCAATTAATTCACGGGTTAAAGCTGGAGGGAAATCGCCTTCACGTTGGGGTGACCGGCGGGCGACGCATGTTGGGGATGGTGACGATGTCGACGGCGATGCTCAACTTTGATCGTAACGATCGCCTGTGGCACATGCACACGCCAGACGAGTTTAGAAAAGAAGCGCGTGGTGGAAACATCATGCACATCCCGGACGGCATTGATTTTAAATTAATCGAAGTACCGATTCTACCTTTGGGCCACTATTTTGCGCAGCTGCACGGCTTTGGGGGGGTGACCCAACAGCGTTTTGTCCTCAATCAACAGGAAAAAGAGCGGGCGCAGCGGGTCGTCGACCAATTGACTCGCCGTCAAAAAGAAGTGCTGGCTTTGCTGGCTCGTGGCCAATCGCCTACTGAAGCGGCCAAAACCCTTAAGGTAACGGTGGCTACGATCAATACCCACAAAACCGTTATCTTTGCTTGCTGTCGAAACGAGTGGGGGTTTCCGACTGATGAGCGCCTGACCTACTATTTCTTGCAGAAAAAATTTGAGATGCACTTTCGAGATGATCAGTCTTTTTCTTAAAGATCAATTTGCTCGAGCCAATCTGCGGCCGCCGGAATGCGCTTTTTATCTCTTAATTCCAAAATTAAACGGGGATCAGCGTCAATTCCTTTAAGGGCCGAAAGGACCGCAAACCAATTTATGCTTCCTTGTCCAGGGGCCCAATGGCGATCGGAGATGCCGTCATTGTCCTGCAAATGCACGTGCCCTAATTGAGGGGCCACCTGCTGAAGCCAGCTGTCGACCGATGGGCCACCATAGGTGTGGCTGATATGGGCGTGGCCTGTATCGATGCTGTGTTTTAAAAATGGATGGTCAAAAGAAGAAATTAATGTTTTGAGCGGGCCGGAATTTTTGTCAAAAATATTTTCCACCACAACGGTACATTTGATTTTCGCCGCCTGTTCCAGAATTGGTCCCAGGAACTCGTGAGCTAAATCGATAAATAAATTTAAATCGGTTGAGTGAGGCAGGTAAGCGTCCCCAAAAAAGAAAAATGGACTGTGAACAACCATGTGGGTTCCGTTTATCTCGGCCGCAAAATCCAAAGCCTGCATCAAGCGTTCGTGGATAACCGCCTTAATTTTTGGGTCCATTGGTGAAATCGACATGCCGATGAAGGGGGCGTGGATGCCAATTCGCCCGGTAAACCCATCCAGCAATTGATTGATCTGATTGGTGATGGGGCGCCAATCGTTATCAAAAATTCCCCGGCGAACCGGATCTTGAATTTCCAAGTCACGGCCGCCCTCAAGCAGCCAGGAGGTTAGTTCGGGTAACTCTTCGCTGAGCAATGCCGCTCCGATTTTTCGATTTACGTGATTCGCCATATTGATTCTTACTCCATCATTGGTCAATTCTGAATTTTTGAGAGACCATAACCTGAAAGGAGACAAGAGACAAGAGACGAGAGACAAGAGACAATAAACGAGAGACCAGAGACAGGAGACAAGAGGCTGTTTTAACTGGGCACTCGGCAGTGAAAGGTTGGTAAATCGTCATAAGGCCAGACGTGATTAGGTGAACTATGATTATTGAGTACAATGGAAAATCTCCTCAAATTGCCGCTGATGTTTTTGTAGCCCCCACGGCCGTCATCATTGGCGACGTCCTTATTGGATCGGGGTCAAGCGTGTGGTTTGGGGCGATTATTCGCGGAGATACCGGCCGCATTCGAATCGGTTCTGGGGTAAGCGTGCAGGACAACGCCGTCATCCACGTCAACGGCCGCAACGACACCATCATTGAAAATGATATCACCATTGGGCACGCGGCCGTCCTTGAGGGATGCCATATTTTTGATGGGGCCTTGATCGGGATGAACGCCACAATTTTAGACGGGGCGGTCATCGAGAAGGGAGCAGTTATTGCGGCCGGCAGCGTGGTGCGCGAGAATTTTGTGGTGCCGGCGGCTACTTTGCTGGCCGGCGTGCCCGGAAAAGTCAGGGGGGCAATTTCACCGGAAGTTCAGGCCCGATTAGCCGCAGCCCCAGATGAATATCGGGGGTTTGCGGCTAATTATCTGGCGGCCGGCATCGACAAGCTTTGAAATTTTTATTTAATCATCATCAAACGTGAATTTTCGATCCTGCCGCTTATCAGCAGAGATAGTGTTGCCCTGCGGCCGGCTAAATAATTCCCCACGCAGGATCGTGACCGCCTGGCCGGTTAATTTAACCCGCTCCCCATCGATTTCTACGATCATGGAGCCACTGCGGGCAGAAGCCTGGAGAGCGTTGAGCGACTTCTTATTCAATTTTTTGGCCCAGTACGGTCCAAGCGTGCAGTGAGCTGATCCGGTAACCGGATCTTCCGGCACGCCAACGGCCGGGCCAAAAAATCTGGATACGATATCAAATTCTTCATTTCCAGCAGCCGTGATGATGATCCCTCGGGCCTCAATTTGACTTAAGTGGCTCATGTCTGGTTTGAGCGAGATGACCTGTTCCGCCGATTCCAGCTCCAGCAGATAATCAAATTCACTTCGCCCAATAAAAACGGGGTTTTCCACCTTTAGGGCCTGCAGCAGTCCGGCCGGCTGTTCCGCTGGAACAGCCTCCTTGGCCGGAAAGTTCAGCGTAATATGCCCAGGATTGGCCATCGAGGCTGTTAAACGGCCGCTGCGAGTGTCAAAACGGGCTTCATCCGTGGGTTTGAGATATCCCTCCGTCCACAAAATGTGGGCGGTGGCCAGCGTCGCGTGCCCGCACAAATCGACTTCTACGGCCGGTGTAAACCAGCGCAGCTGAAATGCCCGGCTAAATGGATCGGTCGGAGGAGAGACAAACGCCGTTTCTGACAGGTTCATCTCTGCGGCCACGCTTTGCATCCACGCCTCAGGCTGCTCTTTTTCGAGAATACACACCGCGGCCGGGTTGCCGCGAAACGGTTCATGGGTAAAGGCATCAACTTGAAAGAGTTTCATAATTTACTTCCTGTGCCCCGAGTATATTGAGACCGCAGATTAGAGACAACCATGTTTGGCCATAGACTCTCTTCTCTTTTCTCTCTTCTCTTATCTTTTTACGACCGGTATCCAACTTTGATAAACAAAATCAATGGGATAGACCGCCACAGGGAAGCGGGCGGAAGAGATGTTGGCCTGATCCGGGGTTAAAACCATTTCGCCGGTCAGCCACGCCGTATCTAAAGGCTGTGATCCGGCGTTAAAGAATACCTGCAGGGTGATTGATTGATCAGGGGCCAGGGTAAATGAATCTGGCGTAACTGAGCTGATGGTGCCCATGGGGGTGGTGATCGCTGCCGACCAGGTGATACTTTGGGTCGTTCCATTTGTGACGGTGCGCTCCCAAGAACAAACTCGCTGGCAATCCCCATCGATCAAGGTTGGGAAGTTGAGCGTTTCCGGATCCTTTCCGTCTACGGCCGGATTTAACGCTTCAAAATCAGCTGTTGTGATTTCCATGATTAAGCCGCTTGCCCCGGCCGCGCCCAGGTCAATTTGCCCTGAACCTTGTACGAAGGGGGATGCAATGTCAACCCCATCGGTATCTATCCCTACCGGTCGGGCGGTTAACATGAGCGCTGAGGCGATTTCCTGAGGGGTCCATTCGGGGTGTAACGCCTTTAAAAGCGCCGCTGCCCCGGCCACGTGTGGACTGGACATAGACGTGCCGTCCATTAGTCGAAAAGTCGACGTGCCGTCCCCCCCGCCGCCTTGCCGATGGGCTGATAAGATATTGACCCCTGGGGCAAACACGGCCGGAACCAAAACATCAGGAAAAACCGACGCCGGTCCCCGAGATGAAAACCGGGCGATATGACTTCCAAAGGTCGGATCGATCGTGGCTTGAGAGGTGTCGATTGTGCCGCTGATTGCACCACCGGGTGCGGCTGTTTGAAAGGCAATGAGATTTTGATAATCGCTGTAGGTGATGTGTACCCCTGGGAGCACGTGCGCATCTGCAACCAGAGCCCCGAATCCCCCCGCAGCAGCCTCAGGCTGGGCTAAAATCAATCCACCTGCCCCCCCATCAAGGACGGTTTGCCCTTTGCTGACCCGACTATAAAAGCCGTCGCGTCGACAAACAACGATTTCTCCGGAAAATGTGCCTGGCGGGAAAATCCCTGGTGAGCACCGGCCGACGTCATCCGGGGTGTACCCACCGCTTAAATCTGCCTGATTTTCGTAATCGGCCGCAAAAACAACCGGGGCCAACCCGATCCCCCCATGGCGGGTGAGGCCATAGAAAGAGAGGCTGCTGCCGTTGGTATCGCTGATTGTTACAGTGGCGGCTAATGCCCGGTTGTGCGTGCCTGCCCCAACGATTGTCAGCCAGGGTAAATCAGCTGGAGCGCCGATGGTTGATAGATCAGGCCCCCAATTCCCGGCCGATGCAGCCACAAAAATCCCCGCGTCTCGGATCGAAAGCCACGTTTGGGAAGCGAGGTCTGACCAAACATCGAGGGTCGGAATCGGAGAACCGATTGAATAATTTACGACGTCAACGACCCCATCCAGCAGGATTTGTTCCCAGGCCAGCTGCTGTGCCAGGCCAGGACAGCTGTTTAGGGAATCGGAACAAACATCATACATGATGATGTTTGCCTGCGGGGCGACACCCTGAATGGTGGTGGTGAAGAAACCATCTGGTGTCGAAATACCGGCGCTGATAACGTTGCCGGCGGCTGTCGCGGCGGTGTGTGAACCGTGGCCATGTGTATCCCGCGGATTGGCGTCGGCGGGGGCAAATCCCCATACCCCGATAAGCTTATCATTGCAGGGAAAGGAAGGATCATACGCGACAATCCCGGCCGCCGGAGCGGTATTGGATGAATCACATACTCCCAGATAATTTCCTGATCCCAGTGGATTGGTGTGGTCATACCCATCTCCACTGAGGTCCGCAAATGCCGGATTCCAGGGATCGATTCCGGTATCCATGATCCCGATGACAATATTTGCGCCGCGGGTGGCGGTCAGACCGGTCAACCCTTGCCACAGGGCAGGGGCGTTGACCCAATCCGGACCGGCATCGGTTAGGGGAGTGTAGATGACCTCTTCTTCGATATGCAGTACGGCCGGGTGCTGGGCCAGTTGAACTGCTTGATCAGCCGTGAGTTCGACGGCAAAACCGTTAAAAGTGGCCGCAAATTCCGCTTCAACCGACAGCGTCAAATCATAACGGTCAGCGACCGAATCGATAAAAGCGCCTCTTTTTTCAGCCAGGTAAACCGCATATGGATGATCGGTCGCTATCTTTTTGATTTTATCCTGCGCGGTCGAAACAGCTGGATAACCGGGGAGGTGGCCATCATACCGGGGGAGAGAGAGATCATCTAAAACCACAAAATAGATGGATCGCTCCGATTCACTACTGGCAGTGTTTGGATGGGTCAATGGTGAGAAAGATAAAAATATCATTCCAATCAGGGATGAAAATAAGGGAAAGAGCAGCCGATTTAAGAATTTAATTTTCATAGGTCATCCAATGCCTTTCCCTCCAGAGGGGGTTCAGCGGCGGACAGGTAAAAATTCTGCCCTTAAACAGTCCGACAAGCTCCCCTCTCCGTATTGGGGAGGGGCTGGGGGAGGGGTAAATTGTCGAACTAAAAAGCGCATTTTCTCATTCATCAAGCTACCAGTCAGCGCCTGAATCCCAATAAGAGAGGGAAGAAACCAAAGGCCCCTTGAGAAGCTTCCCTTAAATCAATATTGACAAGACCAGAAAAAATCATCAACCATAAGAGCGCAACTGTCAATAGCAAAATTAGCATAAAAAGCAGCCATGTGGGAATTCGTGGAGGGATAATGACAATCCCCTCGGTCTTGCGGGCGATATCTTTGTTGTCAGTTTGCAAAATAAACGACAGTTTTTGTTTACGGCCGATCCATTGTCGTTTTAGAGAGCGTACGCGCACCGGGATAAGCGTATTTTGCCCCGGTTCGAGGGCCAAAACCTGGTCCGGAAGATCAAAAAGAAGGTTTTCCCCCTGATCGGGAGCCGAGATCGTTAATCTAGTGACCGCATTTCCCTGATTCTTTAGGGTGATTTCGCCACATTTGCCGTGAAAAATTTCTTTTGGTGAAAGGTCAATTTCAAATGCGGGAAAGGCGCGCAAGGTTAATTTGCCAGGGATTTCAAAATGTTGTTCTTCATCTGTTTCAACAGCGTCATTTTGGATCGGTTTTGAGTGAATGAGAACTTTAAAATGATAATCACCGGCAACGGCCGTGACGTGGCGAGGTGGATGGAGGGCAAAGGTCATGATGCCTTCCGACTGGCTGCCAAGTGAAAGCTGTTCCTCGACCGGTGTGACCCAATTTGCCGGGAGGTCAAGCAGTTCATATGAAAATCGACGTTGATGAGGCGTTTGATTAAAGATATGGAGTTGAACGGGTACCCTTTGCCCCGGTTCTACAACGACTTCCTGCGGCCGAAGCGAAAATGAGTGATTGATCGAGGTGTCATCTAAAGATTTTGTTGGAGAGAGCGGCAGAGGGGATCGGGGCCGCTCCGCCTCAGTTAACCGCAAATCACCCGTGCTTGTCATAGGCTGCTGATACGGCCGTGACCGGGTTATGCCGCTGGCTGATTGTGTTGCTGTTTGCCAAAAAATTGAAATGTTCCCGATGCGCACGATAGGTCCCACCCGCCAATATTCCGCTTTGTGAGGAGTTATTTTTGTGCCGGCTAAATAGGTTCCATTGGTGCTTTCTAAATCGGTCAAGGTCCATCCATTTTCCGTGCGCTCGAGTTGAGCATGTTCGCGGGAGATACCTGATCCCGCCAGGATGATGTCGCAGGCGCGGCTGCGGCCGATCTTGTAGCTCTTTTCAGTCAGTTGGAAATGGTAAGACGACCCGTCTTTTTCGCGAATAACCAGGGTGTTTTGCGGCTCGGGGTGAGCCTTGGACCGGGATCCCCCTACGGCGGATTGATCGTGTAGAGAAGCGGCTGACCGGCTGTCGCTGATTGTTAACTGTTGGGCAGCTAATCGCACAGCCTGCGCCATTTCTTTTCCTTTTTGAAATCGCTCGGCCGGCTGTTTGGCCAGCGCCTTAAAAATTATTTGGGTCACCGCAGGAGGGATCCCGGATTGATACTGGACTGGATCAGGAACGGGGGCTTCGATGTGCATTTTGACGGCCGAAGCGGGGGTATGAATGGCAAACGGCAGCCGGCCGGTCGCCAGCTGGAATAGCACCGCCCCCAGGGCATAGAGATCAGCACGGCCGTCTATCTCTTGCCCTAAACATTGCTCTGGAGACATGTAAGGAAGCGTGCCGATCAAAGCCGCGTTGTCACCGTCAAGCCCTTCGACGGCCACTCGGGCAAGCCCAAAATCTGAGACCAGGGCCCGAATTAACGGATCACCGGGTCGATCTGCTTTTTCAAGCGGCCGTAGAAGCACGTTGTCCGGTTTTATATCGCGGTGAACAATGCCCAGGCTGTGAGCGTGATCCAGGGCATCGGCTACCTGAGCCACAATGGCCAAACTTTCCCAAAGGTTTATCAGCTTACCGGTAATTGAGATGGATCGCATCGTCGCCCCTAAACTTCCTCCGGAAACAAGACGCATGACCATATAAAGATATTGCTCGTAGGCACCAAAGTGATAAATTGGGACGATATTGGGATGATCCAGGCGAGCGGCCGCCTGTGCTTCCTGGAGGAATTGCTGCCGAAATGAGCGCTGCCGGGCCAAATGGCTGTGCATAACTTTGATAGCCACCTGACGGTTCAAGTTAATGTCTAATCCCTGATAGACAACACCCATCCCCCCTTCACCAAGCAGGCCCGTCAAACGATAGTGATCTATTTGCTGACCGATCAATTTGTCCATATTTGACACCCACAAATCAGATACCGCAACTTTAATCTGCTCTTTGCGGTAGATTGTGGTTCATCATGAGATTTTAACACAAATGTATTGGCTTCCGGCTTAGTAAAAAGATACTGTTTTTTTCTTACAATTCGGTTTTCTCTTTATCTCAGATATTGGACCGGTCCAATGCCAGAGATTCGAGATCTTACGATGTCAAGGCGTCCCATTCACGAAAAATTCACGTGATTTGGGGTTTTTTGTACCTGGATTTATCCGTTGGAGTGTAATTTTTACTACACATTCCCTAAATTTGGATCGTTACTATTGAGTGAGGAGCCTTTATGAAGAAGAGTGTGGTGTTAATCATTTTGAATAGTGGATAGGCGGGGAAAAATGCAGCATACCTTGAGTAAAGATCAGACCCAATCTGAGAATGGATCGTCGCGTCGTGACTTTTTAAAACAGCTTGGCGTGGCGGGCACCCTAATGGCTTTTGGCGGGGAAACAACATTGCTTTCATCAACGGCGCAGCTCTCCGCGGAGATGTCGGCCGTCAGTGCTTCGCCGCCTTCTGTGGCCCTGATTGCTTTAAACCGGATGGGCTTTGGTCCTCGCCTGGGGGATATCGCCGCCTTTGAGGCCCTTGGCGGTAACGATGTTGATCGGATGAATGCGTACGTCGATCAGCAGATCAACCCGGATACGATCGATGATTCAGCTTTTGACGCCCTTTATGCTCAATTTAATCCGCAAACGCTAAGTAAATCACGAACCCAGCTGTGGCAGGATCATATCGTTGCCGACCCGCAGTGGAACATTCGCATGCTCCCATTTTATGAAGTCGAGCGCATGACTTTTTTGCGGGCGATGTTTTCGAAAAAACAGCTGGTCGAGGTATTGGCTGATTTCTGGCACAATCATTTTAACGTTTACGCCTACGAGTATTACATCGGCCCTACGTGGCCGTATTTTGATCGCGAAGTTATTCGCAACAATATTTTTGGGAATTTCCGCGATATGCTGGGGTTGGTGGCTAAGAGCTCGGCGATGCTTTACTACCTGGATAATGCAGGCAATCGAGTGGCCGGCCCAAACGAAAACTATGCTCGGGAGCTGTTTGAACTACACACGTTAGGGGCTGAAAATTACCTCGGGGTTATGCCACAGGGAGATGTGCCTCTGGAAGACGGCGTGCCAGTCGGTTATGTGGATGGCGATATTTATGAAGCCACTCGCTGTTTTACCGGTTGGACGGTGAATGATCGCAATGATTACACTCCGGTAGGGAATACAGGTGAGGTGTATTATCGTGGCGATTGGCACGACCGTTTTCAAAAGTATGTGTTGGGTCAGTGGGTTCCTGCTGATCAAACGGTACAGCAAGATGGAGAAGCCGTACTGGATCGAGTTGCTTATCACAAGGGCACCAGCCGCTACATTGCTCGTAAACTTTGTCGCCGACTGATCAGCGATAATCCACCGGAACCTCTGATTCAGTCGGCCGCTGATATTTTTTACAATCAGCGGTTTGCCAGCGATCAATTAAAACAGGTGGTGGAACACATTCTGAAATCAACGGAATTCCGCACAACCTGGGGGGAAAAGGTTAAGCGGCCGTTTGAGTATGTCGTCAGCGCCTGCCGTGCATTAGACTCGAACCTCGTCATCAAAACGTACGACAGCCCCAGCGATTCGTTTATGTGGAATTACGGCCGAACCAGCCAGAAACTCTTTCAGTGGCAGGCTCCGGATGGATATCCGGATGATAAAAACGCCTGGCTCTCAACCATGTCTTTGGTCATGAACTGGCGCATGGTCAAATGGTTTGTTGGGGCCAATCACAATGATATTTTTCATGCCGATATTGTGGGGCAAACGCCCACTAATCTGCAGACCGCTACAGAGCTCGCCGATTTTTGGATAAATCGCTTAATCCATCGCACCCTCGATGCCAATATTCGACAGGAAATCATCGATTTTATGGCCCAGGATGAGGGGGCGGATACCCCTCTGCCGGTATTCCAGGAATCTTGGCCTGGGCCTCAATACCGGAACCGCTTGCGGGTGATGGTGGCCCTTATACTGCAGATCCCTGCGTTTCACGAGAAATAAAGCATCACCAATTGCCTTTACTATTTCTGAGGTAAAACAATCATGATTAAAACAACCAGACGTGGGTTTATGGTTGGCTGTTCGGCCGCCATTGCCGGTATGGCCGGTGCTCGAATGAATTTTGCTGCCTTTGGCAGTGCAGAGGCTGAGCCCAACCAGGAGATATTGGTGGTGGTGTTCCTGCGCGGCGGATGGGATGTCCTTAATGTGGTTACTCCTCGTGTTGGTCATCCGGACCGCATACACTACGAGGAAAAACGGCCGGATTTAAGATTGCCGGATAATTCTTTGCTTCCCCTTGGCAGCCACGCTTTTGGTCTTCATCCATCAGCCACTGGATTACACGAGCTGTACAATGCAGGCAAGTTATCTATCGTGCAAGCCACGGGAATGCACAGCAATACTCGCAGCCATTTTGATGCTATGGCTTACATGGAGCTTGGCACACCCGACAGCCGATCTTCATCAACCGGCTGGATTACCCGACATATGCAGACCGCCACGTCGCTGCCGGAAGAAATGCTGTTTCCAGCTATGTCGGCCGGCAATTTGCAAAGTCAATCCCTCCTTGGGTATCACGAAGCGGTGGCTATGAGTTCGGTCTCCCGCTTTAATTTGCGCACCGGGCCGTGGGGATGGCATGATGAGCACGATCTTTCTCTCCAGAATATATACGGCGCCGGCACACCCGGCACATCACCGATTACAGATGCGGGTATGGCGGCCGTGGATGCGATGAAGTATGTGGATGATGCAACCGGTGGGAGCAGCAGCTACAATCCCAGTGGAGGCGCAGAGTACCCCAGCGGCAGTTTTGGCAACAACCTGAAGCTTATCGCCCAAATGATCAAGCTGCAGTTAGGTCTTCGGGTTGCCACAATTGATTTGGGTGGATGGGACACCCATGACAATCAAGCGTACAGCAACGGCACTCAAGGTCATTTCCCTAATCTGCTCAGGACACTATCCGACGGGATGCGGGCGTTTTACACCGACCTGAGCGGGTGTAATTCAAATTATGATCGTCGCACGACCTTGGTGGTGATGAGCGAGTTTGGCCGTCGTCTTCGTGAAAATGATCAGCGAGGAACCGATCACGGTCATGGCGGTATGATGCTGGCCATGGGTGGCACGATAAATGGCGGTTTGTACGGACAGTGGCCTGGATTACACACGGATCAGCTGTATGATCAAGCGGATTTGGCCGTCACCACAGATTATCGCACCGTTTTATCCGAACTGCTGGTTAATCGACTGGAAAACAATAATCTCAGTCAGGTTTTCCCCAGCTACACAGGACATACACCGATGGGTATTTTTAACCCGGTGAACCCGGCCGTTGATTATGCCATCGCCTGTAATAATCGCACCTATTTGCCCTCCGTTCTCAAATAAATGGCATTAATCTGATACCCTCTTTCCTTGACGCACAGGGGACTTTAAGTGTCCTGTGCGTCTTTTTTTTGGTATGATCGAGCCCGTCCCAACATGCCCCTTCCCGCTTCGGGTTCAAGGGCGGACAGGTAGGCTGCAAACCACCTGTCATTCAGATTGGAGCGCAGCGGAGTGAAGAGCTGTCTTTCAGGAGGGCTGATTGGAAGAGATGAAAGCGCCTGGATGGCGAATGACACGAGCCAGCTGATTTGTGCCTTTCTTCTTGATTCATCTGCATAGAGCGTCATGTCACCTCGTCGATGGTTATTGATTTTATGGATTGGGTTTTTGGCCCTGCCTTTCACTGGATGTGAGACGTTAACCGCCGTTTCTCCAGCCACCCAGGTGTCCCAAGAGGCGAGCCCGGCCGTTCAGATCGTGCCGTCACCTGCCCCTTCTTTAACGCCGGAAAATGTGGCTCCGGCCGAGCGTTATCGCGCAGTCAGGATGTCTCTCTCTTCTGAGGTGCTGCCGGCTGAGGTAACACTCGATTTACTGATAAATAACGCCTGTACGCTGCAGCGGCCGGTCAAACCGATCTGGTCCGGCAGCGTGGTTATGCCAGAGGTGATGACCAACTGTGCTGCCGAACTGGCCCCCGACATGACCCCAGAAACCGTTTCTTTTCAATTAAATCCAACCGGGTTCCAGCCAGGATTTTATATTTTGGAGCTGAATGAGCTGCGCCAGCCCTTCACAATTTCCGCTGCCCAAACATTGCCGGTGGCCCCCACGGCGGTTTTGGAAACCGGCAGCAGCATCATTACCGGTCGCGTCTGGCACGATATTTGCCGCAATCAGGTGCAAAATACAGAGTTAATTGATGGATGTATTCGTCGGGGCGCTGACGATCAGCTGATTGCCAACGGCCGCATCGACGAGAACGAAGAGGGCATTCCCTTTATTTCAGTGATCCTGTGGTCCGGTGAATGCGGCAATATTCTGCTGGGAGCGGCCCAAACTGATCGGGTGGGCGCGTTTCGTTTTGAACAGCTGCCCGCCGGCCGATACTGTATTGAGCTGGACCTGCAAACCGCCTCTAACAGCGCTCTCTTGACTCCGGGGCAGTGGAGTGCCCCTCCATCTGGCAATGGCCTCTCAGCCAGCTACACGGTAGATTTAGACGGCGTTGGCTTAAATGACCAGGTGTTGTTTGGTTGGGATTTTGCCTTGCTGCCCCGTTTGTCTGCTGAAGACAGCTGTCAAAATAAGGTTTGGCTCGAAGCGGGGGGGCTGCTGCCGGCCGGATCTGAGGTTTTGCAAAATGAAGAAATTATCAAGAGCTGGCAGGTGCAAAATATCGGTACCTGTTCCTGGTCGAGCGAATATCAGCTGGCGCCGCTCGATAAGGATGGGGTTGTTGATTTGGAGGCCGCCGTGGAAATCGGCCGGGAAATTGCCCCCGGAGCATCTGTCGAGCTGTCCTTAACCCTGATCGCCCCCGAAAGGCTCGGGCGCTGGCAGCAGCGCTGGATCATGTTAGATGATAAAAACACCCCGTTTGGCGTAGGATTAACCGAACAAAAGCCACTTTTACTCGATTTAGAAGTCATTTCACCTTAATTTTGCGATAGTCTAAGGGTAATCCGACCAAAGTACCTTAGAAATTCTTTGCAGTTACGGTTATAATGCATGGGGCTGTAAAATAAGATTATGTCATCCATCAGGAATCTGGCATAATAGATCCCAAATTGTTAGAAATTAGCCATCGGAGGCACGAATGGATCCAATTGAAGGTCAAAACTATTTTTACCCAAACCGCTGGGCCCGAATTATCTTAACCTCAGCCGAAGAAATCGTGGGTGAAAAAGGTGTGGCGGCCTTGCTGAATATGGCCGGGTTACAACAATATATTGGCAACTACCCGCCTGAAAACATGGAAAAAGAGTTTTCATTTACCGAGATTGGTAAATTGCAGCAGGCATTTTGGGACATGTACGGCCCACGTGGGGCCCGAGTATTTGCAACCCGAGCAGGACAGCAGTCTTTGAAAGACGGTTTAACCAGCTTTGGTAGCGTGGCTCGCGCGGCCCAGGTGGCGATGAAAATCGGTTCAATGGAAAAACGGATCCAGACCGGCCTTCACTTCTTTGCCAAATTTTTTAATACGGTTTCTGACCAGGTCGTTCGCGTTGATGAAGACGATGAACACTGGATTTGGGTGATTGAAAGATGCCCGTTGTGCACCGGCCGTACATCGGATAAACCGGTGTGTCATCTGGCGGTTGGCGTTTTACAAGGCGCGCTGGCCTGGGCCAGCGAAGGAAAACAATATCGCATCACGCCGATAGAATGTATCGCCTGCGGTGATAAAGAGTCAATCATCAAAATTGAAAAAAGTGCGATCGAATAGGTAAAAAAATTAAAAGAGCCCTTCAGATTCTGAAGGGCTCTTTTTTTTTGTAATATTTTTGACCTAAATGACCGGGGTTGCTTTAATTCGTTCCCTGCACGACTTCATCACCCCAATCTTCCGCAAAGATTAAGTTGTTTTGTTCATCCAGAAGTTCAATCCGTTCGACCGCCCATTTGCCATCACGAGCTTCCAAAAAAGATTGATTAACCAGGGGAACGTGATTGACCTGTCCATCTTGCCACACGATACGCACCGCATGCCCGATTTCGCTGCGGCCAAAGACCGTTGTATGACGCGGGGTGCCTGAAAAAAGCTCAATCTGGCTGTTACCGGTGTAAGCGGCTTGGAACAAGGTGTCGGTGCTGCATCCCCCAAGAAGCATATCGTGCGGCTGATAAGTGCCGTTTACCTGAATGAGATAAGTACCGGCCATACATGAGGCACCTGACTCATCTATCCAGCTCGTCAACAGGAGCTGACCGGTTCCAAACGGTTTTTCTTGCAGAATGTTGATCTCGCCTTTGTTGGGCGCAGCGTTTAATTCGGAAGGGGAGTTGGGCTGGCAGGCAGCCAAGAGTAGAAGTAAAAAGAGCAGGAAGAGAAGGGTTGTTCTACGAAACATCTGTAGTTCTCCGTGAGTTTTTGCCCGTATAGCCAATCGGCCATGTTCAAAAGGTAACATGAAAGGGGCGGAGTTTCTGTAGGAGATTAGTCCTGAAAGAGAACGACACTTATTAAAAATCATAGCCTGATATACTCGTTCAAATTGTTCATTAGAATACAGCTATACGATAAACCTTGACGTCCAAAACGACAGCAATATCAAATTGGTTCCCACAACGTTTATTTGCTGTATAAGGTAACATCTACAGTACGAATATTAGGCGATTTTAGGTGCAGCGACTTGATGGGAGGCTGATGGATTAATGACGGGTTCCTGACGGATAAGGTGGGAAACGGAGGATTTGCGCGGGCGGTTTTGAGTTTTGATAAATAGATACCGATATCGCATCGTCATTCCCGCGAAAGCGGGAATCCATTGTATGGCCACTGGTGGATCCCCGCCGTCGTTTACCCCCGTGAAGACGGGGGCCAGGATGACGGGCCTGTTTTGGAAGACGGTTCATATCCGCATTGATTAGTAAATCTTCAATACCGCCCCGGTTGGCTGAGCTGCTCCAGGTGTGTGAGTTCCCACAGAAGATTTTTTCGAGCCGTTGTTTCTAATTGGGTGGCGATGGGATCATGAAAATAGAGGCGTGACCGGTCTAAAAAACGTTTTAGAACATCGCGTCGGCCGATTTGGTAAGCGCTGTCAGGGACCCAACTGTACTCCTGCCGAATCGCCTGAGCATAGAGGCGATAGTGATCGGCCGGCATCCCCAAAATTGCTAAATCGGCATCAACCGTTAAACCCTCGGCCGCATTCTGAGGGTGATGATGTTTGGTGGCCATAATCAGCGCGGCCGCTTGTTTCAGCATATCAGCGTCTATGGGCGTCGGCCGCAGCCATTCAATCAGCAGCTGGGCACTTCTTTCTTCGTTGTCTGTTTTTTGCGGGTCATAAACGATATCGTGGAACCACAGCGCCAGGAAAACTAGATCTATATGTTCAACCAGGTGAGCCCAGCGCTGGGCAAAGGAGATCGTTTGTTCAATGTGAGTCAGGTTGTGATAGGGCAGCAGGTTGCCTTGATACGCCTCGAAAAGACGATATGCGAGGGTTTGGGCGGTCTTCTGGAGGCACCCCAGCCGGATGAATAGATCAACTGGAGAGTTAGAAATATCTTCCATTGCGGTTGGTGGAATGGTGTCTAAATAGCTGACGGTTATTCAAAACCGGGCCCCGACCCATCCTGATGCTAATCATTTGTGGTGACCGGTAAATATGTTTTTGGCCCTTCTATACCAAAGACCGCATAAAATCCAAAATTTTCTCCATCGGCCGAGACGTAATCAGCTGATTGGTTAACGCTGGGATTTTTGGCCAATTCCCACGAGCTTCCATTCCAGAAATACCAGCTCAACGATGCTTCTTCTGAATAATTTGTGCCGTAGAATGAGTATTGTAATTCCATATCAAATGACGCCCCTGGCTGGGGGACGGCCGGTTGACTATTGCTGGAGTAGCTGCCGTATACTTCATATTGATAGTGGGTTGTTTGCAGAGGTGGCATCGGGGTAGCCGGCAGCTGTGACGCATCCAAAGCTTTGTAAGTCAAGTTAACCGTCTGGTTGACAAAACCACCTGGAAAATCAAGGGTCGTATCGGCCGTATTCACCGACCCACCACTGGCTGCAGAAATGACCGTTTCAACCGTTGGCAGCGGTGTTGGTGACGGGGTTGGGGTCGGTGACGGTGTCGATGTTGGGGTTGGTGTAAATGTCGCCGTCGGAACTGGGGTTGGCGTCGCGAAGTCGCTGCTGTTTCTGAAATTAGCGGCTACGATGGCGTTATTATTGAGTGAAAGGCGGTTATCGGCCGAGTTGGATGAACTGGAGGAAATGCCGGTTGGCCCATAGATGCTGTAGTTGACGTTGGGGTTTGACCAATGATTGACTCGCGTACAGCCACCCGGACAATTGTAGGCCATGACCGTCCGAAAATCCCCTTGCGGATCCTGATACCCGTAGCTGTAGGGGTTTACGCCGGGAGACCCAGCGTTGTTGCGGTCGTGGGTGCTGCCCAAATTGTGGCCGATTTCATGACCAAAGCTATAGTAGCCGGTGGCACAGTCGTGGGCCACCACGCTAAAACCACTGGGGGCTCCGGCAACCGAGGAAGACGTGGTGATCAGATAGGCCAGTCCACAGTAGCCGGTTTGAGCCCCGTCGGTAATCAAAACGACCAAATCAGCGGCGTACTCGTTGCGTATAGCATGAACGGAATCCATATACCCATCTGCTGTCCCGGCGATTCTAGAAAGATCTGTACTGATATTTCCGCTATCATCATACGATATTTCCTGCTGGTGCATCAACCGAACGCTGTGGTTCACCTGGCTGTTGGCATAGCCGGTATTGGTCTCGCTCACGGCAGTATTAATCAGGGCCTGCATGGCGCTGGTTCCCCCGGCGGAGTTTCTGGCATCGGGTGTGTAAACAACGAGCAAATCAATCAGGGACCCGTCATCGGCCATGGTCTGATTGAGGTCAGCTCCTAGTGTTAAATCGTTTGGGCCACCCTCACCATGGATAATTATTGGTTCCCCATCAATTCGGCCGTGATGGCCAACTTCTTCGATGATATGTAATCCTTCACCAAGCGGCCGAATCTTAAAAATTTGATCCCCCATGTGCACGGTGCCCACCAAAACTGAGCCGTTGACCGAAAAAGTAACGTCCGATGAATTTAAGTCGGGAATCACCCCAACCCAGGAGAAACTGCCGTCCTGATATTCGTCTAGACGGGAAAACATCACCTTAAACGCCAGATCCGGGAAAAGCTGAATTTGGATATCGCTGCGACTTCTCTGCAAAACCGTCGGATCGACGTGAACGAGCTGCTGCCTTATCACCGGCAGGGAAGCGCGGGTGTCGAAGGCCGTGGATTGATCGGTGACCGGAGTGAAGAGAGGCGGGAGTTCCTGATTGGCAACCACAGTTACCCATCCCAAGCCTAGAAGCAGTAAGATGAGTGTAAAATCAAACAGGGAACTCCGACGGTGAAAAAACTTTTTCCAATTCATGCTGTGGCCTTGTAGCTGTTTTAACGGTGGAAAATCCACACAGGCTTGCGAAATTGTATTATTGAGATTACTGTAATCGTAACTTTTTATAGTGTGCCTCACAATGGCACGAAAGTGCCATCGTTTGGTTAACATTCTAGATGTTGTTTAATCTAAATTTTTCGTTCCCTTCACAGTCACATTTGGTCAATGGTGAAAGATGAGTTTAAAAATCGGTCAAATAAACACATTTTGCTCTTACTGCGGTACGCGATTTGAAAATGTAAAAGGATATCCACGCCGCTGCCGTCAGTGTCAGAAGTTGACCTTTCGCAACCCGGTTCCAGTTGCGGTTTTACTGGTGCCTGTCCATGATGAAAACGAGAAGGTTAACCTGCTAACGGTGCGGCGCGGCATTCGGCCGGGCAAGGGGGAGCTGGCTTTGCCCGGCGGTTTCCTGGAAGTGGATGAAACGTGGCAGGAGGGCGCGGTGCGCGAACTGCGGGAAGAAACCCAGGTTGACCTTACTTCCTCGAGCGTCACCCCTTTTGCGATTGAAAGCGCTCCCGACGGAACCCTACTCCTGTTTGGTGTGACCAGGCCGATCAAGCGTGAGGTTTTGTTCACGTTTAAACCCTCGCGAGAAGTTGAAGCATTGGTGTTAATCGACCGGCCGGTGCCGATGGCGTTTTCGCTCCACAAACAAATGGTCACCCGATTTTTTGCCTAAACAATTGAACTCAACCTATATCGTGACTTTTATCTCCTTCGCCCATGGCATCTGTCACTGATTGATGGGAAGCCGTTCGTCTACAATTCATGTACCAAGTCTGAATTTTATCTGGCATTGATCTGATGCCTGGATAAAAACTCCCGATTTTTCACTTCGATGTTGAACGATTCGTTTACATCAGGAGGATTCCTATGAAAGCTGTGTATTACGAACTCAAGGAAACACGGCCGAGGGCGGCTGTGGCTGAATATTTGCGCGATTTAATCGCTCAAATTGAATTTGGAGAATTTTTGTTGCCAACTGAAGGTGGGCTGCCCTATCTCGATTTACCGGAGAATATGCTGCTGGAGGTGAAAGTCGCCAGCAAAGAAAAGAAGGCCCAGGGACGGAAAAGATTCAAAATTGAAGTGGAATTAAAGTGGAGTGATCCTCTCTTGCCGGAGGATATGTCAGATTTGGAAGAAGAACCTTTTGAGGTTCAAGAAACCGTTCAGGCTGAAGCAAAAGCGATGCTTCAGTCATGATGTACGTTGTGACCTGGACGCACGCTTCAGGTCACATATTTGATCCACCCCTCATATTTTCAAACGAGATGCCCTTATGATCAAACAAAAACAAGCGGCTCCCCCCTCGGATGATGTGCGTTGGCGGTTTGTCATGGCCACGATGAGACGGAATGGTTTTCGCCGCAGCGCCTTAATCGAGACGCTGCATACCGTTCAGGAAACATTCGGTTTTTTGGATGAGGAATCGTTGCGCTATGTGGCTTCATCCCTCAACACACCCCTCAGTCAAGTATATGGAGTCTCCACCTTTTATCACCTGTTCAAATTAAAGCCGGCCGGTAAACATACCTGTGTTGTATGCACCGGGACCGCCTGCTATATCAAGGGGAGCTCAAATTTACTCAAGCAGGTTGAAAAGGATTACGACATCAAGCCAGGTGAAACTACACCTGATAACCAGATCTCACTCCTCACGGCTCGATGTGTAGGGGCGTGTGGTGTGGCCCCGGTGGCTATTTATGACGGGACGATACAGGGTGAACTCACCGCTGACAAGGCGGTTGCCCTGCTCGAGAGGTATCAGGATGATTGACCGTTTTGAAAAAATAAAAAGGAAAGAGCGGGAAGCGGCAGCCGGTGTGGATTACACCATTGGGGTTTGTGTGGCTGCCAGCTGTCTTTCCCTTCAAGGTGATAAGGTTTTAGATGCCTTCCAGGAAGGGATTGAAGGTCCAAAAGAAGAGGGTTCACCACCTTCTCGCTGTCGGGCCAAGGGTGTTGGGTGCCTGGGCTTGTGTTCCCGAGGACCACTGGTTTCGGTAACAAAACAACAAGATCAACCGGCCGATGATCAATCTCGGGTGCTTTATCAGGACGTCACCGTGGATGATGCCCCACGGATTTTAGAAGCCCATGAGGCGGATAAAACGGTTCCGGATATTCTTTGCCCAACAGACACGCCGTTTTTTGAGCGTCAAATCAAAATTGTGCTGGAAAACAGTGGCAAAATCGACCCGACCCGTATCGAAGAGTACATAGCCGCCGACGGTTACCATGCTTTGCTGGAAGCCGTAACGGAAATGACCCCCAATCAGGTAATTGACGAAATTGTGCGCAGCGGTCTGCGCGGCCGAGGCGGTGGTGGTTACCCAACCGGGTTAAAATGGACCACGGTAGCCAAAGCTCAAGAAGAAAAAGTCAAATATGTGATTTGTAATGCGGACGAAGGGGACCCCGGAGCGTTTATGGACCGCAGCGTTCTGGAGAGCGATCCTCACCGCATCATTGAAGGCATGACGATCGCTGGATATGCGGTTGGGGCCAGCCGCGGCTACATTTACGTGCGCGGTGAATATCCTCTGGCGATTGGTCGTCTCAAAAAAGCGATCAACCAGGCCCGCCGTCAAAACGTTTTGGGCAACGGGATATGCGGTACGACGTTTAATTTCCAGATTGAAATTCGTTTGGGAGCCGGGGCCTTTGTTTGTGGGGAGGAAACAGCCCTCATCGCTTCGATTGAAGGGAAGCGAGGTCAACCACGGCCGCGGCCGCCCTACCCGGCCGAGTTGGGGTTGTGGCATGAACCCACCCTCATTAATAACGTCGAAACTTTCGCCAATATCGCGCCCATTATTCGCAATGGTGGTGATTGGTTTGCCTCATATGGCACGGCGACCAGCAATGGCACAAAAGTGTTCGCCCTGGCCGGGAGCGTGGCCAAAAACGGCTTAATTGAAGTGCCGATGGGCATTACCCTGCACGAAATTGTCGAAGAATTGGGCGGCGGTACGGCCAATGGACATCAAATTAAAGCGGTTCAGACCGGTGGTCCATCTGGCGGCTGTATCCCAGCTTCTTATTTTGAGACTCCCGTAGATTATGAATCATTAAAGAAATTAGGTTCAATTATGGGTTCTGGCGGGTTAATTACCATGGATGAAACGTCCAACATGGTTGACGTCGCTCGTTACTTCATGGAATTTTGCATGGCTGAATCGTGCGGTAAGTGCGTTCCTTGCCGGGTTGGTACGGTTCATCTTCACAATTTGCTGGACAAAATTTACAACGGCAAGGCAACCCATAAAGATTTAGCCTTGCTGGAGCGTCTGTGCTCTTTTGTCAGTGAAACCAGCCTGTGCGGCCTTGGACAAGCGGCTCCAAATCCGATTAGAAGCACGCTTCGTTTCTTCCGCGAAGAGTATCTCGATCTGCTGGTGGATGAACCGGTTCACGCAATATCAGAGGAGGTGGCCGCATGAAACGCGCCCGCGTCATAACCTTTAAAATTGATGGCCAGGATATCGGGGCTCATGAAGATGAAACGATCCTCGAGCTGGCTCGCCAAAATGGAATTTACATTCCTACCCTTTGTTTCCTGGAGGGATTGAGCCAGTATGGCGGATGCCGCCTCTGCGTGGTTGAGGTAAAAGGAACCGACCGTCTTTTCCCGGCCTGCACAACCTATCCGATAGAAGGTATGGAAGTATTTACCGATTCAGACCGCCTGCATGGGTATCGTCAGGACATTTTGCAGTTTCTCTTTTCTGAGCGCAATCACGTTTGTTCCGTGTGCGTCTCCAATGGAAATTGTGAACTCCAGGGTTTGGCATTTTCGACCGGTATGGATCATGTCGAGGTCCCCTATCTCAATCCACAGCTGGATGTGGATGCCAGCCATCCATTATTTGGCCTCGACCACAACCGCTGCGTGATGTGTACTCGCTGCGTGCGTGTGTGTGATGAGATCGAGGGGGCGCATACCTGGGACGTGGTCGGCCGCGGGGCCGATGCCCGAATCGTGGCTGACTTGAACCAGCCGTGGGGTGAAGCGGCCAGCTGCACCAGCTGCGGCAAATGCGTCCAGGTGTGCCCAACCGGGGCCCTCTTCCGCAAAGGCGCGTCGGTCGCAGAGATGCGCAAGCAGGCGACTTTCCTGCCGTATCTCAGTCAAATGCGCGCCGGTTGGCAAAATGAGGAGAAGTAATAAAACCGATGAGTAAAGCAAAAATCGCTACAGTTTGGCTGGATGGTTGCTCCGGCTGCCACATGTCGCTCTTGGATATGGACGAGCGTTTGATCGAAATCGCCCAGGCGGCCGATCTGGTTTACAGTCCGCTTGTGGACCCCAAAGATTTCCCCGATCAGGTCGACGTGACCCTGGTAGAAGGTGCTGTTAGCAGCGAAGATGATTTGGAAAAAATCAAGAAGGTGCGCGCCCATACCGGCGTTCTGGTTTCCCTGGGAGATTGTGCCGTAACGGCCAACGTGCCCGGCATGCGCAACCCGTTCAAAGTAGACAGCATCATGGATCGCGCTTATTTGGAGAATGCCGATACCAATCAGCAAATTCCCCTTGAGGTTATTCCTCCCCTGCTGCCCATGTCGGTGCCCATACACCATGTCGTCGATGTCGATGTGGTTGTGCCCGGATGCCCACCTTCTGCCGATACCATCTATTACGTTATGACCGAGCTCTTGGCCGGCCGGACGCCAGATTTATCTGGCAAAACCCGGTTTGGCATTTGATGCTCATGGAGGAATCATGGCCAAAACGATTACCATCGATCCGGTAACCCGGATTGAAGGACACAGTAAAATTACCATTCAGCTTGATGATCGAGGGCAGGTTGCTGACGCCCGTTTTCACGTCACCCAATTTCGGGGGTTTGAAAAGATAACCGAAGGACGGCCGTTTTACGAGATGCCCTCGCTGACCGCCCGCATTTGCGGAATTTGCCCGGTTAGCCATCTGATCGCATCCGCCAAAACCGGTGATGATCTGCTGGCCGTTCAGATCCCGGAAACGGCCGGCAACCTGCGGCGTATTATGAACCTGGCCCAAATTGCTCAATCGCATGCGCTCAGCTTCTTCTATTTGTCCTCCCCCGACTTTGTGATGGGATTTGACAGCGATCCCGCAGCGCGCAACATTTTTGGGGTGATGCAAAAATACCCTGACCTGGCTGAAGATGGGATCGCTCTGCGCAAATTTGGTCAGGAGATCATCGAATTACTGGGCGGCAAACGGATTCATCCGGCGTGGGTTGTACCCGGTGGTGTGAGCGCTCCGCTTTCTGAAGAGCATCACCAGGAAATTACCCAAATGCTCCCGGACGCCCTAGAGCGGATTCAGCGAACCTTGCGCTGGTTTAAAGGGGTGTACGAGACATTTGACGATGAAACCCGCACCTTTGCCAACTTCCCATCGTTGTTCATGGGACTCGTAGATGAAGAAGGTGAACTGGCCCTCTACGACGGCCGGCTGCGAATTGTCGATGCCGTGGGCAATATCGTCGCTGATCAGCTTGACCCGTCCCGCTATATGGACTTTTTGGGTGAAGCGGTTGAGCCAGACAGCTATCTGAAATCCCCCTATTACAAACCGCACGGTTACCCGGCCGGGATATATCGGGTAGGCCCCCTGGCGCGGATGAACATTATTTCCCGCTGCGGTACCCCGCTGGCCGATCAGGAATGGGCTGAATTTTGCTCGATTCATCGTGGCGCGGTCCTGAGCTCGTTCCAGTATCACTATGCTCGACTGGTAGAGATTTTGTACTGTATCGAGCGGATCCAGCAGCTGTTGGATACCCCGACGATTCTCAGCAAACACGTGCGGGCTCACGCTTCGCCAAATCGGTTTGAAGGGATTGGCACGTCTGAAGCGCCGCGCGGCACCTTGATGCATCATTACAAAATTGACGAAAACGGCCTGATTCGCTGGGTAAATCTGATTATCGCCACTGGTCACAACAATATGGCCATGAACCAGGGCGTAAAGCAGGTGGCCCAACATTTTATCCGCTCGACCAATATCGAGGAAAGCATGTTAAATCGGGTTGAAGGGGTGATTCGCTGCTTTGATCCTTGTCTCAGCTGCTCTACCCACGCTGTTGGACAGATGCCGCTGCACGTGCAGCTTATCGGCCCGGACGGAGAATTACTCGACGAAAAGGTCCGGGGATAATGTGATTTGCGTAATCGGGATCGGCAATCCACTCCGCGGCGATGATGGTGTGGGGTGGGTTGTGGCGGATCGCTTGAGAAGTGAACCGAAGATGGCAGGTGTAAAGATTGTCACCTGCCATCAGCTGCTCCCTGAAATGGCGGCCGACTTAAACCAGGTAGAAACGGTTATTTTTGTAGATGCGGCGGCAGGGGGGGCTGCAGGGGAAACTGCGGTCAGCCTCGTTAAAGAAGACAATACCGAATTGGTTTCTACCCATCATTTGAGCCCGGCCGCTCTGCTAGCCTACACCGAACTCCTCTATGGTCAACTCCCCACCGCGTATTTGGTGACCGTCGGCGGGGCATCTTTTGATCTCGGGGAATCCCTCTCTCCTGAGGTGGCTGCCCAACTGCCCACGGTACTGCAAGCCGTAAAGAAACTTTTGCCTGATCATTCATTGACGTCAAGCGGGATAGGTGGATTTGCCTGATTTTGCCCCATGACGTGTTGTTCGTGGATTGTTTTGTTGCGGTGGGGCATATCCGCCGGCAGGGGGAAGGGGACGTCGTGTTTGAGCAGGAGCTTGCGCAGCAGGTAGATAAACAGCCGGGCATCATAAACCGGATCCTGACCGCGGTATTGGGCTGGATCGCGGTTAACCAGCGCTCTCGTTATCGTGTAGCCATCATTAAGGGGGGCGAATTGAGCGGTAAAGATGCAGCTGCCGCTGGCCACCCGAAAAATATCGAGCTGCAAATCATCATTGAAAACCAGGCGCCATTTGTCCTGGGGAGAGGCTGGTTCAAATCCTTTTTGGATTAAGGCAAATGCCTCTGGTTCAATTTCCGCCTCAATTTCCAGATCGGCCGTTAACTTCGGCATCTCTTTATAGTGACCGTCCACTTGACCTCTCCCTAATCTTTCAACTCCAACCAATTTCGTCCAATATTTGCATCCACTTTGAGGGGAACATCAAGCTGATATGCTTTGCTCATGGTGTTGATCACCAGCTCTCGAACCGCATCCACTTCGTGTTCGGGAAGCTCTAAAACCAATTCATCGTGGACCTGCAAGATCATTCGCGCTTCGTATTTTGCGGTCAGCTTCTGATGGAGCTCGATCATGGCCACCTTGATAATATCAGCCGCTGATCCCTGAATGGGGTGATTAATAGCTTCCCGTTCGGCCGCCTGCTGCAGGTGACCACGGCCTGATCTTCCCAAAGCCGGGAACATGCGCCGGCGGCCGAGTAAGGTTTCCACATAGCCGTTTTCACGGGCTTTGCGTTTGGTTTCATCGAGATACTGCTGTACGCCGGGGAATCGCTCAAAATACACCTCGATAAATTCGCGCGCTTCGGCCAGGGTTAATTCAGAATCGCGAGACAAACGAAAGGCCCCCATCCCGTAGATCAGGCCAAAATTCACCGATTTGGCAAAACGGCGCTGATTGAAGGTCACCTCATCGGCTTTGATCCCGTAAACGGCCGCCGCGGTGGCTCGATGAATATCCTGATCTTGGCGAAAGGCATCAAGCAGCGCTTCATCCTGACTGATATGGGCCAAAATACGCAGCTCGACCTGCGAATAATCGGCCGCCAGGAACAGCCAGCCCGGCCGCGGGATAAACCCCTGCCGAATGCGTCGTCCTTCTTCAGTGCGGATCGGTATATTTTGCAAATTTGGGTTTCTGCTGGCGATCCGCCCGGTAACCGTACCTGTTTGCATGAAGCTGGTATGGATACGACCGGTTTTTTTGCTCACCATAAGCGGCAGGGCGTCAACATAGGTGCTTTTAAGCTTCCCCAATTCGCGATATTCAATGATGTGTTTGACAATGCCGCTCTCATCAAGAGGCTCGATCCCCTTGAGTACATCAGACGCGGTTGAAAAATGACCGCTCTTGGTTTTTCGCAGCCGCTCGTGGGGTAGATCGAGCTCTTTAAACAAGACATCGCTGAGCTGTTGGGTGGAATTGACGTTAAACGGATGCCCGGCAATGTCGTGAATCCGGCTTTCCAGCTGGGCCAGGCGGCCGGTCAGGTCCGCTGACAATGCGGTAAAAAATTCCCCGTTGATCGTGACCCCTTCCGCTTCCATATCGGCCAGCACCGGGATGATGGCCATTTCTAAATCGAGGAGTTTTCCGAGGTTGAGCTCCTCGATTTCCGGCCGCAGCGTGCCGGCCAGGCGGAGGGTCATATCCGCATCGGCCGCGGCGTAGGGGGCCGCATCTTCAATTGGCACCTCGGCAAAGCTCTTTTGTTTTTTTCCTTTGCCAATTAACCCCTCAATCTCAGTCATGGTGATGCGCAGCCGGTGGCTGGTCAATGCTTTTAAGCCCAGGAACTTGCTGTTGGGATCGGTCAACCATTCAGCGATCATCGTATCGCAGGTGAGAGGGTCCACGGCAATGCCAAATCGATCGAGGATGGCGTAATCGTACTTGGCATTGTGGGCGATTTTGCCGATATTGGGGTTGGTCAAAGCCGGTTTAAGGGCGGTCAATACCGCTTCTAATTCGAGCTGGCCTTCGGCGAGCTGTCGTTCCCCGGCAAATAAATTCATTTGACCTGTATCTGTCTGCCCGGCATCTTTTAGGTGCCCGACCGGAATGTAGTAACCGACCGGCGGTTCAACCGCCAGGGCGATACCCACAATTTCAGCTTCTCGCTCATCCAGGCTGGTTGTCTCGAGATCAAAAGCGATTTCGGTGGCCTGCTCCAGCGCTTTTTTCAAAGTGGCCAGCTCGGCCGCGGTGCGCACCACAACTGTTTCCGTAGGTTGACCTTCCTCCACTTCATCAAGCGGCGGGCCAAAGCCAGGTAGATTTTTCTCACCGCTGATAAACGCCTCTCGCAGGCGGCTGCTTTGGGTGCGAAATTCAAGGGTTTCGAACAGATCGAGAACCGGATAGGGATCAAAATCGTGCGTGCGGCACGCCTCCAAATCGAGTTCGATAGGGGCGTCGGTGACGATACGCGCTAGCTTCTGGCTCAGATAGGCGGCATCTTTATGCTCGGCCAGCTTGTTGGCAAAACGCGCTTTTATCTCCGTCAGGTTGTCGTAAATATTGTCGAGGGTTTCATACTCTCCGAGAAGCATGATGGCGGTTTTGTCACCCACCCCTTTTACACCAGGGATATTGTCACTGGTATCTCCCACAATCGCCTTGTAATCGACAACTTGATCCGGCCGGACCTTCATTTTTTGCACGACCCCTGCCGGATCGTAGATTTGTGGTCCTTTGCTCCATTTTCCTGGGGGCAGCTCGACGGTTGTGTTTTCATCAACCAGCTGCAATAAATCGCGATCGCCGGTGATGATGGTAACCGGTACGTCAAATTTCTTGGCCTGTCGGGCAATGGTGCCTAATACATCGTCCGCTTCGTATCCATCAAGGGTTAAAACCGGGATGTTTAGCGTTTTGACCACTTCCTGAATGCGGGCAATTTGGTCCCTAAGCTCATCCGGCATTTTCTCCCGGGTGCCTTTATATTCTTCAAACCAATCGTCGCGAAACGTGCGGCCGACATCAAAACTCACCGCCAGATATTTGGGCGGATCATCTGAAATAATTAAATCAAGCAATCTGCGCACAAAGCCAAAGGTCGCGTTGGTGTGTTCTCCGTTTTTTGTGGTGAACTGTTCCAGCGGGAGGGCAAAGAACATGCGGTAAGCAAGCGCATGGCCGTCAATTAATACCAGTTTGTTGTTGTCCATTTAGGGATTATAAAAGGGGGAATAGAGGGGGGCAAACCGACTTTGGAGATTTCTAGATTAAACCTTAGAGAGAGTGAGTTGAATCACTCATTGAAGACGATACCTGAGCTTGTTGAAGGCTGAGTCGGATGGCTTCGATAGGCTCAGCCTGCGCTTTTCTGGCGTTCTTAAGCGAATCACAATAAGTTTTATTTAAAAACAGCCACGGATTTCACAGATTGACTCTGATTTTTCTCCTTTAATCTGCGTAATCTGTGGATAATTTATTTTTGAATAGTTTTTGTAATTCACTTAGAGACTTTTTTATTACTCAGAGAAAAAGAAATCACGGCCGAGTTACCAAAAAACGCAGAGAATGTCCAAGTAGGAGGACACTCTCTGCGTTTTGACGGCCTTGCCCGTGATCTCTCTAAAGCCTGATTTTAGTTGATTAAAGCTCCCAGCAAAACAATTTCCCCGGTACGCTGGAAGCTGCCGCCCGACGGCTCAATTGATACGCCTAAGGTATCAAAGGTCGAGAAGGGAAAGGGAGCATGAATGACGATAAAGTCTTCACCACTGCTGTTGACCTCAAAGGTTTCAGCGGTATCGTGCTCGCTGCCGCGAATCAGCAGAACCTGATATACCTCGTCCTCCGCCAGCGGGGGCAGGTTTGATACCGATAAGATGGCGACATCACTCTCCGGATCGATGATCACCTGACCGGTTGCCTCCGGTTCAAGTTCGGTACCTCCCACCTCATAGAGTTGTGAGTTTGGAGAATCAAAGAGTGAAACCACTCGCTCCGTTTCCGCCAATCTCTCCTCGATTTCGGCCGCTTCAGCTAACATTTCAGTATTGGATGATTCGATTGCAGCCAGGCTGGCGGCCAGCTCATCGCGTTCCTCGACAAGAGCCGCTAATTGTTCTTCAAGGGTATCATTGGCCGTACCTTGTTGGATGAGCTGATCTTCTAGGGTATGACGGTCATCCTCAAGAGAGACCACCTGTCCTTCAAGTATTTCATTTTTGGCGATTAAGGTTTCGCGCTCAGCGGCCGCGGTTACCGAGTTCGATTCAAGAGCAACCAGATCACTCTTCAAGGTTGAAACTTGCTGGTTGAGAAACCAAACCATCCCTACCATGGCTACAAAACCGGCCATGGCGGCACCGGTAACCAAAGGGGTAGTAAATAAAAAGCTCAAAAAGGCCGCCAGCCCGCCCGACTCACTTTCAGGTTCCATCCGAGCGATCGGAGAAGCTTGCGAGGTCGCTGTGGGCGCTTTAAAGCGGTGAACAGCACTTTTTTCGACCCGACTCATAAGATCTGCGGTCATTTCCGCTGATGGCTGCATTGGAGGGACAGCCAGCGGCAGTAGCGCTGTTGTTTCGGTCAAATCAGCTAATTCTGCTTCCAAAAATGGATCCCGGTGCAGGGCAACTTCCAGAAGGCGAGCTTCTTCTTCAGTTAACCCCCCAAGAGCATAAAGGGGAAGCAATTCTCTGATGTCGTTGTCGTCAAACCCGTCTTCCGGGTTGTAATCTTGGTGATGAGTCATTCTTCAAACCCTTCAATCGACAGGATATCCTGTAATTTTTGCAGGGCCAGTCTTGCTCGAGTATTGACTGTTCCCAGCGGGATATCGTATTCAGCCGCAATTTCGCGGCGAGTCTTGCCTTCAAAAAATGTCCAAACCACAATATTTCTTTGATTTTCAGGCAGTTGACTCAGGGCACGGGCAATGTGTTCCCTACGGTCTCTTATCCAGGTTTCTTCAAAGACATCGTGGTCATCGGCGGCGACATAGGCAGATGGTCCATCCTCTTCAGCATCAAAACTGTCGCTCAGAGCCTGAAAGTGGATTTTCTTCTGCCTACGAATGGCATCGATGGCAAGATTGCGAGCAATGCCATACATCCAGTTGACAAAGGATCCGCGGCTTTTTTGATACCCGGAAGCGTTTTGCCAAACCCGCCAAAATGTTTCTTGAGTTAACTCTTCGGCTAACCCACGATTTCTGACCATGCGGTAGGTGAACCCTAGCACAACCGGTGCGTATTTATCGTACAGCGTCCGGTACGCATGGACATCTCCATGTGATATAACGAGATGGATCAGCTGTTGATCATCTCCTGTTGAATCCTTAACTGGCATTTTATCTTTAACGCGGAACATGTTAAGCCACTGTGTCTGTATGTAAATACGGACGAGCGACCGTTTTGTATGTATTAGCACCTTATTTTACAAAAGATTTACGGATAAAAAAAACGGGAATTATTCAAATTGCGTTTTTTTTCACAAATTCTCTTGACCCTCCTTGCCGGGTCTTTTATAATCATATTGTTCAAAATTTTTTGAAAGTTGTGAAAGTCAAATTTTGGATAAACTTTTTTCAGCTATTCGGTACAAAAATTCAGGGAATATTCCTCGAATCGCAGTAAAGAATTAACATTTTGACCCATCTATTAAAAGCAAGTGTGTATAGATTGGATTGATCAGTAGTTAGTAAGCAAACCAGGAGCGATGAACTGCTAAAATGGCATGGCGTGACTCCTGTTTAGAAGGAAAAAATCATGCAAATTTACAATATTGACACGGCTTTAACGGCCGTAGAAGACGCCCTTATTTCAGTCGTTGACACAGATGTCGAAACGCTGAAGGATGCCAGTGAGCATATCATTCTTTCTGGGGGAAAACGAGTCCGTCCGCAACTGTTAATATTGGCTTACCAGGCTAGTGGTGGGAAAAATTTAGCGGAAAGTATTAGAATTGCGGCCGCTATCGAATTGGTTCATACGGCCACATTGGTCCACGATGATATTAACGATCACAGCGATTTTCGCCGGGGTCGGTTAGCGGTCCACAAACGCTGGGGGCGGACATTCGCCTTGTTGACCGGTGATTATCTGTTTACCAAAGTTTATGAATTGATGGCCCCGTATGGCAATCCTTTTAACGAAATCATGGCTAAGGCCTGTGTTCGCCTGGTAGAAGGGGAGACGCTTCAGGCACATGCAGCCAAAACCGGTGATATTGATCGGGAAACGTACAAGAAAATCATCGCCCGGAAGACCGCATCCCTTTTTGAAGCGGCTGCCGAGATGGGTGGCCTGCTGGCCGGGGCTTCTCCAGAGACCGTTGCCGGACTAAAGACTTACGGCTACAACCTGGGATTAACCTTTCAGCTGGTGGACGATATCTTGGACGTGGTTGGTTCAGCGGATGAAATGGGCAAACCGATTGGGCTTGATTTAAATCAGGGGCGCGGCGTTTTTGCCGTAGAAAACGGTGCGGCTGTGGCCTCGCCGCCGGTTACCAAGCTGGCCGACGACGATCCGGTTCAGAGGATGATGAATCGGATGCGGGATTCGGGGGCGATTGAAATTGCCAAGCTCCAGGCGCAAGAAATGGGTGAGCGAGCGCGGGCCGGTTTACGGCATGTGCCTCAATCGGAATTTAAAATGGAGCTTAATAATTTAATTGATTCTGTTTTGAATCGTCGCAATTAAACAACGGGCTCATCCTCGAACACTTTACAAAAAAAGGCCGGAAACGGCCTTTTTTTATTCAACAAGGACTTCTAAAACTTCGCCATTCTTGGTGTCAATCGTGGCGATCGTCCCTTTTGTTCCTTCTTGCACCGCCTGTCGAATTGCCGTTAGAAGCTCCTGTTCGCTGATCCCTTCAACCGATGTGCCCAATTTTGCTCCCATTTTAAGACCAACTTTGACCAGCCCAATGGGTAAATTGATATTGATCCGCTTTTCCCCATTTTGGTCGATAACCCGGAGTCGCAATCTTTTGGGCTCATATCCTTGCTCCTCCTTGACGGCCGGAGTTTGACCGGGACCGCCTATAGATTTTAGCAGCTCTGCTCCTTCAGCAGCGCTAATTTTCCCATTTTCGATCATGGTGAGGATTTTCATCCGTTCTTCAGAGGTCGTCATAAGGTATCTCGCGGCGCCGGTTTTAAATCCAAGCGCATTGTGGTTAAAGTGCGGCGTTTTTGAAACCCTGCTTCGTTGAGAAGCGGGTCAACAACCGCATCGTCTTTCAGGTGATCGATAATAATAGGCCGGCGATTAAAGGTGCGCAGCCGGCGAAGTAGTTTGGCTAGTATGGGGCGAGCGATGCGTGATGACCATTGGGGGTGAAGGCGTAGGCGGACGGTGTGGGGCCTCCCCCAGCTTGTGTCAATGACCGCCAACCCAACTAACTCGTTTTTATCCGTTTTGGCACTCCAGATTTCCTGCTGCTGTCCATTTACAAAGTTGATTAACCCCTTCCACCAGCTTGTTTTATAGCTGATTTTGGTGATGGGCTCAGGCCACTGCATATCGAGTGGAAAGGTTGTGCGATCGAGATCATAAGCGGCGTACCAATCGCTGCTTCTCAGAGGTACGATTGCAAACCCGCTATATTGATCTTTGTTGTCGACTGGGCGTGGTGCGGCGATTGGTCGAAGATGATAATGACTCAACTGCCAAATGGTGGCGGTACCTACTTCTCGAAAGCGGAGGGAATAGTATAAATTGATCGCACCTTGATTGTTTTCTTCAACCTGCAAAAGAATTGAATGACCTTGCCGCTTGCGGATGTAGTTGATCACCTGCTGCATTAGTTTCCGAGCGATCCCTCGGCGGCGAAAGTCCGGGTGAACGGCTACATTGGCCACCAGATACCGCCCCTTTTCTTTACTTTGGAGCAGGGAAACATTGCCAATGATGCGCTTTTCATGCACATAGACAAACCCTGGGACTGGGGCATTTTGGCCGATCAAAGCCCATCCGGCAGCATATCCTGGTGCCAGAGCCTGGCGACCGGCTCGGCCGATATGTTGATGAAAAACCAGCTCCAACAATTTAGAAACCGCCGAAATATCGCGGCGGAGGTCCAGGGCCCGCACACCATTTCTGGCTTTCTGTTGATTGGAGTTTGCCTTTAGGGCGATCATATAACCGTCAATCACCTAAACATTTTACTTTATGGTTATCGGTCATTGTACATGAGGATGATATGATTGTCAGTAAAAAAACCGCTTGATTTTGCAATAAAGCGGCTTTATACAGAGAAGCTTGTGAACGTAAAAGTATTGTCTATTCGAGCGCTTTGAGCAGCGTATTCGCTTCCTCTACTGAAATTTTCCCATTTTCGAGAAGCTGGAGCACTTTTAATTTGGCATCATCAACGGCGGCCGGATCGACTGCTCGAGTGGGTGGGGTGGGCGCGGTTGGTGGTGCAGGTGGCGCTGGGGCCGCATAGCGAGAGACCCTCTCACTGGCTCGTCTAACCGCTTCTTCTTTTTTGCGCATTGCTTTAAATTGTCCTTCGAGTTGGGAGGTGATATCGGCCATCCGGCTGCTAATTTTTGAAGCGATTTCTTCCCCGAAGGTGGCCATGCGGCTGCCAAGGGCTTCAAATTCGTTGCCAAATTCAAAGTCGAGATCAAGATGAATATCAATTTCTTGATCGTTTATTGACCCCTGATTAATGTTTTTAATGATTAAAACAGCTTCCGAGATGATATTGAGGTGAGGACCACCCTCTCCGAGATGCGCTTCAAACAGGTTATCATTTTCGGTGACCTGGTCAAACTGGAAGCGATTGGTAACGCGGCCGACCTGGGCTGAAATGGACAGCGGCTGTTTTGGCGGCCACAGAAGAACGACATCCTGTTTGGCATTAAGGGTGTGTTTGCCTGGTGGGAGCTGATTTTTTACGCGGATATCGCCCAGCGCGGACGCTTGAACGATGCCGTCGATGCGGTTGAGAGTGACATCATGATGGCCATCCGCGATATTAACGCCGCCACTTACATAGAAAAGGGAAACATCCCCTAAAACTTTGCCGATCGTGACGTCACCGGCCGTGTGTTTGGCCCGGATATCCCCATGGACCTCGTTAATGGTAAAGGCGCGGATGTGCTTGCCCAAAAAATCTCCATTCACTGTATCGACGATGAGGTCACCAGCCAAATGTTTGGCTACTAAATCACCATATACGTGACCCAGCGTGACGTCAAGCGAGTGAGTGACTGAGGCGTTGCCGTGAACCTCATTGAGGTTGATCAAAGTATTCACGGCTTTGACTTTGACGTCACCCAATCCCTGCGTGAGTTCAAACGTGGTTTCAGGGAAGAGGTAGATGGTTAAATCCCCTGGAGAAGAAATTTGATAACCATTTTCTGTCTCCTGTATTTGATAATCACCACCTCGAATTCGCAGGACAGGTTCATCAATGGGTCTTAAAATCAAATTGCCGGAACATTGTTCAACGACGATATGCCTTTTGTCTTTTGCCAGGGGGATCATTTCTTTCTTCATGAGCCTGTTCTCCTATTAATTAAAACGGTTTTGCCGTTCTCGCGTCAAAATTTGATCTGATGAGCAGCGGTTAACTTCCGCTGCTCGTTGTCGACATCAAGGCCGAAGTAAATCCCATCGCTTCAAGCTGCTGATACAGGGGTTCGGGATCGGCCATCCTCATTCCCCCATACCACCATTCTCCTTTTTCCCCCAGGAAAAAGTTACCGCTGCCGGAGTGTCGGCCAGTGATTGGGATGAGCAGGTTGGTTGGTTCGCCAACCCGAAACGGGGTGTTAAATTTTATCGGGCGAGGGTATTGCACTTCGAGATTGATTCCTTTGCTGCGGTAATCTTCAAGCGTTTGCTCCGATAGCCCGATGGGGACCAGATCATTGTTGGTAAAATTGGTGACCGCTTCGGTAATGATGGGGACCAATTCTTCGTATTCTTGATCACCGGGTACGAAGGCCACTCGTTCTCCTTCGACGCTGATGACAATGCGCATTGGCTGGGATACTTCCGCATTGGACAGAAACCAGAAGGGATTGCCGGTTGTTACGTAAATTACCCCATAAATCATGCCTAGAAAGCACACCAGGGTCACGACAACCAGGGTTAGTACATTTGATTTTGGTTTTGCTGAAGACATTTGAATATTCCTCTTCGCATCAGTTTATAGCGTATCTATTTCACGACGATTAGGAGTTACGCTCCGGATCGTTTGCCGCTCAAAAGGGAGACGGCGTCAGCAGCGGAAATTTCACCCGAGGATACTTTGGCTAAAATCGCTTTTCGATTCTCCGCATCCAGCTGAGGATCGGGCTGGTTGACCGGTTCATTCACGGTTTGCCTGCTGGGGCTTGCGGTTGGTGACCCACCAAGGGTCTCGACAATTTCCTGCAGGCGGGCTCTAACGGCCGCGTAGGAGAGGCCCATTTCCTGCTCAACTCGATTAATTTTGCCTTCATTGAGCAAAAAAATTTCTACAAATTGCAGTTGATCGGCCGTCAGCCGATGAAGGCGATGGAGTGAAAATTGCCCGGAAATTTTGCTTTGGCATTTGGGGCAATCGAGCTGCGTGACGATAATTTCAGATTGTTGGCAAATTGGGCATCGATTGGGTACTGGATGCATGTTGTTCTCCTTTCGCCAGACTTAATGAGCGGCCGTGTTGAGAAGCTGATTTCGAAAACTTATGGAAAAAGTCAAATAAATTCTGTTCGATGAGGCTATGATACAATAAAATTGATAATATTGTCAAGAAAATTATATCAGATACTAAAAATGGGGAATTTTAATCGATTTTCACAATAAATTTTGAATTTTTGTGAAAAACAGTTAAAAAATCTCAACAATTGTGTTTTTTTGTGTATTTGGGATAATTTATGCTCTGCACCATCTAGATTGAGGATTGATAGCTGACGCGCCATATGCTGCATAGGTCGTTGTGGTTTAAATGAGAGCCAACACGGTCATAATAATGTAACTGATATGGCGGCTGTGGATAACCCGTTTTAACCAAATTTGAACACAATTAAAGGAGACATGAGGTAAAATAGGCAAATCTTTCGTCAGCCTATTTTTTTAGGAAATTAGTCCTACGGGAGAATTAGAGGTTGCCTAAAATATGATATATTTCAGTGAATTAATTTAACTTTCAAAAGAACAATGGCGTTTTGTGAAATAGTGGGAGGTTACTCATGAAAAGAATTTTGTCGACAATCTTATTTGCTGGATTGCTGGGCACCTTAGGGATCGGCGCTTGGGTGGCCATGCCGCGTGGGGTGGATCCCGTCCAGCAGGCTGGAACCACGCTTGAATTAACCAATCAGGCGATCAACGCGACAAAGTATAACGCCGTTTCTCTACCCTTAGATGCTTCGACGGTGATTACTCCCTTTAATGCCCAGGGGTTTTTGGATTATATAGGACCTTCTGCCAGTCAAGTTGCAAATTTAAACCCGAATTCTCAAGCCCTTGATTTTTGGGATGGAAATTTGGGGTTTGGCGTTGTAAACGGGATTGTCATCACCGAACCGTTTCCGCTAAAAGTAGGATCTCCGTATCTGATCCAGGTTGATGAAAATGCCCCGTCTACATTAACGGTGGTTGGCGATGTTCCCCCTGCGGGATCGATTCAATTTGATCTGGTTGGGGTTGACCCATGCAACTACAACGAAATTTCAATCCCGCTCGATCAATCAACCATTTCAAACGGTGCTGAATTGGCCGCTTCTATAGGAAACGTCAATTTTGTGGCCAAACTGAACGTCGAATCGCAAAGTCTTGACTTTTGGGACGTCACGCTGGGGTTTGGGGTAATCGACGGTTTAATCGTAAATGATCCAAATCAATTTCCAGTAACGGCTGGTTATCCATACTTCGTTTGTGTCACGGGAAGTGGCGATGGCACCCAATGGCCATAAATGAATTTTAACTTGATATCAGGAATTTTTTGATGAGAAAAAAGACGTATATTCTTTCGCTTGGCGTTTTGTGCTTTTCGTTATTAATTACAACGATTGCTTATGCCCGTAATTCTACTGAAGATATCTATTTTGATGCCGGAAATGTCACTGATGGTGGAGATTTAAGAGTAACCTCGTCTTTCTTTTCTGCCTGCACCCCATTGATTCGCAGTGCGATTCTGACTACTGTATCAGATATTTTGACCGACACGGTTTCAACAGCCACGCTGGAATTAACCGTTTCAGATGTTTCGGTCTCCAACATTTCGGTCGCGAATCCACTCGTCCTTTCGCTTTTTGAAAGCACCGATTTTACCGAAGGGGATGTCGCCTTACCGATGCAGGGTAACCCCCTTAATTCTTCCGTGACATTGACATCACCACCTGCTGTCGGGCAAACCATTGCCTTCCCAAACTCCGCGGAATTTGCTGCGTTTGTCAATGGCGCGACATCAGCGTCCAGCGGCGATGGCAATGTTGGCGTCATCGTTGCCATCACATCGTGCCCTTTTGGCAATCATACAATTGAGTTTGAAGACCAGGAGAGCGGAATTTTAGGGCCTAATTTTACGTTAACAAACCCCACCGCCGTTGAACTTTACTCGCTTGAAGCTCAAAATAATTTGGACAGAAATATGGTTTGGATCATTGTGGCGATGGGATTTGGTTTGGCCGGAACCCTGCTGTTTGTTCGTGTAAGGGCCGGGCGCAAAACATAGATAAGGCCTAAGCAATAAAGATTAAGAGGGTGATCCATTTGGATCACCCTCTTTGCGTTCTGGGTAGGGGCGATTTACAATTTGGAAGAAGAGAGAAGAGAGAAGAGAGACAAGAGAATTTAGTTGGAGGCGGAATGCAGTTTAATTTATTTGAAGAAGGACCACAAATGAATCGGTTTGAAGATTTGGGTGAGCTCGTGGATCACATGATGAAAATGGAAGATGATCCACTTTTTCCAAAAGGCACCAATATGGTCATCTATCGTGGAAATCCTGAGGCGAAGCTGATGATCGTTGGAGAAGCCCCGGGAACCGAAGAAGATCGTCAGGGAAAGCCGTTTGTCGGCCGGTCGGGGAAGCTGCTCGACCAAATTTTGCAGGCGGTCGAGCTTGATCCTGAAAAAGATGTGTTTGTCACCAACGCCGTTTTTCGCCTGCCTCCCGGCAATGACGGCAAGCCGCTGCGCAAGCCTACACCGGACGAAATTGATTTTTACAAGCCCTATTTGATGGAAATCATTCGCCTGATCGACCCTAAAATTATCTTGCTGACCGGCGGGGTATCCATGCGCTCGGTGCTCAATGAAACAAAAAAGGGGATCACCAAAATGCGCGGTAACTGGCATGAAATTGATGGCCGTTGGGTGATGCCCATTTTTCATCCAGCTTATCTCCTACGCAACCCGTCTCGCAAGCCAGGATCACCCAAATCACTGACCTGGCAAGATATTCGCGAAGTGCGGGGCAAATATGATGATTTGGGTTTGGGAAGCGGGGATTAAAGGATGGGCCACCATTCTTCTAAGGCTGCATTGAGGGGCGAGCCTGGCTACGTATGGCGGTCGGGGCAGGAGCGGCGCTTGGGAATGCTGGAGCGCTGGGTTGGGACGGAGCATCTTTCCGGCCGGGTGTTCGACAATGGGTGCGGTCTGGGCACCTGGCTCGATGCATTTGGCCGCTATGGCCATCAGCGCATTGGTCTTGAACTGGAAGTGGATCGTGCGGTCCAGGCGATGGCTTTTGCCGAAGGGGTTGTGCAGGCGGTTGGGGAAACACTCCCTTTCGCTGACGACACCTTTGATTTTATCCTGAGCAATGAAGTGATCGAACATGTTGTGGACGATCGGGCGTGCGTGGCCGAAATGGTGCGAACCCTCAAGCCTGGCGGCCGTATCGCCATTTTTTGCCCAAATCGATGGCACTGGATGGAGCAGCACGGCATTTATTGGCGGGGAGAATATAAATTTGGCAATATCCCTATGGTGAATTACCTGCCAACCGTTTGGCGCGATCAGCTGGCTCCTCATGTTCGCGCCTATACGCGGGCGCAACTGCGCACGCTTTATCGCGAGCTGCCGGTCCGTGAGGTAACGATCAGCCGCATTTTTGGGGGATATGACAATATTGAAGGCCGTTTGCCAAACGTCGGCCGTCTCCTAAAAAAAACGCTTTACGCTCTTGAACCAACCCCGTTCAATGTCCTGGGGCTGTCACATTTCGTTGTCCTTGAAAAAGGCAATATTTAATAGCACTGTTAAGTGCTTCATCTCATAAATGATTTTTTTGACAAAGATTAGGGGATTTGGGGAAATTTATAGGTGAATCCCCTTAATACTGTATAACAGATGTTTTCTTAACTTTTAACCTTGTTACGACATTTCTTGGCCGATGAATAAATCCATCGGCCATGGAGACCGAAACCGGATATTGAGTTTTGACAAAGTAATACCGATACAGCGACATCATTCCCGCGAAAGCGGGAATCCATTGAATGGCCACCGATGGATCCCTACCGTAGTTTACCCCCGTGAAGATGGGGGCCAGGATGACAGGCCTGTATTAAAAGTCGGTTGATATCCGTATTTATTTGCAAATCGGCAAAACCCGGTTTTTAACGCGATTTATCGCGTTTCGGTTTCCCTAGCGGCTATTCGGCAGCGGCAAAGAGGCGTATCTAAAATAAGAAGTTAAGAATATTTTTGTAACAGTGTACTTAATCTCCTAATCCTTGTTTTAATATTTTAAATTTACACTCTCTTTAATTTTTTGTGAGATGGGCCAGTATTGAATCTGTTGACGGATAAATTTTCCAAAGTCATGATTTATTGGGAGTCCCTGCGGAAATGTTGGGCTGGAAATCTTCCCAGAAATCCCGCGGGATGCGAATGGGCAACCCGGTTTGAAGATTGACCCAGACCCACAAAGCTCGGGCCCGGGCCAGCAGCTTTTGATCGGCCGCGCGTCGAACCTCATAATGGCGCACGGCCGTTGCCCGCCGGCCGTCAGAGACCCACGTGGTGATTTGGAGCTGGTCTCCCATCCAGGCTGGCGCTAGATATTCAATGCGATAGCGGCGGGCCACAATCCCAAAATTGTGCTCAACCATCCTTTGAGGAGTCCACCCGTATTGCACACACATCTGCCAGGCGGCATTTTCAATGTAAGAAAGATAGGCGGCGTTGTTGACGTGTCGGTTGGGGTCAACATCTCGCCATTCAACCGCCAGGGAGCAAGAAAATGGGGCCTCAGGATAGGGAGCGGGTTTGGGGAAAGGGTCTAGTTTTGGTTGGGGACGATCGTCTGGACCATTGTAGGTTAAAAAATCGGCCGCCATTTGATCTGGAACGGTGAGCAGCTGACCGGTTTGCCGGTCCGCATAAACCCAATCAGTAGAGGCTCGAGCGGCCACTTGATTTCCTTTCCAAAAGACATATTGTCGCAATGAGCGAACGCGTCGGAAGTTGGTTACCCAGGTTTCAATTTTTACCTGATCGCCAAAGGTATAGGGATTGACAAATTCGATGTTGTGACCGCGAACCAGCCACACGGCGTTTGTTTTTTTGAGCTTTTCTTCAGTGTAGCCGACTTTGGCAGACGCGCTAAAAGCTGCTTCGGCCATATAACGCACATAGTTTGCGTGGTTGACGTGGTGGTATGCATCACACTCGTGATAGCGTACTGGAAATTGGAGGACGTGTGCGGGCATTGATTACCGTTTGGGCCAGGCCGGGTCTAAAAAAGTTTGAATTTCAATCAGGTAGCCGTTTGGATCTCGCAAAAAAAGATGATAGATGTTGAATTTTTCGTAAAGAGTTGGCGGCTTTTCGATGGTGATCGATAAAGATTGCAAATAATCATGCCACTCATCTACTTCATCACTGGTGAGGGTTATGATGATGCCCTCTTGATCTTCGGATGTTCGACCAACGGCCGTGCCGGATTGACAGAAACCGATAAATCCACCAGGGCTGACCTGGTAAATGCGGCAAGGTCCCTGATCGAGGATTAAGGGTAATCCTAAAATCGTCTCATAAAATTCGGTGGTTGTTTCCAGATTCTTTGTATAAAGGAAGGTAACCAATTGATCAATTTTCGGTTTTGTCATGATTTAAGCGAGCTTTTGCTAATTTGGCTGAGTTGTGAATAATGGTGGGCTTGTTGCCGACTCATTATTTGGAAAGATTTTCCGATTTCGGCAGGGCGATAATTTTGATACAGGATACGTTCATGGGCAAGCGAATTGCAATTTGTTTATTGATAATTGTAGCGGTCTCGGCCTGCCAAAACCAACCGGCCGTCAACAGTGGTGAAGGTGGGTTTGGCTCGACCACAGGGGAATCAGCCGCGGAAGTTAGTGATGCAGCGGTCGAAACATCGTCAGAAGACGGGCTGCAGCCGGTTTCCGCGGAAATTTCGGTCTCCCCGGACGTCGATGTGACCTGGAATGCGATGGTGACAATCTTTGGCCGGGATGTCACTCCCGGTGAAACCGTTTACTTACAGGGGCAAATCGAAAATGAGCAGCAGGCTTTTATTTTGGGGCAGGCTTCCGTTGGGGCAAATGGGGAATTTTCTTTGGAAACGATGGTTCCGGCCGGCTATTTTGGGGAAACCATGCAAATATACGCGCTTTCTGCGAATGGTGAAATATTGGCAGAGACGTCTTTGGAATACGGCCGGCGAACGCGTTTGATGAAAGTATCCGATCGCGATTCCGGTTTTACCTTAACCATTCCTAACGTCTGGGAAGCCAGCGAACCGCTGGTGACGCCATTGGGCAATATGATTTTGCTTGGTCCTCGGCCGTTGGTGTCCGGCAATCCAGCCACAAGCACGATATTAATTAGCCAAAGCGATCGCCTGACGGCCGAAGAAGCAGCTTCTCTTTTGTCATGTGGCAGCGAGGATTGTCTATCTTCTCCATCATTTACGACGGTTGATGTTGCCGGATCCACGGCTCAACGATTAACAATCGGAAGTGAGGATACGCCGGCCTTAGAGTGGTATTTTCTGGAGGCAAACGACCGACTTGTTTATTTCACGCTCCACGATCCGGTCACCCTTCAAACCATCCCCCGGCTGCTGCAGTCCATTGAAATAAATCCGGTAACGCCGACTCCCACATATACCCCGACGCCAACCTTTACCCCGACCGCTACGGCGACGCCAACCGCGACAGCAACCAGCACGCCAACGCCCACGAACACCCCTACGGAAACACCGCTACCGCTGCCCACAGCCACATCAACTATCACGGCAACCCTGACGCTTGATCCTGATGTGACTCCAACGCTTGATCCTGAAGTGACCGCGGAACCATAGAAAGGTAAGTATGACTCCTTCTCCAACCCATATAGATTCAGACAACCGCTTTTTGACCCGATTTTGGACAATTATGGAGGTTTTTTTGATCGGGGTGGCCGTCGTTTTTCTGTTGATGGGTGGCGTAGCCATAATCTACATCGTATTTGATATCCCCTTCACGGCCGGTGGAGAAGAGGTTGAGCTCACATTGCCCTTTAACCTGGCTCTTGTGGCCCTCAACGCTTTTGCATTTGCGGTGCCAGTTGCCGTTGCTTTATGGATAAAAAGAGGGGAGAAACACCCCTTTGGGTTTGGGTGGATGTTGCCGGAGCGATCTTGGTTTGTAACCGCAGCTGTTTTGGGAGCGGCCGTTATCTTTATCACCAACCTGATCGCTTATTTGGTGTTTGAATTGCTGGATGCGGAGCCGGTTAACCCACAGCTCGATATGGTTGTTCCGGATGGGTTTTCATGGTTGGGGGCTGTCGGCATGACGATTGGGGTGGGTGTTTTGGTCCCCCTCGCTGAAGAATGGCTTTTTCGAGGAGTGATTCATCGGTGGCTGCGGCAGTTTCTTTCCTTTTGGCCGGCCGTTTTGCTGAGCAGCTTTATCTTTGGTTTGCTCCATATCGAGCCGGCAATTGCGGCCGGAGCGGCGGTTTTAGGGGGCATCTGCGCCTGGATATACGAGCGATCAGAATCAATTTGGCCGGCCGTGATTGTGCATCTAATCAACAATGCTTCCAAAGTGATTCTGATTTACTGGCTGTTAGCGGTAGAGGTTTGATCAGCGTTTCTTTCCTGGTCCGGTTGAAAAGGGGAAATGGTGAATGTGAAGGTTGTTCCTTCATCCGAGCTGTTAGAAATCCAGATTTTTTCATTTTGAGCTTCAACCGCCATTTTGCAAAAGGCAAGCCCCAGACCGCTGCCTGAGTTGGCAATGTGACCGGTTTGAAACTTCTCAAATAAGCTGTCTTCTAAATATTCTGGGATGCCGTGACCCTGGTCGGTAATCGACAGTTCAATTTTTTCACCGCTTTTTGAACGCCGCGTTTCAATACGGACCGTTGAGTTTTCCCGCGTAAATTTTAAGCCATTGTCCAACAGATTTTGCAGCACGCGGGCGATTAATTCCCGATCACCCTGAGCCAGCTTTGTATTGGCCGCCATTTCTTTTTGTATCTCTACATTTTTTTCGTGGGCCAACGGTTCGATGGCCAAAGTGGCCTCATTTATTTCCGCTTCCAGGTTGAACGATTCGATATTAATCGGCATCCGCTGAGATTCCAGGCGGCTGATATCCAAAATACCGTTGACGAGGTGGAGCATTTTCTCCGAATTGGTTTCGATAATGTTGACCAGCTGACTTTGTTCCGGATCATCATTTAGCCCCGGTTCGAGCAGTGAACGCAGTACGCTGATTCCGGTGCTAATAATATGCAGCGGGTTGCGCAGATCGTGAACCATGGTGTGGGTTAGCTCTCTGCGCAGCTTTTCAACCAGCTGTTGCCCGGTGATATCGCGAAGGGATATGACCCGGCCGATATAGATTCTCTGGACAATGATTGGTAAAAAGGTGATCTGGAGAATGCGTCGGCCGACGGTAAACTCAATTGGATTTGATGGCGATCGCGTTGGCGAATTATGTTTCAGCTCAGATTGAATGGCGGCGATTAACTCATCCCCCTGGCCGTCCAAAGCTTTATATAAATCATCGATATTTTTGCCCAGCCAGGTAGTTGGTCCTTCCGAAACAGATAAAAATGCCAGTGCATTGTGGTTGACAACCAGAATTTCATTTTCCGGGTCTACTAATATGAGACCATCACGGTTGGTTTCAATGATGGCGTTGAGGCGGCCGGATTGATCGGACAGTGCTTGCAGAAGATTGGCGTTGGCAATCGTCATCGTAGTTGCTTCGGCAATTGACCGAGCGAGAGCCACGTCTTCCTGCAAAAAGCGATACGGTTCACGGTCCGCTAAGTAAAGAACGCCCACCGTCTGATCGGCCATCACCATGGGCACAAATAATTCGCTGCGGATTGCCTGATGTTTAAATACGTTTGATTCCTCACTGGCCAAATCATTGTTTAAATCAATTTTTCGGTTGATGATCACCTGCCCCATGTGGTTGTTTTCATCAATTGTCAGGTGTTTGGCGTTGGTGAGTGATGGGGGGCTGACGGCTAACACCTTCAGGCGGGTTTTTTCTGGATCTGGGACCAGGATGGTACACACCGACCAGCCGGTAAGGGCGACAACCGTGTCGGTGATATTTTGGGCGGTGCCGGTCGGGTCATTTTGCTGGCTGATCCCCTGCAGGACTTCGTATAGTACTGCTTGGCGATCGATCAGGGCCCGCTGCTCCTCAAATATTTGAGCGCTGCTGAGCGCCATGACAATTTGATGGGAGGCGTGCACCAAGATGTCTAAATCCCGGTTCCCAAAGTGATGCGGCAAATTGTGGATAAGAGTTAAGACCCCAATAATCGTTTGTTGCTGCATGAGGGGAACAGATAAGGCTGACCGATCGCGATAGGGCGCGTCGGGCATTGACACCCACCGGTCATCTTCGGCGGCATCAAAAACGATGGCTGGCTGTTTGTGATCGACCGCCCACCCAGCGATGCCGTTTGCCAAGACTTGATTGGCCAGGGTCAGGACCTTGTCAGGTCGCATATCGCGATTGGGGAAAATCGCCCCGGTAACCTCGAGCGACCCATCAAGCAATATCAAACTACCCGTGTCGGCTTTGGTAGCGGCAATTGCCAGGTTGACGATTTTGGACAGGGTTGACTGCACATCGGTTGTGGCGGTCAGAGTTTCGGAAATTTCGATGATTCGATCAAAAAACGTCTGTTGATTTTCAAATTCATCGAGATCGTTGGTTAATTTAACCGTTTTAGCCATTAATCGGCGATTTTCTGATTGCAGCTGATGTTGGGAGATGGCATTTTTCTCCGTCCCAAGCTGATGGGCTCGAAATCCCTTAAACCACAAATATACCCAAATACCGATCCCCCCCATGACCAAAATGGTGGCGATCATCTGCAGGTTTGTTTGCGTACTAAATAGGAGCAAGCCAAAACCAATACAGAAAAGAACCGCAGAACAACCGATTAAAAAGTATTCATGCGCCTGAATGTGGACGGCATGAGGTATCGGTGATTCTCCCGGTGTAGCGGAGTGATGAGGTTGGGCTATTTTTTTCTCCATTTGAGTAACCCAGCTAATGATTGCAAAGGCTCAGTAATCAAATACATAGGCAGTAAAATGTGATTTATGGCATTCATCATAACGAATTTTGACCCGGTAAAAAATACCTATAGGTCCTATTTTGACCGTTTAAACCTCTATTTTTGTAGGTCATAGGTCTTGTTTTGGCCGTCCTGTCTTAAGAACTCAAACGTGACCAGCTGTTTAATGGTACAGCGGCACAACTTGGGCAATATTGATAAAAAAAGGATCTGTGGCAAACCACAGATCCCTTTTTGGTATCTAATCAGTGAGTAGGCCAAAAGTTAGATAAGATTATCGACGACGTCTATTGCCACCGCGGCCGCCGCGATTTCCACCGCGTCGTTGGCCACCAGCTTGATCAGCAGCGATCGCTTCTTCGATCGTCCACCCCTCAACAACGGCCCGACGAGAAAGACGGACCTTTCCGTCCGGACTGATAGCGGTGACCATTACCATCGCTTCATCTCCAAGCTGCAGAACATCTTCAACTTTGTTGATCCGTTCAGGTGAAATTTGGGAGATGTGAACCATGCCGTCTACACCGGGCAAAATTTCGATAAACGCACCAAAATCTGTGGTGCGGACCACTTTACCGCTGTAAACCTGGCCAACTTCAGCTTCTTTGGTGAGCAGTTCAATCTGCCGCAGCGCTTCGTCTGATTTTTGACCGCTGGTGCCGGCCACATAAATGGTGCCGTCTTCCTGGATATCAATTGATACTTCGTAATCTTCTTCCAGGCTGCGGATCGTGCTGCCGCCTTTGCCGATGATCGCCCCGATTTTTTCCGGATTGATTTTGATGGTCAGCATGCGTGGTGCCCATTTATTGAGTTCCTCACGCGGTGCCGCAATCCTTGAGGTCATGTTTTCGAGGATTTCCAGACGAGCTGCTCTGGCCTGGCCAAGCGCTTCCGCCATAATTTCCTGTGTTAACCCGGAAATTTTGATATCCATTTGCAGGGCGGTGACCCCTTCAGAGGTTCCGGCGACCTTGAAGTCCATATCTCCCAGGTGGTCTTCCAAACCTTGAATATCGGTCAGGATAGCGTAATTGTCTTCGTCGCTGATTAACCCCATGGCGATCCCGGCGACCGGCCGTTTGATGGGCACGCCACAATCCATCAGCGCCAATGTTGAAGCGCAAACACTACCCTGGCTGGTGCTGCCATTGGAGGAGAGAACTTCAGAGACCACGCGAATGGTATACGGGAACTCTTCTTCTGAAGGGATGACCGGCAGTAGGGCATTCCGCGCCAGCTCACCGTGACCAATTTCGCGCCGTTTGGGGCCACGAAGGAACCAGGTTTCACCGGTTGAGAAGGGAGGGAAATTGTAGTGATGCAGGAAGCGTTTGGTTGAGGCTGCTTCCAGGCCATCTAATTTTTGTGCCTCGCGCAGGGTTCCCAGAGAAGCGATCGACATGACCTGGGTTTCCCCGCGTTTAAACAGGCCGGAGCCATGTGCGCGGGGGCTTATCCCGATATCGGAGCTCAGCTCGCGAATGGTGGTCATATCTCGCCCGTCCGGCCGAGTGCGGTCGTTGAGGATCCGATCGCGGACCGATTTTTTGACGATGGTATTAATCGCTTCCTTAATTGAGCCGGGGTCAAGTTCCTCATCTTCTTCGGTCATTTCGGCCACAATTTCTTCGGTCATGGCATTCATGACGTCACGGCGCACGTGACGATCCGGGTTGTCGATTTGAGCTTGACGTATTTGATCCCCAAAACGATTGTTGACCGTTTCGAACATCGTTTCATCGGGCAGCATGACGATCACTTCGCTTTTTTCTTTGCCGATTTCGGCCGCCATCTGTTCTTGCGTGGCGATGAGCGGCTGGATCGCATCGTGGCCAAAGGCCAGTGCTTCAACTAGCAAATCTTCCGAGATTTCATTGGCCCGGGATTCGACCATGATAATGGCGTCTTTGGTGCCGGCGATCCGCAAATCGAGGTCGCTGTTATCCATCGCTTCGATTTTTGGATTGGCGATCAGTTCTCCGTCGATGTAGCCGATCCGCACGGCGCCAACCGGCCCGTCCCACGGTATATTGGAGATCGACAGGGCTGCACTGGCCGCATTAACCGCCTGTACATCCATGAAATTTTCTCCATCGGATGAGAGCGTGGTAATGATAACCTGCACTTCGTTGCGCATTCCTTTGGGGAACAGCGGCCGCAGCGGCCGGTCGGTCAGGCGAGCGACCAAAACCGCATCGGTTGTGGCTCGCCCTTCGCGGCGGAAGAAGCTGCCGGGAATGCGGCCGGCCGCATAGAGCTTCTCCTCATAATCTACGCTCAAAGGGAAAAAATCCAGCCCTTCACGAGCGGACCTGGCCATGGTGGCGGTGGCCAGCAGCATACAATCTCCAAAGTAGATTGTCACTGCACCACCGGCCTGACCGGCCAGGGTGCCGGTACCGAAGGTGATCTCTTGATCACCAACAACGGTTGTGTAACGTTTTTCTTCAATCATTAATTATTAACTCCTTATGAATTAATGTTGAAGCGAACAAAATCTCATGCAATTGTTCATCGACCCAGCAGGGATAAAGGCATCGTCAGCCTATCTACTCCTGACTGTGGCAAGACGCAATTTACAGGCGATTCGACTATTTGGATTGGCAAATGTGGAGGGGATTTTAGGAACTAGGGCTTGACCCGTAGCCTGCTAAGAGGCAAGACCCAATTCCTAAAAATCATTTTCCACCTCGACACAAATTGTCAATCTTTAAGCGTTCGCTGATTGTAATTATGGGTTTAAAAAACATTGAGGTGACCGAGACCGGCCACCCCAACGGACTTAACTATTTAATTGGGCGTATGCCAAGTTTTTGGCGTACGGTTTCATATCGCTCAAAATCTTTCTTTTGCAGATAGACGAGCAATTTTCGCCGTTTACCCACCATTTTTAGGAGCCCACGGCGTGAACTATGGTCATGCTTATGCTCTTTTAAATGGCTTTGCAGATAGTTAATACGCTCTGTAAACAGAGCAATTTGGACCTCCGGCGAACCGGAGTCACCTTCCCCCTGGCCGAATTCTTTAATAATTTCAGCCTTACGTTCCAGTGAAATCGACATTTTTACCTCACAAATATAAAGTGTGTCATATCCGAGTTGCCGTCATGTCGAGCAACGGACAACCAAGAAAGACCACCTATTATTATACCGTTTCTGGGGTATGTGCCAAATATCGCCCCCCCGATCTGATTAAAAACTCATGGTGTGGTTATTTGGTTGGAAAATGGGATTCAATGTTGGTTAGTAAATCACTTTTGGTGGGGGGGGCGGCAGCCGGTTCGGCCGTTTCCTGTAAAATTGGGAGTACAACATGAAAGGCGCTGCCCAGGAGGGCTTCTTCATCATAACCGGGGCTTTCTGCCCATATCAAACCCCGATGCGCTTCTACTATTCCTTTAGCGATGGCCAACCCTAAACCTGGCCCTCCCCCTTTAAATTTGGTTTTACCGCTTGAATGCAGGGCGATTTTGCCGGTCTGGAAAAATTTATTGAATATCGCCTCCAGGTTTTCTGTTTTGATCCCGATTCCGTTGTCAGCGATGATGATTTCCACACCTTTTTGGGGCCAGCTTTTAACGGCCGGTGATCGCTCCCAGGCGTGGCCGTCAATATGGATCTCGCCACCATCCGGGGTGTATTTAATGGCGTTGATAATGAGCTGGGTAAACACCTTTTGCAGCCCGTCAAAGTCGGCATAAATCGTGGGCAATCGGCGAAATTGAGGAGAAATTTCGATAGAAATATGGCGTTCTTCAATCGCCTCCTTGAGCAGGTAAACCACGTCATTGACCATTTCAAACAGGGTGATCGGCTCGGGCAGGACGGTGAGGGAGCGATTTTCGATGCGGGCCATGTCGAGCATCGTATCCACTACATTTTGAAGGCGTCTGGTGCCGGTGATGATCCCGTTAATCAAGTTGGCATACTGCTCGTTCATCACGATTTCAGGCGCTTTGGTTAAGATTTGACTGTACCCTTTAATAACCGTCAGGGGGGTTCGCAGCTCGTGAGATGCGATGCTGATAAAGTTGGTCTTTGCCTCATCAAGCTGTTCCAGCTGGTTATAAGCTGTCTGAAGCGCCTGTGTCCGCCGACGAACCTCGTATTCGAGCTGTTCGGAAAATCGTTTGATTCGCTCATAAAGCCGGGCATTTTCCAGGGCAATGGCTGCTTGAGCGGCGATCGCGGAGGCCAGGGCTAAATCCTGGTCGGCGATTGAAAATGGGGTATTGCGAGCAACAGACAATATTCCCAGCGATTTGTCTTCATGAATCAGGGGTACCCCTAACCAGGACCCGTTTTGGGGAAGGCCAAAGATGTCGAGCCATCCTTTTGATTGAGTGATATCCTGCACAATAATTGGCTGGGCATTTTGGATCGTTTGTTTGAGGGGGAATTGATCGGGTACCTGCTTGAGATTTACTGGGGAGTAAGTTGGTTCACCGGCCGTGCTCTTGGCTCGTTTTTGGGCCCCAACCGTCAAAGTGCCGTTATTAACGAGGAAAATTGCCGCATTATCGTATTGTAAAATGTCGTTTGTGGACTGCAGAATTAAATCCTGGACCTCGGTCATGTTCAATGTGCTATTTAATTCCCGGCCGACCCGCTGGAGGGTTTCGGAAAGCTGTCTTTCAGAGTGCTCCGACTCATAAATAGAAGCGTTTTTAATGGCAATGGCCACCTGATCCGCTAGTGATTGAAACATCGGTAAATCTTCCCGGGCAAAAGCAGAAACTTGATTGCTGTGGAGATCGAGCACCCCGACCAGGTCCCGGCCGATTGTTAGGGGAAGTGCCAGTTCAGAAAGCGACTTCATATCGGATTCAAAACGACCATCTCGTCTTTTCTCTTCCAATAAATTGTTTGATAAACCCGGCCGGCGATGATGGGCCACCCAGCCAATGAGGCTGTGTTCTTCGATCGGCATCTGGATGACTTTGTCTTCTTTTGGGATACGTGTTGAGGCTTGAAGCGTTAAAAACTTTCTGTTGGAGTTGGCGAGAAACAGCCCCACATAGCTCAATTCGTATCGCTGTCGAATCAATTCGGTGACCTGCTGCAGCAGGGAATCACGATCCAAAATCGAAGTAATGCGCTGGGCGACAGCGACGCTTGTTTCCAAATGAAAGGCGCGATGTTCCAATTCACGGGCGTGATCGGTCATCGTTCGTTCCAATATTTGGGTCCAGTTTTGCTGCCGTTCAGCCACCCGATTTAATAGGTCTGCCAGTTGGGTTAACTCATCCTCCCCGGTTAATGTCACGCGGTGATTGATGTCTCCCCCTGACCATCGTTTAATGCTGTCAAAGAGAACGCCAAGCGGCTGGCTAAAGCTTTGAAACAAACCGTATAGCAACCCGGTAATCAGAATGGTTGTGACGATTAAAAATAAACCGGTTGATACGAGGAATCTTCTTAGGGAGAAGGCCACCTCATTGGCCAGGTCGGCATTCCCGGCCGATTCGGTAACCCGCGTCGCGATTTCAACCAAATTGACGGCTTGAAAGATCGCCAGGCCACCAAAGATCAAAAATAGCCCCATGACGAGTCCGAAGGCGAGTAAAAGTCGCGGTCCGATGCGAAAACTACGAAACATGTTGTGCCGTTATGCCCCAGTTCCTTTCTAGGCCCCTAAAACATGAGATGATTGGCTCATTTGCGCTCCATCTGGAAATTACTATTCCGGAGAAGCCCGTAAACCCTGGTGTTTGACCGGAAATCACAAAATCCGGATGGTTTAAGTATGAGTCAACCATGAAATAGTTTACTAAACAATAGACACAAATCAATTCAATACTTTACTTTTCACATTTTTTACACGCTTAATTCGGCCTATTTCCTTACTTTTTCTGGTAACCGCGGTTAATTTATTGACAACCTGCACTTTCTATCCGCAAAATGAGGTCATGATCGATTGAGGCTGTCGCAAATTTGGATATACTACTCGGGGGTAAGATGCAGTTTATCTTTACACCGATCAAGTGCATCATAGTTGAAATTTTAACATCAGGATGACGCGAAACTAGAAAATTTTCTCTTTAAAGCAGGAAAATTCGTGAAATCTTGGGCAAAATTTTGAACTTTGACCTACTTAGCTCACAAACAACATGATTGAATTTTAGGAAGAGATTGTTTATGTCACAGGTTGCAAAAATTGTAGATTTAGAGGAGCGGTTTAAAAAATACAAAGCGATGGGCCTCCAGCTGTCGATGACCCGGGGGCAGCCTTCGGATCATAACTTTGATCTATCAAATCCCCTGATGATGGCGGTATCACCGGAAGATCACATCACGCCTAGCGGTTTAGAAATTCGCAATTATCCCGGCGGGGTGGCCGGGTTGCCTGAAGCTCGCTCACTGTTCGCGACGGTGTTGGGGGTGCAACCGGAGGAGATGCTAGTTGGTAATAATTCCAGCCTGATGTTGATGAGTCAAACTCTGATGTGGGCGATGCTGCACGGTCTCAACGGCTCATCCGAACCGTGGGTCACCTCAAAACCGAAGATGATCGTCACCGTACCCGGATATGATCGCCACTTCTCTCTCCTGCAGATGATCGGATTTGAATTGGTGTCGGTTCCCATGACCAGTGACGGCCCGGACGTTGAGGCGATTGAGTCATTAGCGGCCGCAGATCCGGCAATTAAAGGGATTTTCTTTGTGCCGGTTTACTCAAACCCAACCGGCGACACGATTTCCGACGAAGCGGTCAAAAGGCTGGTGGCCCTCAAAACCGCCGCTCCCGATTTCACAATTTTTGCCGATAATGCATACGCTGTCCATCATCTGACCGATGAAAAAGTAGAGCCCCTGAATTTGCTGCGAGCGGCGGAAACGGCCGGACACCCCGACCGGGTCTATTTGTTTGGGTCAACCTCTAAGGTGACCTTCGCCAGCGCCGGAATCGGTTTTATGGCTACCTCGGTTGACAATTTGGCTCATTTGCTCAAGTTGATTGGCAAACAGACAATTGGGCCCAACAAAATTGAGCAGTATCGACACGTGCGCTTTATTCAAAATTACGATGGCGGTCTCGAAGGGCTGATGCGCGATCATGCGGCGATTCTCCGGCCGAAATTTGAAATGGTCGGGGACGTTCTGCAAGAAGAGCTTGGTGGATCAGGCCTGGCATCCTGGACCCGGCCAAAGGGCGGTTATTTTATTAGCCTTGACACGTCCCTGCCCATTGCAGATCGGGTTGTGGCCCTGGCCAAAGAAGCCGGAGTAGCCTTGACCCCGGCCGGGGCCACCTACCCCGATAAAAACGATCCCAATAACGCCAACATTCGCCTGGCCCCTTCGCGACCACCTGTCGAAGAGGTGGCGTTGGCCATGCGAATTGTCGCCGTTTGTATTCGGCTGGCCGCTGCAGAGTATAATGGGCAGGGTTAAGTCGACTAAATCAAGGTGAATGTGATCGATTAGGAAAGAGTCATAAAATATGTCAGATCTGGTTAGCGGCGCGGAAATCGGTCAATATATCCTCAACGATAAGATTGGTGAGGGGGGGATGGGGGTTGTCTTTTCAGCTACCCAACCGTCGATGAGCCGGGCCGTGGCCATTAAATTTTTGGCCCAACTGGATGACGATGACGATTCGCAGCGCCGGTTTGACCGTGAAGCGCGCATGATTGCCCTTCTGGAGCACCCTCATATCCTGCCGGTCTATGCATATGGTCATCATAAGCGAACGCCGTATATCGTCATGCGCTTTATTCCCGGCGGCACGCTGTCGGAGCGGTTAAAAAAAGGGCAGCTGACGATCGATCAAATTGTGCGCTGTCTGACCCAAATTTCCGAGGCCCTGGATTATGCACACAAGAGCGGCATCATCCATCGTGATTTAAAACCGGCCAACGTTTTCTTTGACGAACAAGAAAACGCCTATCTGGGTGATTTTGGGCTGGCCAAGACGATTTCCGGCACCTATGACCTGACCAAAACCGATGAAGGGATAACCGGAACCCCCGATTACATGTCGCCAGAGCAGGTGCGGGGGATGCGCCTGGACGGGCGCACGGATGTGTACTCCCTGGCGATTATTGCTTATCAGTCCCTGGTCGGCCGTCCACCATTCGTCGGAAAAAATCCAATGGAGATCGTGCTGCAGCATTTATCGGCACCGGTGCCCAAAATGGAGGAAGTGGGATCGTTGATGCCGGATAGCCTCGATCCGGTGTTTATAAAAGCTCTGGCCAAAGATCCGCAGGATCGCTACCAAAGCGCCCGGGAATTTGTGGCTGCTCTGAACCACGCCCTGGAGGATGTTGTGGCCATGGCGGTTCCCGAGGCGAGTGAAAACCCATCCGATTACACCCCTCAGACGGTGATTCGCACTGATTTTGGCCTAAAAGATCGGGAGCAGACGGTTAAAACCGATCCCGGCCGTCGCACCAACTACCATACGCCGATGGAAGATATCTGGGCGGCGGAAACGACCCGTGATGACAGCATGGTGCGACCCACCGAACAAAACATGGAGCGGCCGCGCCAGGTAGGAGCGGGCCTGCTGTTCGGCCGGCCGCTTTGGGTTTGGATCGGGGGAGCGAGCCTCGTTATCGTCCTGGCCGTACTGGCCTGGCTTTACTTAAATCGCAATCCCCTGGCTAATACCCCACAAACGACATACGCTATCGACAGCGGCCCTCGATCGGTGGTGATCGACTCAACAGATCAGGTTTGGACCGTAAACTACGACGCCAACTCACTTTCTCTATTTGGCCGGTGCAGCAGCGATGACCCATCCTGTCTGGACGCGATTGCCACCGTGCCGACGCTTCAGCGGCCGGTCGCCATTGCCGCCAGCGATACCCTTGTGTACGTTGGTCATCAACTGGACAACAATTTATTGGTCATGGACTTAAGCGGAGAACGGCAGGGGATAATCCCGCTCCCGTCGGTCGTTAACGATCTTCTCTGGACCCATGACCATCTTTGGGTAACGATGGATGACTCACTGCTGAAGTTAACCGCCATGGGTGATGAAGTGGCCCGGTTTCCGATTAATCGAACGCTGACCAGTCTCACAGCAGCCGATGATCGCCTTTGGGTGGTCAGTGAACGTGAAGGAACTTTGTCAGCCATCAATCTGGAAAACAACGAACCTCTTTTTACCACCTCAATCGGCGCCAATCCGGGCGAGCTGGTTGATCTGGCTTATGGCAGCGGTTTTATCTGGGCCACGTTGAGTCAACAAAACCTACTCCTAAAAATTGACCCGGACAGCGGCGAGGTTTTAACGTCTCGAGAGGTTGGTCTACAGCCGTTGGGTGTGGCGGTTGGCGGTGGATATGTATGGGTCAGTGACCATCAAGACCAGGAAGTCATCGCCCTGGATGCGGAAACGGTTGATCCCGTCGGCAACTTTATTGTGAGCGGTGCGCCTTCCGCCCTTTATTTTGACGATTGTGGTGGTCCTTGCCAGGCGCTGTGGGTCACGGTTGAGCAGACCAATCAGCTTGTCCGCGCATCGCTGGATGATTTTATTGGCAGATGACCACAAATTAAAATGACTGAATCAGACCCCTCAAAATGGCCAGATATTCCCGGGTATGAGCTGGTGGAAATTGCCGGCTATGGAGGTGGGGGTATCGTTTTTAAAGCGATCGAAAACGATACCGGCCGTACAGTGGCCATCAAATCGATGATTGCTACCGACCAGCCGCATAAGCTCAATCGATTTCGCAAGGAAGCGCGCATTCTGGCGAAGTTAGAGCATCCACACATTCTTCCGGTTTACGATTTTGGCGTTTTAGAAGACCGGCCGTTTCTGGTAACTCGCTTTGCCAGAGGCGGCTCGGTTGCCGATCGTATTGATGAAGGTCCCATACCGATTGATCAGGCGGTTGCCTGGGCCATCGATATCGCCAACGCTTTAGATTTGGCTCACAATCAGGGGTTGCTGCACCGAGACGTCAAACCGAGCAATATGCTGCTCGATGAAGCGGATGAAATTTACCTGTCTGATTTTGGTTTGGCAGGTACCTTTGCCGATGAGGAGCTGGCGCAGGCGGGCAGCGCCCTTTATCTTTCACCTGAGCGGGGGAAGGGGGAGACGCGCATCGACGTAACGGCCGATATTTATGCCCTGGCGGTTTCGCTGTTTGAAATGATTACCGGTCGCCCCCCGTATATTGGAGAAACTCCTTTGGCGATTCGGGTGATGCACATTGAAGCCCCGGTCCCGTCCGCCAGACCGCACAACGGCGATGTGTCTCTTGCCCTTGATGATTTAATTCGCTGGTGTATGGCTAAAGATCCGGCCGAGCGCCCCCCCTCTGCGGCGACGTTTGTGGCGGCCGCTCAAACCGCCCTGAGTGAACCGGATAAAAAGGTGCGTCTCCCCAGCTATCTGAGTCTTGATTCAACCCCGCTGATTCCTTCCGTTTACGATTACCCACCGACCGTTCGCGATACAACCTCCGTAAGGCGAGTCCGCGAGGAAGAGAAGAAGCGGCCGTCCCGCACCGTTCTGGGCTTGCTGGTTTTTGCGGGGATCTTAATCGCTGCGGCCGTGGGGATCGGTTTATTCACCATCGGGCCATTTGCGCCTGAAGAGGATATCCCGCCAACCGAGGTCGCCCAGGTGCTGCCCACAGAGGTACCGCTGCCTTCTCCCACACCGCTCGGCCGACTGCTCTTTGACGACTTTTCTGATCCAGCCACGAGTAACGATGCCGTTGACGAGGCGCGCCTTGTCAGCGGAGCCCTGCAGGTCGAGGTTGTCGATCCTCAATTCAGAATTTATTGGCCAACCGAACGGGTTCAGGCGGATCGGGTGCACATCGAACTGGACTGGCTTCCTTCAGATCGGAGCGACCGCTATGAATTTGGAATTTTATGCCGCTGGCAAGACGTAAATCGATATGAAGGGTTGATTTTGATTGTGACTGAGGAAGAGGTCACCGGTCAGGTGTGGTCGGTGGTTGACGGCCGGGTGGAAATTTTGGCCACCGCACCGGTGGATGAGCTTTTAGTCACGCGTGACCAGCTCCATCAAGTTGGGGCAGATTGTCTTCAGGATCAATATCGATTGAGTATTGATGGGCAGACCGTACTGACCCATCAAGCCGCTAACGCGCAGCCAGAAAGGGGAGATGTGGCCATCTTATCGCGGCCGTTATTTCCCGAAGAACATCTAATTCGCCTCGACAATTTGCTGGTAGAAGACCCCTCATAACCGGTTATTGTTCAACTGAGCCGATATCGCACGTAGCCCCGACCGGCCGCGAAGTACCAACCTGGTCCACATTAATACAGCTCCCGCCCGAACCGTCGGCCGATGTGCCGGCCGGATTGCCGCTGTTGATTGCCGGGCTTCCACCCTGAGGCAAATGGGTTTCCGTCGGTCCACCGTTGTTTGTTAGGGCGTTTAAATTGGCGCTGACGTTAAATTGATCGCCGGTACCGGCCGTTGTGGCACATCCTGATGTGTTGCCAATGAGGTTGTGGCCACTGGATGTCAGCGAGCCGGTGCAATCCGCTCCATTTTGATCGAGAATAGAGTTTTGAGATTGGGCGGCGCCGTTCAGCCCGCTGCCTAAATTTTGGGCAATGGTGACATTTTTTAAGGTCACCGAGCCACCGCTCATCGTAATGCCGCTGCCGGTGTTGCTGCTAATGGTGCCGTTGCGAATTTCAAATCCGGCCGCTGAGCGAACTCCATCCCCCAGGTTCCGGCTAATGGTGCTCTGGTTGATAAATAAACTCCCGGCATTGTCGATTCCGCTTCCGGCTGCCGCCTGGTTGTTGTCAATGGTGCTGTTTTGGACGGTTAAAATGGCCCCGGAGCCATTATAAACACCGCCCCCTCCCCCGGCCGCCCGCCCGCCGCGTACGCCCGCATTGTTTAGTGATAAGGTGCCGTTATTTAAAATGATCCCGCCATTTCCACCGCTGTTCCCGTTTTGAACGGTAATATTTTGAATGGTCAACGTGCGGCCGGCGGGAACCGTCAGCACGCGATCCGGTGCCCCCCCCACTGAGGCCGATCCTTGTACGACGGAATTTGAGGGTCCATCACCTGAAATGGTCAAATTACGATTGATGCTGATCCCCGATTCGGTGTAGGTGCCGCTTTCGATATAAATGTTGCTGACGGCCGTTGACGCATCAATGGCTGACTGGACCGTTCGGTAAACGAGGGCCTCTTCATCGCATCCTGGGACCGTGTCGAAGTCGGTGCACTGGGTCGTGACGTATAGAGCATCGTCGTCGAAAATATTGATATTAAAATCGGCCGGATTGATTGAGTCGAAGTCGGGGTCGGCGCTGGTTGTTAACCCGGTTTGGATGTAACACAGGCTTGATGGATTCCCGTCCACGATTCCGTCATCGAGAATGGTCACCGGCACCGACAGCCCGGTGTAATTTGTGGAGTCAAGCACCATTTCACTGACGGCAATGGTGCAAATTGATGATGAGAAATTGGCGAGCGGAATGGTAACGGGAGCGCCGGGAATAGCACCCAGAGAAAATTCAATATTTACCGAGCCGCTGCTTTCTGTAATGTAAAAATGCTGCTGCGTGAAGTTGATATTTGGCGTGTCGTCATCAAAAATCGTGACGGTGCCGGAAGCCCGAGCGATGGTGGCGTTTGTTGGGTTTGAAATGATGACCGTAAAGGTTTCGTCCGGTTCTTCAATATCGTTATTGACGATGGGGATTTCAATATTTTTAGCCCCAACCTCAAATGCACCCCACGAAAGCTGCCCGGAAACCGGCGTATAATCGCTGCCCGGCAAAGCGGTGTTTGGCAGCACCGTGTAATCAACGGTAACCGGCCGGCCGTCTGATGGGCTGCTGCGGATGACGTCTATAAACGCGCTCGCTCCGGCCGTTTCAGTAACAGAACCATCCTGTACACTCAAGGTTGTGGGTGGCCCCAGGATAGTAGGGGTAGGCGACGGGGTAAAGGTTGGCGTTGGGATGGGAGTCAATGTGGGCGTGGGCGTTAAGGTCGCCGTTGGTGGATTAATAACCGGTGTCGGGGTAAAGGTATTGGTCGGGTTCACAACCGGCGTATTAGTATTGGCCGGAACCGGCGTATTGGTCGCCGTTGGATTCGGCGTAGGGGTATTGGTTGCGGTTGATAAGCCAATCGGTGTGAATGTGGCGGTTGGCACGGGGGTGTTGGTGGGAGTGCCCGTGCTGTTTGGATCGGTTGTCGGTGATGGTCCCGGCGTGGGAGATGGACCGGTTGTTGGTGATGGTCCGGCGGTCGCTGTTGGCCCACCCGGTGTGGGTGACGGTGCATTTGGCGTACTCGTGGGTGAGACGGGCGGAGTCGGCGTGTCGGTTGGAGCAATGGTTGGTGGCTCAGGCAGCGGTGTCTCCGAGGGAGGTGGTTCCGGTGTCTCTTCGACCGATCCCCCAGGGGTGACCGTGGGGTTTCCAGCAACCAGAGTAGAGACGGTGTCTACGCCTCCTTCTTCGATCAAACTGCCGATTTCTTCCAATTCTTCCGGGTTGCTGGCTTCAATAAAGACCGCATCACCGAGTTCCTCAACCAGTGAGCGCAGGGCAACGACATCCCGGCCGGTCGAATCGATGCTGATAATAATCGTTTCCAGGTTAATATCTTCCCGATTGGCTTCACGGATGAGCAAATCGTTGCTTTGTTCAACACACGTTCCGCTGCCCCCGGTCACGATAACCAGCCGCATGAGCCCCTGTTCTTCCAGTTGAGCCAGATCTCGAATGGCGGCAATCGCCCCCGGTATGAGCGCCGCTTCTTCAGACTGGGTGGATAAATCTTCAATGCCGGTCACAATTTCTGACTGCATGCCGGCCGCTGGAAAGACGATCAACTCCGTATCTTCACACGCATCCGCAACCGAACCTGAGCCAAAAGCACGCAGCCCCAAAACCGCATCGCTGCTGGTTCGGCTGACTAGGTCGCGAACAAACCCCTGGGCCGCCCCCAGGCGGGTTAAAGCGCCACCGGAAAATGGATCGGCCATGCGTCGCGATGAATCGATCAAGTAAACGGTGCTAACCGTAGGTTCGCTGTTGCGCTGGTTTAGGAAAAGAAGGAGAGGAATTAAAATTAAGAGAAGCAGCAATACGCCTAAACCTACCCAAGCCAGGCGTTGACGATTTTGTTCGGGTGAATGTTGTGCTGCTTGCGTCATACCAATTATGAAACAGTTGAAGATCGTTTAGCTTTTTTCGGCCCAACTTTTTAATTTTGTGGCCAGCAGGTTTTTGAGCGTGCCAATACGCTCGTTTAAACCCTTGGCCTGCAGGGCCAGGTCTCTCAGCTGATCTTCTGTTTGCTCTAGTGACTCGATATATCGAAGTCGCAAAGCCCCCTCTTTTCCTTCCTTCCCGAGAGAACCAAGATTGGCTTGAATTTGTTTCTGCTTCTCAAAGATTTCAGATCTTTGAGCCGTATTTTCGGCCAGCTCCTCCTCTCTTTTTTCGAGAGGTTCCAGAATGTCGAGCAGCGCCTTTACTCTTTGACGGGATCTTTCATCCAGCAAGCTGTCCTGAAAAGCTGTTTGCGCCTCACGCCATGATAAATTGCTCAGCGCCTGTCTTCTGGAAATTAAACGGCGCTCGACAACTTCAAACTTTTCAATTGATTTTTTGCCTGCCGCCGCTTCAAACCGCCAATATTTACTTGTTTCCTCTTGTAGACTTGATGTGGTGACCAAATTGTAGTGCGTTTCGCGCGGATGTTCAATTATAATTTTTACAGCGTTGTCTAATTTGTTGCGAATCCGGTATGAGGTCGTGATAATTTCCCAATCTTCATAGATGAGGAAGGCATCCCGCAGGGAGATCCCTCTTCTTTCGATAGATCGGTCTGACGATCTGGAAATGGTGACCCCCAACTCAACCGCAAATGGCACCACAATTTTGGCCTCGGCCGGTGTAAAATTGATGATGGCGTCCCCCAAATAATCACCACCTTCAACCACGGTTACCGGCCCTCGTTCCAGAGGGGTTCCGCTCTGATTGGCCGCTTCATAAACCGCAACGGGGTGTTTTTTGTATTTTTGCTCGTTAAAAATGAGCCTTTTTTCAAAATTCAGATCGGTTTGGAAGATGGGTACCATGGCCGATTGACCACGGCCGACAGAGACCGGGGTTTGAATTTGATACTCAAACAGCTCTCCCAGGTCGGACCCTTTCGTGTCGATTTGAACGGATGTTTTGGCTCTTTCTCTAGCCATCTTGGGTGAAGGAGCCGGACGACGTGACTGTGGTCGGGCGGAAGCTTCCGCTGGTGCCTCCGCCATGGCCATCGCATCGAGCATGGCCCCTGCCTGCACCCCGCCATCAAAAGTGATTTCCTGGTCGATGGTTCGCTGTTCATCTTCAAAGTGCGGCCGTTTGGGAACGCGCGGATGATACAGGCCATAGGTAAACGAGATGGGCATCCCCGCCACCAGTGAAAGAGAAATCTCGTTTAAATCTTCTTCCAGGATATTGTCAAAAATCGCCCACCCCTGAAACAGCGCTTCTCCCTGGCCGTTTTCATCCGGCCTGTCGCAAATGAGACGGTAGCTAATTCGCCAGGTCGGGGCGGGGGCCACGTATGAAACGGCCGCTTCTTCGACTTTTTCCGAAAAACGGAGGGTGATGGTGCCATATTGAGATTCACCGCCCATGTGCTGCAAAAAGTAGGCCAGGTCTTCTTTGGCCGTTTGGTCCATAAGGGTAACGCCGGATAAATCTCCCAGGAGGCAGCGGCGAACCGTGCCGGTTAGCTCATCAAAAAGGGAAATAACCGTATGGCCCAGCGGTTGATCGCCTGCCGGTTCATCAATTCCCAATACCAGACCGCTCATTTCTTCATGATGGGTTGTGTGGCAAATCACCGCTCGGCCGCGGATGCTGAGAAACAGATCGCGCAGCGCCCGCCCATCATCCAGACGGATCGTATTGGCGGCCAAAATTTCGCCGGTTTGTCGCGGTGTTTCAAAATCGATTCCCAGAATTTGCCCCTCGCCACTGGTGGTTACGGTCAAGCTTTTGAGAATGTCGTTCATCGCTGATCGATCATAAAGAAGCTTGATGGTTCGCTGGGGCAGCGGTCCCTCCCGGTGAAAATAACCGACCCCGTGTTTATAAAGCGTAAGGGATTTGAGTGGTAGTGAGGACATAAAGTTTATTCGCCTCGGCTGATAAATTTTATTGTAAAATCCGGCCCTCTTCCCATCAGAAATGCTTCCTGAATCCAAAGCAGCGCCAGCGGCTCCAAATATCGGGCAAATTTCAGAGGGCCAAGGTCAACTGGATTAAACCCGGCGTCTTTTGCCAGCTGAGCCACGATTGTTTTGGCATCGTCATGATCGGAACAGTAGAAGGCATCGGCCGGCGTTGAGCCAAAGACAGGATGGTTAAAATGATCGTAATAAAGATGGTTAAACGCTTTGATCACCCTGGCGCGAGGAAAGATTTTGGCGATCTCTTCGGCCGCTGAATTTTTGTGCCCCAGGGCCAGGCTTCCGCTGGAGGTAATTGGGTTAATACAGTCAATCAGGACGATATTTTCCAGAGGGCCGACGCCGCGAGCGATATCTGTAAGGGCATACCACGGAAATGCAAATAAAACCGCATCGCATGAATCAGGAAGGGAAGAAAAATGTGCTCCTGAAACGGTTCCGGAAATCCCTGCGGCAATTTTCTGTGCCCGGGCTTCATCTCGAGAGGCGAGAATAATCTCGTGATCTTTTGCGGCCCATATTCGTGCGGTTGTTTGACCTAGACGACCGGTGCCGATAATTCCAATTCGCATAGAGGTTGAAACACTGTTAATTGTTTGCGCCTTATGTCTACTAGTTTATACGAAATTCTCTTAGAGCGCACGTAAAAATGTTGCAAATTGCTTGTTGTCTAGTTTATCATTGGCCCCGGAAAATCGAGACGGAAATAAACACACTCATGAAAAAAGACCAGTTCAGGCGCGTCATTGCGCCTTTCATTTTGCCACTATTTATTATCCTTCTCCTGGGGAGCGGATGTGCCTCGAGTGGGCAGACACTGGCTTCAGCTGAGATTGTGATGGCTTCTGAAGAGGGTATTTTGCCCGCAGCGACCGCCTCTCCAGCGGCCGCGCCCACCCTGCCCAGCGTGTCGGTTTTTATTCTGACCGAAGGAGAAAGTGGCTATCCGGCCGGGAATGAAGCGGTGCCGGCGCTGGATGAATCCGGTGAGCCGATTCGGCCGACCGCCCAGCCGACCGATCCGCCTCCCACCGGTATCCCCACCGCGACGCCGTTACCGGAGGCCACAGCTACCCCTCAACCGACCTTTACCCCCCCGGCACTCCCGCAAACCTCCAATGACGACCATTTTTGGTTTAGACGGCCGGTGCCGGACGGTACCGCCGTGTGGACTGATAAAGTTTACCCTTATGGCGGAACGCGCGGTGGCCAACTTCGTACCCATCACGGGGTGGAGTTTAACGTGACGTACGATACGCCGATTTTGGCCGTGGCAGACGGTACCGTGGTCGTTGCCGGTCCGGACAGTAGTGAAATGTACGGCCCTCAATTAAATTTTTATGGCAATTTGGTCGTCATCGAGCACGATTTTGCCCACAATGGCCAGCCTCTCTTCTCTCTTTATGGCCATCTCAATTCGATAGATGTCGTGGTCGGTCAGCAGGTGCGCGCCCTGGATCGCATCGGTCTTTCGGGAGCGACGGGGGTAGCGGATGGACCCCATCTCCACTTTGAGGTCCGGGTTGGGCAAAACAATTACCAAAGCACGCGAAACCCCATTCTGTGGCTGTGGCCGTTTCCCGATCGTGGCGCGTTGGCCGGTCGAGTTGTGTTTTCAAATGGGGAAACCGCCAAGAATGCTCAGGTCTCTATTCGCCGCATCGATGGCGGAGACCCAGCGGTTTTCTCAGTGGGTACCTACAATGATGATATGGTAAACGGCGATGATGTGTGGGACGAAAATTTTGCCTTTGACGATGTGCCGGCCGGTTATTACGAGGTTTTTGTCAAAGTAGATGGGAGAAAATACGCGGAAGAGGTGTGGGTTTTTAGTCGACGGACGTCGTTTGTAGAACTGGTGTTGAAATAATTAATGGTCAATCGTAAATAGTCAATGGTCAACTGTCCGGCATTGATTATTGACCATTGATCATTGGCCATTGATTAATTTTAATGATTTTCCCACAACCCGATCGATAAGTCGTGCGGGCAAGTATAGCGGAGCCAACCACCCAGAAAGCCAGCTGTTTGGCAACGCATAACGGGTTTTAGGCCGTTTGACGGTTAACGCCTTTAAAATTGTTTTGCTGATAATTTCTACCGGCATTCCGGAGGCGGCCGATTGTGTGACGGTTTCTCCCAAAGCTTCTAATGCTTCTCGATAAATGGTGTCCTGATAGCGAGAGGGCACGTTGTGCTCGGCCGCTTTCTCCCAAATAGGAGTTTTGACGCTTCCCGGCCCAATGATGATCACATCAATTCCTCGCAGCAGCAGCTCTCGTCGCCAGCTGGCCGATATCGCTTCCAGAGCAAATTTTGAACCGGCATACGGGCCAAAAAACGGAAACGCGATTTTCCCACTCACGGAACTGATGTTAATAATTCGCCCACCCGGCTGGGCCAGCAGCGGCAAAAACGCCTGGGTAACCCCCACAACCCCGATGGTGTTGACCTCAAACTGCTGTCGCAGATCCGCCAGCGGCAAATGCTCCAGGGGACCGGCGACGGCGATACCGGCATTGTTGACCAAACCGTGAAGCGGCTGACCTTTGAGCCTCTCTTTGACTGTTTCCGCAGCCTGGCGGATCGCCGCTTCATCGGTGACGTCAAAAATGAGCGGGTTAAATTGCTCTCCTAACTCCTGACGCACCCGTTCTCCATCGGCCGCCTTGCGCAGCGAGCCAAACACGCGATAACCGCTGGCGATTAAGTATCGAGAAGCATCATACCCGATGCCGGAAGATGTACCGGTGATTAAAACAGATGGATTGGTCATAGAATTAATAATTTTCAATTGCTAAATGCATTTTTAAAAATCCGGCCGATTACCACCAAAATAACGCCCTGGAGCAGCGTGGCGGCGACGATCAAAACCCCGACGTCAAACCAGAATTGTTCCGGAAAAAGGCGAATGAGCGAGTCGGTGTAGTAAAAGGTCCACGTGCCGGGAGGGAAAAGCAGCTCGTGGAATAATACAAAGAAATATTGCCAGGCCAGACCAATAAACGCCCCGATGCCGACCAGGGCGATAATCGTTGCCCATCCCCCCTGGCGCAGAAGATCGGCCGCCAGCGGGCGCAGCTCGCTCATACTGAGCAAAAACAGAAGGGTGATAATGATCAAAACCCCCAATACCCAGAAAATATTTCGCAGCTGGTCCGCCACAATTTTGACATCGAGCATGTGGCCAATTTCCCGTTCGTTATACAGCGGCTGGGCAGGATCTTCCGGCAGGGTCAGCTCTTCGATCATGAAGATCACTTCTTCGGCCGGCTCCGGCCGCTGTAGATACGCTAAGGTGACGTGCGCGTTGGCCAGTCGTTCTTCCGGGGTCCAGCCATAGGCGTCGGGGGGGATGCGGGCATACTCGAATGAGGGGTAATCCCAGTTGATGACGGCACGTATGGTGCCAAAACCAAGCATGAAGGGCATGGCCAGAACCATAAGCCATTTGAAAAATTTGGCGAAGGTGATCAAGTTGTTTCTCCTCGATTAAGGCATTAGCGAGCCTGGGGCAAATTTTCAAACCCGGCATCTAAAATATAGTTGATGACCAGGGAATCCACGATGGTCTCGACCGGTGCCCGATTGTCGGTAAAAACCACATCACCGGCCACCGTTTCTACCAGGGAATCTGAGCCAATTTGCAAGATTTGCCGCAGCAGCGGATCAGCCGCGGCGGGCAGATTTGCGGCGTTCTCTCTAAGATTTGCCTCATCCGTGGGCTGCATGGTTCCAATGACGATCGTATTGAGCGTGCCGGGTACATCAACGGTATGAACTGAGGGATAAACCAGCTGCATCGTAGCTGTCAGCGCTTCAACCAGTCGTCTGTCTGACGGTACCCGGCCGACATTGATCGCTACCACCCCATCATCAGTCAAACGAGCCGCAATTTCATCAAAAAACTCTTTGGTGGTCAAATGCCACGGAATATATGGCACTCGATACGCATCCACGACCACAATGTCGTAGGGGCCATCCAGCTGATTAAACGCATACCGGCCGTCACCGATAAACGTTTCCAGCCGTGGATGAGCCATGTCAAAGTAGATATTCCCGGCTTCGACGATGGCGGGATCAATTTCGATGCCGTCAATGTGTACGTTTGGGAAAAAACGCAAAAA